>WBZP01003011.1_pt1 | contig 18770 bp, 7 predicted proteins | sample 5204301 | NCBI WGS metagenome assembly WBZP01 (sample SAMN12412401, study PRJNA552823) | activated sludge metagenome | isolation source: activated sludge from nitrification reactor of wastewater treatment plant... | place: USA: Pennsylvania | collected 2017 | reverse complement strand
CGAAGGCCAAACCGTCCAAGGCTGGAAAGCCGCCCTCGGCGCCCTGGCCCTGACCTATCCAGACCGACTCGAGCCCTACATCAACTAAACAACGGAACCTGACTTACACAGAAAACTTGACAGGCTCGAGGGCGACTTCACCGAGCTGCTGATGCCCGCGAACCTGCTGGCCGACGACTCAGTACTCAACCGTGCCGTCAACGTGCTGACCGCCGAGGTGTGCGCAGACGTGGAGGTGATCGGCTGGCTGTACCAGTTCTACATCTCCGAACGCAAAGACGAAGTGTTCGCCGGGTTCAAGAAGAACAAGAAGGCCGGGGCCGCGGAGATCCCCGCCGCCACCCAACTGTTCACACCGCACTGGATCGTGCGCTACCTGGTGGAAAACTCCCTGGGCCGGCTGTGGATGCTCAACCACCCCGACTCCCAGCTGGTCGAGCAGATGGACTACTACATCCCCCCAGTCGACGCCGAAACCGACTTCCTGATCATCAGCAGCCCCGAAGACATCAAGATCATCGACCCGGCCTGCGGATCCGGGCACATGCTCACCTACGCCTTCGACCTGCTCTATGCCATCTACCAAGAAGAAGGCTACGCACCCTCCCAAATCCCCGAACTCATCCTCACCCACAACCTCTACGGCACCGAAATCGACCCCCGCGCCGGCACCCTCGCCGCCTTCGCCCTCACCATGAAAGCCACCGCCAAACGCAAACTCTTCCTCAAGAACCCCGTCCAGCCGAACATCTGCGTCATCGAACCCATCAGCTTCACCGACGACGAACTCGACTACCTACTCACCGCCCACGGCGACCGCTCCGACGAAGAAACCTTCTGGAACCAATTCCGCAACGCCGACCTCCTCGGATCCCTCATCCAACCCGACCCCCAACTCACCACCCAACTCACCCATCACCTCGAAAACCTCGACTACGGCGACGACCTCCTCAACGCCGACACCCTCCAACGCGCCCGACACGTCATCACCCAAGCCCAATACCTCCAACCCCGCTACACAGTTGCGGTGGCAAACCCCCCGTACATGGGCAGCGGCAACATGAACGACGGGCTCTCGGCCTATGCACGAAGGAGATTCCCCGATTCAGGCTCGGACTTGTTCGCCATGTTCATAGAACGCTGCTGGACGCTGGCATTGGAGGGGGGAACGATCGGCATGATAACTATGCAGTCCTGGATGTTCCTTCCTACCTTCTCGAGCCTACGGGAGAGACTCGGCCCACAATCTACGATGCTCTCGCTCGTTCATCTCGGATCCGGGGCATTCGACACGGTCGGCGGAGAGGTGGTTTCGACCGTAGCGTGGGTTTGGTGTCGACTTGCTCACCCCGGGGTGTCAGCGCCGTTCATCGACCTGACTGACGTAGAGGGAGAATCAGGAATGGCTACTGCGTTTCGTCAGAGCCTCCCAACGGCAATACACTCCAACCCTAGGCACAGTCGCCAAAACACTCCGGCTGGCACGGAGAGGTTGCACATACATTCGCTCAATGACTTCCTGGCCGTTCCCGGCCGGGCGTTCGCCTACCAACTCACCAGCGATGAGTTCGCAGCATTCCAGTCGGCTCGACGGCTGAGTGACGTACTTGAGCTAAGGGAGGGCATCAACACCGGGGACAACGAGCGATTCCTGCGTAGGTGGTGGGAGGTTAGCCGCGGCAGAACATCCATCGGTCGAGCGAAACCTACCAGCCCGGAACACAAATGGGTGCCGCTCAAGAAGGGCGGACCCTTCAGAAAGTGGGCTGGAAACGAACAATACGTCGTGGACTGGTCAGACGACGGCGCGGCCATAAGGTCCTCCCCCCGCGCACGACCCCAAAACACCCAGTATTTCTTCAGACCATCAGTATCCTGGAGCAGAGTTGCTGGCAACAACTTCTCTCTGCGCGCCTACGGCGAAGGGTTCGGCTTCGACTCCACAGGCCCATCAGCCTTCGGAGCACCTAGCGCCCTACGATTCGCTCTGGCCTTCCTGAACAGCGCTCTGGCGGAGCGTTTCCTCAGGGCGATCAGTCCAACCCTGGACTTCCGACTTCGAAACATGGGTAACCTGCCCGTCCCAGGGGACTTTGAGAAGTTCGAAGCCAGTCACGTTGACGAATTAGTCAAGATTGCCCGCACCGACTGGAATGAACAAGAGGTCTCGTGGGACTACACCCGATCGCCGCTTCTCAACTCAACACACTCGGATCTCTCCGTTGCCCATGGGACTCTGAGGGCAGAGTGGGCAGCACGGACCCAACAAGCCGTTGGCCTCGAGACACTGAACAATCGCCGGATGGCAGCCGCCTATTCGCTACCCCAGTGGGGCGGAGTGGCTAAGTCAGCGCGCCTTGCACTCTTCTGCAACCCGGAGTTTCGCTACGGTAGCGGGCTACCCGACGACGAGTACGCCATCCTGGCGTCTCGCGACGACACTTGCGACCTCGTCTCGTATGCGGTGGGGTGTATGTTTGGGCGTTATAGCTTGGATGTGCCGGGGTTGGTTTTGGCTGATCAGGGTGCGACGGTGCAGGACTACCTGGAGAAGGTGCCGGAGCCGCGGTTCATGCCGGATGTGGACAATGTGCTTCCCATCGTGGATGGGGACTGGTTCGAAGACGACATCGTGGCCCGGTTCCGGCAGTTCCTACGAATGGCGTTCGGCGAGCAGCACTTCGAGGAGAACCTGCGCTTCGTCACCGAAGCACTCGGGGTCAACGACATCCGGGACTACTTCGTGAAGTCCTTCTACAAAGACCACGTCCAGCGATACAAGAAACGACCCATCTACTGGATGTTCTCCAGCCCTAAAGGATCCTTCAACGCCCTGATCTACATGCACCGCTACAGCCCCACCACCGTGTCCACCGTGCTCAACGAATACCTGCGCGAATTCCAAGCCAAAGTCACCGCCAGCCTGGACAACGCGCAACGCTCCAACAACGCCAAAGAGGCCGACCGGCTACGCAAGATCCTGCTCGAACTCCAGGAATACGAACACGACGTCCTCTACCCCCTAGCAACCCAACAAATCCACATCGACCTCGACGACGGCGTCAAGACCAACTACCCCAAACTCGGCAAAGCCCTCAAGAAAATCCCCGGCCTGGAGACAACCCAATGAGCCAAGCAGCATCGGTCCGCGAACACCTCATGCGAAGGTTCGGCGATCACCGGGTTGTCTTCTGGCACGACCCGGAAGGTCAATACCACGCGGAACTCGACGGCATGGATCTGCCGGGCGTAACCATAGTCCGCGTAGACAACGATGAGTACGCCATCAAGAATCGGCTGCTGCAAGGGCAACCCAAGGACAAGTTCATCGTGTACCGATCGGGCACAATGCCGACGGGGATCGACAACTGGCTGCTTGACCTGGAGTTGGCCTACGGCGTCTTCACTGCCGATCGTGCTGCTCTCGTTTCACAGGACTTGGGTCTTGCCGCCGCCGGCATCGATGAAGTCGTCACTGAGCACGAGAAGTTCTTCAACTCCAGCAAGAGGGTCCAAGATCTGAAGGCGCTCTTAACACCCGAAGACGACCCAGCCCGCCTGCTCGCGAAGATGTCAGCTGTGGTGCTGAACCAGCGGGAGCACACCCTGCTCGAAATCACAAGGACCCTGTTCATAGACAACGCCAAGGAGCAGCACGGCAAGTACGACGCCTTGGTCACGTTCGGGCTCGATGACTTCTACTGGCGTGGCGTGGCGTCCATCTACGGTTACGAATCGACGGCCCCCACCCTGGACGACTTCATCCTCTGGATCTACCGCCAGGCAATGCAGGGCTTCGTTTCGAACAGGCCTGGCGGGCTCCAGAACATCCAATTGGATTTCGCCAGCCTCCGGAATGACCGCCGCAGCCAAGAGGCATTGTCGGTACTGGCGAAGCGGGCCTCCCAGGATCTCAACTATGCGACGAGCATTGAAGACGCAGACTTCCGCGACCTCGTCCAGATCGACTTGTTCGAGGAAGCCGACAAGAAGATCATCAGCGACCTCGCGCGCGCTGTGGCAGAGCAGACGGTCAGCGCGCGCGAAGTCACGGACGTCGTAAGAGCCCGTCAGCGAAGCGTGTGGATCGACGACTACCGCCAGTTGTACAGCGCGATCGGATCCGCGGCCCAGTTGCTCCATGCACTTGATTCGATCGACTTCGGAATGACCTCATTCGACGATGCGTTGGCGCGTTACCAACATGAGTGGTTTCGCATTGACCAGCTATACCGTCAGTTCACCCATGCCTACCGGTCTATCGAGGGGCCGAGTCCACTCACCCCTGTGCGAGAAGTCGTTGAGAAGCGGTACACGAACGCGTACGTCTACCAGCTGGGGAATGCATGGCAGCAGAAGGTGGACGAAGCCGACGAGTGGCGATCCGCGGTTCTACGCTCACAGCGCTACTTCTACCGCGACTACATCGAAGGGCTCGTGCGCGAGGACAAGAAGGCGGTCGTGATCATCTCAGACGCTCTCCGATATGAGGTGGCCGATGAACTCGCATCGCGTGTGCGCAGGGAGGACCGCTTCGACGCCGAACTGGATGCGCTGCTCGGTGTCCTGCCCAGCTACACGCAACTTGGAATGGCAGCCTTGCTTCCCCACCACACACTGAAACACTCAGCCGATGCCAAGATCGTCCTCGCCGATGACCAACCAACCAACGGCACCGGTCCGCGATCCAAAGTTCTCGAATCCGTTGAAGGAACTGCGATTCAAGCGGAGGACTTCAAAGCGTTGAGCCCCCAGGAGCGACGCGACCTCTTCAAGAGCCACAAGGTGTTGTACGTCTATCACGACGTCATCGACGCGACCGGGGACAAGCCGGGTACCGAGCGACGGGTCTTCGAAGCAGCCGAGCAGGCGCTCTCTGACCTGGTCGACCTCGTCAAGAAGGCGGCGAACGCCAATGCGACCAACATCTTCATCACCGCAGATCACGGCTTCCTGTTCCAGGATGAGGCACTTCCCGAGCAGTTCTTCCTCTCGGAGAAGCCGCAAGGAGACGACATCCTCGTGACCAACCGCCGCTACGTACTCGGCCGCGGCTTGAAGGTCGATCAAGCCTTCACCACATTCACGTCTGTCCAGGTCCAGCTTGACAGTGACATCGAGGTGCAGATCCCCAAATCGATTCAGCGACTCAAGTTGGCCGGCGGAGGCTCTCGGTTCGTGCACGGAGGGGCGACTCTGCAGGAGGTTGTTGTGCCCGTGTTGTCCGTGAACAAGAAGCGCAAGAGCGACACCCGGCTCGTGAACGTGAAGGTGCTGCCGGAGTCGGACAAGATCACCACGGGCCAGTTGGTGGTGAAACTGCACCAATCTGAGGCGGTTGCCGACAAGATTCAGCCCCGCACCTTGCGGGTCGGCCTATACGTGGGCGAGACCCTGATTTCCAACGACCCGCCACCAGAACTGACCTTCGATTCAACCTCCAGTGACCAACGGGACCGGTACCAGACTGTTCAGTTGCTCCTGAGCACTGACGCGAACGACTTCAACAACCGGGAAGTCGAGCTTCGCCTGGATGAGCGAATCCCCAACACGAACCAGTGGCGCACATACGTGAAGGTCGGGTATCAACTCAAGCGGTCGTTCACCTCGGACTTCGACTTCTAAGGCGGGAATGATGACGGAAGACAGAGGCCTTCAGGTGATCGACGACGACTTCCCCGGAGGTGCCGATGAGGCATCAGCCGAAGTTGCAGCGCCGACTCAGAGCGCACTTGACCTGAAGATCAACCAGAACTTCGCGGGCGTCGTGGTTCGCAAAGACCTTGTGAAGGCTGTCAAAGGCAACGCGATCGTTCCCTCCTACGTCCTCGAGTACCTGCTCGGGCAATACGCGGCCTCCGACGATGAAGCCACAATCAAGGCTGGCATCGATGCAGTCCGGCAGATTCTCGCTGACCACTACGTTCACAGGAATCAGTCCGAGCTGATCAAGTCCACGATCCGGGAGCGCGGCCGCTACAAGGTCATCGACAAAGTGACCGTCACTCTCAATGAACGGGACGACGTCTACGAGGCGGAGTTCACCAACCTTGGGATCAAGCAGGTCCTCGTCGAACCGGCGACCATCACCGCGCACCCGAAGCTCCTCGTCGGCGGTGTGTGGTGCATCTGCGACATCGAGTACTTCCACACGGAGAACCCCCACGCGGTTCCCTGGATTCTCGGCTCAATCAAACCGATCCAACTGTCCACCTTCGACTTCGACGGCTATGTCGCCGCTCGCCGCGAGTTCACCACGGATGAGTGGATCGACCTACTCATCCAATCCATAGGATTCAACCCGGAGATGTTCGGACGCCGAGCGAAACTGATCCAACTGGTCCGGCTGATTCCCTTCGTCGAGCGCAACTACAACCTTGTGGAACTCGGCCCGAAGGGCACCGGCAAATCGCACATCTTCTCCGAGTTCTCTCCACACGGAATGCTGATATCCGGTGGTGAGGTCACAGTTGCGAAGCTGTTCGTGAACAACGCCAACGGACGTGTTGGGTTGGTCGGCTACTGGGACGTAGTTGCCTTTGACGAGTTCGCCGGCAAGAAGAAGCGCACCGACAAGGCGCTGGTCGACATCATGAAGAACTACATGGCGAACAAGTCGTTCTCGCGCGGCGTTGAGACGCTCGGCGCGGAGGCGTCGATGGTGTTCGTGGGCAACACCTCTCACAACGTCCCATACATGCTCAAGCACTCCGACCTGTTCGACGAGTTACCGGAGAGCTACCACGACTCGGCGTTCCTTGATCGCTTGCACTTCTACATCCCTGGTTGGGAAGTGGACACCATCAGAGGCGAGATGTTCTCAGATGGCTACGGTTTCGTGGTGGATTACATTGCGGAGGTCCTCAAGTCGATGCGTGATGCCGACTATTCAGACCGGTACCAGCCGCACTTCTCGCTCGGATCTGACATCTCCACTCGTGACCGAGACGGCATCCACAAGACCTTCTCGGGATTGATGAAAATCCTTCACCCGCACGGTGAGGCGACCCGGGAGGAGACCGAGGAGATTCTTCGGTTCGCCATCGAGGGCCGGAAGCGTGTGAAGGATCAGATCCTCCGCATTGACAGCACCATGGCCGACGTCAAGTTCGGATACCTCGACAATCGTGGTGGATGGAAGGCTGTCACAACCCTGGAGGAGGACGAGTACCCCACGCACTATCACCAGCGACTGAGCGACGACGGAGCAGGCGACAAGGTGGAGGTGGAGTCGTCAGAAGTGGCGGTACCACCGGCGACCGCTCCAGAGCCTGAACCGCTCTACGAGGGGCACCGCGAGTTCCACGAGAATCAACGCGGGGTCTCGTACGAGGCGCTGCTCCTCCCCTATCTGCGCGGAGCCACCGAGATAACGATCACGGATCCCTACATCAGACAGTTCCACCAAGCACGGAACCTCATGGAGTTGATCGGTGCGCTGGCCGCGACCAAGGACCCCGCGGAGACACTCAAGGTGCAGCTGATCACGAGCGAGACCACCGAAGGACCTGAGAAGGCCAAGAAGCAGCTGGAGTTCCTGCTAGATGTGAAGTCGGCAGCTCAGGTGGCAGGCATCGCCTTCGACGTGAGGTTGAACCCGACCATCCACGACCGTTCGATCGTTGCCGATTCCGGGTGGCGCATCAACCTCGGTCGTGGGCTCGACATCTTCCAGTACGTCAGCAACGACGCTTTCGACCTCGCTGCGAGGGTTCAGGAGTACCGACAGGTGAAGGCGTTCGGGGTTACGTACATACGTGAGGCAGCGACGGGCGATTGACGGAGATCGAAGCCTCCGACGCAGTGTCATGGATCACTGGAACCTCAGTTTCGTCACCGCGACCCATACCTGATCGCGTATCCATCAGCATCACGACTGACTTTCCCCTCCCGCTCCAATCGCAGCGGATCCACCAGAAGGTCCATGCGAATGGGGGGGCCGCCATGCTTGCCTCTCTGCACCACCAGCACGGCGTAGTGGTCGCCAAGTCCTTCACGGTGCAACCGCTCGGCCAGTTTCCACTCGGAGAGGGTGAGATGGAACTCGGTTCCGCCGGCATTCTTGACTTCGATGCACATGGCAATCGGTTCCGTGCCTGGACAGACGGCGAGCCAGCCGACGAGGTCGAAGCCGAAGCCGTCGCTGTACTGCGAAACGTGCAGTAGGCCCCTTAGTTCATCGACTAGATCCTCGTCGTCGCCAGCGCCTAAACGAGCGGCATCAACGTGTGACAACGCGGCCTCGACAGGCGAGCCATCGAAGTAGTTGAGCATCTGCTCTACCGCGTCCAGGGCGAGATTTCGTTGCTGGCTATCGAGCGAGACGAGGTTGCCGATGACGGCAGCCAGGGCCCACTGCTCGCCCTCGTGTCCCAGTTCCCTCTTCCTGCGATCGTGCCCCTCGTCCACTTTGACCGCAGCGACTCGCTTGGGTGCCGACGAGGCGTGCTGCTCTGGCCCCTGAGCAGGGGCTTTTGGGGCCGCCATCCCCGCCGGAACGACTGGAGTCACCCCCTTTGCCTTAAGCTTCCCGAAGCGGTGCTGAATCTCGCGCGCCTGGTCTCGTCGAGGAGCATCCAGCGCCCGTTGCAGCACGGGGAGGCGATCGATCCCAATCCCCTGGTCGTGAGCGAGTTTGAGCAACTCGTCACGATCTGGAGGTGGGCTCAGTACCGAATCGTCCAACATGGCCGTCAACGCACCGCACAAGGTCGGCTGGGCGGAGAAGATACCGAGCACGGCCTGCGCCAATTCGGTGGGACAAGACGGCAGGGGCGGCAGTTGGCCTCCAACCTCAGCATCCAACTTGCGCACGGATGCGCGGGTTTCCGACACCCCCATTCGGCTCAAGACGCCGAGCAGGCGCAACTCGCGTTTCCACTGGGCGGCCCGTTCTCGCGTGAAACGCGCCCGCTCTTCGTCGTCATACAGCAGGGTTACGCGCGCATCAAGTTCCCCCGTCGAGTGAAATCCGCCCGCGATAGCAAGCGTGGCGCGCGCATCCTCGGCCAGGTCACGCGAGGACAGAAGGATTCCATGGGAGGCCAGGAGTACCTCCACCGGCTGAAGAAGTTCAGCAAGGTCGGGGTCCAGACAGAACTCGAGTTCCTGAGGAGGGAACAACTCCCGAACGGCCGCCTTCGCCACCGCTGGGTCCTCGGACGACATGACAGCGACCACACGGCGACCATTCGCATCCATCCACTGTGCGAAGCGCCGCTGGGCAACACGTGCACGCAACCCTTGGTCCCCGTTAGCGCGCAATTCACGGTCCAACTCGGCGAGGTCCACTCCAGCCGACTCGAGGAGTCGCATGGGCCCCTCTTCACTGACATCGCTGCGGGCTGATTCAGTTCCCAGCGCCCGATCGAGGAACGCAGCGCGATCAGCGGACAAACCCAACGACGTCCACCAACCGGTGGTGTGGTCTGCGTGCGGGTCATGCGCCAAGTCCTCGGAGGCGAGGAGGCGAGACAAGACCCCAACCCAGCGCCGACGCGCTTCTATCTGCTCATGGCTTACCGAACCTACCCGGGCGGCGATCTGATCGACATCCGCCGCTGAAATCCCGAGTTCGAGAAGGAACTCCTCACGCTCGGCATCGCTGTCTTGCTGCAGGTAGAGGGCGAAGGTGTGCGCGAAGGCACCATTCTCAAGCAGCGCCGCGAGGAACGGGCCAAGTTTGCGTCGGATTCGTTCCTGCCAGTCGACACCGGACAGATCGTGGTAGAGAACCGGCGTCGATGAGGTTGCGCCCTCGAGGAATAGATCCTGATCGCTATCCTCCCCAATCGTGACTCCAATGTCCGTGTCCCGAATGCGAGCATCGATGATCAGGTTGGGGACTTGCCGGACAGAGAGGCTCTTGAGGCGGTTCGCCCTCGTCTCAAACTGTCCACTATTAGCGTCTAGTGTTTGCGTTCCCAGACTGTGGCGAACCACGATCGTCATCAGTTCGGCGACCCGATCCGACAACAGGGCGTGTAGGTCCTCCGTGACATCTACACCCTGATCGGTTCCTCGGCGTTCAAGGTCCACGACGAAGGGTGCGACTCCCAACTTTGCTGCCCGGGATTCCTGGTCTCGCGGGAGGACGAAGAACGGAACTCTTCCCACGAAGTGCCGGACATAGGACGAGTATCGACCATCGTCATGTAGCGCGTCCTCAACCGGCACGTACACGAGGTCATCACCGAGTTCGCAGAGGACTTCAACTTGCTGCATTTCGGTGCGCACTCCTTCTTGCATCGCGGGCACAAGGTCGGCCAAACGTTCATAGGCCTGGCGGTGGATGCCGATGAACGCTTGCCGCGCAGACCCGGGAAGCTTCGGATCGGCTGGCAGATCGTCCGCTTCGAACCGGTCACGCAGCCACCCGAGAAGACGAAAGACGTCAGCGATGGAGGCGTCTTCAATGCTGCTGATCCCGCCGAGTCGCTTCAGTTCCTGCGAGATTCCCGTTTCAGGTCCACATGTCGGGACTAGCCGCCAAGGGCTCTGGCGCAGTGCGGCACCGGCAGGGGTCTTCGCCCGCCACCAGACTTCCGCAGGCTTCGAGCGTCTGGCGAGCGGGGCACCTTCGACCATCGCACTTACCCAACGAGATTCGCGAAATTGCAGCGTCATCCAACTTGGGTAGCCGTCTTCGGTGCGACTAGTGCGCATGACGGCATGGCCGCTGCCTGAGTCACGACAACCCGCGCAGAAGACCTGCGCGAAACGACGCCTCCCGTAGAGGGGGAGTCCATGCTGCAGAGAACGCGCTAGCGCGGAAGCGTCTCGTTCGGCGGCTTCCGTGAGTTCCCAAGCGAAGCGGTAATCCTCGGCGATGTGCACCGCGCGGTGGCGTTCACCACCCCAGCCTTCCAGCCCAAATGTCCAGCCGCCCCTGCGAGTTACCTCCTCCTGCCTCGCCCCTTCGACGTCCCCCGTCCACGGGAAGGGATCTCGATCGGCCCTCTGCCGGCTTTCGAACGCTTCCAGCGGGATGACCTCCCAGACCCCCATGCGGAGGAGGAACCCGAGCCTCTCGGCATCGATCGGCAGCGTCTCTGACAACTGGTCGGCGTCTGTTGCCTGCTCGGGTAGGAGCGGGATCAGCACCTCGGGGGAAGCCAACATCGCGTGCGGGCCCGGGCTAACGTCCTCCAAAGCGTTGTAGGCATCGATCCGTTCCAGTGGACTCCCACTGAGGCCAGCGAGCCACTTCGCCCAGTCCGCCCCGAACGCCAACCCGCCAGCCGGGCGCCATGAACCGTCACGGGCAGGTAGCGGCATGGCAGCCAAATGGCGCTCCCTTTGTTGTCTTTCCCTACCGGTCTCATCGATCGAGCGACCAGGAGAGCACCAGAACCAGGCATCTGGGTCGAAACTGAAGGCCCGCTCTGCACAGCGCCGCGTCGAGAATGCTGAAACACGTTCTCTGCTGAGAAGACTCCAAACGAAACTCAGTAGGGTTTCCGGATCGACGTCGGTCGCTGCAATGCCATTCAGTCTGTCGAGAACGTTGTCCACCGTGAAAGGTCGCACTCCCAGCCGCTTGGCACGATCAACCTGCGTCTCACTGTCCAGTAGGCCATCAGCCAGAAAGGAGACACCAAGTTCCACAGGAGGAGATGGGAGTTCCGGACCGCCTAGCCGCACCCTGGCCATCACGAGTTGACTGCGTCGCCCGACGACCGCCGAGGAGGGGTCCGGGACTGGCGATAGCACGCGCGAGTCCGGGCCGACCGCAACAGGAATCAGTCTGGCCGTCGGGTCGCCTGACAGCGAGGCAATGAGTCTGCTTGCCCTTTCCGCATCATCAACACGCAGGGCATCCAGCAGATCGAGAAGCGCGAGGAACCCCGAATCGGCTTGCTCGCCATCCCAGATCTCTGCGTCTCCTGGTCGCAAGAGCTGTTCCATCGCGCTCCACACTGATGGGTGATCACTGGGCTGACGTGAGGCGATCAGTTGGAGAGCCTGATCCGAGAGATCTGTCGAAGGCAGCCGGAGACCTGTCCGATGGAACACGTAGCCGGCCGGGAAGCACCGTTCGATGTGCCCGGACATGGCGCCTTCGGCAACAAAGGCTTCTCGCGGCGTCACAAAGGAAGGTTGGTCTCGCAATTCAGTCGCTGGGATCCACGACTTCTCATCCAGCGAGTTCATTACCGCGTCACGGAAGGCCAACGCCTGCGGGTCTTCAGGCGTCGAGCATTCTGCCAGCAGGTTCACGAGGGACGACGGCTCCACAAGTCCCCCGCTCACGGCATCCGTGACCGCGTCGGCGACCAGGTGTGCAAGTCCGTCCAAGATCATTTCGTTCTGCTGCCTGGAACCTAGGTAGAAGCCTGTCCGCGATGCATCCACACTGAAATAGCCGTGAAGCAGGAAAGGAAGCCCGGACGAGATGCGGGTCGGGAAAAAAAGGTGAAACGGCGCCGACGGACCAGGCTCGCTCGCCGACACAACGTGGTTGGTCGACTCTGAGAGACGAATACCGAAGGCGACCTCACCCGCCAACGCTGCCTCGTCCCTCATAGCACGGCGGTAGATGATCCAGCGGCTTGATTGGCATCCATTGCGTCGAACGGTCACCGCCTGATGATTCAATCCTTCCCCCACGGTGTCCCAGTCAGGCACCAGGAGTGTTGAGACCCCCCTGATCTGATCCTCGATGCGCACCTCTGAGAAACAACCGAGCAGCAGAACTATCTGATCGCTGATATCTGCCAAACCAGCGCGAACAGCCCCTAGCCAATCGTCCTTGCCCTCCGGCGGCCCGGTGTACGGCAGACGTACGACCGTGTCGTATCCCTCCCGACCCAATTCCTCTACGGCGGGCGGCAGGTAATCAACCCACTGTGGATACCGGAGCACCGGGACTGCGCTCATCTCATCGTTGGGCTCCGGCGCACCCACTTCGGAGAGCAGCACCTCCCATTCGGGGCTGAGTTCGTGAATTGCGTCTAGCGCCGCTAGTGGATCGAAACGTACTGCTAGTTGTGGAGAATCCTCGCCAAGGCCTGAGTAGATCTCTGGGGTAGAAGTCATTTCCAGCACCGATTTGAAGCCGATGCCCTTGTGGCCAATCGCCTCACCCTCCGATTTTGTGGACGCCCCGATGTGGCCCAGCGACTCGATGACGGTGCTGGCAAGCATCGGAGCCCCTTGATTCGCCACAAGGAGGGCTGGGCCCTCAGTAATCAGTACCGCGACCCTCGAACCTGTCTCCCGGGAACGAGCATCTGCCCCCCAGGCGTCCGCTGCGTTCTGCAGCATCTCGATCACGAATCGGCCGTGATACTCACGACCGAAGAGCCGCTCCGCACGGGCAAACGAACACGTGGTGCGGACCTGCTCTTTCGTCTGATGGAGGGCCCGGGCCTCGACCTCGGCCGTGAGCCAGGCCCGGTCGTCCGGGGTGGCAGGCGACCCTTTGGCTTCGAAGTTCACGAGGTGCCGCCTGCCATGAATCCCCCATCGCTGTTGCTCCCGAATGGTTCAGGGTAGAGCCCAGCACGGTCCAGATGCCACCGGCTGCCGCAGTTGAGCGCGCCGCGGTCCAGATGAGAGATTTCCACGGGAACACGTCTCGTCGCGGTTCCTGCTCACTGGCAGCTGAACTGATGCCTCGATCTTCCGTTCGGATGACAGTCGGTGTGTCTCCGCGAGTGCGTCTCCCACCCATTTGTTGATCATTAGGGCCAACACGAGTCGGTGTCGGGTGGGCGCAGATTAGGCCTCAATCACCCAACCGGAGACGAACACACATAGTCACATTCTTCCGAATAGCGGCCCCAGATCAGAGGGGGGAGAGTTCTCGTCGCGAAACACCTCGTACCGCTTCGGTACGGTCGGCATTGAGCCAGGACGGGAGGACTGCCGATGACAGCCTTGGCCAGCAAGTTGGACGCCATACTCAAGGATCGTCAAACACGAGCCCGGGCGGTCGAACACCTTATTCAGCAGTGGGGTGAGGTTCGAACCGGGCTCGGCGCCGTTTCCAACGCATTGAAGGACGCCAGTGCGAACGAAGACTTGGACATTGCCGTCGAGGAGGCATGGCGCCAGCTTGAGTCTTCCACTTCGAGTGAACGCATCGGACGACTTGAGGTTGAGGCGCAGCGGATCCTCGACCGATTCTCGCGAGCGACCATCAATATCGGCATGAGTGGTGTCGCGAGGGTGGGGAAGAGCACGCTACTGCAGACCATTTCTGGGCTAGACGACCGCCAGATTCCCACCGGGGAGGGCCCCCCGGTCACAGCAGTTAGAAGCCAGATCTTCAACAGGAAGGGTGTGGCCGAGGCCAGCATCTCGTTCTTCAGTTGGACCCGATTCAGGAGTGAAGTGCTGCAACCGCTACACGACCAACTCCACATCAGCGCAACGCCGGCCAGTCTGAACGAGTGGCGCAAATTCGACTACAAGGGCGTCGAGGTCGACAAATCATCTGGCCAGGCACGGCACAACTTGAAACGCTGCGTTGACATGCAGGCCAGCATCGACTCTTTCGCAGATGATTTCGATGCCGCCACGAAGACTGTTTCTATTGACCAGATCAGCCGCTACGTGGCATACCCACAGGAATCCTCATCCAAGGATCGGCCCTACGTCGCGGTAGAGTCCATCCGGATCTACTGCGAGTTCCCCAACCTCGACGCAACCAAGTTCGGGCTAGTCGACCTTCCAGGATTGGGAGAGATTTCGCCCAAGGCTGAGGATCGGCATCGGGATGCACTGAAGAGCACGGTTGACATGGTGCTGCTTGTAGTCCGGCCCGACGATCTCAAAGCATTCTGGGGAAGTGAAGCCGGCCAGGTGTACGAACTCGTGCAAGAGGCCCGCGGAGCAGTGACCCAGAGTTCTGATTTCTGCGCCATCGTTCACAACTTCGGCGGCAAGAACGATCAGTTGGTCAAGTCCCTCCGGGATTCGTTGACCGACACCGCGCCGGAGGTCACGGTATTCGAAGTAGATGCCGCAAGTCCCGAGAGTGTGAACCGGAACCTATTGATACCTGTTCTCGATCATCTTGAGAAGCGTCTGCCCTACATGGATGCGGAGATCTGGAACTCCCTGATTCAACAATCCCACAGTCTGGCCAGTCAGTTACTTGCAGATGTGGCACAACTAAGACGTGCACTGGCTGCACCCAAATTGGTCAGCAGCGCAGCCAGGCGCCTGGATGAACTCACAGAGGAAGCTTCCTTGACCCTGGCCAATGGCCTCACGGACATGGAGGAGGATCTCCTCGACAGGTCGCTGAACGCGGAGGACGAGGAATTCATCGCGGAGGTCTTGAGTGCCTACGACCTTGCCGTGCAGTGGATCGATGAAGCCGCCTTTCCCGAGGGTGCGGCAGACTACATCTTCAAGCGAATGCGGAGAGCAAAGGGCTCACCTGCCGTTATGCAAGAGGAGCTCAACCGCATACGGGTGGACATCAGCGAGCACTTCTCCGGGCTGGACAACTACTTCAACAAGGAGGTAATCGAACTTGCTGCTCGCGTTAGAGCGGAGTTGGCCGAGAGCTTGGGACAACTAGTCCCGAGCACCGAAGATCCGGTGGCGGACCTCCGCCAATTCGCCGACATCGTGGAGCAGGGTGATGAACCAGCGATCCTCTTCGCCGATGCACTTCGCGAGTTCACGGCTACTACCTTCTCCTACCGCATGAGTCTCTACCCAGAAGTCCGCGAGGTGGTCAACACCTATCTGCAGGTGCAATGGGGGAACGCTGAGACAGGCATGCAGGAGTCGGTTCGACCATTCGACGTCACGTCTCGGGGCGCTCAAGAACTCATACATGAGGTGAAGACGCGAGCTCACCAAGTAGCCTTCAACTCGAAGCAGGAACTGCTGGTGCGAGCCCAAACCCCGGCTCGGCTGATGCACGCAGTGACGGAAAGACTCACTGATCGCCTGCTAAGGAGCGAGCAGTGGCGCCCTGAGTTCAACGGTATTGCCCGCTCGTACCGGGACACCATATGGCCCGGAGAGTTCGACTCGTACCTGGCAACCCGCAGGTCAAGCGCGAACCTCCGTAGTTCGGTCAGCGCCTTGGAACAGGCACTCCAGAAAATGGCAGGTGAAGGATGACCACCACGGCCGACAACGGTGACCGTGCGCACATCAAGATCGGGCTTGTGGGGCCACGTGGAGTTGGAAAGACCTCGCTGGTCACGGCGCTCATTGCATCGGGGACCGAGAGTCTTCACGGCTCGCCCGTGACGCTGGCACCTAATGCCCGAAGCGCAAAGCGGATACACACCTTCAATGACACGCTTGAATCGTCACTTCTCGTGGAGGACTTCGAAGCACCGGATCTGAAACCCACCGAATCCCTCGACAGCCTCGAGTTCGACTTGACGATCGACGACGATCCAACGATTGGGATCGGCTTCGACATCCTTGACTTCCCGGGCGGCTGGATCGGCAGAGAACCCAAGCCCGAGCGCTATGAGGAATTCACCCGCCACATCAAGCAGTCCCCAATTCTGCTCATCCCGATCGATGCCACGTACCTAATGGAAGCGAAGGAGCCCTGGGTCAGGAAGAAGCTGTACCGAGCGCTTCAGCGTTCTGAGATCCGTTCCATCGTGGTCGACTGGGCCACACGACGCAACGAGCAGCCTGAAGAGCCCGCCGTGCTCGTTCTCGTCCCAGTGAAGTGCGAGTCCTACTTCTCCGACAACGGCGGAAACCGCGACCGATCGCGCCAGCTGCACAAGACCGTAATGGACGTCTACGGTGATGTGATCCAGCAAGCCCGCGATGAAACAACGAAGGTGGAATTGGACGTTCACTACTGTCCGGTCGACACGCTTGGGTGTGTTCGCCTGGTGAAGGGGATCTGGGCAGAGGACTCGGACGGGGTACCGCAGTTCCGCGCACAGTTCACCCTTCAGGGCGGTAGGCCCAAGTTGAACCGCCTCGGCGCTGGAGATCTTCTGGGAGCGATCACCAAGTACCTGGTGACGACAAAGAAAACACTCGAAGACGAGGATGCTCAGAAGGCTCAGGCTAAGGCCGAAAGAGACTCTGAACGCGCCACGGAGGACAGAGGATTCCTAGGTAACCTGTGGTGGGGAATCATCGGTAGACGGAGGGAACTTGAGCGGCAGGCTGACAAGAGCATTAAGGAAGCCGCTGAGCGACTAAATCGTCTCGAACTCGTAGTTAAGGCGTTGGACGAAATCTCAGAGGCACCGAGTGAGGGACGTCTCAAGGAAGTCGGCGACCTGTGATTGGGGTCCTGACGGCTGGCAAGTCCGGGCACTCAAGGGAGTACACGTACCACGGAGTCAAAGAATGGCCTCACGCTGTGAAGGCGTGGACAAGACTCGCGGACACCGATCAACCGGGGCTCTTCTGCTTCGGCGACGGACTCCAGTGGGAAGTGCGCATCACTGGGCTGACTTCTACACGCAAGGACTTCCTGGGACGATCCATCCGGAATAGCCTCATCGTTCAAGGAACGACTCGCTCCACGGCATACCGACGAGCCGCCCGCGAACTTGCGTTGCGATTCCTACGAGATCCGGATGGACTCCGCGAGGACCTAGATTCAGTGCTGTCCGAGGAAGTAGTCGAGGCATCCTTTGCAGACCAGCACCTCGACGCCAAGGCCCTAGCCGGCCTCGCACCCCGTCAGACACCCAACGTCCAGGTCGATCCGCAGGAACTCAACCGGCAGGAACTCATTGGCGCAGACAACGAGGAGTCACGCTCCAAGATCCTGGCCACTATCGATTCGATCTGCCATGGCACACCCGGGATCGCTATCGTCGGCGATCTTTACGCTGGAGAACAAGTCGATGAGCTCCGAAAGGAACTGGATCCTGACCTGCTCGAATCGGGACGAACGGTGCTTCTTTCCCAGATTGGCAGTACTCGCGCAGGAGTTCCGCTAAGGCCCGAGATGACAGAGATTGCCCCGGGGCGAGCAGACCCAAAACACAGCGGTGGCAGGGCGCGGCCGACCCTAACCACCCTGATTCTGGCGGCTACCCTGGCCACCCTGTCGATCGTGGCAGTGGTAACGATCATTCGTCGGCTTCTCGGGAAGAACTAGAGCAACCGGCTCCCGGCTCTGACTCCACATCGATTCACATTGTCCACGCTGGAGAGTCCTGGGAGGTAACCCTGCGGCGATCGGGTGCGGACCGCTGGATTGGCGCTAGTCCGGGAATCACCGTGACTGCATCGCGTAACCCGGTGCCTCTCCGACCAGTGGTGGACTTCTTCTCACAATTTGTGCAGCAGGGACAAGATCAATTGTCGTGGAAACTTGCCCTATCCGTCGACCTGCCAAGAAATGGAAACGTTGTGTTCTTGCTTCACCGAGGTGCCCCACCCGGTTGGGAGTTCACCCCAGACTGTTCGGAGTTGGCGAAGAGACTTGGATGAGTCTTAGTCGGCATGTCCGTTTACACCACCGGATGACGATCTGACATAACTCGATCCGGATTCTGCCGCCTATTCATGATCGTCGCCTTTCATCGCTATCTCGTCGGTGCAGTTGTGTCCGTCAATTTGTCTGCGTGTTCGGCAGATGACGACCGATGTAGCCGATGTAGACCTTGCCCGTGTGCGAGAAGTCGTCGAAGTAGTGCAACCGAGGGCTAACCATGCCGACCCGCGCACACTTAAAGTGCGCGAACATGTGAACCAATCCTGTGTCCGTGGCCATGAGAAAGTCCCCACTGGTGGCCAGGTCGAGGTCCCCATTGGTGGCCAGGTAGAAGTCCCCACCCTTCGTGTCGTGTCGTAGCCGACGG
>WBZP01003010.1_pt1 | contig 18772 bp, 13 predicted proteins | sample 5204301 | NCBI WGS metagenome assembly WBZP01 (sample SAMN12412401, study PRJNA552823) | activated sludge metagenome | isolation source: activated sludge from nitrification reactor of wastewater treatment plant... | place: USA: Pennsylvania | collected 2017 | reverse complement strand
GGCAACTATGCCTACCCCCTGGACGGCGACCTCGGCGAGATCCTCGTCTTCAACCGGGCCCTGACCGCCGGCGAACGACGCACCGTCGAGGAGTACCTGGCCCGGCACTGGTCGCAGGCCATCGCCCCTGCCGCGCCGGGGACCCCGACCGCCAGCGCCTCCGCCGGTCAGGCGAGCGTGTCCTGGACGGCGCCCGCCTGGAACGGCGGCGCGGCCGTCACCACCTACACGGTGACCTCGAGCCCCGGCAACAAGACCTGCAGCACGGCGAGCACCTCGTGCACCGTGACCGGCCTGACCAACGGGGTCAGCTACACGTTCACCGTGACCGCCACCAACAGCATCGGTGTCGGGCCGGCCTCCGCGGCGTCCAACTCGGTCACCCCCGCCGTCCTCGCCCCGGTCCGGCTGCCGACCCCGCCCGGCCCATCGATCCCGCCCGCCCCGATCCCCGCCGACCCGATCGCCCCGCTCACCTGGGCGACCGTCGCCCTGCTGCTGGCCGCGCTCGCCCGGGCCCGGCGGCGTCCGGTTACAGTCACGACATGCCACTGACCGGAGAGCACGAGCCCAACCCCGTCGGCTGGGTGCGCGAGCAGGTGGAGCGGTACCAGGCCAGCGGCGGCCGCGAGGCGAACACGCTTCGCGACACCGGGATCCCGATCATCCTGATCACCTGCCGGGGGCGGCGCTCCGGCAAGCTGCGCACCTTCGCCCTGATGCGCGTCGAGCACGACGGCGAGTACGCCCTCGTGGCGTCCAAGGGCGGCGCCCCGGAGCACCCCGTCTGGTACCACAACCTCGTCGCGGCCCCCGACCAGGTGATGATCCAGGACGGTCCGGAGCCGTTCGACGTCCGGGTACGCGAACTGGATGGCGCCGAGCGCGAACTCTGGTGGCAGCGCGCCGTCGCGGTGTTCCCGACCTACGCCGACTACCAGCAGCGCACCGACCGCCAGATCCCGGTGCTCCTGGCGACGCGGGCCTGACCCTCCCGCTCGACGTCAGCTCGGCGAGAGCGTCGCGAGCCCCCGCACGCCCTCGCCATCCGGTCGGCGGCGACCGGGCTAGGCGCGATCACAGCAGGGGGCGCCCCGGTCGAGCCGGGACGCCCTGCTGTGATGCGATGCCGCTCGTGACTACTTCAGCGAGAAGTGCGCGAGGATCTCCGATCCATCGTTCACGACCACCTTGACGTCCCAGCAGGTGTTTCGCTGGGTTGGGGTCTTCCAGTTGTAGATGAACTGCCCAGCCGTGGTGTCGTAGCGCAGTGCCGTCGCGCCGCTGGCCAGCGTCTCGATCGGCTCCTCCAGCACACCACCCGTCGCACAACTGACCTTGGTGGCGTTGATCGGCTGGACGACGTAGGAGGTGCTCGTCAACTCGGTCGAACCGGCGAACACCTCGAACTTCAGCGGAACGGTGCTGCCGTTCTTGACCGTGTTGACCACCTTTGCAGTGGCCGTGTCCATGTCCACCGGGGCGTAGAACCCCTTCAGATCCCACGCGGTGACCGTGTAGTGGATCACCTTGCTGGCGGAGTTGCCGGCGTTGTCGGTGGCCGTGGCGGTCAGGGTGTACGCGCCCTTCGCCGTTCCGTATCCGGTCACCCCGCACCCGTCGAGACCTGACACGGCGTCGTTGGCCGTGCACGTGGGAGCGGAAGGCACGAAGCCCCAGGGGTAGCTACCGCCGTCGCTGATCCCGCCGACGAACTGGATGTTGGTCGGGGCATCTTTGTCGATCTTGATGGTCACCGGTGCCGCGTCGGTGGTCATCCCGGCGCCGTTGGTGCACGAACCGTTCACGACGGTGCCGGTCATGTTGCTGGTCAGCGCCTGGGCAGCGGTGCAGGTCACGCCACTGACATCGTCCTGACCCTGCGTGGCCACCGAGACATCACTGGTGTACCAGCCGTTGGTCCCGGCCGTGCCGGTGGCGATCAGCTCAGCAGTCGGCGCTGTCTTGTCAATCTTGATTGTGAAGGGCGCGGCGTTGGTGGTGAGTCCGGCACCGTTGGTGCAGTGCCCGTTGACCGTGACCTCGCCCTCGGCGATGAACGTTTGGTCGGCGGTGCAGGTCACGCCGCTGGTCGGATCGGACCCCACTGTGCGCACCACCACGTCCGAGGTGTACCAGCCGCCGGCTCCTGCAGTACCGGAGAGCACCTGGAGGGCGACGTCGACCGGAGCCGTTTTGTCGATCTTGAACTCGTCAGAGGCGGCGTGCTGCGTGCGGCCGGCATTGTTGGCGCAGTCGCCCTCAGCCACGTAGCCGGAACCGTCGGCGCCGAAGGTCTGCGGCGGGGTGCACACCACCGGTTCGCTGACCGTGTCGGCGCCCAGCGTGGTCGCGACGACGCTCGAGGTGTACCACCCGTTGAGGCCCAGGTCACCGGCCAGAGCGACGTGAGCCGTCGGGTCGGTCTTGTCGAGCTTGACGGTCAGCGGATCGGCGTCCGTGGTCAAGCCGGCAGCGTTGGTGCAGGAGCCGTTCACCTCGGTGCCGGCCCAGGGCCCCGGCATAGTCAGGTGATCATGCCCTGACCTGCGGGTTTGTCGTGGTTGGACGGTGTGTCGGTTGGGACGGGTGTGGCCTGTGTGGCTTTGATGGGAGTTCTCACGCTTCCGTCTCGCCGAGAGGCCACACCCGCCGATGTCATCCTCGCCTACTCCTGTCCTGGTCGCCGAGCAGATGGCGCCGTTGACCTCGGTGTTGTCGGATCTGGTCGACCCGCGCAAGCGGCGGGGTCGGCGCTACCCGTTGACGGCGCTGGTCGCGGCGGGGATCGCGGCGACGTTGTCGGGGGCGCGTTCGTTCGCGGCGATCGCGCAGTGGCTCACCGATCAAGACGCGGCGGTGGCTGCCGCTCTGGGGTTCGATGAGCGACGCCGTGCCCCGGAGGAATCGGTGTTCCGGCGCCTGTTCGCCCGTCTGGACGCCGAGGTGTTCGATGCGCTCCTGGGGGTGTGGATGTGGACGGCCACCCGGTACGTCGCGGGGCGTCGGGTGATCGCCATCGACGGCAAGACAGTCAGGGGCGCCCGCGCTGGTGGCGGGGTGGCCTCGCATCTGGTCGCGGCGTTCGACCACACCGCGCGGGTGGTCCTCGGGCAGGTCGCGGTCGCAGCGAAGACCAACGAAATCCCCACGGTGAGAACACTTCTGGGGATCTTCGACCTTGCCGGTGCGGTCGTGACGATCGATGCGATGCACTGCCAGGACGACACCGCCGCCCTGATCACCACGGCGGGCGGTGACTACGTTCTGACGGTCAAGGCAAACCGACCCTCGCTGCACGCGGCGCTGAAAGCCCTGCCCTGGAAGCACATCCCCGCCTACACCTACCGTGAGAAGACCAGGGGCCGCCGGGTCACCCGCACGATCAAGACCGCCACCGTCCCGGGCTGGGTGACCTTTCCCGGCGCTGCCCTGGTCGCGCAGCTACGACGGACCGTGGTCGTCAAGGGCAAGAAGACGATCGAGGTCGTCTACGTGATCACCTCTGCGGACGTTCCTCCGCAGACTCTGGCCGCGTGGGTTCAAGGGCACTGGATCGTGGAGGTGCGCCATGAGGCGCTTCGTGTCCGGATGGGGGTGAGAGACCCCTGTCGCCTGGTTGTCGCAGCAGCCGGGTGAAGCTGAGGGCAGCCGCTACGCCGTGGAAGCGTTGGCGTGGTGGTGGCAAGCGGCCCTGACAACGTCGGGTCGTGCGGGTACTGCCAGACCGTGCGGGCCCGGCCAGCAAGTCGCGATGGGATACGTGAGGAACCGGTGCTTGACGCCTCGTTAGCCAGAACCGTTCTCAAACCTGGTGGATATGGGACGGGACCGCGGTGCGGGCTGGGCTCTTTCCACAAGCAGGCTCCCGCCCACCGGCAGCGTCCAGCTGTGGGTGGGCTGGTCGTCTCACGGGTCTGCGGGTGAGACGACGACCGTCGGGGTATAGCCGGGTCCCTCTCGCGGCGACCGGAACGAAGTGAACATGGGAACCGTGTGGGGTCTGCCCTCCCGGGTCGCGGCCAGCGGCTCGAAGGGCAGGCGCGCTGTCCGCTGTCGGGCTCCACGCGGGGCGGAGCGGCCGTAGTACTCCGAGGACGGTAACGCCGTTCACATGGGGAAGGGCCGCAGCGAGTCAACACAGCAAGGGAGAGGACATGCCAGGAGATGCGTTGGTGAATACCGGCGCCCCGGGAACGCTGATGCCCTCTGCGGCGCAGGCGCGGGTACTGGGGATTCAGTCCAAGCTGTACGCCTGGGCGGTGGCCGATCCTGGCCGCCGGTTCGATGATCTGTTCAACCTTGTGACCGATCCGGCGTTCCTGCTGATGGCATGGCGCCGGGTCAGGGACAACACGGGGGCGCGCAGCGCCGGGGTCGACGGGTTCACCGCATCTGGGATCGAGAACACCACCGGTGGTCTCACCGCGTTCTTGGCCCAGTTGCGTTCGGACCTGAAGACCGGGCAGTTCGCCCCGTTGCCCGTGCGGGAACGCATGATCCCGAAACCCAGCGGGAAACTGCGTCGGCTGGGCATTCCCACGGTGCGCGACCGGGTGGTCCAAGCCGCCCTGAAGCTCGTCCTGGAACCGATCTTCGAGACCGGGTTCAGTTCATCGAGCTACGGGTTCCGGCCTGGACGACGCGCCCAGGACGCGGTCGAGGACATCCTGCACCACGCCCGGCAGGGCTACGTGTGGGTGTTCGAGACCGACATCGCCGCCTGCTTCGACGAGATCTCCCACCCCGTCCTGATGGACCGGGTGCGAGAGCGGATCGCCGACAAGCGGGTCCTGGGCCTGGTCAAGTCGTTCCTGAAGTCAGGGATCATGACCAGGGACGGCGACGTCCGCGACACCATGTCCGGCACACCACAAGGAGGGATCTTGTCGCCACTGCTCGCGAACATCGCCCTGGGCATGATCGATGAGCACTTCGACGCGAAATGGGCGGCCTGCGGCACGGGCGGCGGAGCACCCGAATACCGTCGACGGATGCACCGCCGAGCCGGTGGGGCGACCTACCGACTCATCCGCTACGCCGATGACCTGGTGGTCATGGTCAACGGGACCGCGGAGCACGCCCACGCACTACGCGACGAAGTCAGCCAGGTCGCAGCCCGGATCGGGCTACGCCTGGCCGAGGACAAGACCCACACCGTCCACATCGACGACGGATTCGACTTCCTCGGGTTCCACATCCAGCGGCACACCCAATGGGGAAGCGACCGCCGACGGGTCTACACCTACCCCTCCCGCAAGGCCGTCACCACGGTCCGTGGGAAGGTCAAGGCACTGACCGGACGGCAGACCCTGAACCTGGACCCCGCAACGGTCTTCGCCCTCCTGGGCCAGGCCCTACGGGGATGGACCACCTACTACCGGCACGCCGCCTCAGCGACCACCTTCTCCGAACTCGAGCACTACCAGTGGCATCGGGTCTGGAAATGGCTGCGACGCAAGCACCACCGCCGGCACTGGAAATGGATCACCTGCACCTACGCCCACCCCCACAACCGGTGGGGGTTCAGAGCAGCCGGGCGGGACCTGTTCAACCCCGCGAAAGTACCCATCCAGAGGTACCGCTACCGGGGCAACGCGATCCCCACCCCATGGTCCACACGACCCGGACAACCCACCACCCAGAGGTGACTCGTGGAGAGCCCGGTGCCGGGAAACTGGCACGCCGGGTTCGGAGGAGCGGCCAGGGGAAACGACCGCCAGAAACGACGGCACCGCGCCCCTGGCCGACTCCAACAACGCCCTGCACTACGTCCGCGACACCGCCTACGCCGAAGACCACTCCCAGGTCCGCACCGGCCAGGCGCCCCGCGTCATGGCCACCCTCAGGAACACCGCCATCAGCCTGCTCAATCTCGCCGGCGCCACCAACATCACCGCCGCGCTACGCCACCTCAACCGCAGACCCGACAAGATCATCAGCCTGCTGACCAGCAGAAAGGCGACTTTGCCGTGACCCTGGGTCTCGAACGCCGCCCACGCAGCGTCCGCGTCCGGCGCGGTGTAGATGGCTTTCACGTCCTTGGACAGCTCACCCCAGTACCGTTTCGACGCGTACTTGAACGTGTTTCGGATCAAGTGCACCACACACGTCTGCACGATCGCCTGCGGGAACACGGTGCCCACCGAATCGGGCATGCCCTTCAACCCGTCGCAGACCAGGTAGAAGATATCGACCACCCCCCGGTTCTTCAGCTCCGTCAAGATGCCCAGCCAGTACTTGGACAAAGCGCACGGGTTCGTGGGGAGGTGTGCGAGGTGGCACCTGGATTCTCACGGGTTCGGTAGGCGGGTGGTGTCGACGTGGTCGGCGAGGTAGGCGATGACGGCTTCGTTGTGCATGCCGTAGATGTCGGCCACGAGTTTGGCGTCGACGGTGCCTACGAGATCGACCAGTCGGGTGGAACGCAGGATCCGGGGCTGGATGCCGACCTCTCGTAGGGTGCGTTTGACGTAGGTGTCCGAGGCTGGCGCGCGGGTGGCCTTGGTCTGCAGGGTGACCAGCAGGTGCGGGTTGTGGGAGCCCTGGGCGGTGCGGTGGTCCAGGCAGCGTTGCAGTGCGGTCCAGGTCCAGGGGTCCAGGGGTGTGGGGTGCGGTCGGCGGCCGAGGCGGATCCGGTGCCCGCCGTGGTCGATGTCGGCATCGGCCAGGTGTTGTAGGTCGCTGGTGGTTGCCCCGTGCAGCAGGGCGGCCAAGCCGACGAAGGCCTCGTGGGGGTGGACGTCGGTCTCGGTGGTCCAGCGGCGGAACAGTTCTCGTTGCCGGTCGGTGGGCAGGGTGGGTCCGCGGAAGGCCATCGTCTGCGGGGCGGTGATCGTGGTGGTGGGGTCGACGAGGATCAGCCGACGGCGCCGGGCGTAGCGGCAGAACTGCCGTAGTCCGGTCAGGTAGCCGGCGCGGCGGGTGGGATGGGCGTGCAGGAATGCCTCGACATCGCCGATGTCGATGCTGGCCCAGTCGGTCTTGCCGCGATGGGTGTGCAGGTATCGGGCGAAGTCCCGCACGGCGGCCAGGCGGGCCTCGAGGGTGGCGTGGCCGCGGGGGTGGGTGCCGGCGCGTCGGGCCCGGTCACGGCCGGCGAGCAGGTACTCGCCGAAGCCGGTGACCGCCGGTCGCAGCGGTTCGGGCACCGCGTCGATGCGGGCCTGCCGCCGGTCGGCTGCCTGGGTTTCGGCGCGGTCGCAGGGCAGCGCCAAGTGGTGGCTGGTGAAGAAGTCCTCCAGGGCTCGGGCCAGCGGCGCGTCGCCCTGGACCTCGGCCAGCAGCCGCTGCGGTCCGGTCCCCGGGGCGGTTGCCAGGTGGCGGGCGAGTCGGGTGAGCATGGCGCAGCCGCGGCTGGGGTGGTGACGTCCGACCAGGTAGCCGGCGAAGCCGTTCCACCAGTCGGGGATCTCTCCGAGGGTGGTGGCGATGTTGGCGGCCCGCACCGCGATCCGGTGCGGGGAGCGGTCCCAGCACCTCCGGCACCGTCCGGCCCCGCTCAGGCGGGTGATGCGTCCGCAGTCGAGGCAGGCCGCGTCCGGGTTCGCCGGGCGGCCGGGATGCGAACACGGTCCGCACCAGCCGGTTTCGGGTCGCAGCAGGCGGTGTTTGCCGCAGCGGGGGCAGTCGACGCGGTCGGCCTCGGCCCGTTGCCGCCGCATGCATTCCTTGCACAGGTCCCGATCGCGGAACAGGACCGGTGCCTGACACTGTCGGCAGGTCCGCGAGCATCGCCGGCAGGCCCCGGTGGCCGCTTCCATGACCCGGTCCCGGCCACAGCCCGGGCACAGGCCCCGGTCCGGGGCGTGCACGGCGGCCCAGTGACAGCGTGCGCACAGTTGGCGGCCGGGTTTGCCGACACCGCGGCCGCACCGGGCGCAGTCCCGCAGCCGCCGCATCACCACCGGGACCTCACCACGCAGGTCCTGCCCGTGGCCACCGTGTCCTCAGATCGGCGGCATCGACCGGCCAGGTCGCCGGTTCGCTCGACCGCCGCCGGTCTCGTTGACCGCGGCAGACCGGTCCGACCGCGGCGCGGCGGGACGAGCCACCGGGGTGGTGTCGATCTCGAACAGGTCGTCGGGTGTGCACTCCAGGGCGGTGCACAACGCGATCAGCGTGGACAGCTTGACCTGGGCGGGCTGCTTGGTGAACAACGCCGACACCGACGCCGAGGACAGCTCCAGCCCGGCCTTGTCGGCGAGCAGCCGCTGCAACTGGGCGCCGGTCCAGACCTCACGCTGCGCGGCGGCCATCCGCAGTTTCCACCGGATCTGCATACCCGCTCACTGCCTTCCGGCCGGTCCATCAGCCATGCTGGTCGGCTGGCCGGTCAACTCGCCCAGCGTGGCGGAGATAGCCCGCTGGTAGGCGTCCTCGATGAACGTCTCCGACGGGCGGACGTAGCGCATCGTCGAGGCGACCGTCCAATGCCCCAACAACTGCTGAATGGCCACCAGATCCACACCCCGCTCGTAGTTGTGGGTCGCGCACGCACGACGCAGCCCGTGCGGGCTGAACCAGTCGCTTTCCGGTCGTCCTTCCAGGATCATCAAGTGCCGCAACCGGTTCCGGACACTGCCCGCGGCCATCCGCTGACCGGCCTCGTCGACGAACAACACCGGCCCGTCGGTGAACCGGTCCCGCACATCGTCCAGATACCAGACCAGCACCCGGTCCAGTCCGTCCAGCAGCGGCACCCACCGCGGCCTCGGCCCCGAGGCCTTGGCGCCCTTGCCGAACCGCACGTGCATCTTGCCGAACGGGCCACGCCCGAAGTGCACATCCGCGCGGTCCAGCATCACCACCTCCTCCGAGCGCAGCCCGGCGTGATACAGCGTCCGGAACATCGCGTAGTCCCGGGCCGCCGGCGCGTACTTGCGGGCCGTCGCGATCCGCTGCCTGAGGAAGGCGAAGAAGTCCTCCACCCGCTGCGGCCTCGGCGGCGCCGCAGCGGCCGGGGAGTCATCCCCGACATGCCGGGCCGCGTTGAACTCGTCCAACGGGCAGACCAGCCGCACCCCGAACGCCGCCTCGATCTCGGCGGCCTTGCGCACCTCCAGGAACCGGTGGAACCCCTTGAACACCTGCACGTAGTGCCGCCGCGTCGCCACCGCCCGACCCGCACTGGCCAACTCACCGACCACCCGGTCGACGTCCTCGGCGGTCACCTCCCACACCGGCCGCCCCAACGCCGCCAGCATCCGCTCCAACACCCCCACATCGTTGGCGATCGTCGACGCGGCGAACCCCCGCGTCGTCCACGACGCCACGAACGCCTCCACACATACGGCCTGGAACCGCTCCGGATCACACGGCCCGACCACCCCAGCGGCCTCACCCGTGATCACCTGCAGCCGCCCGCCCACCAGGGCTCACCTTCTTCACACCAGACGAATCAAGGCAACACCTGGAATAGCAGGCTCAGACCACGAGAACCAGCGACACGCCAGAACACGGCAAAACCTCAGGCCACAGCCCCAATCCCCACCACCGAACCCATGCCCGTCCCATATGACTCCCCGTGTGTCGCCTGCCAGGGTGATGGGACCACCGTGAGTTGAGTTCTGCCACGGGGATGGGACCACTGGTTCTGCCAGTTATGGGACCACCCGGCGCTTGTGTGCGATGCCTGGGTCGGGGCGTTGTTCGATCTGTCACGTCGGGTGTGGTTCGGCGTGAGAGGTCGTTGACGTGGCGTTCCGGGAGGTCTGCGTGGTCGTGGTTCGTGAGGTGCTGCGGGGCTGGTTGGACGGGGGTGGCTTGCGCACGGTCGCGGAGCGGGCGGGGGTGGACCGCAAGACCGCCCGCCGGTATGTGCAGGCCGCCGAGGCGGCCGGGCTGGTCCGGGACAGCGGCGTCGATGCGGTGACGGACGAGCTGCTCGGGGAGGTGATCGATCGGGTTCGCCCGGTGCGCCCGAACGGTCACGGCACCGGCTGGGACGCCCTGGCCGGGCGCCGCCAGGACGTCATCGACTGGGTCGGGCAGGGCCTGTCGATTGTGAAGATCCACGAGTTGTTGACCCGGTCGGGGACGGTGGTGGCGTATCGGACACTGCACCGGTTCGCGGCCGCTGAGTGTGGTTTCACCGGCCGCGGCGCCCGGGTCACGGTCCGGGTCGCCGATGGTGAGCCGGGGGTGGAGTGCCAGGTCGACTTCGCCCAGCTGGGCTACCTCGACGAGGCGGACCCGGCCACGGGGGTGCTGCGCCGACGCAAGGTCCACGCGTTGATCCTGACCGCAGTGCTCTCGCGGCACATGTACGTCCACCTGACCTTCTCCCAGACGCTGGCGGATGTGATCGCCGGGTGTCAGGCGGCGTGGGTCTACTTCGGTGGCGTGTTCAAGGTGCTGGTCCCGGACAACCTAAAACCCGTTGTCGCTCAATCTGATGCGGTGAACCCGTCGTTCACGGCCGGCTGGTTGGACTACGCCCAGCACGCCGGTTTCGCGACCGACCCGGCCCGGGTCCGGTCCCCCCAGGACAAACCCCGCGTGGAGCGGATCGTGCAGTACGTGCGCGGCAACTTCTGGGCGGGGGAGACCTTCACGAGCCTGGACCAGGCCCAGACCGCCGCCGTGGCGTGGTGCACCCAGGTAGCCGGGATGCGGATCCACGGCACCCTCGCTGCCCGCCCGCTGGAGGTGTTCACCCAGACCGAGGCGGGTGTCCTGCTACCCGTCCCGGCGGCCTATGACGTGCCGATCTTCCGGTCGGTGAAGGTCCACCGCGACCACCACGTCGAGATCGCCAAAGCCCTGTATTCGGTTCCCTCGCAGTGGATCGGCACCCAGTTGGAGGCCCGCGCCGACGCCGGCCTGGTCAAGCTGTTCCACCACGGCCGCCTGGTCAAGACCCACCCCCGCCAGCTGCCCGGCGGACGGTCGACGGACCCCGGCGACCTGCCCGCCGAACGGGCCGGGTATGCCATGCGGGACCTGGACCGGCTCCAGGCGGTCGCCGACAGGCACGGCGCCAGCATCGGCGTCTACGTCCACCGTCTCCTGGACGACCCGCTGCCCTGGACCCGGATGCGGGCTGTCTACCGGCTGCTGGGCCTGGTCCGCCGCTACGGCCCCGACCCGGTCGAGACCGCCTGCGCCACCGCCCTCGACCTCGACGTCGTCTCCGTGGCGAAGATCGCCGCCATGCTCGCCAAGAACCTCGACCCACCCGCCCGACCCGGAGCCGGGCAGGTCCCCGGGAACCTTCCCGCCCACCCCACCGGGCCAGTGACGGCAGGCCGGTTCGCCCGCGACCCGGCCGAGTTCACCGCCCACCCCACCGACCCACGCCGGCACCTGGCCGTCGTGCCCGACCCCACAATGAGAGAGGACCCAACCCCATGACCATCACCGATCCAGCACGTCCAGCAGACCTGGCCGACCCGCTCGGCAGCGACCTGCTCGCATTACTCCGCACCTTGAAGCTGTCCGGGATGAAAGACACACTCCCCGAACGACTCTCACTCGCCAAGACCCGCCACCTGTCCCACCACCAGTTCCTCGAACAGGTCCTGTCCGACGAGGTCGCCCGCCGCGAGAACCGCTCCGCCGCCACCCGCGCCACCCGGGCCGGGCTGATCCCCCGGATGCGGATCGAGACCTGGACCGAACCCACCGACCTCCTCTACGACCGGGCAGCGTTCGCCGACCTCACCACGCTGCGGTTCCTCGACGCCGGCCACAACCTGCTCATCCTCGGCCCCGTCGGCATCGGCAAGACCCACTACGCCAACGCCTTGGGCCACATCGCGATCCGCCGCCGCCACACCGTGCACATGGTCCGCGCGGAGAAGCTGTTCACCCGACTACGCGCCGCACGCCTCGATCACACCCTGGAGACCGAGTTCCGGCGGTTGGCCCGCCTCGACCTGCTGATCATCGACGACTTCGCGCTCAAGGCCCTGGACCCGGTCACGACGAACGACTTCTACGAACTCACCGTCGAACGGCACGCCCGCGCCGCCTCCACGATCATCACCAGCAACCGCGACCCAGCTGAATGGCTCGCCATGACCAGCGACCAACTGCTCGCCCAAGCCGCCGTCGACCGGCTCACCGGCCACGCCCACACCCTGATCCTCAACGGGCCGTCCTACCGGCAACGCCTCGACCCGCCCCGCCCCGGCCCACTTGACCCCGAGGTCAGCCGGACAGCATGATCGCACCGCCCCAGGTGGTCCCATCCCCGTGGCAGAACAGCGGTCCCATCACGCTGGCAAGCGACACCGTGCCCGGGTGTGCCTGCCCACAGGCCCAGCGCGTCCCGGCGGCCGCGCAGGTCCACCCCGATCGCGGCGTAGAACGGCCGGTTGGCGACCTGCCCGTCACGGACCTTCACATGAATGGCGTCCACGAACACCGCGACGTAATGCGACTGCAGCGGCCGGCTCGACCATTCCGTCATCTCCGTGACCACCTTCTCGGTGATCGCCGACACCACCGACTTGGACACGCTCGCCCCGTACACCTCAGCGAAATGCGCGCTGATCTCCCCGGTGGTCAACCCCCGCGAATACAACGACAACACCACAGCGTCCACATCCCCCAGCCGGCGCTGCCGCTTCGCCACGATCATCGGGGTGAAACTGCCGTCACGATCCCGCGGCATCTCGACCTCGATCGGACCCACCGAATCAGTGATCACCGTCTTGGCCCGGGTCCCGTTCCGGGAATTCCCGCCGTCACGTCCTTCCACGGCATGCTTTTCATATCCCAGGTGCGCGGTCATCTCCTCCTGGAGAGCGGTCTCCAACACGTGCTTGGTGAACTCCTTCAACAAGCCATCCGGGCCGGTCAAAGCAAGACCGCGATCCTGAGCGGATTTCACCATCTCACGGATCGCGGCGCGTTCAGCCTCGCCGGGTTTGCTGGCTGCCTTGTCGATCATGTTGGTCAGTGCAGACATGCTCTGGATCTTGTCGGACATCAGTACGACCTTCCCCGGTAGACACACTGGGTCTACCTGTCAGGCCGGTTACACCGTTAGCTGAACAGACCCACCAGGCATGATCAACAGTCAAGTGTCGCTGCAGTACTAGTAGTGCTTTGTTAGGTGGTTAGGGTGGCACGGTTTGGTGGCAGGTGGGGCAAAAGCCGAGCCAGGTCGCCAGGAGGTGCTGCAGTTGGCGGGCGATGGCGTACAGGGTCAGTTCCGCTTCTGCCCCAGTGCTTTTCCCGCTTGGCGTTGGATGGCGAGGAAGAGGTGGGCGGCGGTGACGAGGGTGACGTGGCGGTGCCAGCCGGTCCAGGAGCGGCCTTCGAAGTGGTCCAGGCCGAGGACGGTCTTGAGTTCGCGGTAGTCACCTTCGATGCGCCAGCGGGCCTTGGCGATGGTGACGAGGTCTTCCAGGGGTGTGTCGGCGGGCAGGTCGGACAGCCAGTAGTCGGACGGTTCTGCGGCGTGGGGGCCGGCCCACTGCGTGAGCAGCCAGGCTCCGGGGTTCAACCGGACGCCGAGACACCGCCACGCGCGCGTCGTGCTCGACCTTCGCTCGTCCCGTAGGCGGCTGGCAGTGACCACGCCCAGCGGAGGAGAGGAGCGCACGCTGCACCGCCGGCCTTCCGGCCGTGCTGACCTGTTATCCCACAGTAACGACCACGGCCAAGCTGGGCGCCGATCTGGCCGGGGACGGCGCACGCACAGTCACCGTGCGGGCCGAGTTCCCCCGGCTCCGGCGCCACCTCGCCGCCCGGCCCTACCGGTTCAACGACGGGTCGAGGTCGAGGTGCACGTGCCCAACCGAAGCCGCCCACTATCAGGCGGATCATTGGGTCTCGTGACAAGGTACAGCCCCGATGATCTCGACGATCTGGTCCGGTGGCAGCAGGAGAGGGCCCGTTCGATCCGGATCGAGACCCTGCCCGCGCCGCCGCGGTGGGTCTGTGGCGTCGATGCCCAGTACGCGCGCGATGACAGCGTCGTCGTAGCGGCCGCCGTACTCCTTGACCTGCACTCGCTGAGCATCGTCGACACGGCAACCGCCACCGGAGCCCCCTGCCTGACCTACCAGCCCGGCCTGCTCGGCCTGCGCGAAGCCCCATGGCTGGTGACCGCCGTCCGCCGACTGTCCCGCCCACCGGACGTGATCATGTGCGATGGCCACGGCATCGCGCACCCCGATGGCTGCGGTCTCGCCTGCCACGTCGGCCTCGACCTCGACACCCCCACCATCGGCTGCGCCAAGAACCACCTGATCGGCGACTACACCGACCCCGGCCTCGAGCGGGGAGCCGTCAGCCCTCTCTACGTGTCCGACCGACCGGTGGGTGCGGTCCTGCGCACCCGACCTTGCGTCAAGCCCGTGTTCGTCTCACCAGGGCACCGGATCACCACGGCCGAAGCCATCGACCTGTGCCTGTCGACCAGCACCTACCGCATCCCCGAACCCATCAGAGCCGCAGACCATCTGTGCCGAAAGAGCCTGCGCGAATGAGCGGGTCCGAGCGGGCACCACAACCACCCCACTACCCGACGGGGTAGTCCTCCGCGCTCTCGAACTGTTCGGGCGACCAACCCATGCGAATAGCGTCCCGCCGGGCCCGAGAATAGGCTTCTGAACCCTCGGCAATAACCACGTTCGTCACGACGCCGTTCGCTTCATACCTTCTCTCTTCCATGAGATGGCCACAGCGGTAGAGCGCTTCCTGAACCAGGCATCCGCTCTCGTATCTCCTACTCGGTCCGTGAGCAACCCCCTTACGGTACTTGCTCTCACCGATCAACTCTCCCGAGATCGTCCGATCGTGCGACCACCCGTCCTGAACCCCATCGACATATGCCACCTCCGAAACGACTCCTCTACCCCCGGAGTCCTCTTCATAGGCGATGCCGGTGAACGGTCTCCCTCGAAACCTCATCACCAGGTCGTTGTCGAAATCTAGTAGATCATCGGGCACCCTGAGCGGGGAACTCTCGGCACTCGTCACTGACTTCCCCAATCCTCGACATCGGGGAGTAGCCGCGCGCAGTTGTCACACGACGAGATCGGCTCGCCTTTCCGTGCTCCACGGATACGTAGGTTCAACACGGCAAAATCATGCACCTCGGCCGACGAATCCCTGGCCAGACCCTTATTCAAAGCATTGATCTCGGAGTGGCTTCCGGGCATCCCCTTGTACGCTGCCGGCTCGAGTTCAAGATCGTTGAACCGTCTCACCCGTTGAGACAACAAATCATTCAAATCTGGGTCCACATCTGCCCGGTTCAACCCGAACGACACCTCGCCCGTCTTCTTGTTGATGGCGCCCGTGAGCACCGGACCACGCTCCCTGTTGGACATCGAACTTAGGACCCGATCATATTCCTCTCCGGTTTCTTTGAAGAGCTTCGCTCTGAGGTTCGCCGGAGTCAGGGCCCGCTCGGCCTGGGCCGTGACCCGCCCCGACGGCTTGGTCACGGTCCGGCCCTTGACCAACGACACCCCACTACGGATCTTGTCGGTGGACGCGGTGCGCAGGTTGGAGGCCTGAGCCCGGGCAGCCTTGGCCGCGGCAGCCTTACGGGCCTGCACAGCCGCCTTGGCCGTCTTGGCCTTGGCCGCAGCAGCCTTCAACGCCTGCGCCGAGCGGGTCGCGGCCGCCCGCTGCCCGACCTTGGTCGCAGCCACCTTGCCCACCCCGGCCCGAGCCACCTTGCCCAGAGCCCCCCCAGTGACCAGACCGATCGCCGCATCGGTCAGCATGGCCTTGGGATCCAGGACGGTCTTGCCCTCCACCGCCCGCTGGACCATCCCACCGACCACCGCCCCGACCATCGCCCCGGCCACCGGCCCGGCCACCGCGGTGACCACCGCACCCACCGCCACCCCGACCACCGCACCCGCGATCGCCCCGGCGTTGTCCTTGACGAAGTTGGTGATCGAGGAGAACCCGAAGTTGCCCAGGTATTCGATGTACGTGGTCGGCGCCGCGAACGCATACAGGTACGGGTGGAACGTCGCCGGCTGCAACAGGTCCTGACCGGCCCGGTCCCGCTGCAGGAACCGGCCCGTGATCGCCTCGTAGGACCGGGCCAGGAAGTCCACCCGCGACGACGCGGCGTCCTGGATCTCACCGGTGAACCCGAACACCGAGGAGGGGTGCTGGTTGCCGACGTACTCCCCGAAATCGGTGTACGTAGCGATCTTGGACGACGTCCCGTTGGCCCGGGCCACCCCGAACACCGTGCCCAGCACATCGGTCAGCAGGGCCTCGGTACCCGTCGCACCCTGATCAGCCGCACCAGCACCCAGGGTCTGCGACAACAGGGCCTGATCCGGGCCCCGCACGATCGTGGCGGGCCCGGGACCCCCGTCGAGCTGCAGGGTCTCGATCACCTGGGCCTGGTCGTAGACGTACCCGGTCGTGCCCGCTCGCGGGGTGTGGGTGTCCGTGGTCGACAGGGCCCGGCCCAGACCGTCCCGGGCCCAGGTCGTGGCGCCCTTGGCGTCGGTGAGCGAGACCAGTTCGTCGCGCAGGTTGTAGCCGTAGGTCGTGGTCTCGACCTGCCCGACCGGTTTGCCGATCGGGTTGTGCCGCTGGGTGGCTGCGGTCACCAGGTTCCCGTTGCGGTCGTACCCGCGGGTGACCACCTTCGCGGCGTTCTTCGACGCACGGCGCTCGGTGAGCAACTGGTCCGCCGCGTCATACGTGGACGTCGCGGTCAGCGCGTCCTTGGGCGACGGTGACTGCGGGTCGTCGTCGGTCGTGTACCCGGTCCGGTTGCCAACCGGGTCGTAGGTGTAGGACGCCGTGTGCCCGCCGGCGATCGCCGATCGGACCAGCCGGTTCACGCCGTCATAGGTGTACGTCGTGACGTCCGGACCGTTGTTGCCCGGGTCGGCCGGCTTGCCGGTGTCCTTGCCGTTGCGGGTGGACGCCGTCCGCGACGCGACGAGGTTGTCCGGCGTCCACGTGTAGGCCAGGTGCAGCATCGTGGCGGTCGGACTGGTCGAGTTCGAACCTGACCGGGGCCCGTCGTGCTCGATCGCGGTGGTGTTGCCCTCGGCGTCATAGGTCAGACCGGTGACCACGCCACCGGGGTGCGTGACCGACGTGGCCCGCCCGATCCGGTCCCGCGTGTAGCGGATCGTGCCGGAGGGGTCGGTGACCGTGGCCAGACGGTTCGCGGCGTCGTAGGTCCGCGCGCTGGCATACCCGGCCGAGTAGCCCAGCGAGGTGACGTTGCCGGCCAGGTCGTAGGCGTGGGTCACCGTGTGACCGGCGCCGTCGGTGCTGGTCGTCTCGTTGCCGCGCCAGTCCCGGCCCCACGACGTGGTGCCGACCGAATCGGTCATCGACACCCGGAAGTTGTCCTGGTCGTAGCCGTACCGGGTGCTGGTCCCGTCCGCGTAGGTGGCCGCGGTCAGCATCCGGTCCGGGTCGTAGGCGTACGTCGTGGTCTTGCCGTTGCCGTCGGTGCGCGAGGCGAGCGTGCGCACCGAGGTGTAGGTCCAGGTCGTGGTCCGGCCCAGCGGGTCGGTCTGCTTCAGGACCTGCCCGAGCCCGTCGACGTCGTAGGTGGTCCGGGCGCCCTTGGCGTCCACCATCACCACGACCCAGCCGACCGGGTTGCGTTCGTAGCGGGTGGTGACGTTCACGTCCGCCGACCCGCCGGGCCGGCCGGCCGCCGGGACGCCGTCCCGCGCGTTCTCGACCACGCCCACCAGGTCGTCGCGCCCGTCGTACACGCGCCGCGTCACCGCGCCGTCCGGCTTGGTCAGCGCGACCAGGTTCCCGTTCGCGTCGTAGGCGTAGGCGTCCTTGTCCCCCAACGGGGAGGTCGTCGAGGCCAACCGGTTCATCGCGTCGTAGGACATCCGCCAGGTCGCACCCTCGGCGTCCACCCGGGTCACCGGGTTGCCCACGGCGTCGAAGGTCGTCGTCGAGACGGCCCCCAACTCGTCGGTGTTGCGCACCGCGCGGTCCGCGTCGTCGTAGGCCGTGCGCACCGTGCCGCCCCGCGGGTCGGTCGCGCTGACCAGGTTCCCCGCCGGATCGTAGGACCGCTTGGCGACCCCGCCGTCCGGGTTCTCGATCGCGACGATGCGGTCGAGGGCGTCGTACGTCGTCCGTGTGGTGTTGCCGCGCCGGTCGGTGCGGGCGACCACGTTGCCGGCCGGGTCGTACGCCACGGTCGTGCGGTTGCCCTGCTCGTCGACCGCCGCCGTCATCTGACCGAGCGCATCGAACGTCGCGCTGATCGACGTCCCGTCGGGCGCGGTGTCCTTGACCCGGTTGCCCGCCGCGTCGTACTCGGTCTTCCAGACCGCCCCGTTCTGGTCGGTGCGCTGCACGACCCGGTCGAGCTTGTCGTAGACCATCGAGGTGGACGCCCCGGCCGGGTCGGTCACCGACACCGGGTTGCCCACGGCGTCGTAGGTGGTCGACCAGCGTTGCCCGTTCTCGTCGATGCTGACCACCGGGCGCAGCAGGGCGTCGAACGTGGTCCTGACCTCGCCGCCGCGGCCGTCGACCGAGGTGGTGACGCCGTACTCGGCGTCCAGGGCGAACTTCTCCGTCGAGCCGTCCGGGTGGGTGACCCCCACCAGGTTCAGGTTGTCGTCGTAGGTGTAGCGCGTGGTCCGGCCCAGCGCGTCGGTCATCGACGTGCGCTTGCTGTTGACGTCGTAGGCGTAGCGCGTCACGTGCCCCAGCGGGTCGGTCTGCGAGACGAGGTTGTCCGCGGCGTCGTAGGCGTACCGGGTGGTGTGGCCGTTCTCGTCGGTCAACGTCAGCTGTCGGTTCGCCTCGTCGAACGTGGCGGACGCCGACTCCCCGAGCG
>WBZP01003009.1_pt1 | contig 18772 bp, 14 predicted proteins | sample 5204301 | NCBI WGS metagenome assembly WBZP01 (sample SAMN12412401, study PRJNA552823) | activated sludge metagenome | isolation source: activated sludge from nitrification reactor of wastewater treatment plant... | place: USA: Pennsylvania | collected 2017 | reverse complement strand
TCTTCTACTTCCCGTACAACCGCGGCAAGGAGCTCCTGGACACGGTCTGGGGCAACCACGTCGGCGACTGGGAGCACATCACGGTGCGGCTCACGCCGCGCCTCGACCCCGACCTCGGCGGATCCTCCCTGCCTGGCGTAGCTACCCGCGAAGGGAGCCAGCGCCGGGAGCTCGCCGCCCGAGCGTGCGCCCGGCGCAGACACCTGCAGTCCCTCCAGCTTGGCGAACAACGAGAAGGCCGCCTCGAAGTTGGCGCCGACACCCCACTCGGCGTTGGTCAGGCAGGCGACCGCCAACCGACGCTCAGGAGCCAGCAGGAGGAGGGCCGCGTAGCCGACCGTGTCGCCGGCATGGCCGATGACGAGATCGGGCTGCTCATCCAGGAGGAACCAGCCGATGCCTTGGCCAGCCGTCATCGAGACCGGCTGGTCGGCCACGTGCGACTGCATGAGGGCGACTGAAGACTCGCTGAGCAGTCGGGTGCCGTCGCTCGAAACGCCGCCGTCCAGATGAAGGCAGGCGAACGTGAGCAGGTCCTCGACGCACCCGAAGCTGCGCGAGCCGGCGGGGGCCTGGGACCACGGCATCGAGGCGAGGTCCGCGGGCCTGAGGCTGCCCGGCGAACCGACGTGGCCGGTCGACAGGCGGAACCGGATGAGGTCGTCCAGCAGTGTGAGCGGTCCGGTCGCGCCGAGCGGGCGGACGAGCCGCTGCGTGAGAGCCTGGTGCCAGGGGAGTCCCGTGGCCTTCTCCACCACCCGGCCCGCGAGGACGAACCCGGTGTTGCAGTAGGACCAGGTTGCACCCGGCTCGTGCACCGTGCCCGTCTCGGTCAGGCGATCGACGAGGCGGGCGACTGCGTCGTCCCCGCGCCCGGTGTCGAAGAACGAGTCGCCCTCGATGCCGCTCGTGTGCGTGAGCAGCATGCGCAGTGTGACCTTCGACAGGTCCGGGTCACCGGCCAGTTGCAGCTCCGGGAGCAGCTCGTCCAGCGTGTCATCGAGGGACATCTCGCCGGATTCCACGAGCTGCATGACCAGGGTCGCGGTGTACATCTTGGTCAGCGACCCGATCTGGAACATGGTGTCCGCCGTCGCGGCGTCACCCGTGAAGGCGTTGCGCACGCCTGAGGCGGAGAGCAGGCGGACGTCGCCGTGCTGCACGCCTACGGCCATGCCCGGCAGTCCGTGGCGGTCGACCAGCTCGGCGACGAAGCTGTGGAGCTCCTCGTTGTCCATCGGGGGTCCTTCCTCAGCGGCCCAGGTAGTTCGGCTCGCGCCGCTCGTGGAAGGCTCGGGTGCCCTCGCGCAGGTCGTCGCTCGCGAGACAGTCAGCCGTCGCTTCGACCTCGAGAGCCATCGCCTGCTCAAGGTCGAGCTCATAGGTGCGTCGCACCAGGTCGACGGCGCGGCGTACCGATAGCGGTGCATTGGCGCTGATCCGGCGCGCAACGCCGTCGACGTCAGCGGCGAAACGGTCCGCAGACGACACACGGGAGACCAGACCCAGCTGCTCGGCCCTTCCAGCGTCGATGAGCTCTGCGGTGACGAGCAGCTCTGTCGCGTGCGACATCCCGACCAGCCTGGGCAGCAGCCAGGTCGCCCCGTTGGTCTGGAACAGGCCCCGGGCCGCCTCGACGAATCCCAGACGCGCTCCCGCCGCAGCGAACCTCAGGTCGCACGCCAGCGCCAGCTCGGCGCCGGCTCCGACCGCCACGCCGTTGAGCGCAGCGATGGTGGGCACGGGCAGCGACCGCAAGCGACGGGTCAGCTCCTGGAACCGCTCGAGCAGCACGACGGACTGGGCACGGGCCTGCTGCGAGTCCTGGGCGTCGTCGGCGGCCAGCTGGTCCGCAAGGCTCCCGAGGTCCTGGCCGGAGCAGAACGCCTTGCCCGCACCGGTGAGCACGACGACGCGGACGTCAGGGTCCTCCGACACGGCGTCGAGCACGCGCAGCAGGTCGTCGAGGGTGCGCGGCCTGATGGCGTTGAGCACCTCGGGCCGGTCCAGTGTGATGGTCGCGACGCCGTTGGCCACCGACAGACGGACGTCGCCGTCGTCGGTCCTGGTGGGCACCGGCAACGCGAGAGCGTCGAACGCTGTGGGCGCGAAGGACGACCACTGTGCGGCGAGAGCGGCCTTGTCGATCTTCTCCGACGGAGTGCGCGGCAGGTCGTCGGCATAAGCGATGTAGCGCGGCACCTTGAAGGGCGCGAGCCTCTCGGACACATGCGCGCGCAGCACCTCGGGTGAGGCTGCGGGGCCGGTGCCCGGTGGGACGCGCACGACGATCGCGGCCACCTCTTCACCGCGCACGGGGTCCGGTACGGCCACCACTCCCGCTGCAGCCACACCGGGGTGCGCCTGCAGGACGGCCTCGACCTCTGCGGCTGAGACGTTCTCCCCACCGCGGCGCACCATGTCCTTGAGACGTCCGACCAGGCGCAGTCGTCCGTCGGTGGAACGCACGACGAGATCGCCTGTGTGCAGCCGGCCCTCGCGGAGCACGTCGGCGGTCGCTTCGGGCCGGCCCCAGTAGCCGAGCATCATCGGCGCTCCGGCCACGACGAGCTCGCCGATCTCGCCGTCGGGCAGCTCCTCACCGCTCGCTCCGACGACCGTCACCGTCTTGCCGGGGATGGGGCGACCGAGGTCGCCGGTGCCGATCGAGCTGTCGTCCTCGAGTGGCACGACAAGATCGACGCCGGTCTCGGTCATGCCGAACGCCTCGCGCCAGGGCGCCCCCCATCTCTTCTCCAGCTCACCGTGCAGCTCCGGGGGGATGCCCGAGCAGTACACCGCACGCAACCGGTGCTCGCGATCGGCCGGGGACGGCGGCTGGCGCAGCAGCATGACCGCCATCGGCCCGACCAGGTAGAGCAACGTGACCTCATGCTCGACGACCGAGTCGAGGAAGGTGCTGGCGGAGAACCGGGGCAGCACGACGAGCTGTGCACCGGCGTGCAGCGCTGCGAGCAGGTTCCACTGCGGGTCGAGGTAGGTGAACGCCTGAGCCGTGAGGATCACGTCGTCGGGCCCCGCGGAGAAGACGTCGGCGGCTACGGCCCCCAGGCGCAACCAGTAGCCGTGCGTGAGCATGCACGCCTTCGGGCTTCCCGTCGTCCCCGAGGTGTACTGCAGGCTGAGCAGGGTCGTGTCGTCGACCGGTACGGGGATCGGGGCTGCGCCAGCTCGTCGCCATGCCTCGACCATGGCCGCCGGCTCGATCCCGAGCTCGGGTGCGGCGTCGGCCAGGGACTCCTGCGCGGCCGTCACCAGGTCGTCCTCGCAGATCAGCAGTCGGGCACCGCTGTCGAGGATGACGTGGCGCAGGTCTGCCGCGCGGTAGGTCGCGTTGACCGGGACGATCACGGCGCCGGCGCGGGCGAGTCCGAGCAGCAGGCGCGGGAACAGCTCGGAGTTCCGGGCCTGTACCGCGACCCGATCCCCCGGCCGCACGCCTGCGGACTGCAGCCCGGACGCCACGACGTCCGCGTCGGTGTCCGCCTGGGCCAGCGTCACCGCTGCGCCCCCCGCGAATCGGAGCAGCACGCGGTCCGGGTGCTCGGCCGCGCGACGGCGAAGCAGGTCTGCGAGGCCCCCGGTCACGCGCCCTCCTCCACGGGGAGTGCGAGCCAGGACCCGTCGGGGCCGGTGTGCAGCGTCCACCGGGGGTCCTCGCTGAGAGAGATCCCGGCGAAGGTGCCCGAGTCCGCGCCCGCCAGAGCAAGGCGAAGCCGCCACCCGGAGGGAACCTGCGCGGACAGCGGGAACAGGGCGAGGTCCACGGGCTCGGCCCTGCCCGGCGTCATCGAGCGTGCGAACTCCGTCGTGCACGGGTGGTAAGGGCCATCGGCGACATAGGGCGCCGGCCCGACCGCACGATGGCGCAGCCGCAGCACCCCCTCGGTCAGGTACACGACGCGACCGTGCGGAGAGACTGCCTCGAGATAGGCGTGCACTGCGCCGTCCGTCGCTGTCGTCGACATGACCAGATGCAGCCACGGCGTGCCCGTGATGGTCATGGGCGCTTCCAACTGGTCGCCGGTCCAAGTGACGCAGCGCCGATCGGCTTCGGCCCGGTCCCCGTAGTGCACCGGGGCCTGCCCCGCCTGCGTGTGCCACCGGTTGGAAGGCCCGGTCGTCGCCAGCGGGTCGACGTCGTACTCCACGGTCCCGTCGCCGTCGGGCTGCGTCGCCAGCTCGCCCTTGGATGTGAGATGGACTCGCTTCTCGCCGACTCCGGCGATCGGCCACACCGGCGTCGTCCGCCACGAGCCCGACCCCACGGTGACGAACGTCAGCGTCGGCTCCGTCACCGGAACCTCAGCGCCGCCGAGTCGATCGGCCAGCCACGCCGCGAGGTCGGTCCGCTGGGTGTCCAGCGGCGGGTCCGCCTCACCGGGCTCGCCGCGGAACGGATCGGCGTCAAAGCCGCCGCCGTGGCTCCATGCACCTATGACGGCGTGCTGCGGGGCCTCGGTCGAGCGGAAACGAGCCAGGACCCCGGCGGCCGTGCCCGCGTCGTACCAGCTCCCCACCGGCCGCATGGCCACCACCGAGCCGTCGACCCCGCCGCGTCGAGCGAAGGGCGCCGTGGCCGGGTACCCCAGGGCGCGCGACGCCGCATCGTCGTAGTCGACCAGCTCCGAGGCCAACCGCCACAGGTCGACGTTGCCGTCATGCTCTGCAACGGCAGCTCGAACTGCGCTGCCCTCGACGTCGTCGTCCAGCGGCTTGGGGTGTCCCACCCACGCGCGGAGCTCCTCCGCCTCTTCAGGCGAGGAGGCCGCGAGCGAGGGATCGTCGAGGTCCAACGCACGCGTCTCCGCCGACCACCGAGCGAGGAACTCCTGCAGCAGGACCCCGCCGGGGAACGTGAGATGCGCCCACGGGTCGTAGTCCGCGAACCTCGGCGACACCGCCAGCACGTGGGGCGACCCGAGCGAGGCCAGCATCTCCGCGGTGTTGCCGTCATAGGAGACCCCGTGCGCACCGCAACGGCCGTTGCTCCACGGCTGCGCCACCACCCATGTGACGACGTCAGCCAGATCGGCGAGCTCGGCGTCCGACCACGGGCTCTCCCATCGCCCCGCAGAGGCTCCGGTGCCGCGCACGTCCACGGTGACGAGGGCCAGATCGTGCCCGGTGAACAGCTCCGCCTCGCCCACCGTGGCGGTGTCGTCCGCGGCGCCGACCGCGGCGCGCCAGTAGCGGGTCGCCCGGATGACGGTCCCCACCCGGCGCTCTGCGCCAGCGCCGGCGGGCAGCCAGACGTCCACGGCGAGGGGGATGCCGTCGCGGGTCAGGACGGCGACCGCCGTGCACGTGCCCTGCATGCCGCTCCTCCTCGTGGGTTGTCGGCACCGTAGACGACCGATCGATCGTTCGTCAATGATCGATCGATCGTTCACGCGAGAGGCCTCGTCGTGGCAGGGTGTCCCCCGTGATAGATCCGTCGACGCCCACGAACCTGCGAATCCACCAGGCGGCGCTGCGCCTGTTCTCCCGGAGGGGCTACGCCGCCACCGGGATCCGGGATCTGGCCACCGAAGCCGGCCTGTCCTCGTCGTCGCTGTACAACCACATCGGCAGCAAGGAGGACCTCCTCCTTCGGATCATGCGCGACGGCTACTCGCGCCTGTGGACGAGCACGCAGGCCGGCCTGGTCGGTGTCGACGATCCGGTCGTGCGACTCGGCCGCCTCGTCCAGGTGCACGTCTACGTCCACGCGACCTACCGCCAGGAATGCCGCGTGATCGACGCGGAGTTCGGTGAGCTCGTAGGTGCGGCGCGGGCGGAGATCCTCGCCCAGCGCGACACCTACGAGGCGCTGTGGGCCGAGGTGCTCGAGGCCGGGACGGACCGCGGTGTCATGGTCGTGCCCGACCTGCGCGTGGCGCGGTTGGGTCTGCTCACGATGTGCACCGGCGTCGCGCACTGGTTCCGACCCGAAGGCCCCAACGACGTGTACGAAGTCAGCCTGGGTCACGTCGACCTCGTGCTGGCCGCAACCACTGCCACCCGAGGACGCCGCCGGGTGAGCGCTTCGGCCCTGCCGCTCCTGGAACGGGAATGGTTCGATCGCGCGCTGCCCGATCAGCCCGCGTTCCGAGCCACTGCCTGAGCCGCAGCGCGCGCTGCGGCGACCGTTCCCTGCCGACCGATCACGGAACCCAGGAGAGGTGGAGGGCTGAGGGCCGGCGGAAGGCGAACCCCGACGGTGCGGTGTGATCCGCGAGCGTCAGGTCCTGCATTCGCTCAAGGATCGTCCGAAGGGCGATGCTGGTCTCGAGACGCGCCAGGTGCAGGCCGAGGCAGGCGTGGGGTCCGAACGCGAACGACATGGAGCGCTGGGAGTTGGTCCGCTCCAGGTCGAACCGAAGAGGGTTCGTGAACGTGGCTGGGTCACGGTTGACGGCGATCACGGAGACGCCGACGAACTCGTTCGCGGGGATCGCTACGCCGGCGATGGTCAGCGGCCGAGTCGTCCAGCGCTCGAAGAAGGCGACCGGTGGGATCAGACGACGAGCCTCCTCTCCGGCTTGCGTCAGGAGAGAAGGATCGGCGCGAACGGCCGCCAGTTCCGTCGGATGCTGCAGGAGCAGGAGGAGCGTGCTCAAGATCGAGGCTTGGATCGTCTCGACGGCTCCGAACATGATCACCCGGAGCTGGGCGACGATGTCGTCGTCGCTCAGCCCGTCGGCGTCCCGAGCGACCAGCGAGGTGATCGACGAAGTGGGGTGACGGCGGGCTCGTCGCACCTCGGTGTGGAGGATCGCGTCAAGCTCGACGCGGGCCTGGTCGGCCCTGGCTTGGGGCAGGGGATCGCCGTCATAGACCATCGCCCGGGCGAACGAGGCGTAGAACTCATCGATGCGCCGGGCATCGCCCAGCGAGAGGCCGAGCGTTCTTCCCGCCATCTGCACCGCGAAGGGCGCTGCGAAGGACGCTCCCAGCTCCGTGGCGCCCCCGGGAACGATCTCGTCCAGAAGCTCGTTCGTCACCTCCTCGATGGCGTCGGTGAAGGTCTCGTGCACGGCGTGAGGCTTGAAGGCTCCCTCGAACGGGCCGCGCAGGCGAGTGTGCTCGTCCCCATCCACCGTGAGCATCATGCGACCCAGTGATGCCCGCACCAGGTTCTCGTGCGCCTGGACGGTTGCCCCGGAACGTGGCGCCAACAGCTCTCGCGCCGCCTCACGACTCGTCACCAGCCAGCACCCCAGCGCCGGAACCCACGAGACGGGCTCCACGGCTCGCAGCTCGTCCAGCGTCCCCTCACGACCAGGCTGCTCCAGATCGGCGAACTCCAGGGCCGCACCTCGTGGGAAAACGCTGCGGCGGGCCTCGTGCTCGGCCGCCGAGACGACTGTCTGCCGGACCAACGAGTCGGACTCCATGGCGACGCGTCACCTTCTCGAGAGCAGTCGCCGACAGCTCGGCGGAGCGTGCGGGTCTCGTGCACAACATCGGAGCAGAGCGCGGAGCGGCCTCCGGACGAGAGGTCGACGATCGTTCTCGTCACCGCTGTTTGGATCGCGCCTGACCGCCTCGACGCAGCTCGGCGTCACATGCGCGCCTCGGCGGGGCAAGCAGACGCCGCGACGGTAACGAACGATCGTTCGTCCGTCAACGCTCGATCGATCGTTCCTACGCTCTCATCCATGGCATGGTGTCTCCGTGAGGGTATGGACATGCCTGACGACGAGCCGGCGAGGACTGTGACGATGTTCTTGATCGTGTCAACGGTGCTGATGCTGCTGGTGATGTGCCTGACCGCCTACTTCGCCTTCGCCTATCACCGGTACCACTCGGTTGCCGGCCGAGACCTCGGTCCCGCGAGGCCGCGGGAGAGTATCGGCATCGGAGGCTTCGAGCTGTTCGTCCGCGACGTGTGCGCGAACAGAAGCGGGACCCCGCTGCTGGTCGTTCACGGCGGTCCCGGCCACTCCAGCCTCAGCTTCCGCGCCTCCCTCGATCCCCTGGCGAGTGAGCATCGCGTTCTCTACTACGACCAGCGTGGGTCGGGGTTGTCAGAACTCAAGGCGGACAGCTCGCTCTACACGGTCGACGCGCTCGTCCAGGAGATCGAGCAGATCAGACGCGATGTCCTGAAGGCCGATCGAATTGCGATCCTCGCCCATTCAGCCGGCGGAGCCATCGCACAGCACTACGCGGCCGCACATCCGGAACGGATCGATCGGCTCGTGCTGGTGGCGAGCACCACCGCGAACAACAACATGTCCAGCGGGGGCCTCTGGCGTTCCCTGGGCCCTGGGCTCTACGCGGCGGCACTCGGGCTGCCCCCGCGCGACCCAGCACGGGCCGACGACTGGTTCACGGCATCCCAGGTCGACGAAGACAGGAAGAGGCTGTTCGATCCCGATCGATCCCATCTGGTCGTCGACTCCGGCCCCTCCCGCTTCACCACCTGGTTCGCCGTGTCGCAGTCTCTGGCCGGCGACGACCTCTCTCAGCGGTTGCGACGGGTTACCGCACCCGTCCTCGTCGTGTACGGGGAGGCGGACAACCGGCACACAGGTGCCGAGGCAGCACGTCGCATCTGCCGCAGCTTCCCCGCCGGCCGCCTGGCTGCGATCTCGTCGAGCGGTCACTGGCCCTTCCTGGAGAACACGGAGGATTTCCTCGCCACAGTGCGGTCCTTCCTCGCCGACGAGGCGCTGCCGCGGTAGAGCCGGCCTCGAACCGATGAGGCACGCCGACGGTCGTCGCGTTCCGGTTCCTCCCTGCGGACCCATGGGCGACGTGGACGCATCTAGCGGTCATGAGCTTGGAATCTCGGCGTGCGACGGCGCCCGGTGTCTCGGTCGGTCGCGCCAGCCACAGACCGGTCCCGGTGCCTGAGGCAGCACAATCCTGGTATGTCCACTGACGAACCCACGACGCAGTCCAGCGGACCATCACGGTCCGACACGACAAGGCTCGAAGCACTCAGCGACGGCGTCGTCGCCGTCGCGATCACGCTGCTCGTCCTCGACTTGAAGGTGCCCCACGTCGGAGACCAGTCTCTGTGGAGCGCCTTGGTCGGGCAGTGGCCCGCGTACGTCGCCTACGTGACGTCGTTCTTGGTCATCGGGATCCTGTGGGTGAACCATCACTCGGTCTTCCGACAGATCAGGTACGCCACGAGAGGGCTGATGCTGATCAACCTGACGCTGCTGATGCTCATCGTCGCCGTCCCGTTCGTCACCTCGCTGGTGGCGGACTACGTGACCGAACCGGGGATCAACGCGAAGGTCGCGATGGCGACGTACAACGGAGTGGCCCTGGCGATCGCCGTCAGCATGACGATGCTGTGGGGTTACGCGCTCAGAAGGCCAGAGCTCCTGGCGCCCGAGGTCGACGTCGCCGCGGCCCGGCGTGCCTTCCCCCGCTTCAGCATCGGAAGCAGTGTGTACGCCGTGCTGATCCTCGTGTCCTTCATCAACGCGCTCGTTGCACTCGCGGGCACCTTTCTTGTGGCCCTCTACTACGCCTTCGAGCATCTCCCCAGGTCGCACTCAGCCGAGAACTAGTGCCGAGCCACGGTTGCGGCGGAGCTACCGAAGCTCGAAGCACCGGCGATGCCGGCGGCGCGTTCAAGTACTGCGAGGGCTGGCCTGCTGACGTCGGCCGAAGGAGTCGCCGACCGGAGTGCCGTGCACGTAGCGGGTGAGGAACCGGATGGTGGCCGCTGCGTCTCGGCCGGACACCTTGTCGAGCTCCTCGTACATGAGCTGCTCGAGCTCGTTGACGCGGTCCGCCTTCTTGACGCCTTCCCGAGTGAGGGACAGCACGACGGCGCGCGCGTCCTCAGGGTCGGGACGCCGATCGACGAGGGCGCGCTCGACGAGGCGGTCGACCAGTCGACTGGGGTTGGTGCCGCTCTCGCAGACGAGCAGCGTCCCGAGCGCGCCCACGGACAGCGGACCGTGATCCTGGAGTACGCGCAGCACCTCGGCCTGTGACGGCGTCAGGTCGAGCGGGCGCAGGGTGGCCGACCACTGACGGCGGCCCTCGAGCTGGGCGGCGAGGACCAGGTAGCGCAACTGCTCGGCTGTCCGCATGCGGCCCATTGAACAACGAGGTGCGTTCGTGTCACGCAGTCGTCGCCTGCGCCACGAGTCGCGGGGCCTGCGGGTCGTGCGCTGCCAGCACCGCGAGTCCGGGCATCCGGCTCCGCAGGGAGAGGACCGCGTCGCTGCTGGCGTGCAGCTCCGCCTTGGCCCCGGCGCCCGGGATCTTCCCTGCCTCGAGCAGGTCGCACGAGTACGTGAGGTCGCCCACCAGTGCCATCGGTGCCCATCCCTCCCGATGCACGATCATGGACAGAGACCCGGGGGTGTGCCCCGGGGTCCGGACCAGCCGCAGCGAGCCGTCGCCGAACAGGTCGTACGACGCACCGAGCGCTGCGAGGTCCTCGTCCTGGGACCCGTAGCCGATCTGCTCCCAGCGCCGGTCGGGCGCCTCGATGTGGCGAGCCATGATCCCGGACAGCTCAGCCCCTCGGGCGTGCACCGTCGCCCACTCCGCGGGGTCGATCAGGATCCGCGCCTGGGGCACCTCGGCCAGTCCGCCGATGTGGTCCTGGTGCAGGTGCGAGACGACGACGGTCGACACGTCGCCCGCGGCGTACCCCAGGCGGGTCAGGCCCTCGGACAGCGTCTCGTCGGCGGGGATCTCGGCCTGCGCCGTCCGCCGGTACATGGCGCCGACGACCCCGCCGGGGAAGTAGTCGGCCTCGGTCACCGACGCGCGGTCCTGACCGGTGTCGAACAGGACCAGGCCGTCGTCGTGCTCGACCACGAACGCCTGGATGGGAAGCGGAGCCGTCCACTGCCGCGAGGTCGCCATCCACAGCAGCATCGGCTTCCACGTCGCTGAGATGTGCTCCGGCCGCACCCGCACCATTCCCGTTCGCACCACGCCGATCCGCCGTACCTGACCCATGTCCGCCTCCCACGTCGCCCCGACCCAGTAGTCGTATGTCGCGACACTATATGTCGCGACATACAAACGCCAATGCAGTCGGGTGACCCGGGTGGGACAGGCAGGGGTCGGGGCCTACAACGACAGCGCGGCGAGGGCGCCGTTGACGATGGAGCCCGCGTCGAGGTCGTGAGCGGCGTAGAGGTCGCCCACGTTTCCGGACTGACCGAAGGAGTCGACGCCGAGGCTCACAGCGGGGACACCCAGTGCCGACCCGAGCCACGCCATGGTGTGCGAGGCGGCATCGTGCACGGTGACGATCGGCGCGCGGTCGGGGAAGCAGGTGCGCAGGGCGCCGGGGATGCTCGGCGCGGTAGCGGTGCGCACCCCCTGGCGCAGCGTCCGCTGCCACGACTTGTAGAGCCGGTCGAGGCTGGTGACGTCGACCACGCTCGCCGCGATCCCCTCGCCCGCGAGCTCGGCGGCCGCGGCGAGCGCCTCCGGCATGACGGCACCGGAGGCGACGACGTGCACCTTCGGCGCGTCAGACGACAGCCCGAGATCGGCGCCGTCGACGAGGCGGTATCCGCCGGAGAGGACCGCTCGACGCAGCACGCTGTCGCCGAGTCGCGCCCGTGCGGCCTCGAACGGCGCCTGGTCGAGGGGCCGGGTGGTCAGGCGGAAGTAGAAGGCGCCGTCATCGGACGGGCCCGCCGTGGGCTGGTCGTGCCGGACGCCGGCAGTGCGGGCCACGGCGTCGCGCAGGAGCCAGTCGAGCGCGACGCCGTACGCCGGCTCAATCATGGTGAGGCCGGGCAGCTCCAGGCCGACCGATGCGGTGATAGTGGATTGGTGGGCGCCGCCCTCTGCGGCCAGTGTCACCCCGGAAGGAGTGCCGGCCACGATGAATCGGGCACCGCTGTAGAGGCTGTAGACCAGTGCGTCGAGGCCGCGCAGCACGAACGGGTCGTAGACGGTGCCCACCGGGATCAGTGGCTGGTCCGACAGGTCCCACGACAGCCCGAACTGCCCGAGGAGCAGGAACAGGTTCATCTCGCTGATGCCCAGCTCGATGTGCTGGCCGGCAGGGCCTTCGGCCCAGCGCAGCAGGGGATCGTCGTTCCACTCGCGGCGCGGCTGCGGAGCGAACACCCCGAGCCGGTTGATGAAGCCGGCGAGGTTGGTGGAGGTGGCGACGTCGGGAGCCGTGGTGACCAAGTACGGCGCGACCACGGGATCGCGGGACAGATCCACGAGCACCCGCCCGAAGACCTCCTGGCTCGACACCGGCTTGGTGGGCCGGAGGTCCCCCGATGGCGGGACGACGATGTCGAGGTCGCGTACCCGCGGCCGCAGGGCCAGCGCCTCGCGGCGGCGGCTCGCCAGGATCCCGGCGGGTGACGCGGGGTCGAAGCGGTCCCACTCGTCGGTGGGGGTGAGCCCGGATCGCTCGCGCAACGCGTCGACCTGGTCGCCGGAGAGCAGCGCGGAGTGGTTGCGGGGGTTGCCTGCGGTGGGCAGCCCCCAGCCCTTGACCGTGTAGGCGAACAGTACGGTGGGTCGGTCCTTGGTGGCCTCGGCCAGCTCGAAGGCGTCGAGCAGCGCCGCGATGTCGTGGCCGCCGAGGTCGGTGAGGAGCGGCTTCAGCGCTTCGTCGTCGTAGCGCTCGACGCTGCCGGCGACCTCGGCGGGCGCTCCCTCGAGGAACCTGCCGCGCAGCGCGTCACCGTCGAGGCCGAACAGCGACTGGTACTGCTCGTTGGGCATCGCGTCGATCCAGGAGCGCAGGTGATCGCCGCCGGGCTCGGCGAAAGCAGTGCGCAGCCGCCGTCCGTACTTCACCTCCAGCACCTGCCAGCCGGCGGCCTCGAACTGGCTCTGCCACTGCGCGGCGCGCACACCGGGCACGACACGGTCGAGCGACTGCCGGTTGAAGTCGACGATCCAGAGCACGTTGCCCAACCCGGCGGTCGCGGGGTCGGCGATCGCCTCCCAGACGTTGCCCTCGTCGAGCTCCGCGTCGCCGAGCAGCGCGACGAACCGGGACGCGTCGCGCTCGCCGAAGTGCGCGTCGACGTAGCGGCGCACCACGCCGGCGAACAGCGGCGCCGCCGGACCGAGACCCACCGAGCCGGTCGAGAAGTCGACGCGGTCGGGATCCTTGGTCCGGCTCGGGTAGGACTGCAGACCCCCGAACGAGCGCAGCCGCGTCAGGTAGGAGCGGTCGAGGTCCCCGAGCAGATACTGGATGGCATGCAGCACCGGGGAGGCGTGCGGCTTCACCGACACGCGGTCCGCGGCGTTGAGGTGGTGGAACCACAGCGCGGTCATGACCGACACGAGCGAGGCGGACGACGCCTGGTGACCGCCCACCTTGACCCCGTCGCCCGTCTCGCGCTCGCGGTTCGCGGCGTCAATGATCCGGACGGCCAGCCACAGCACCCGACGGGAGATCTCGTCGAGGAGCTCTGTGGTATCGGGCTCCGTCGCACTGCCCTCGGTCACGTCGACGATCCGGCGATGGCGGCGGCGAGATCGGCGGCCAGGTCGTCGGGGTTCTCCAGCCCGACCGACAGGCGCAGCAGCCCGGCGTTGGGTCGCGCCTCGGGCGCCACGGGGCGGTGGGTGAGCGAGGCCGGGTGCTGCAGGAGGCTGTCGACGCCGCCGAGCGACACGGCATGGGTGATCAGCCCGACTCCGCCGGCCACCGCTGAGGCCTGATCGAAGCCGCCGGCGAGCTCGAAGGACAGCACCGATCCCGGCCCGGACATCTGACGGCCGACCAGGCCGTCCGGGTCGCACTCCGCGAGCGACGGATGCATCACTCGGACGACGTCGGGCTGTGCCGCGAGCCAGTCGGCCAGCTTCTCCGCCCCGGCCTGCTGGGCTCGAACACGGATCGGGAGCGTGGGCAGGCCGCGGTGGAACAGGTAGGCACCCCAGGGATGCAGCAGCGCACCGGTGACGGCGCGCACCCGACGCAGCGCGGCGGCGTGCTCGGCGTCGGAGGCGACCACGCCGCCCATCGCGTCGCCGTGCCCCCCGAGGAACTTGGTCGCCGAGTGCAGGACGAACGTCGCGCCGAACCGCGCCGGGTTCTGCAGGACGGGTGTCGCGAAGGTGTTGTCCACCAGCACCGGCACACCATCGGCGGCACGGACGACGGCGGCGATGTCGACGAGCTCGAGCGAGGGGTTGGCCGGCGTCTCCAGGATCACCAGGCCGGTGTCGGGCCGCAGAGCGCCCCGCACCTCGTCGGGTGCGGCGAACGTGACCTGGGTCCCGAGGAGCCCCGTGGCCAGCAGGTGGTCGGTACCGCCGTACAGCGGGCGAACCGCCACGACGTGGGCGCGACCGGTCGGCAGCAGGCTGATGAGCACCGCCGTCAGCGCGGCCATCCCCGACGAGAATGCGACGGCCTCCTCGGTGCCCTCCAGGTCGGCTAGGGCCATCTCGAACCGCGCCACCGTCGGGTTCCACAGCCGCGCGTAGACGGCGCTGTCACCGTCGGTGAGGACAGCCCCGGCGGCGAGCCGTTCGTAGGACTCGCCGCCGGACTCGATGTCGGGCAGCGGGTTGGTCGTGGAGAAGTCCAGCGGCAGCGCGTGGACACCTAGTTCGGTCAGGTCATCGCGGCCGGCATGCACCGCGCGGGAGTCGAGACCGAGGGTGTGGTCGCGGTGTTCGATCCTGGTCGTCATGTCTCGACGATGGCCCGATCCTTCGGGCAATGGCAATTGCTGTCGAAGGATCAGTTCGCGAAGCCCTAGGCTGTCGTCGAATCGTCGACGCGAGGGGCACGAGATGGCAGCTGCACCGAAGGATCGGCGGTTCGACGACGGGCTCGACGACGTCGACCGGAAGCTCGTCGCACTGCTGACGAGCGATGCCCGCATGCCCAACGCCGGGCTCGCGAGCAGGACCGGCGTAGCCCCCTCCACCGTGCACGCGCGGATGAAGTCGCTCACCGACCGCGGGATCCTGCGGGGCTACCACGCCGACGTCGATGTGACGCGCCTCGGTCGACCGGTGCAGGCCATCGTGGCGGTGCGCCTGCGTTCGCACGACCGCCGCCACATCGACGCCTTCGCCTCCGCGATCCCGAAGCTTCCGGAGGTCGTCCAGTCCTTCCACGTCGCGGGAGCGGACGACTACCTCCTGCACGTCGCGGTACCCAGCGCGGAGTACCTGAGAGAGTGGATCATCGACAACGTCACCACCCACCCCGCCGTCGCCAGCAGCCAGACCAGCCTGGTGTTCGGCCACCAACGCCTCTTCGCATCGCCGTGATACGGCTCGACCAGTTGCGGTGCCGACCGCTGGCCCGCGCGGTCAGTGGGTGATCACTCCCGGTCCCGAGGCTGCTGCTGCGTGATGCAGTGGATGCCGCCACCACGGGAGAAGATGGTCCGAGCGTCCACGAGCACGACCTCCCGCCCCGGGTACGCCTGCGCGAGGATCTCTGCCGCCCGTGCGTCGCCGGGATCGTCGAAGGCGCACAGGATCACCGCGCCGTTGACCACGTAGTGGTTGATGTAGGAGTAGTCGACCCAGCCCTCCTCGTCGCGCAGGACGTCGGGCGCGGGCACGGCGACGAGCCGCCAGTCACCGGCCGCCGCCAGCACTTCGCGGACCTGCGAACTCACGGCGTGGTCCGGGTGCTCGGGGTTGCGCTGGTCGTGGAACAGGATGGTGTCCGGCCCGGCGAAAGCAGCGACGATGTCGACGTGTCCGCGCGTGCCGAACGTCCGGTAGTCACGGGTCAGGCCACGGGGCAGCCACACCAGGAGCTCGGCACCGAGCGTGCGCGCCAGCTCGTCCGCCACCTGGTCTCGCGTCCAGCCCGGGTTGCGGCCTTCGTCCAGCTGCACGGTCTCGGTGACCAGGACCGTGCCGCGCCCGTCGACGTGGATGCCGCCGCCCTCGTTGACCATGGACGAGGGCACGATCGCCGCACCGGCCGCCGAGGCGACCTGCGGTGCGACGAGGGCGTCGTTGTCCCACGACGCCCATTCCTGGGCGCCCCAGCCGTTGAACACCCAGTCGACCGCGGCCGTCCGCCCGTCCGCGTCGTGCACGAACGTCGGACCCATGTCGCGCATCCACGCGTCGTTCAGCGGCGCCTCGAGCACGGCCACGGCGTCGTCGAGGAGTGCCCGCGCGCCCTCGGTGTCTGCAGGGTCGACGACCATGGTCACCGGCTCGAACCGAACCACAGTGTTGGCCACGGCGGCCCAGGCTGCGCGTATCTCGTGCAGCCCTTCCGCGTCCAGGTCGACACTCGACGGGCCGGCCGGGGGCCAGGCCATCCACGTGCGTTCGTGCGGGTACCACTCGGGTGGCATGCGCCAGGTCATCGTCGTCTCCCAGATCAGTCGAGGTCGGGCAGGGCGGTGGCGGCGTGCGCGTGCGGGCGCAGCCGGATGAGGAGGGCGTACGTCGCCCCAGCGACGATGGCCGAGGTCACGACGCTCACGTCCACGCCGCCGAACCAGCCGGCGACCGGACCCTGATAGGTGTCGGTCGCGTTCGACAGCACGCCGACCAGGCTGCCCAGGGCCCAGGCCGCGACCGCGTCGAAGTTCCAGCCGGCGGTGAACCAGTACGCACCTCCGCGCTCGCGTCGGTTGAACACCTGCAGGGAGGGCTCGTCGTACCGTCCGCGTAGCCGGACGTAGCCCATCATCGTGACCACGGCCCAGGGCGTGGCCAGCGACGTCAGGAAGACGACGAAGGTCGTCACCGCACTCTCCGCGCTCCACACGAACCGTCCGAGGAACACCAGCAGCGTGGCCCCCACGGCCACCGCGAGGGTGGCCTGGGTGCGGGTCAGCCGGGGCAGGATCGCGTCGAGGTCCAGGCCCATGCTGTACAGGTTCAGGCCGCCCTGGCCGAGGCTGCCGATGACCGCGGTCAGCAGGATCGGCAGCAGCAGCCACGCGGGCCCCGCCTGAACAGGCCCTAGCACGAAGCTGTCCGCGTTGAACGCCGCGACCCCGATGAAGGCGCCGAACAGCTCGGGCACGATCAGCCCGACGAGGAGGCCGAGGAAGGTGTAGCCGACGACCCTCCTGGGCGTGTGTCGCGCGGGGCTGACGTACCGCGTCCAGTCCCCGGTGAGCGTCACGTACGACACCGGGCCGGCGATCCCCGCGCTGAGCATCGCCAGGAGCCAGGTGGGCCAGAAGTCGCCGACCGCGTAGGCGTCGGGCGTGCCGGCGTACGACGCGTCGAAGGCGCCGGCGAACGCGACGACCATCAGGACCATGGTGACCAGCACCACCGGGACGATCAGCTTGTTGATGCGCACCAGCCAACCGAACCCGTAGACGGCGGCGGCGGCGACGAGCAGCGCGACCACGACGTACCCGAGGGCGTACTGCGGATCGGACTCAGCCACTCCGAAGACGCGGTCCGCGACGGCGACGACGGCCTCGCCGCCGGTCCACACGGTCAAAGCCACGTAGCCCAGGCAGAGCAGCAGCCCGATCACCGAGGCGACCAGCCGGCCGCGCACGCCGAACGATGCCCCGCTGGTGACGGAGTTGTTGGTGCCCGACCGGTACCCGAGCAGGGCGAGCGGGGCCACGAACAGGCTGCCGAGCAAGGTGCCCAGAACGATGGCGGTCACCGACGCCCACCAGCCCAGTCCGTACACCACCGGCAGCCAGCCGAAGACCATGACGGACAGGCACAGGTTTCCACCCCACAGCACCGCGGTGACGTCCCGGGGCCGGGTGGTGCGCTCCCCCTCTGGGATGGTGTCGACGCCGTGCTGCTCCACCGCAGAGTCGATGTGCTCGACGGACTGGGTCATGTGGCCTCCGATCGGTTGGCCGGACACTAGTCGACTTTAGAACCCGAGTCTAGAGTGCCGTTCTAACTCCCACGACCGGCTTTGTGAGAGAGTCGGGACGGGAGGTGGCCATGACGGTCGACGGTGCCGGGCGGTCCAAGCCGCAGGTACGGACGCGTGTGCTGCACGCCGCTCTGGCGGCCGTCGAGGAGGTCGGCCCTGACCGCGTGCGGGTGAAGGACATCGCCGACCGCGCCGGCATGAGCAGCGGTCACGTCCTGTACTACTTCGGTGATCGGGACCGGATCCTCCTCGACACCCTGCTTCTCAGCGAGGCCGACCACGCCGACGCGCGCGCCCGGCTCGTCGCGAGGACGTCGGATCCGGCCGAGGCCGTGGACAAGCTGTGCCGGCTCTACCTGCCGACCGGGGCCCGCGACGTGCGCTGGGCGCTGTGGGCACAGATGCTGGCACGACCGCCGGAGGACGCGCCCACCCGGCGGGCGCTGCGCGACGTCGCGGACGCCTGGGCGGCGACGCTCGCCGGCTTGCTCGGCACCCTCGTGTCGGACGAGCCCGGCCCCGCCGTCGTGGCGTACCGGCAGTGCCGGCTCATGGACGGTCTGGCCCTGGAAGTGCTGCTGGGTGGCCCCGGCCGTGCGCGGTCCTGGGCCGTGGCGGAAGCAACTGCATCCTGGCGGGCGATGGCCGCGACCGGGCGGTGATGGGTCCGGCGTCGGCGACGTCGAGACCGACGTAGGTCACGCACGCGGCGACGAGCGGAGGGCGAGGGACCCGTCACTGTTCGACCGGACGATGCGGGCGCGGCGCTGCGCGCCGAAGGGTCCTCGTCCGGTGCTCGGTTCCTCCCGAATCCGTGCGCCTCCGCCGATGGCGGGGCCGCGCTGCGCGCGGCGGCGCTTCGGCGGAGGGCGAGGGATTCGAACCCTCGAGGTATCGCTACCTAGCGGTTTTCAAGATCATTCCTGAGTGGATCTGACGTGCGACGACGCCCGACATGACCTCATCCCAGTTGGTTTCTGGCAC
>WBZP01000925.1_pt2 | contig 18772 bp, 20 predicted proteins | sample 5204301 | NCBI WGS metagenome assembly WBZP01 (sample SAMN12412401, study PRJNA552823) | activated sludge metagenome | isolation source: activated sludge from nitrification reactor of wastewater treatment plant... | place: USA: Pennsylvania | collected 2017 | reverse complement strand
CGGATCCGTCTGACTTCTTCGTAACATTTTCTTTCATCGATGAGGTTGTTGAGGCGGCACATGGCGGACAGGCACAGAGTGGACAGAGTCCGAATTTTACTATGTCCTCAAAACCCAATATGAGCCAAATAACTTGCTGATTTTGCTTGATCTGCTGCCGATGCTCGAAGCGCTGATTTTTCAAGAAGTTTCATACGTCATCCGCCACGAGGCTGAAAACCAAAACTGTCCGAACCATTGTGGTATTACGTCCCTTGAAAAAATTGCCCGGTTACCTGCTCACACCGTCAAATATTGCCTGACCAGCCCATCGTTCAACTCCGCCATTGCTCCAGTAGCCACCGCCCGGCCCTTGTCCACGATGCAGAACTGCCGCGCGACCCAGCGGGCGAACGGCAGTTTCTGCTCCACCAGCAGCACGGTCATTCCCTGCTCCTGATTGACCCGCTGGATTGCCATACCGATCTCGCGGACGACAGCGATCTGCGCGCGGACGATGGCGTCCTGCTCCCGGTTCAGTCGACAGATGACCCGGCCGATTTCGCGAACCACGTTGGGCTGAATCCCTTCGGTCGGCTCGTCGAGAATCAACAGTTTTGGCTCCAGCACCAGGGCGCGGCCGATCGCCAGTTGCTGTTGCTGGCCACCGGACAGATCGCCGCCACGCCGTTTGAGCATGGTTTTAAGAACCGGGAACAGCTCGAAAATGAATTCCGGCACCTGCCGCGGTCGGCGCGGGTTCACCGCCAAGCCGATTTTCAGGTTTTCCTCCACCGTCAGCAGCGGAAAAATCTGCCGGCCCTGCGGCACGTAGCCGATACCGAGCGGCGCGCGCTGTTCCGCCGCCAAGTGGTTGAGAGCCCCGCCTTGAAAAACGATCTGGCCGGAGCGAATCGGCAGGAGTCCCATGATACATTTCAGCAGGGTGGTTTTACCGACCCCGTTGCGTCCCATCAGGCAGATCACCGAACCTTCCGGCACCGCTAATCCGAGATCCCACAGCGTGTGGGATTCGCCGTAATACTGGTTCAGACCCTCAATGGTAAGCATCACCGGCTCCCAGATAGACCTCAATGACCAGGGGATCGATCTGCAACTCATCCAGCCGCCCTTCCGCCAGCACCCGCCCCTGATGCAGCACGGTCACTTTATCGGCGATGGAGCGAACAAAGCCCATGTCGTGCTCGACCACGACGACCGAGTGACTGCCAGCCAGCGATTTGAGCAGCTCGGCGGTGCGCTCCATCTCCGCTGGGGTCATGCCCGCCACCGGCTCGTCCACCAGCAGCAGCCGCGGCTCCTGCATCAGCAGCATGCCGATTTCCAGCCATTGTTTCTGCCCGTGCGCTAGAACCCCAGCCCGGCGGTTCGCCTGCTCGTTCAGGCCGACCCGTTCCAGCACGGCGGCGATCCGGTCGCGTTCTTCGCCGGTCAGCCGGGTGGTCATCAATCCGCGCAACCGTTTGGTGCCCGACATCGCCAGTTCCAGATTCTCCAACACGGTCAATGGTTCGATGACCGTTGGTTTCTGGAACTTGCGGCCGATGCCGATGCGGGCAATCGCCGGCTCGTCCAGCTTCAGCAGATCGATGGTCTGGCCAAAGAATACCCGTCCGGCGTCGGGCTTGGTCTTGCCGGTGATGATGTCCATCATCGTGGTCTTGCCGGCGCCATTGGGGCCGATGATGCAGCGCAGCTCGCCGTCGCCGATGTACAGCGACAAGTTATCGATGGCTCTAAAACCGTCGAAGCTGACGGTCACGCCTTCCAGATACAGCAGAATGCCGTGGGTCGCATCGACCGGCGCGACCGGCGCGTGCATGCCGAGGGCATCGAGTTCCGAAACCAGTTCGCTCATGAGGTGGCCTCCCGGCGGCGGCGCAACAGACCGATCAAGCCATTCGGCAGGAGCAGGGTGACCGCCACGAACAAGCCGCCCAGGGCGAACAGCCAAACCTCCGGCAGCGCGCCGGTCAGCCAGGTTTTGGCGTAGTTGACCAGCACCGCGCCGACCACCGCGCCGACCAGAGTGCCGCGGCCGCCAACCGCCACCCAGATCACCGCCTCAATGGAGTTCAGCGGGGCAAACTCGCCGGGATTGATGATGCCGACCTGCGGCACGTACAGCGCCCCCGCGATTCCGGCCAGCATGGCCGAGAAGGTGAACACCAGCGCCTTGACCCGCTCCACCCGGTAACCGAGAAAGCGGGCGCGATCCTCGGAATCACGGATCGCCACCAGCACCCGCCCCATCCGGGTGGACACCAGCCAGCGGCAGGCCAGATAACCACCGGCCAGCGCCAGGGCGGACAACACGAACAGGACGATGCGGGTACCGTCGGCGTGGATCGGAGTGCCCAACACGTCCTTGAAATCGGTCAAACCGTTGTTGCCGCCGAAGCCCATTTCGTTGCGGAAGAAAGCCAGCATCAGGGCATAAGTCAGGGCCTGGGTGATGATCGACAGGTAAACCCCCGACACCCGCGAGCGGAAAGCGAACCAGCCGAACACGAAGGCCAGCAGCCCCGGCACGGCCAGCACCATCAGCACCGCGAACCCGAACAGATCGAAGCCGTGCCAGTACCAGGGCAGTTCGGTCCAGTTCAAAAACACCATGAAGTCCGGCAATACCGGATCGCCGTAGACCCCGCGCGTGCCAATTTGGCGCATCAGGTACATGCCGAAACAGTAACCTCCCAGTGCGAAGAAGGCGGCATGGCCCAGACTTAGAATACCCATGTAGCCCCATACCAGGTCGATCGACACCGCCAGCAGGGCGTAGCACAGATATTTGCCGAGCAGGGTCACAGTATAGGCGGTCAGGTGCAGCGGGTGGTCCGCCGGTACCGCCAGATTGAGAATCGGCACGCCGATGCCGATGACGATCAGCACGGCCATTAGAACCAGCCCGGCGCGATCGGAAAGCAGCCAACTCGGTAAGCGCATCGCCTAAACCTCCGCCGCCCGACCACGCTGCGGGAACAGGCCGCGAGGCCGTTTCTGGATGAACAGGATCAGGAACACCAGCACCAGAATCTTGGCCAGCACCGCGCCGGACCAGGGTTCCAGCAGCTTGTTGGCGACGCCCAGCGACAAACCGGCCACCAGCGTGCCCCACAGATTGCCGACCCCGCCGAATACCACCACCATGAACGAATCCACGATGTAGTTCTGCCCCAGGTTGGGGCCGACGTTGGTCAACTGCGACAGGGCGACGCCGGCCACGCCGGCGATGCCGCTACCCAAGCCGAAGGTGAGCGCATCCACCCGCGCCGAGCGCACGCCCATCGCCCGCGCCATCGCCCGGTTCTGCGCCACCGCCCGCACCTCCAGCCCCAGCCGGGTGCGTTGCAGGGCCAGCCACAACAGGGCGAACACCGCGATGCAGAAACCGACGATCACCAGTCGGTTGAGGGTAACCTCCAACGGGCCGAGCAGGATGGTGCCGCTCATCCAGTCCGGGGTGGCCACCGAACGGTTGAGCGGCGAAAAGATCGAGCGCACCGCCTGTTGCAGGATCAGGCTGACGCCAAAGGTCGCCAGCAGGGTTTCCAGCGGACGGCCGTAGAGAAAACGGATGATGCCGCGCTCGATGGCAATGCCCACGAGCGCGGTCACCAGAAAGGCCAGCGGCACCGCCACCGGCAGCGACCAATTGACCGGCAACCATTGCTGCGTCAGCCAAGTGGTATAGGCGCCCAGCATCATCAACTCGCCGTGCGCCATGTTGATCACGCCCATCACCCCAAAGGTCACCGCCAGCCCGATGGCGGCCAGAATCAGCACCGACCCCAGCGACAGGCCGAAGAACAGGGTTTCGGCCCAGCCCAACATTTGCAGGCGGAACTCGGTGCGGCTCAGGGCGTTTTTGGCCGCTTCCCGCACGCTGGCGTCGCTATCATCGGCGGCCACGCGGGTCAACCGGCCGCGAATCTCGGTTTGCATCTGACCGCCGAGCGCGGTAGCGGCCGTGGCGCGAACGGTGGCGTCGTCACTGGACAGATCGGCCAGCGCCAGCGCCAGCGCCAGCAGATCCTTGATCTTGCTATCCATTTCGACCTCCAACCGCGCGCGCAGCGGCGCGGCGCCCGCCGGATCGGGATTGCGCATGAACGCTTCGACCGCCGCCTTGCGTTGTTGGGGATCGGCGTTGGCGAGTCCCAGACCAGCCAGCCGATCCTCGATCAGACTGCGCAAACGATTGTTGGCCGTGATCCGGTCCAGGCCGCGTTTACTAACCGATCCCAAGGTTTCGCCGGTCACCGCATCCTCGATGGCCATCTCCGCTGCGTCGTTCAGGCCGATGACGGTGCGGTTGCCCTCTTCCTGATAGTACAGCCGGCTGTCGGACAGGGCCTGCAGGATCGTGGCCAGCCGTGGATGATTCGAGGTCACCAGCGATTCGACCAGTTCGGCTTTACCGTCGAAATCGGCATCGCGCAACTGCACCAGGGCCGCGCGCGCCGCGTCGTCATCGGCGCGGGCGGGCGAAGCGCCGAACAACACCAGCAGGGCGAGCGCCAGCGTGAGAAACCCGACGCGAATTAGCGGGCGGGGAGGCATGAAGTGTCCTTGTGATGCGGGAAATGGAGGGAGTGCTGTCGCGCCCTCACCCCCAGCCCCCTCTCCCGTTGGGAGAGAGGAGCTTATGCGGGAGTGAAGGGCGGATTCCGCCGCTTACTTGTAGTTCTGACCGGAACAGGTCTTGGTGACGGTGTTGTAGTTGCCGCACTTGATTTTCGGGTCGGCCCAGTCGGCGACGATATCCTTGCTGCCGGGCAGGAAATCGGACCAGGCATCGCCTTCCACCAGGCCCTTGGTCTTCCAGACCACGTCGAACTGGCCGTCGGCCTGAATTTCGCCGATCAGCACCGGCTTGGTGAGGTGATGGTTGGGCAGCATCTTGGCGACGCCACCAGTCAGATTGGGGGCTTCGATGCCGATCATGGTTTCGATGATCTTGTCCGGGGCGGTGGTCTTGGCTTTCTCCACGGCCTTCACCCACATGCTGAAGCCGATATAGGTCGCCTCCATCGGGTCGTTGGTAACACGCTTCTTGTCCTTGATGAACTCGTGCCACTGCTTGATGAAGGCGTCGTTGGTCTTGCCCTTGACGCTCATGAAGTAGTTCCAGGCGGCGAGATGACCGACCAGCGGCTTGGTGTCGATGCCGGACAATTCTTCCTCGCCGACCGAGAAGGCCACGACCGGAATGTCTTTGGCGGAGACGCCCTGGTTGCCCAGTTCCTTGTAAAACGGCACGTTGGCGTCGCCGTTGATGGTGGAGACCACGGCGGTTTTCTTGCCAGCGGCGCCGAATTTCTTGATGTCGGAGACAATGGACTGCCAGTCGGAATGGCCGAACGGGGTGTAATTAATCATGATGTCCTCGTCCTTGACCCCCTTGGCCTTGAGATAGGCTTCCAGAATTTTGTTGGTGGTGCGGGGATAGACGTAATCGGTGCCGGCCAGCACCCAGCGCTTCACGCCCAGATCCTTCATCAGGTAATCCACCGCCGGAATCGCCTGCTGATTGGGCGCGGCGCCGGTGTAAAACACGTTCTTGGAGGACTCCTCGCCCTCATATTGCACGGGATAGAACAGGATGCCGTTCAGCTCCTCGAACACCGGCAGCACCGACTTGCGGGAGACCGAGGTCCAGCAGCCGAACACTACCGCGACCTTGTCCTTCTGCAACAGTTCGCGCGCTTTTTCGGCGAACAGCGGCCAGTTCGAGGCGGGGTCCACCACCACGGCCTCCAGCTTCTTGCCGAGCAGGCCGCCTTTTTTGTTCTGCTCGTCAATCAGCATCAGCACAGTATCCTTGAGCGTGGTTTCGCTGATCGCCATGGTGCCGGACAGTGAATGCAGGACGCCAATCTTGATGGTATCGGCGGCGTGGGCCAGCGTGGCGCCCAACGTTAGCGCACCGGCCAGCAGCCAGTGGTGAAATTTCGGCATTGTCTTCGTCATGCGCAGCCCTCGATGTTGTGGTTGACCCGTCCGCAGTCATGCGCGAACTGGTTGTAAAGCTCTTGATCAAGGATCGTGCCAATTGAAGAATATATTAATTTATTAGCAGCTTGTTCAAATTTTGCCCAATCGAGTGAGTGGTATGCGCCTTGTAACGGTGCGAGGCCTTCAGGGAATGGTGCAAGATAGAGCAGGCTTATCCCCTGTCAGCAATGAAGTTAAACTGCTGTGCGGGTAAATTGGCGAACGAGGCAACGATGGGAACGGCGCGGCGATTGGCGGTGGTGGTGATACGAGGTCTAAAAGGACAGCGGTTGCGGCGGCGGCGGTCAAAGCATCCCCTGGCAATCCTGGAACCGTGGGCATGCCCGATGTCAGTGGAGGCGAGCCGGCGCGGGCAAACAACATCGCCGCCGCGCGCAAAGCCGGTGGCTGGAGATGATCGGCCACCCTCGCCATGACCGCCACGGCATCTCCCACCGGCTGGCAGGCCCGCTTGACCCTAAGCTTTCAATGCCGGAATGCCCGCACCATTCTGGGGCAACGCTCGCATCAAGGTCCCCTGCAAGTGCAACGGCCGTTCTATCCCGAGGGCGACGGGGTGTGCCACATCGCCCTGCTTCATCCACCCGGCGGCGTGGTCGGCGGCGACGAGTTGCGCATCGAAGCCGCATTGGACGTCGACGCCCAGGTTCTCATCACCACGCCCGCCGCCGGCAAGTTCTATCGCAGCGCCGGCCCCTTCGCCCACCAGACCCAGCTTTTGACCGTTGCCGCCGGCGCGACGCTGGAATGGCTACCGCAGGAAAACATCGTCTACAACGGCGCTCGCGTTCATACCCTCACCCATGTCGAACTCCAGGGCGACGCCCGCTTCATCGGTTGGGAGATCCTCTGTCTGGGTCGTCCAGCCGCGGGCGAAACCTTCATTGCCGGCGAGTACCGGCAGGGTTTGGAACTCTGGCGCGACGGCGAGCCACTTTATCTCGAACAGGGCCGCTACGCCGGCAATGACGCTATCCTCGATGCCCGTTGGGGCTTGCGGGGCCAGCCGGTGAGCGCCACTCTTGTTTGCACCGGTTCGGCGCCGGATTTGGTCAACGCCATCCGCGCCGAGTGGGAACGACTTACGGCGCCCTCACCTCCGGCCATTCTCCCTGACCAGGGCAGATCCACCTTCTCCGCCTTGGATAAGGAGGGGTGGCGCGGAGCGCCGAGGTGGTTCGACCCATCTCGGGACACCTCGCTTTGGCGGGGAGGGAAAGAAGGAGAACAGATCGCTGTAACCATGCTGGACGGTGTCTTGATTTGTCGTTATCTGGGGCCGTCGGCGGCGCGCGCCCGGTGGCTTTTTATCATGGCATGGCGCTTGCTGAGACCGGTTATAATGAAATGTCTGCCCTGTCCCTCCCGCTTCTGGAACACCTGACCACCGCGAGAAAACCCTCCATGGAGCTAACGCCCCGCGAAAAAGACAAGCTGTTGCTGTTCACCGCTGGCCTGTTGGCGGAACGGCGCAAAGCCAAGGGCCTGCAACTCAATTATCCCGAAGCCGTCGCCTACATTTCCTGCGCCCTGCTGGAAGGCGCGCGGGAGGGCCGCAGCGTGGCGGATCTGATGAGCTACGGCCGCACGCTGCTGACCCGCGACGAGGTCATGGACGGCATCCCCGAGATGATCCCCGAAGTGCAGATCGAGGCCACATTCCCGGACGGCACTAAACTGGTCACCGTGCATAACCCGATTCCCTGAGGAGACGCCCATGATCCCCGGCGAAATCGTCACCGCCGACGGTGACCTCGAACTCAACGCCGGCCGCCGCGTCGTGCGGCTGACCGTGGCCAACACCGGCGACCGCCCGATCCAGGTCGGTTCGCATTACCACTTCTTTGAGACCAATCCCGCCCTGCGCTTCGACCGGGCGCTGGCGCGCGGTTGCCGGCTCGACATTCCCGCTGGCACCGCCGTGCGCTTCGAACCGGGCCAGGAACGCGAAGTGGATTTGATTGAATACGCTGGCGCGCGCGAGGTGTACGGCTTCCGCGCCGCGATCATGATGGGACCGCTGGAGGGCAAGCCATGAGCCGCATCAACCGCCGCGCTTACGCGGACATGTACGGCCCCACCACCGGCGACCGGGTCCGGTTGGGGGATACCGAACTGTGGATCGAGGTCGAGCGCGACCTCGCGATTTACGGCGAAGAAGTAAAATTCGGCGGCGGCAAGGTGATCCGCGACGGCATGGGCCAGTCGCAGCGGACCCAGGCCGAGGGTGCGGTAGACGTGGTCATCACCAATGCACTGATCGTCGATCACTGGGGCATCGTCAAGGCCGATATCGGCATCAAGGACGGTCGCATCGATGGCATCGGCAAGGCCGGCAACCCCGACGTGCAACCGGGCGTGACCATCGTCATCGGTCCCGGCACCGAGGCCATCGCCGGCGAAGGATTGATTGCTACCGCCGGCGGTATCGACAGCCACATCCATTTCATCTGCCCGCAGCAGGTCGAAGAAGCGCTAATGTCGGGCGTGACCACCATGCTCGGCGGCGGTACTGGCCCAGCCACGGGAACCAACGCCACGACCTGCACGCCCGGCCCATGGAATTTGCGGCGGATGCTGCAAGCGGCCGAAGGGCTACCGGTCAATCTTGGCTTTCTCGGCAAGGGCAACGCCAGCCGGCCAGCGGCGCTGGAGGAACAGCTCGAAGCCGGTGCGATGGGGCTGAAGCTGCACGAGGATTGGGGCACCACTCCGGCGGCCATCGACAACTGCCTGGAAGTCGCCGAACGTTACGACGTACAAGTGGCGATTCACACCGATACCCTGAACGAATCCGGTTTCGTCGAGGACACCCTCGCCGCCTTCAAGGGTCGGGCGATTCACACCTACCACACCGAAGGCGCCGGCGGTGGCCATGCCCCCGACATCATCCGCGCCTGTGGCGAGGTCAACGTACTGCCCTCCTCCACCAATCCCACCCGACCCTACACGGTCAACACGGTGGACGAGCATCTGGACATGCTGATGGTCTGCCATCACCTTGATCCCGGCATTCCCGAGGACGTGGCCTTCGCCGATTCGCGCATCCGCCGCGAAACCATCGCCGCCGAGGATATCCTGCACGATCTGGGCGCGTTCTCGATGATCTCCTCCGATTCGCAGGCGATGGGTCGGGTCGGCGAGGTGATTACCCGTACCTGGCAGACCGCGCACAAGATGAGGGTGCAGCGCGGACATTTGCTCCCCTCTCCCCTTGTGAAAGAGGGGTTGGGGGGTGAGGGGGGGGCAAACGACAACTTTCGGGTCAAGCGCTACGTCGCCAAATACACCATCAACCCGGCTATTACCCACGGCATCGGCCATCTGGTCGGCTCGCTGGAAGTCGGCAAGCTGGCCGACATCGTGCTGTGGCGGCCGGCGTTCTTCGGGGTCAAACCGTCCCTGATCGTCAAGGGCGGCTTCATCGTCGCCGCGCCGATGGGCGATCCCAATGCCTCGATCCCCACCCCGCAACCGGTGCATTACCGACCGATGTTCGGAGCTTTCGGCGGGGCGCTGGCGGCCACCTGCCTGACCTTCGTGTCCAAGGCGGCCTTGAACAGCGGCGCGCTGGATGCGCTGGGCCTGCGACGAATGCTGGCGGCGGTGTTGAACACCCGCGCCATCGGCAAGCGCGACCTGATCCACAACGACTCTCTTCCCAAAATCGAAGTGGACCCGCAGACCTACGAAGTGCGCGCCGACGGTGTGCTGCTCACTTGTGACCCGGCCCAGGTGTTGCCGCTGGCGCAACGCTATTTCCTGTTCTGATGCGGCTCATGGACCCAGCCGAATCTGTTGAGCTGCAAATCGTCGAGCGCCTCAATGCGGACTTGCCCGTTCAGGCGACGCTGACTTTACCCTTCGATCTGCGTTGCAAAAGCCGGCTGCGGACGCGGCTGGACAGTGGCGAAGAGGTTGGGCTGTTTCTGCCGCGCGGCACGGTCTTGCGGCATGGCGACCGATTGCGCGCCACCGGCGGACTGGTGGTCGAGGTACGCGCCGCCCCGGAAACTGTCTCCACCGCCCGCGCCGACGCCCCACTGCTGCTGGCGCGCGCCGCCTACCATCTCGGCAACCGCCATGTCGCCCTGCAACTCGGTCCCGGCTGGCTGCGTTACCCGCACGATCATGTGCTGGACGGCATGGTGCGGGAACTGGGATTGACCGTCACCAGCGAACAGGCGCCGTTCGAGCCAGAAGCTGGTGCTTACGGCGGCGGTCATCACCACGGGCACGACCATTAATCCCGCTGCCCTGCCGCGCCTGTTGCAATTGTGCAGCCCGGCCCTGCCGGTCGGCGCCTACGCCTATTCACAAGGACTGGAATGCGCAGTGGATCGCGGCTGGGTGCGGGACGAGGCCAGCGCCGGCGCGTGGATTCTCGGCCTGCTCGATCACACGGTGCGGCGGCTGGATTTGCCGGTGTTCGCCCGGATCTATCAGAGTTGGGAGGATGCCAACCCGGATGCCGTGCGCCACTGGAACGCCCGGCTGTACGCCTCGCGCGAGGCGGCGGAGTTGCAGCACGAGGACCGGCATCTCGGCGCGGCGCTGGCCCGGCTGCTAAGCGATCTCGGCCTTGAAGAAGCGGAGCCGTGGCGGAACGCGCCGCGCGTCTGTTTCGCCACCCTGTTCAGCCTGGCGGCGGTGCGCTGGGACATTCCGCTGCCGGAAGCGGCCACCGGCTATGCCTGGGCCTGGACCGAGAACCAGGTCACCGCCGCCACCCGGCTGATTCCGCTCGGTCAGACCGCGAGCCAGCGGCTATTGGTCGCCGCGGGTCCGACCATCGCGGCGGCGGTCGCCGAGGGATTGACGCTGGTGGATGAGGACATCGGCGCCGCCGCTCCGGGACTGGCGCTGGCCAGCGCGCTGCACGAAACCCAGTATTCCCGGTTGTTTCGGTCGTAACGACAGGAGAGATGCGCCCATGAACAAATCCCCCCTCCGTGTCGGCGTGGGCGGTCCGGTCGGTTCCGGCAAGACCGCTTTGGTCGAGGCCCTGTGCAAGGTGTTGCGCGGCCGTTATCAGATCGCGGTGGTCACCAACGATATTTACACCTACGAGGATGCTCAATTCCTGACCCGTGCTCAGGCGCTGGAACCGGAACGGATCGTCGGGGTGGAAACTGGCGGTTGTCCGCACACCGCGATTCGCGAGGATGCCTCAATGAATCTGGCGGCGGTGGCGCAATTGTGCGAGCGCTTTCCCGACCTGGATTTGGTGCTGGTGGAATCCGGCGGCGACAACCTGAGCGCCACCTTCAGCCCGGAGCTGTCGGATCTCACGATCTACGTGATCGACGTGGCCGCCGGCGACAAGATTCCGCGCAAGGGTGGCCCCGGCATCACCCGCTCCGACTTGCTGGTCATTAACAAGATCGACTTGGCGCCCCATGTTGGAGCATCGCTGGAGATCATGGAGCGCGACGCCCGCAACATGCGCGGCGAACGGCCATTCGTGTTAACCAACCTCAAGACCCGGCAAGGCTTGGAGCAGGTGATCGAGTTTATCATCGAGCGGGGAATGCTCGGGGCGGGAAAGGCGCTATCAAATAGATGAATCTGACAAAATAGAAGTAGTCTTTTGATAAAATTACTTTTTCACGCACCGCATCGCCCGGCCGTGGACCGCACCGGAGGATGTAAATCCGGTTCGGTCCAACCCTCGCCCAGAACCTGTCACCGCCGTCCAGGTGGGGCATCCTCGTTGGTGATGACGAACACACCGTCCATTTCGGTGATGCGGAAGACTTGCGGCTTGCGGGCGGCCGCCAGCTCGCCCTCGCTCAGACCAGCGCCCTGCAGCAGGTGCGCGCGCACGGTCGGATCGTTCAACGCCTTCCGGTCATCCTCCAGCCATTCCCGAACTTGCGGGTCTTGCGGCTGGAAGATATGCACCTCCTGGTGGCCGCGCCCCAGCATCGCGTAGACCGGCGGGGTGCCGACCCGCAGGTACTGGGTGTAGCCCCTCCCTTCATACTGCCGCGCCGTCTCGGCCACGCTGGCCGGAGTCTTACCCTGGCTCTCGTAGGCCGGACCGCGCTCAAGGCGGTTGCCCTTTTCCAGCAGGTAACCCTTCAAGGATTTGATGATGGCGGCCAGATCGGTGGTGGGTTTGGTTTGATTGCTCACTGGAAGTCCTCCGGAAAAACGGTGCCATGGGAAAGGGTTGGAAAGAATTCAACCAGCGCCGCCACGGCAAGGCGCATCGATAACTCTCATCGGATCGATTGCAACAGCCGATTGGCCTCTTTGAAGAAGTCGGGTTGCGGCAGCAGTTCGCTGCTGGGGAAGCGGACGAACAGCGCGGCGAGGCGGCGGTCTTTACCCATCACGATTTCCTCGAAGGTCATCGCGTTGGCGACCCGGGGCGAGTTAGCGGGCACCTTGATGTTGGTGTGGTCCAGGGTGAGCGAGATCGATTCCAGTCGCAGATACTTTTCCGGTTCGCTCAGGGTGGCGGCGACTTTGGCAAGATGTTTGTCGAGCGTGGCCGAATCGGCGCGCAGTTGGCCCAATTCGGTTTCGAGGTCCTGAAGCTGCTGTTCGAGGGCGTTCAAATCGACCGGTTCCGCAGTGGCCGGTCCCGCCAGCGATTCCAGACCGACTTGAGCTTTTTTCAGGAGATTGGCCTTTTGCAGGAGCAGTTTTCTTTGCTGCTGTTCCAGTTGCGTCTTTTGGACGCGGCTGGCGGTCAGGCGCTGCAAGGCGGTTTCGATCAGGTAATCGGCCGCGCGTCTCATGAGTTCCCGGCGGGTGTCCTGCTCGTTGTCGGTGAGGAAAACCAGTCGGTGGTCGCAAAAGTTGACGACGGTTTGCGGCATGTCCCGCCGGAGGATTTCTCCGTCCATTTCGATCCCGAGGACGTTCTTCTCGACCCGGACCGCGCCAAGTCCGGCGTACAGTTCCGCCGGCAAGGAATCGGGCGCCTGTTTCAGGTAGTTGCGGGTGCCGTCGCTGAAACTCAGGATCTCTCGCAAACTCTCGGGCGAGGCGAACAGGGCGCGCAGGCGGGGATCGGTCATGTAACCCTGGCGGTCGGCCACGATGGCGGGCGGCAGGGCGTTGACGAAGGTCACCACGAAGTCGATGGCGCGTTCCACCGCGGGCCACAACTGGCGCCGGTAGTGGCTCACCGCCCGCAGGCGGGGATCGGTACCGTCTACCACCCGTTCGATGCCTCTCAGCATCAACTCCTTGTCGAATTTGCCGGGTTCGCTGGCGCCGGAAAAAATGGAGTGCAGAAAGCGAAACGCCATGGTCGTTCTCCTTCCAGAGGGGTTCGACAGGAGCGAATTCTCTCTCCCGCCGGGAGAGGGGAGTTTTAAGCCATGATATTCACGCCGCCATCCACGTAGATCGTGCTGCCGGTCAGGCGCCGGGCGTAGGGCGTGGCCAGGAAGGCGCAGGTGAAGCCGACGTCCATGATGTCCACCAGCTCGCCGAGCGGCGCCCGTTGCACCGCTTCGTTGAGCAGCAGATCGAAGTCCTTGAGCCCCGAGGCCGCCCGGGTCTTGAGCGGTCCCGGCGAGATGGCGTGGACCCGGATGCCCTCCCGGCCCAGTTCGTAGGCCAGGTAGCGACAGGCGGATTCCAGCGCCGCCTTGACCGGTCCCATCACGTTGTAGTTCGGCGCCACCTCGTTGGCGCCGTGATAACTCATGGCAAACATCGCGCCGCCCTCGGTCATCAGTGGAGCGGCCAGCTTGGCCATGCGGATGAAGGAGTGGCAGGAGATATCCATCGCCTGAGCGAAGCCCGCCGCCGAGCAGTCGAGCAACCCGCCCTGCAAGTCCGCCTTGGGCGCGAAAGCGATGGAGTGGACCAGGATGTCGAGTCGGCCCCATTGTTTCGTAATGGCCTCGAACAATGCTTCAAGCTGGCCGGGCTGGCTGACATCGAGCGGCAGGAAGATCGGCGCCTCCAACTGTTGGGCCAGCGGCTCGACATACGATTTCGATTTTTCGTTGAGGTAGGTGATGGCCAGATCGGCTTCCAACTCACGGAACGCCTTGGCGCAACCGTAGGCGATGGAATACTCGTTGGCGATGCCGACGACCAGCGCCTTCTTGCCCTTGAGCGGAGGACGGGGGATTTCAACGGCCATGATACGGCTCTCCTGATTGGAGGGTATTGTGAATGCGCCGGATAGGTGGAGCGATGGGCGATCATCCATTCCTGGTTGGTCGGGATCACCCTGGCGGGAATTCGGCTACCCGCCGTGCTGATGCAGAGGTCCGCCCGCCGCGTTGGCGGCGAGGCAGCCCCTGCCCGGCGGCAGACTTACTTTTCCATCGTGACCGTCATGCCGCTCATGTTCCCGATATTAAGATCCAAACCCTTGGTTCGCGAGCTCAGGTTCATGATCACCCCGTTCTCGTTCTTCAGGTGCAGGCCGCCCACGCCGCCGCCCAGAGCAACACTCGATTCGAACTTGGTGTAGGTGCCGGGGAATTGGGAAACCTGCTTCAGATCGTACACCGCGCCGGCGGCGCTCATCTTCGAGATACCGACGTTGGCGCCAGCGCTCAGACCCTTGAGCTTGAACGGGTATTCCTTGCCTTGGAACGTCAGCATCCCGCTACCGGTGCTGCCGCCCAGAATCAATCCGAACTGTTCTTCTTCAATTGAGACCTGGCCGACCGGTTGCTTGGCATCCGCCGCCAGCGCCAGACTACCCACCAGCAGGGTTGTGGCCAGCAGGACGCTGCTGGTCATTTTGCGATAGTTCTGCATCATCAGACTTTTCCTCGTTAAAAATACCTAGCAGAATCCCGGTCGGGTCATGCCACTACACGACGCTAACCGGACCGGGCTGTTTCATCGCCAGAACTCGGGGTTGGCGAACTACTTGTTCCAACCACTCCAGCCGCCCATGGTCTTCCACGATTCAGCGGGCGTGGTATCGGGCGTTGCTTGCATTCCCGCCTTCGTGGCGATCAGCGTCACCGACGACGGGCCTTTGATGGTCTTGCCAGCATAACTCTCGGTTACGCCTCCAGAAGTTTTCTTCCAAGGCAATGACTCGACGGTTACGCCTTCAGGAACTTTAATTGAGACGATGGCGTAATCGCGCACCTTCTCCTCGGACATTCCGGAATAACTCGTCTCGTTCATAAAGCTGGATTTAAACTCGGCGTTCTTCATCTGTTCCTTGACGTAAGCCGGTTCCAGGATCGTGATGTTAGCGCCGGGCACCACCACGACCTGGCCAGCCTTGAACACCTCACCTTTCTTGTTGGTGATGGTTACACCCTCCGGCACGACCATGTGGTACTTCAGTTCCGGTTTGCCGACACCTGCCGGAAAGCTCTCTTGCTGAAATCCTTGAGCGTGAGCGATCACCGTACCCAGCAACAACACCAAGGCTGTACTGCAAAGGCGTAAAAATTTCATTCTCATTGTCCTCGATTGCGAATCAGAGTCACCTTTTGGATCAAGGGGGATCATTAATATTCCTCCTTGGGTTGTGGCAGTTCCATTGCCGCTGTTGGGAGAAGGAGTATTCCACCAACCGTGGTGGCTGTTCCCACTCCTCCGGCGAGTGTTGTTCCCCGTCACTCAGCAAACAATCATAGTACTTCGACCCGGTAGTGGGGATTTCAAAGCCAACATTATGGCTGACAAACGACTTCGTTATCCCAATCCGACGCGGATCAGTGCAGCGTGTCGGTTGCCACCAGCGCCCAAGTATGTCGGGCGATCATCAGTTCCTCGTTGGTCGGGATGACCCAGACTGTAATTCGGCTGTCCGCCGCGCTGACGCGCGGACCGCCGGCCGCGTTGGCGGCGGGGTCGAGTGCCACGCCGAGCCAGGCGGCGGCTTGGCAAACCCGCTCTCGGATCGGCGCGGCGTGCTCGCCGATACCCGCGGTGAACACCAGGGCGTCGAGGCCACCCAGCGCGGCGGCGAGTGAACCCAGTTCCCGGCTGATGCGGTAGACGAACAGCTCCACCGCGAATTTCGCCCTCGGTTCGTCGGAAGCCAGCAAGGTGCGCATGTCGCTGGACAGGCCCGAGACGCCGAGCAGGCCCGACTGCTGGTAGAGCAGATTTTCGATAGCGCGGGCATCCATCTTCAGTTCGTCCACCAGATAAAGCACCACACCGGGGTCCAGATTGCCGCAGCGTGTCCCCATCGGCAGTCCGTCCATGGCGGTGAAGCCCATGGTGCTGGCCACGCTTTTTCCGTTATGGATGGCGCACAGGCTGGCGCCGTTGCCCAAGTGCAGCACCACGGTGCGTCCCGCCGCCGCGCGAGCGTCGTATTGAGGCAGAACAGAGGCGATGTATTCGTAGGAAAGGCCGTGGAAGCCATAGCGCCGCACGCCCCGCTCGGTGATCTCGGGCGGCAGGGCGAACGCCTGGGCTGCCTCCGGCTGGTGGCGATGGAAGGCGGTGTCGAAGCAGGCCACCTGCGGCAGTTTCGGCTGGTTGGCCAGCAACAGGCGGATCGGTTTGAGGTTATGAGGTTGGTGCAAGGGCGCCAGCGGGATGAATCGTTCCAGTTGGCCGACGATCTCGGCGGTCAGCCGCACCGGCGCGGCATGGTCGAGACCGCCATGCACCACCCGGTGGCCCACGGCGGCGAGCCGGTGCTCCCCGAGTCGCTCGCGCAGAAAACCGGCCAGATGGGTGATGGCGCCGTCGTGGCCGAGCGCTTCACCTGCCGCCCACTGCCGCTCGCCGACCACGGCGCCCGCCGCGTCCCGGGCCTTGAACCGGGGCGCGGTGTAGAGACTTTCGATTTGTCCGCCCAGCAGCAAGTCGAGCGCTTCGCCCCGTTCCAGGAACAGCGAGAACTTGATGCTGGACGAGCCCGCATTGACCACCAGAATTGCATCGTTCATGATGCCACCGCCTTGCTTGCGCTTGCCCGCCGCGCCTGGGCGACCAGGGCGGCCACCGCGCAGGAGGCCAGCCGGGTCGTCACCGAGTCGGCGCGGCTGGTGAGGATGATCGGCACCCGGGCGCCGAGCACGATCCCGGCGGCGTCGGCGTCGGCCAGGAAGGTCAGGCTTTTGGCCAGCATGTTGCCGGCTTCCAGGTCCGGCACCACCAGGATGTCGGCCAGCCCCGCCACCGGCGAATCGATCTTTTTGATCTGGGCCGCCGCCAGGTCGATGGCGTTGTCCAGCGCCAACGGGCCGTCCAGAATGCCGCCGGTGATCTGGTGGCGGTCGGCCATTTTGCACAGGGCGGCGGCTTCCACCGTGGATTGCACCTTGGGGTTCACCGTCTCCATGGCCGACAGGATCGCGACTTTGGGTTGTTCGAGACCCAGGGCGCGAACGAGGTCGATGGCGTTCTGGGTGATGTGGACCTTGTCTTCCAGCGTGGGGAAGATGTTGATCGCCGCGTCGGTGACGATGATCGCCCGGTCGAGGCTCGGCACGTCCATGAGGAAGGCGTGGCTGATGCGCCGCTCGGTGCGCAGGCCCGTTCCCGTCCGCACCACCGCGCCCATCAGTTCGTCGGTGTGCAGGCTGCCTTTCATCAGCATCTCGGCCTTGCCCTCGCGGGCCAGCCGCACCGCTTCATCAGCGGCGCCGTGGCTGTGCGGGGCGTCCACGATCTCGTAGCGGGAGATGTCGAGCTGGAATTGCGCCGCCACGGCTTCGATCTTGGCGCGGGGACCGACCAGGATCGGTTGCAGAATGCCCAGTTCGGCGGCCTCCACCGCGCCCTTGAGCGAACTCTCGTCGCAGGGGTGGGCCACGGCGGTCGGCGCCGGCGTCAGGGCCTTGCATCGGGCGATCAGCCGTTCGTACTTCTCGTGTTTGCGTTCCATGGAATACGGTCCTCTTCAGTATCGATTAGCCGGAAACCGTTCGCTCCCCTCTCCCGCAAGCGGGAGAGGGGGTGGGGGTGAGGGCTTCAGGCGGCTTGGAACAACTTCTCGATCCGCGCCAGCCGCTCGGCCCGTTCGCCGGTGATTTCGCCGGCCGCCGAAACGACCTGACGAATTTTGCCGAGCGCCTCCGCCCGGGTGATCGCGTCGGCGGGCAACATCTTCGGTATCGCGGCCAGCGCGCCGTCCCGGTCGAGCAGCAGGGCGAAGAACTGCTCGCGCAGCACCTGCTTGAACTCCGCCAGCGTCAGGCCGCCGTGTTCGGCGCGGATCTGGCGCAGTTCGTTGAACGCGCGCTCGTCCACACCCGGTCCCGCCATGCCGATGTAGACCAGCCCGCGGATGGCCGCCTCGCGCAAGCCGCCCTCGGCAAGGCGGGCCTTGAGTTCGGCGATGCGCTGCTGGATAAAGGCGATGCGTTCGGGTTCCAGACCGGGACGCCGGCGCGGGGGCTGGTCCGAGGCCCGCAACCCGACCAGCGCCTGCAACAGCGGCGAACTGTAAATGCCGAGGAAAATCTGCTCCATGCTGCGATCCCGCAGATCGCGATAGCTGTCGAGCGCGGCGATGATCCCGTCCGAGATCATGGCCTGTGCCTGGAGCAGGGGATTGTCGGGCGAAACCGGCTGGCGCTGCCCGCGCACCTGCTCGGCCAGTTGGGCGATTTGCCGCATCAGCGGATTGCGATCCGAAAACAACTCGAAGGGCAGTTCGGAAGGATTGAGCTGGTGCAGCCATTCGGCGGTCCGCGTGCTGGCGAACGCCTGAACGAAGGGTTGGAACAGGGTGCGATACAGGCCGAGGTTGATCTCCGACACCCGCTGGGCGGCGGCGAAACGGCGCTCGTTTTCGGGGCTGGGCTGGACGATGGCCCGAACGTCGTCCAGGGTGCGCGGT
>WBZP01003008.1_pt1 | contig 18783 bp, 17 predicted proteins | sample 5204301 | NCBI WGS metagenome assembly WBZP01 (sample SAMN12412401, study PRJNA552823) | activated sludge metagenome | isolation source: activated sludge from nitrification reactor of wastewater treatment plant... | place: USA: Pennsylvania | collected 2017 | reverse complement strand
ACCCCGATCGGCCGGTATGGCGGCGGCCTGGCTCCGGTCCGTCCCGACGACCTCGCGGCAACGGTCCTCGCCGAGCTGCTCGCTCGACACCCGGAGGTGGACCCGGCCCGGGTCGACGACGTCATCCTCGGCTGCGCCAACCAGGCCGGCGAGGACAACCGCAATGTGGCCCGGATGGCGGCGCTGCTCGCCGGGGTTCCGGTGTCGGTGCCTGGCGTCACCGTCAACCGGCTCTGCGCCTCGGGTCTGGACGCCGTCGCGCAGGCCGCCCGGGCTGTGGTCTCCGGTGACGCCGACATCGTCATCGCCGGCGGGGTGGAGTCGATGAGCCGGGCCCCCTTCGTCATCCCCAAGGCGGGGGCGGCATACGACCGCGGCGCGCAGATCTACGACACGACGATCGGCTGGCGCTTCCCCAACCCGGTGATGGTCGAGCGCTTCGGGGTCGACCCAATGCCGCGCACCGCGCAGACCGTCGCGGACGAGTACGGCGTCTCGCGCGAGGACCAGGACGCTTTCGCGCTGCGGTCGCAGCAGCGGGTGGCCCGCTCGCGGGAGCGGCTCGCCCGCGAGATCGTCCCGGTCGAGGTGGCCCTCGGTCGCGGCCGCACCGCGAGCGTCGACGCGGACGAGCACCCGCGGGAGACCAGCCCCGAGGCGCTGGCCCGGCTCGCTCCGATCTTCCCCGGCGGCTCGGTCACGGCCGGCAACTCCTCCGGCGTCAACGACGGAGCCGCCGCGCTGCTCGTGGTCTCCGAGGCGGTCGTCGGCGAGCTCGGCCTCACGCCCCTGGCGCGGGTGGTCGGCGCGGCCAGCGCCGGGGTCGAGCCCCGCGTCATGGGGGTCGGACCGGTCCCGGCGGTGCAGCGGCTGCTCGGGCGGCGCGGTGTCGCCCTGAGCGACGTCGGAGTGGTCGAGCTCAACGAGGCCTTCGCCGCCCAGGCGCTCGCGGTGCTGCGCGGGCTCGGCCTGCCCGACGACGCCGAGCACGTCAACCCGTACGGCGGCGCGATCGCCCTCGGGCACCCGCTGGGCATGTCCGGCGCCCGGCTGGCCCTCACCGCGGCGATCTCGATGCAGGAACGCTCCGAGCGCTACGCGCTGGCCACAATGTGCGTCGGGGTAGGGCAAGGCTCCGCGCTGCTCCTCGAGCGGGCCTGACGCCGCCGTCCCACCGAGATCGTCTAAGGTGCCAGGGTGGTCGACATCGCCTACCCCATCGAGACGCGCACCCTGGCCAACGGTCTGCGCGTCGTTGTCTCCCCGGACCACACGGTGCCGATGGTCACGGTCAACCTCTGGGTCGATGTCGGCTCGCGACACGAGGTGCCCGGGCGGACCGGGTTCGCCCACCTCTTCGAGCACCTCATGTTCCAGGGGTCCCGCAATGTCACGTCCGGGGAGCACTTCGAGGCCCTCATGGCCGAGGGCGGGCGGCTCAACGCGACCACGTGGTTCGACCGGACCAACTATTTCGAGACCCTCCCGGTCGAGGCCTTCGAGCTCGCCCTGTGGCTCGAGGCGGACCGGCACGGGCACCTTCTCGACGCGGTGACCCAGGAGAACCTCGACAACCAGCGTGACGTGGTCAAGGAGGAGAAGCGCCAACGGTACGACAACGTCCCGTACGGCAACGCCCTCATCGACGTCTACGCCACCCTCTTCCCCGAGGGCCACCCGTATCACCATCCGACAATCGGGTCGATGGACGACCTCGACGCCGCGACGCTCGATGACGTCCACACCTTCTTCCGGACCCACTACGGCCCGAACAACACCGTGCTGACGGTCGTCGGGGATGTCGACCCGCCGCGGGCCTTCGAGGCCGTGGAGCGCTACTTCGGCGAGCTCCCGGCCATCACGCTGCCACCGGCCCGCGAGCCGCAGGTCCTCGAGCCACTGACCGAGCCGGTCCGTCTCGAGCGGCACAGCGATGTCCCCAACGACCGGCTCTATCTCGCCTTCCGGCTGCCGGTCGAGGGTGCGCCGGACTTCGACGCCGCCGAGCTCGCCGTCGACATCCTCGCGGGCCTGAGCACCTCGCGCCTGGTCGAACGGCTGGTCCGGGCCGAGCAGTCCGCCACCGGCGTCGACGCCAGCGCCTGGGGCTTCGTCGACGGGGTAAGCCTCGGGCTGTTCACCGTCGACATCGCGGCCGACCACGACGCTGCGGCGGTCGAGGCGGCCTTCTGCGCCGAGCTCGACCGGTTCGCCGTCGAGGGGCCCACCGACGTCGAGCTCGAGACGGCCAAGGCTCAGGCGGAGCGCTGGTGGCTGTCCACCCTGGCCTCCCAGGAGCAGCGCGCCGACCTCATCAGCCGCTACACCCTCCACGGCGACGACCCGGCATACGTCTGCACCTACCTCGCGAAGGTCGCCGCGGTCACCGGCGAGCAGGTGCGCGCGGCGGCGGCCGCATACCTCACCGCGCAGCGGCGGGCGACCGTTGCCTACCTCACGTCCGACGAGGAGAGCGACGTATGACGCAGCCTCGCCCGGCGGTCGGTGCGCCGACCGCGTGGGCCTTCCCCCAGCCCGCGAGCCACCGCCTGGACACCGGGCTCTCCGTCCTCGCCTATGACGTGCCGGGGCAGTATGTCGCCTCGGTACGGCTCGTCGTCCCCTTCCCGTTGCACTCCGAGCCAGCGCCGCTCGAGGGCGTCGCCGCGCTCATGGCCCGCACCCTCGACGAGGGCACCGACGCCCACACGAGCAGTGAGATGGCCTCCCTGCTCGAGCGGTCCGGGACGGTCCTGTCCGCCGCGACGGGCGAGTCCGGGCTCGCCGTCGACGTCGACGTCCCGATGCCGAAGCTCGGCACCGCCTTGGACCTACTGCGCCAGTGCCTCGGCGAGCCGGTCTTCCCGCCCAACGAGGTGCATCGGCACGTGCAGTCCCGCCTCGCCGAGATCGAGCAGGACCGCTCGACACCCGCGCGTCGCGCGATGCTCCAGCTGGTCCGCACCATCTTCGACCCGGCCGATCGGGCCAGCAGGCCTGCCGGGGGTTCCCCGGAGACCGTCGCGCGGGTCGACTCGGCGGCCATCGCCGCCTTCCACGGCGACCACCTCCGCGCGGACGGAGCCACCCTTGTCGTCTCCGGGGCGCTGCCCGGCGATCTCACCTCGGTCGTCGCCGGCACCTTCGGCGGCTGGCAGGGTGCGCCCGGTCGGGTCGGCGTCGAGACCACCGCGCCGGTGTATGCCGCCGACCGGGCCCGGATCGTCGTCGTCGACCGCCCCGGGTCGGTGCAGGCCGAGCTCCTCGTCGCCGCGCCCGGTCCGGACCGGCGCACCCCGATGGGCTGGGCGGCATACCCCGTCCTGTCCTTCCTCGTCGGCGGCTCGCCGTCGGCCCGGGTCGACGCGGTCCTGCGCGAGGAGAAGGGCTACACCTACGGCATCCGGTCCGGCTTCCGCCCCCGGCGCGTGGGCGGCCTGTTCGTCACCGCGGGCTCGGTGCGCGCCGATGTCGCCGTGCCTGCGCTCGAGCTGCTCCTGGGCATCCTCGACGGTGCGCGGGACGGCTTCACCTCGGAGGAGACCCGGCGCGGGGTCGACTTCGTCGCCAAGACCGCCCCGGGCCGCTACGCGACGGCGGACGCGATCGCCGACGAGGCCGCGACGATGGCCATGGACGGGCTGACCACCGACTTCACCACCGAGCTGCTGGGGAAGGTTCGGGCGCTGACACCGGACGCGCTGACCCAGGCGTACCGCGAGGTCGTCGACGGGTCTTGGACCGTGGTCGTCGTCGGCGACGCCGAGTCGCTCGTCGAGGGCCTGACCGGGCTGGGCCGCGGGGACGTCAGCGTCGTCGAGGCCTGACCGACGCGTCGAGCGGGGCAGGTCGCGGACTCGCCGGTCAGTGGGCCGGGTCGGTCCCGCAGCCGTGGGCGAGCGTCGTGCGCCACAGCCCACCACTGCCGGTGGCGACATACATCCGGTCCTGTATGACGCCCAGCGCCGTCGGTGCGCCGCCCTGCGGTCCGGGGCTGACCGTCGCCGCGTCATGGTCCAGCTCGACGACATCGGCCCCGCCGGGTGTAGGGAGCACGAGCCACGCGCGGGCACCGCAGACCACGGGGGCAAGAAGGTGGTCGCCGTCGCCGACCGTGCGGCCGGCCAGGTCGACCGTCCGAAGGCCCGAGGCGTCCAGCCACCACGCCCGGACGGCCGTTCCGGACCGGCCGAGCACCAGGCACGCGGCCGCATCGCAGCCGACCCGCTCGGCGCGGGCGCCCTCGGCCTGGGGGAGCCCAACCGCGGTCCACGGACCCCGAGCCGAGCCGGCGGTCCATGCCGCCGCGGTCACGAAGATCCCCCCGTCGAGTGCAGTGACCGAGCCGACCGCGACGACCAGTGTCGACGTGGCGGCGACCGCCTCGGCCTGGCGGAGCCGCGTGGGCGTGTTGGCCAGCACCGTCCCGGTCGAGCGCTGCCGGACCCACCTGGTGCCCTGGGCGAGCCACGTGGCGATATCGAGCGCCGCCGCGTCGCTCTGCCAGGCCCCGACGAGCACCGGCTCGCCGTGCAGGGTGACCGCACCGACCAGGCCACCGGCACCCCAGCCACCGAAGGTCTCGAAGGTCTGCGGGTGCTCGGGGACGGCGGCGGTGGTGCCGCGCCAGACCGTCCACCGGGTGTTGCTGTGGGCCCCACCCGGGGCCCCTCCGATAGCGACGACGGCGTCACCATCGACGGAGACCGACGCCCAGCGGGCCTCCCGGGCATACCCACTGACGGGGGTGAGCGGCACCGACCTCGCCGCGCCATCGGCGGGAAGGAGGGTGAGGGCCGGGCGGACGGCGGCCGCCGCGTCGTACGTGCCGACCAGCAGCCCGCCGGCCGACGGGGTGAGCGTGACGACCTCGGCCCCCGGGGCCACCGGCAGCGCGACCCGAGTCCACGACGGCTCCGCGCCCCCGCTGCTGCAGCCCGCTGCGACGCCGACGGCAAGCGCTGCGATCAGCGCTGGTGCGGCCAGCCTGGGCCGCCGGGCGAGGGCGCGCACGGGGGTCACCGCGGTCCCAGCCGGGCCGCCACCTCCGCGTGGAGCAGCCCGTTGGTCGCCAAGGCGTTGCCGCTCCAGCAGCCCGGCCGGCCGTCCAGGCCGGTGAAGACGCCGCCAGCCTCGGTGACGATCGGGACCAGCGCCGCCATGTCATAGACCTCGAGCTCGGGCTCGGTCGCGATGTCGACCGCGCCCTCGGCGAGCAACATGTACGACCAGAAGTCGCCATATGCCCGGGTCCGCCAGCACGCCCTGGTGAGCCCGAGGAACTCGTCATAGCGGTCGACCTTGCGCCATGACTGGACCGAGGCGTACGAGAGCGATGCATCGCAGAGCGAGGAGACCGCTGACACCTGGAGGCGTCGAGCCGCGGAGAGGGAGCGGCCGGTGAAGGCCCCGGAGCCCGACGCGGCCCACCAGCGGCGCCCGAGCGCCGGGGCGGAGACGACGCCGAGGACGACGTCCTCGCCGTCGACGAGGGAGATCAGGGTCGCCCAGACCGGAACCCCGCGGACGAAGTTGTGTGTGCCGTCGATCGGGTCGACGACCCAGCCTCGGCGGCCGCCCGCGATCGGGTCGAACTCCTCCCCGACGACGGCGTCCCGGGGCCGGGCCCGGGCCAGCTGGGAGCGGATCAGCGACTCCGCGTCCCGGTCCGCGTCGCTGACCAGGGTGAGGTCGGGCTTGGCCTCGACGTGGAGGTCCTCGGAGAGGAAGCGGCCCATCGTCAAGGCGTCGACGGAGTCGGCAATGACGTGGGCGAGACGCAGGTCGTCGTCATACGAGGTCACCGACACAACGTAGCGACTCCGGCCCGGCGACCGGGGGCTCAGTCCTCGCCGGTCGCGGACTTGGACCGGAGCAGCCGACGGAAGGAGTCCAGCCGCGAGGCTCCGGCGGGCCCGGCGGAGCCGGCCGCGACATAGCCGTCGAGGGCGCACTCGGGCTCGTCGTGAGTGCAGCCGCGGGGGCACCCACCGGTGCCGGCCTCGAGGTCGGGGAAGTGGGCGAGGATCCGGGCCGGGTCGATATGGGCCAGCCCGAAGGAGCGCACCCCGGGGGTGTCGACGACCCACCCGGCCCGGTCGGGGAGGCGCAGGGCGACGGCACTGGACGAGGTATGCCGCCCCCGCCCCGTGACATCGTTGACGTGGCCGGTGGCCCGGTCCGCGCCGGGGACCAGGGCGTTGACAAGGGTGGACTTCCCGACCCCGGAGTGGCCGACGAAGACGGTGACCCGGTCGGCGAGCCGGGCCCGCAGCTCGGCGAGCCCGGCCGGCGGGTCGGTCTTGACGGCGAGGACGACATACGGGACGTCGAGCGGGGCGTACTGCGCGAGGAAGTCGGCGGGGTCGACGAGGTCGGCCTTGGTGAGGACGAGCAGCGGGGCCATCCCGGCATCGAAGGCGGCGACGAGGCAGCGGTCGATGAGCCGCGGGCGTGGCTCGGGGTTGGCCAGGGCGGAGACGATGGCGAGCTGGTCGGCATTGGCGACGATGGCCCGCTCGACGCTGTCGGTGTCCTCGGCGCTGCGGCGCAGCACCCCACGGCGCCGCTCGACGCGGACGATCCGGGCCAGCGCCCCCGGCGCCCCGCTGACGTCGCCGACGAGGGCGACATCGTCGCCGACGACGATCCCGGAGCGGCCCAGCTCGCGGGCCCGCATCGCCACGACCATCCGCTCGGGCTCGCGGCGCCCGACGATCCCGGCGTCGACCAGGCACGTGTACCGGCCCCGGTCGACCCCGACGACGAGCGCCGGATAGGCAGCCTCGTGCTTGGGTCGGTCCTTGCTTCGGGGCCGAGAGCCGCGGGGGTTGGGGCGGATCCGGACGTCCGACTCGTCGAGATGCTCCCAGCTCACGGGGCGACCTGCTCGACCTGTTCCACCTGGGCGAGCATGGCGTCCCACAGCTGGACGAACCCGGGGAGGGTCTTGGCGGTCGTCGCGACGTTCTCGACCTCGACGCCGGGCACCCGCAGTCCTAGGACCGCCCCGAAGGTCGCCATCCGGTGGTCGTGGTAGGTCCGCACAACGCCTCCGTGCAGGGTGGCGGGCCGGAGGTGCAGGCCTTCCTCGGTCTCCTCGACGTCCGAGCCGAGCCGGCGCAGCTCGGCGGCCAGCGCGGCGAGCCGGTCGGTCTCGTGGCCCCGGATGTGCGCCACCCCGCGGATCCACGACGGTGAGGCGGCCAGGGCCGCGAGCGCCGCGACCGTCGGGGTGAGCTCGCTGGCGTCGTGGAGGTCGACATCGACGCCCCAGAGCGTGCCGTCGCCGGACACCGTGAGCCCGTTCGCGTCGAGCCGGCAGTCGGCGCCCATGAGCGCAAGGAGGTCGCGGAGCAGGTCACCCGCCTGGGTCGTCGCGGCGGGCCAGCCCGGGATGCGAACCCGGCCGCCCGTGACGAGCGCGGCGGCGAGGAAGGGCCCCGCGTTGGACAGGTCCGGTTCGACGACCCGGTCGACAGGGGCGATGAGGCCGGGGTGGACCCGCCAGGTGTTGGCGTCCGAGTCGTCGACGACCACGGCGGCCTCGCGCAGGGCCCCGACGGTCATCTCGATATGCGGCAGGCTCGGCACCGGCTTGCCGACGTGGTGGACGGTGACGCCCTCGTCGTAGCGCGCCGCCGCGAGGAGCAGCCCGGAGACGAACTGTGAGCTCGCCGAGGCGTCGAGGGTGACCGCCCCACCTCGGACCCGGCCGGACCCGTGGACGACGACCGGCAGCCCGCCGTCCGTGCTGTCGACCCGGACCCCGAGATCGCGCAGGGCGTCGAGGACCGGCCGCATCGGGCGGCGCCGGGCACCCTCGTCCCCGTCGAGGGTCACCGGGCCGTCGGCCAGCGCGGCGACCGGTGGGATGAACCGCATGACGGTCCCGGCCAGGCCGGCGTCGACCCGCCCGCCATGCAGGGTCCCCGGGGTCACCCGCCACGCGCCGTCCGCCTCGGTCTCGACGTCGGCCCCGAGGGCGGTCAGCGCCGACGCCATCAGCTCGGTGTCGCGGGAGCGCAGCGCCCCCGCGATGCGCGACGGTCCGTCGGCCAGGGCGGCCAGGACGAGGTACCGGTTCGTCAGCGACTTGCTCCCCGGGAGGGTCACGACGGCGTCGAGCGCTCCGTGCGCCGTGGGCGCGGACCACAGCTGGTCCGGCGCGGCGACGGGGGAGTGTGCGCTCAACTGCCCTCCTGGTGTGGTCCGGTGCGGCTCAACCCCACCAGGGTATGCCGAGTGCGTACCCTGGCCGCATGTGCGGTCGATACGCGGCGAGCCAGAGCACCGCGGAGCTGGCCCTGGAGTTCGAGGTCGACCAGGACCGCACCGGCGAGCCGTCCCGGAGCGTCCTGGTCAACCCTCAGCAGCCTCCGGCCGGCTCGGCCGACTACAACATGGCCCCGACGAAGCAGGCCCGCGTCGTCCTTAGCTCGCGGCCGCGGCCACCGCACGGCTCCGTCGACACCGGCGGAACCGCTGCCGCCGCGCCGTCCGCGCCGCCCGCGCCGTCCGCGCCCCCGGCCTCGCCCGCGGAGTCGGTCCGCCAGCTTCGGCTGCTCACCTGGGGGCTGGTCCCCTCATGGTCGAAGACCCCGACGACCGGGCTGCGGATGATCAACGCGCGAGCCGAGACCGTGCTGGGCAAGGGGGCCTTCGCCCGGGCCGTCCTGCGGCGTCGGTGCCTGGTGCCGGCGGACGGGTGGTTCGAGTGGCAGGTATCGCCGACGGCCCGCGACGCCAAGGGGCGTCCGCGCAAGCAGCCCTTCTTCATCCACCGCGGCGACGGCGACCCGATCGCCTTCGGTGGCCTCTTCGAGCACTGGCGCGACCCCGCGGTCGAGGACTCCGACGACCCGCGAGCCTGGCTGTCGACCTTCACCATCCTCACCACCGTCGCCGAGCCCGGGCTGGACCGCATCCACGACCGTCAGCCACTCGTCCTCGACCCGGACCAGTGGTCCGCCTGGCTCGACCCGGACCTGCAGGACCCGGACGCCGTCGCCGGCCTGCTCCTCCCTGCTGCACCGGGTCGCTTCGTCGGGCACCCCGTGACGGCCGCGGTCGGTGCCGCCGCCTCGAACGGCCCCCAGCTGCTCGACCCGCTCCCGCCGGACCAGCTGCACGGCGTTGTCGACCCCATGAGCGGGGAGGTGCTCGGCGAATGAGCGGCCCACAGGTCCACCCGGTCGACACCCCCGCCGGCCCGGCTCGGGTCCACCTGTGGCGCCCACCGCGCGCCCATGGCGTGCTCGCCCTCGGGCATGGAGCCGGCCCGAGCCTCACCACGGTCGACCTGGTCGCGACCCGCGAGGTCGCCGTCGAGCTCGGCTGGGCGGTGGCCCTGGTCGAGCAGCCCTGGCTCGTCGCCGGGCGGAAGGTCGCGACCCGCCCGCCAGTCCTCGACGCGGCGTGGCAGCCCCTCGTTGCGGGGCTGCGCGAGCCCCGGGGCCTGCTCGGCCGCGTGCGAGGCCCGCTCGTCGTGTCTGGACGCAGCGCCGGGGCCCGGGTCGCCTGCCGCACCGCGGTAGCCCTCGGAGCCTTCGGCGTCCTCGCCCTGTCCTTCCCCCTCCACCCGCCCGGCAAGCCCGGGTCGGTCCGCCGCGACGAGCTCGCCCAGCCGCTCGCGGCCGGCGTGCCGGTCCATGTCGTCCAGGGGGAGAGGGACCCCTTCGGAACCCCGGACGAGGTCCGCGCCGCTGCCGCGTCAGCGCTGGTCAGCCTGTATGCCGTGGCAGGCACCCATGCGATCCCCGCCTCGGCCGTGGAGTCGGTCCGGCAGGCCGTGCGGCAAGTCCTGACCGAGCTCGGCGGCTGAGTCGCGCGGGGCGCCATGCGGGAATGAACGAGGTGACCAGCCGCGTTGCACACGGTGACCTCGACCCCTCCGCCCGGAAGGTCCCGCCGCATGCTCGCCATGGCCGAACCCTGCGCTCCCGCCGGCGCGGCACTGGTCCTGCGCGAGGTGCCACTAGGCTGGGGCGCGATGACTGAGGACCTGACCGATCCGCTCGGGGACCCGGCCGACCACCGCACCGAGACGGTGGAGCAGCGCCGGGCCCGGTTCGAGCGTGAGGCGATGCCCCTGCTTGACCAGCTCTACTCCGCGGCGCTGCGCACCACGCGCAATGCGGCGGACGCGGAGGACCTGGTCCAGGAGACCTACGCCAAGGCCTATGCCGCCTTCCACCAGTACCAGCCGGGGACCAACCTCAAGGCGTGGATGTACCGCATCCTCACCAATACCTACATCAACACCTACCGCAAGAAGCAGCGCGAGCCGCTCCAGTCCGACTCGGCCGAGATCGAGGACTACCAGCTCGCGCGCGCCGACTCGCACACCTCGACGGGGGGTCGGTCCGCCGAGGACGTCGCGCTGGACCACCTCCCGGACTCAGACGTCAAGCGGGCCCTGCTCGACCTGCCCGAGGAGTTCCGGCTCGCGGTCTACCTCGCCGATGTCGAGGGGTACGCGTACAAGGAGATCGCCGAGATCATGCAGACCCCGATCGGGACGGTCATGTCCCGGCTGCACCGGGGTCGCCGGCAGCTGCGCGAGCTGCTCACCGACTACGCGCTCGAGCGCGGCGTCATCCGGGAGCCGCTGTCATGACCACCGGCCACGAGGGCCACGGGACCGACTGCACCGAGGCACTGCTGCGGCTCTACGAGTTCCTCGACGGCGAGATCGGCCCAGAGGATGGCGCGAAGATCCAGGCTCACCTCGACGAGTGCGAGCGGTGTCTGCGGCAGTACCGGATGGACCAGGCGCTCAAGGAGCTCGTTCGGCGGGCGTGCGGCTGCGAGCCTGCCCCGCCCGCGCTACGGATGACGATCATGTCCCGGATCACGACCATCCACGTCGAGCGGCGCATCCTCGGCGACTGACGCCCTCGCCGACAGCCACCCGTCGCACCGACGAGGGGCCGACATCCTTCACTGGATGTCGGCCCCTCGTTCTCTCCGCACGGACCTGTCGGCGGGTCCGTTCATGGCTCAGGCGTTGGGCTTGCGACCGTGGTTGGCCGCATTGCTCTTCCTGGACCGCCTCTTGCGTGAGCGCTTGCTCATGACGTGAACTCCCAATGTGGTGTGAGGTCGATCGACCCTCGATTGTGACATAACAGGGACCGCCGTCACGCGCACCCCTCTGCAGGCGGCTGCGTAGATTAGACGCGCAATGTCGAGGGGAGTTTCAGGAGCAGGTCAAATCTTGGCAAGGCCGACGTCAGCATCTCCGGAGTGCCCTTCCCAGGCAGTGCGCGGACCTGCACTCTGGAGATGGCTTCCCGATCCACCGGTTCCCCGGCCGGAGACCCGAGCAGCCCCTGACGAAGGACCTGGTGCCCCTGAACACCACCCGGCGTCGAGGCTGACCGGCGTGGTAGCCAGATCACGCACCGACGTCCTGTCGTGCCCCTCCAGACGCTAAGGAGCCTCCCATGGCCAGCACCTCCACCTCGACGCGTACCTTCAGCTGGGACGGGAAGCGCACGTTCAGCTGGGACGGCAAGCGGACCTTCAGCTGGGACGGCAAGCGGACCTTCAGCTGGGATGGCAAGTAGGCCGAACCCCGCGAGCCCGCCCGGCATGGCTGAGCGCGGACTCCACGGCCCGGCTACGGTAGCGGCATGACCGCTCTGGTGACGCGCCGCTCCGCGCGCCGCCGCGAGACCCAGACCCTCGTGCTCGTCACGGGCGTCGCGCTCCTCGCGTGCCTCGCAACCGGTCTGGTCCTGGTCACCTACGGGGGGATCCGGAACTGGTCGGCCGCTGGCGTGCTTGCCGCGATGGGCGCGCTCAGCTGGGTGGCTCGAGTCCCCGAGGTCCGGGGGGGCGTGTACTACTCCTTCCTCAATATCATCCTGCTGGCCTCCGTCGTCATTCTCGGCCCGTTCGGCACCGCTGTGGTGGCCGCGCTCGCCCCGGTCTGGGACCGTCAGCGGCTGCCGAAACGCGCGCGGGTCTACAACACGGCGATGAACGTCCTCTCCGCCTTGGCCGCCTCGCTGGTCTACCTCGCCCTCGGCGGGCTACAGGCGGGGCGCACCCGGGAGGTCGATGGCGTGATCCCGCTGCTCCTCCATGTCGGGGTCCCCCTGCTCGTCGCCGATGTCGTCCAGGCGGTCACGAATGTCGTCCTCCTCGGTGTGGTCGTCAGCGTCTCTCGGGGCGCCCCGCTGTCGCGCTACGTCCTCGACATGCTCGTCTCGGTCGGACCGGCCTATATCGGGTATGGCGTCGTCGGCTTCCTCCTCGTCGTGCTCTGGCTGCCGGCGGGTACCGGGATGGTCAGCGTCCTGCTCATCGCCGCCCCGCTGTTCGTCGCACGCTGGGTCATGGTGCAGTACAGCGAGGAGTCGCGCACCCATGAGATGACCGTGGACGCCCTCGTCGCGGCGCTGGAGGCCAAGGACCCCTCATGCGCAGGCCATGGCGAGCGGGTGGCCATCCTCGCCGGATGGATAGGGCAGGAGCTCGGCTTCCCCTCCGACCAGCAGCGGATGCTCGTCCTGTCCGCTCGGCTACACGACATCGGCCGGGTCACCCTGTCCCCGCACCAGCTCTGGCCGAACGTGCCTCCCGAGGGCCGCGCGCTTCGGGCGCTGGCCCGACATGCCGAAGCCAGCGTCGAGCTGGTCCGCGGCATCCGGTTCCTCGCACCGGCGCTCGAGGGGATCCGCCACCACCACGAACGGTTCGACGGGCGCGGCTATCCCGACGGGCTCGCCGGGGAGGAGATCCCGCTCTCGGCGCGGATCATCGCCGCAGCGGATGCCTTCGACGCGCTGACCTGCAGCGCCTGGCTGGACTCCCGCCTCGACTCCCACAGTGCGCTGGCCGTGCTGCAGAACCGCTGCGGCAGCCATCTCGACCCGCTCGTCGTGGAGTGCCTCGGTCTCGCGCTCCGGCGAGGTGACTGGCCTCCCGAGCGGCACCCGCCGGCCCACGGCGAGCCGGACTGGGTGGGGTACGACCACGATGACCCCGCGATGTCCGACTGGTATGCCGCCCAGGTCGCGCCGATGCCGGTGGAGCGCCGGTGACGACGGCGCCAGGCCTGCCCGGTTCCTGGACCACGTGGCTGTTCCGCCGCGTCGACATCCCGGCGGCATACCTCGTCCTGGCCGCGCTGGCCTGGCTGTGCACCGTCGTGCCGACGCTCTTCGGGACCGCCCTGACCGCCCCGGAGAACCGGTCCACCCTCGTGGTGTCCTTCAGTGCGGTGATGCTCGGTGAGATCGTCCGGGTGCGGCTCGTCGGCGAGCGCGAGGCCGCCCCGATGTCCGTGGCCTGCGCCTTCGCGTTCGTCTTCTACACCCAGACCCCGATCGGGAACCCGGTGACCTACAACGCGCGGGAGGTGGTCGCCGTCTGCGGGCTGGCGATGACCTTCGGGGGGTACCTGCTCCATGTGCGTCGGCACGTCGTGCGCAAGGACGAGATGGCTGCCCGGATCATCTCCATCGGTGTCGCCTCGGTCGTCTTCCGCGACCTCCCCCTGGCTGAGGGGATGCCGCTGGCCGAGTGGTTCGCCCGCCACCCGGACCAGGCCTGGCTGTGCGCGGCGGTGACCGCGACGGTCAGCGTCGTCTCGCTCATGGCCTATGCCTTCACGATGGGCACCCACAATGCGGCCATCGCGGATGCACCGGTCGTGCCGAGCATCATCGCCGAGGCCCGGGCCCTGGTCGGTCTCAATGCCGCCCTCGGAGCGACCGGGGCGCTCATCGCCGCGGCGGCGCTGCCGATGGGTCTGTGGGCGCTGCCGCTCTTCGTCGCCCCGCTGCTGTTTACCCTGTTCGCGGTCGGCCAGCATGCCGCGGTCCGCGCCACCCAGCGCGAGACGATCCGGGCCCTGGCCCGGGTGACCGAGCTCGCCGGGTACACCTCGACCGGTCACGCCGAACGGGTCGCCGAGCTCGCGATCACCGTTGGCCGAGACCTCGGAATGTCCGAACGTGACCTGCAGACCCTGGAGTATGCCGCCCTGCTCCACGACCTCGGGCAGGTCTGCATCGTCGAGCCGCTGCCCCAGGGGGCGACGGTTCTCGCGGCCCCGACCGACCAGCAGCAGATCGGCGCCGACAGTGCTGACATCCTCGGGCGGATCGGGGTCTTTCCTGAGGTGGCGCGGACGCTACGGGACCAGGCGACGCCATACCGGCAGGTTCGTGAGTTCGGCCAGGACCTGCCGCTTGCCAGCCGGATCATCAAGGTCGTCAACGCCTATGACGACTTCGTCCAGGTCCTCCAGGGCAAGGACCGGCAGGCCGCGGCGATCGAGCGGATGCACCTCGGTCTGGGGTACGAGTACGACCCTCACGTCGTCGACGCTCTGGTGGACGCGCTGCGGCGCCGGGCCCCGCAGGTCCCGGCGCCGCAGCGCTGACGGTCGAGTCGGTCAGGCCTTCTTGGTCTCCCAGAAGATCTCGGCGATCTCGTCGATCTTGGCGAGCAGCTCGTCGGCCTTGGCGAGGTCCCAGGAGCCCTTGGTCCCGGCGGCGCCGGCCGCCTTGGTGGCGTCGTTGACGAGGGTGTGCAGCTGGGGGTACTTCTCGAAGTGCGGGGCCTTGAAGTAGTCGGTCCACAGCACCCACAGGTGCTCCTTGACCAGGTGCGAGCGCTGCTCCTTGATGATCATGGCGCGGGTCTTGAAGTCATGGTCGTCGCTGGCCAGGGCCTTCTCGATGGTCGCCTTGACCGACTGCGCCTCGATGCGGGCCTGGGCGGGGTCGTAGACGCCGCACGGAAGGTCGCAGTGCGCGCTCACGGTGATGGCGGGGGCAAAGAACGAGCGGAGCATGGAGCGGTCCCTTCGCTGGTGGTGGTCGGTGGCTTGTCCGATCAACCTATCCCGCGGCCCTTGCGCCGGGAAAGGCGGGCGCTGGCGCCCGAGGCCGCCCGGGAGAGACCACTGACCAGGCCAACCGCCTGACGCCGCGGGCTGGTGGGGACCCGCAGCACGACCCGCGCCGTGACATCGCTCTCATGGATGGGTCCGAGGCTCCACGAGTCGACCCCCTCGTTGGGGTTGTCCCGCTCGACCCACCAGTGGTCCTCCTGGCCGGGAGCGCGTCCGGTCACCCGTTTGACCGACAGCGGGCGTGGTCCGTCCTCGCCGTCTGGCAGCCGGACCACGGCCAGGCCACCGGGGCGCGGCCGGAGGCCGTAGACGACCAGGAGCTGGTCGCCGTCGTGGAGGGCGGGCTCCATGGACCGTCCGGTGACAGTGGCCAGGCCCACTCGGATCGGCCCGGTCTTGGTCGGGATGCGGTCGGCGACGATCCGGCGGACGGGGTGGCCGACGCTGTCGACCAGGCCGAGGATGATGCTGCGCATTCTGGCGTCCTCCCGTGGGCCCGGATGAGTCGATGCCGGTCGAGGCCCAGATTAGGTGACCCTTACCCGCCTGCGCCAGGGCTGGGGCCACCGGCGGCATACCCGATCCTGGCACGAGCCGGTGTGCTTCCGCTCGCACGCTCGCCCCGCGACCCTTGTCGGGGCCTAGGCTGCCGTCCATGCGAGCCGTGTATGCCGCCGCCCAGTCCGCCACCGACCCGCTCTCCGGCCTGGTCATCGGTGAGCGTCCCGACCCGGTGGCCCGGCCCGGGTGGACCACCGTCACCTTGCGGGCGGCCGGCCTGAACCACCACGACATCTGGTCGCTCAAGGGGGTCGGGCTGCCGGCCGACCGGCTGCCGATGATCCTCGGCTGCGACGGAGCCGGGGTCGACGAGGCCGGCCGCGAGGTCATCGTCCACGCGGTCGTCTCGAGCCCGGAGTGGCTGGGCGACGAGACCCTTGACCCGCGCCGGTCGCTGCTCTCCGAGGTCCATGACGGCACCCTGGCCGACCGGGTGGCTGTCCCGGTGGGCAACCTCGTGCCCAAGCCCGCGGGGCTGCCGTGGGAGAGTGCGGCCTGCCTCTCGACGGCCTGGCTCACGGCATACCGGATGCTTTTCACCAACGCGGGGGTGACCCCCGGCGCGACCGTGCTCGTCCAGGGAGCCGGGGGCGGCGTCGCGACCGCGCTGATCCAGCTCGGCGCCGCGGCGGGCTACCGCGTCTGGGTGACCAGTCGGAGCGAGGCGAAGGCGGCGCGGGCGGTGGAGATCGGCGCGGCGGCGGCCTTCGGGTCGGGGGAGCGGCTGCCGGACCGGGTCGATGCCGTGCTGGAGACCGTCGGCGCGGCGACCTGGTCGCACTCGGTCAACTCGCTCAAGCCCGGCGGGACGATCGTCATCTCCGGGGCGACCTCAGGCGATGCGCCGCCGAAGGCGGAGCTGACGAAGATCTTCTTCAAGCAGCTAAGGGTCGTCGGGTCGACGATGGGCAGCCGCGCCGAGCTGGAGCGGCTGGCGTCCTTCGTCGCCGAGGCGGGCATCATGCCGGCCATCGACTCGGTGCTGCCGCTGGACCGGGCCCGTGAGGGCTTCGAGCGGATGCTCCACGAGGACGTCTTCGGCAAGGTCGTCTTCACCCTCTGACCCCCACGTCCAACAAAGACACACCTTTAGAACGCTTCTAAAGGTGTGTCTTTGCAAGTATGGGGCGGAAATGGACCTTTTATGCGGGTGTGGAGCGCGCGGGGGTCAGGCGTCCTTGAGCTCGGCCAGGACGGTCCCGGAGTTGACCGTCTCGCCGACCTTGGCCGTCAGACCGGTGACGACCCCGTCCTTGTGGGCGGTGATCGGCTGCTCCATCTTCATCGCCTCGAGGACGACGACGAGGTCGCCGCTGCTGACCTGCTGGCCCTCCTCGACGGCCACCTTGACGATGGTGCCCTGCATCGGCGCGGTCACCGAGTCGCCGGACGCCGCGGCGCCGGCCTTGCTCGAGCCCGCACGTCGCGGTGCCTTCTTCTTCGCGGCACCAGCGCCGCCGCCCCCGCCACCGCCGAGGCTCAGCCCACCGGGCAGGACGACCTCGAGCCGCTTGCCGCCGACCTCGACGGTGATGCGGTGCCGCTCCTCGGCCTCGGGAGCGTCGGGGGTGGATCCGGAGTATGCCGCGATGGTGTTGTCGAACTCGGTCTCGATCCACCGGGTGTGGATCGTGAAGGCAGAGTCGTCCGCGGGGGCGAAGGCGGGGTCGGAGACGACCGCGCGGTGGAAGGGGATGACCGTCGGCATCCCGTCGACCTCGAACTCGGCGAGGGCGCGGCGGGACCGCTCGATCGCCTGGTGGCGGTCGCGGCCGGTGACGATGAGCTTGGCGAGCATCGAGTCGAAGGCCCCGCCGATGGTGTCGCCCTCGACGACGCCGGAGTCCAGGCGCACGCCGGGGCCCGACGGGGGCCGGAAGACCGCCACCGTGCCAGGTGCGGGGAGGAAGTTGCGGCCGGCGTCCTCGCCGTTGATCCGGAACTCGATCGAGTGGCGGGTCAACGGCGGGTCGTCATACCCCAGCGCCTCGCCGGCGGCGATCCGGAACTGCTCGCGGACCAGGTCGATGCCGGAGACCTCCTCGGTCACCGGGTGCTCGACCTGGAGCCGGGTGTTGACCTCGAGGAAGGAGATCGAGCCGTCCTGGCCGACGAGGAACTCGCAGGTGCCGGCGCCGACATAGCCGGCCTCGCGGAGGATGGCCTTGGACGCGCGCCGCAGCTCGGCGTTCTGGGCGTCGGAGAGGAAGGGCGCGGGGGCCTCCTCGACGAGCTTCTGGTTGCGCCGCTGCAGCGAGCAGTCGCGGGTCGAGACCACGACGACATTCCCGTGCTGGTCGGCCAGGCACTGGGTCTCGACGTGCCGAGGCTTGTCGAGGAAGCGCTCGACGAAGCACTCGCCGCGGCCGAAGGCGGTGACCGCCTCGCGGACCGCCGACTCGTACAGCTCGGGGATCGACTCGAGGTCGCGGGCCACCTTGAGCCCGCGGCCGCCGCCGCCATATGCGGCCTTGATCGCGACGGGCAGGCCGTGCTCCTTGGCGAAGGCGACGACCTCGTCCGGGCCGGTGACCGGGTCAGCGGTCCCGGGGACGAGCGGGGCATTGGCCTTGAGGGCGATATGGCGCGCCTTAACCTTGTCACCGAGGCTGTCGATGGCCTGCGGGCCCGGGCCGACCCAGATCAGGCCCGCGTCGAGGACCTTCTGGGCGAACGGCCCGTTCTCGGCGAGGAAGCCGTAGCCGGGGTGGATCGCGTCCGCGCCGGACTCCTTGGCGATCTCGATGAGCTTGTCCTGCAGCAGATAGCTGTCGCCGGGCGTCGAGCCGCCGAGGGCATACGCCTCGTCCGCGACCTTGACGTGCAAGGCGTCGCGATCCGGCTCGGCATAGACGGCGACGGACCCGATGCCGGAGTCCGAACAGGCCCGGGCGATTCGCACTGCAATCTCGCCTCGGTTTGCGATCAACACCTTCGAGATGGCCATGGTCGCGAGCCTAGCGCCTAGCCCCGGTATGACGTCAGGGCACGTGACCGGAGTCGCCCCTCCGGTCTCCCGGCCCCCTCCCGCGGCCTGCGCCCACTCGGTATGCCGCCCCGGTCGTCGCCTCCCGAAGGCGCCAAGGTCGCGGGCGTACTGTGTCGAGGGTGATGACCGAGATCTTGGCGCCCATGGTCACGCTCGCCCCAGGTGTCCAGCTCCCTCAGGTGGGTTTCGGCGTCTTCCAGGTGCCTCCCGCAGCGGTCGAGGACGCCGTGACCTCGGCCCTCGCCGCCGGGTACCGGCATATCGACACCGCGGCGCTGTACCGCAACGAGGCCGGCGTGGGCCGGGCCGTCGCCAGCAGCGGCCTGCCCCGCAGCGAGATCTTCGTCACGACGAAGGTATG
>WBZP01003006.1_pt1 | contig 18791 bp, 20 predicted proteins | sample 5204301 | NCBI WGS metagenome assembly WBZP01 (sample SAMN12412401, study PRJNA552823) | activated sludge metagenome | isolation source: activated sludge from nitrification reactor of wastewater treatment plant... | place: USA: Pennsylvania | collected 2017 | reverse complement strand
CACCCCATAGTCCTTGGCGAACTTGCGCGAGCGCATCATGGACAGGGTCACGGCGTGGCTGATGCCCTCGGCGCTGCAAAAGCGCCCCTGGGCGAAGGGCAGATCGGCGGATACCACCAGGACGGCGACGTCCGGACGCTCGCTCAGCGCCTCGTTGAACTTCTTGGTCGAGGTGGCGCAGACACCCGTGTCCAGGCTGGGGACGATATTGAGGAGTTTGATCTTGCCGGCGTAGTCGTCCAGGGTCCGATCCGTGAGGGTGCGGTCGGTAAGCACGAAGTCGGGCAGTTTTTTTCCGACCTGGGGCAGGTCGTCATTGGTATGGCAGGGGTTGCCTTGCAGAGTGATCTTCGCCATGGGGGGCTCCTTTGGTGTGAAAGTTGAGGGTTGAGGCGGAAACCTGTGCCGTGCCGAGCGTTAAAACTTGGGCTGCACCGGACACTTGGCCTCGGTGCGCGCGGCGATGATGCGGGCCAGCTTGGCCGCGTAGTTGTCGAGGTCCTGTCGGGTGCGTACCTCGGTGGCGCATACCAGCAGGCCCTGGCCAAGCTCGGGATAGTCGCCGCTGAGATCGTAGCCGCCGAGGATATTGTGGGCCGCCAGGGAGCGAAGTACCTCCTTGACCGGGGCCGGCAACCTGAGTGCCTGTTCGTGAAAGACGGGACGGTCGAACAGGGGGGTGACGCCTGGGATACGGCTGAGCTTGGTCACCAGCTCCCGGGTGTTGGCGTGACAGCGTTCCGCCACCCGTTCCAAGCCCTCGGCCCCGAGCAGCGAGAGGTAGATGGTCGCCGCGGTGACCATCAACCCCTGATTGGTGCAGATGTTGGAGGTGGCCTTGGAACGCCGGATATGTTGTTCCCGCGCCTGCAGCGTGAGGGTATAGCCGGGCTTGCCATCCAGATCCAGGGTCCGCCCGACGATGCGCCCGGGAAGTTGGCGCATATGTTCTTCCCGACAACACCTGAAACCGAAATAAGGGCCGCCCGAGGAAAGAGGGATGCCCAGTGGTTGCCCCTCGCCGCAACAGATGTCGGCCCCCTGTTCGCCCCAATCACCTGGTGGGCTGAGCATGGCCATGGCGAGCGGGTTGACCACCCCGATCACCAGGGTCTGGTGTCGATGGGCCCAGTCGGTCAGGAAATCCACTTCCTCCATGACGCCGAAGAAATTCGGCTGGGCGATCACCAAGGCCGCTATGTCCTGCCCTTCGTAGGGGGCCAGCGCCGCCGGAGTGAGCTGACCACCCTGGGGATCGAAAGGCAGCTCGATCAGCTCCACCCCCTGGTTGCGAGTGATGCTCCTCGCCACGGCCCGGTAGACCGGATGGAGCGCCCGGGGCAAGAGGACCGCCTTGGAGCGGGAACGGCGATGGCTGCGGATCGCCATGAGGATGGCTTCCGCCAGGGCCGAGGCGCCGTCGTAGAGGGAGGCGTTGGCCACATCCATGGCCATGAGGGCGGTCATCATGGACTGATATTCGTAGAGGAGTTGCAGCGTGCCCTGGCTCGCCTCCGCCTGATAGGGGGTATAGGAGCTGTAGAACTCGCCCCGGGTGGCGATCTGCCAGACCGCGGCGGGGATGTGATGTTCGTAGGCGCCGGCGCCGATGAACCCCAGCGCTCGCCCGTCCTCCTGGGCCCGGGCCGTCATGAGCTGGGTGATCTCCAGTTCGGTGAGGGCGGGGGGAATCGGGTCCAGACTCAGGCAGAGCAGCTCCGGGGGAATCTCGGCAAAGAGATCATCCAGTTTGGCGACACCGATCCGTGCCAACATGGCGCGGATCTCATCTCCGGTGTGAGGGGTGAAGGGCATGCTGGATAGGCCTGCGTCGGTCAATCCGAAGCAATGACGTCTTCGTAGTCGTCGGCGTCGAGCAGGCTCTCCAGCTCCTCCACATCGTCGAGTTGGACCTTGAACATCCAGCCATCGCCGTAGGCATCGGTATTGATCATCTCCGGGGCGTCGGCCAGTTCGGTATTCACCGCCACCACCTCGCCGCTCACCGGGCTGTAGACATCGGAAGCGGCCTTGACCGACTCGACCACGGCGCATTCCCCTCCGGCCTCGACCCGTTCCCCGGGTTCGGGCAGCTCGACGAAGACCAGATCGCCGAGCAACTCCTGGGCATGATCGGTGATGCCGATGGTCACTAGACCGCCGCCTTCGTCGCGCACCCATTCATGGGACTTGCTGTATTTGAGTTCAACCGGGATGTTTTTCATCGTCTCTCCTCGTGATCTCAGTCATCGCGGGATGTCGGTCCCAAGCCGGGCGGGCACCCCAACATCATCAAAGAATACAGCTCTTGCCGTTACGAACGAAGGGGGGAACCACCACCCGGGCGGGAATACGCTGGCCGCGGATGTCGATCTCCACTGCGTCCGGGGCCTCCGCCGTCAGCCGGGCAAGGGCGATGGAGACCTCCAGGGTCGGTGAAAAGCCTCCCGAGGTCACCTCCCCCAACAAGCGGTCACCGCTCCATACCTCCTGATGGTTGCGCATGACCCCCCGGCCTTCCAATACCAAGCCGACAAAGCGGCGCAGACCGCCTTGACGACGTTGCTGCTCCAGGGCGCCACGTCCCACGAACTCGCGTTCCATGGGATCCCAGGCGATGGTCCAGGCGAGACCCGATTCCAGCGGACTCTGCTGCTCGTCCATATCCTGGCCGTAGAGATTCATCCCGGCTTCGAGTCTCAGGGTATCCCGGGCGCCCAAGCCGCAGGGGTTGACACCGCGATCCCGCAGCCGCCGCCAGAAATCGGCCGCCGCCTCGGCGGGCAGCATGACCTCGAAGCCGTCCTCGCCGGTATAGCCGGTGCGGGCGACCACCCAGTCCCCGGATTCCAGGGCGAAGAAACGTCCGAGCGACGCCGCGCCAGACGGCATGACGGTTGGCAGGAGGGGGAGGCACTTATCTCTGGCGTTGGGTCCCTGGACCGCGATCATCGCCAGATCGGAACGGCGCAGAATCTCCACCTCCATTCCCTGCAACCTGGCCCGCATCCAGGCCAGATCCTTCTCGGCGGTGGCGGCATTCACCACCAGGCGATAGCGGTGGGGGGCGAAGTAATAGACGATGAGATCGTCGATCACCCCGCCATGGGCCGTGAGCATACAGCTATAGAGGGCCTTACCCGGTTGCCGCAGGCGGGCCACGTCGTTGGCGAGGAGATGACGCAGATAGGCTTGGGCGTCTCTGCCGAGAATGTCCACTATGGCCATGTGCGAGACATCGAACATACCGGCATCCCGCCGCACCGCGTGGTGTTCCTGGATCTGGGAGCCGTAGTGCAGAGGCATGTCCCAACCGCCGAAGGGAACCATACGGCCCCCCAGTTGTTGATGCGCGGCGAACAGCGGTGTGCGTAAACCCATAAGCTCTCATCCCGATCAATAAAACAAAGACGGTATCGGGGATTCCCCAACACCGTCCCTCTGTATTGAACCTGAGAGTTTCGGGCGAGATGGAGATCGGCCCTGCCCCTACGGTGGACCCCGCCCTATGTGGTCGGGATCGCTCTCCAGAGTCGACCCTATACCCTCCGGTCCTTGTGCCTGAGCGTTTGCGGACGGGCTTGCGCCAACGGCGTCGGTGGTAACCGAACTCTCCCGAAGGGTCCTGGTCGAGGTGCAGACTATAGCCTTGTTGATACGCCTTGCCAATGCGCGCCGTCCGCGGCCAGGCTCCTTCGCCACCAGCCTTTCCGGATACCCAGGCTCGGTTCCGGACGCTCGGGGGCGGAGGCTGGCCGCGAATCCGCCGCTGAGGATACAGCCCGATGAGGCATCGGCTTCCGGGCCCGCCCGTTCCGGGCATGGATGGAAAATGGCCATTTTCGTTCTTTTTTGGAGAACAATGAGCCGACATTGTTCTCTGCATGAGAACAAAAACGGGTAAAAACCGCCCAGGCCCGGGAAGATTGAGAAAGGGATCGGTCAGCCGCGATGCCTTGCTTGTCTCGCGGTCGACCTCATGGTCGTTCCGAACGGATCCTTGGGCTCAACGATGGCCGCGGTGGGCTTGGCTCACCACATCTCTCGAGCCAAAATCAAAATGCTGGCGGTTCGGTGGTCGTCTTCCGCCTGGTCCGGATCAGAGTCGGAGATCGGACGAACCTGGGGGCAGCACATATTTCAGGTCGTAGAGCACATGTCTGGGCTTGCCCAGGGCGCGAATCGCTTCTTCCCCCAGGACGCAGAATTCCCGGTGGGCCACGGCGATGATGAGGCCATCATAGGTCAGGGGCTCGGGGCGGCTGAGGAGGCTGAGGCCGTACTCGCGGCGGGCCTCTTCCGCCGACACCCAGGGATCATAGACCGCCACGGTCACGCGATACTCTTCCAGCTCCCGCAGGATGTCGATCACCCGGGTGTTGCGCAGATCCGGGCAGTTTTCCTTGAAGCTGAGCCCCATGATCAGGACCCGTGCCCCTTCGATCTGAATCCCCCGACGGGACATGGCCTTGATGAGCTGGGAGGCGACATGGACCCCCATGTTGTCGTTGAGACGGCGTCCGGCCAGGATGATTTCCGGGTGATAGCCGATGGCCTGGGCCTTGTGGGTAAGGTAGTAGGGATCGACGCCGATACAGTGGCCGCCGACCAGGCCGGGACGGAATGGCAGAAAATTCCATTTGGTGCCGGCGGCCTGGAGCACGGCCTCGGTGTCCAATCCCAGCCGATTGAAGATCAGGGCGAGTTCATTGATGAGGGCGATATTGACATCCCGCTGGGTGTTCTCGATCACCTTGGCCGCCTCGGCGACCTTGAGGCTCGGCGCCTTGTGGGTGCCCGCGGTGATGATCTCCCGATAGAGGCTGTCGATGAGTTCCGCCGCCTCCGGGGTGGAACCCGAGGTCACCTTCCTGATGTCAGGCAGACGGTGTTGCTTGTCTCCGGGATTGATCCGTTCCGGGCTGTAACCGACAAAGAAATCCCGGTTGAACGCCAGGCCGGAATGTCTTTCCAGTATGGGCACGCATTCCTCTTCGGTGGCACCTGGATAGACGGTCGACTCGTAGATAACGATATCACCTGGCTTGAGTACCTGGCCCAGGCTGGTGGAGGCCCGGATCAGCGGCGAAAGGTCCGGGCGTTTGTACTTGTCGATCGGTGTCGGCACCGTGACGATGAAAACATTACAACGACGGAGATCGGCCGGATCGCGGCTGAATTCCAGCCATTCCGCCTGAGCGAGTTCCTCGGGCTCCACTTCCAGGGTATGGTCACGCCCTGACTTGAGTTCAGCGATGCGGGCTGGATCGATGTCGAAGCCCACCACGGATCGTCGCTTGCCGAACTCGACCGCCAGGGGGAGTCCGACATAGCCGAGCCCGAGAACGGCCAATCTGACCTCGCTCAGAGCCAACATCATGCCCCTTTCTCTCCTGGCGTCTCAGACCCGATAGAAATCCCGATACCAGGCGACGAAGCGCGCCACCCCTTCGGTTACCGGGGTGGCGGGGCGGAAGCCCACCCAGGCGTCCAGTTCGTCGGTATTGGCCGCGGTGGCCGGCACATCCCCCGGTTGCATGGGGAGCAGATTCATTTTCGCCCGCCGCCCCAGGGCGAGTTCCAGCGCCTCGATATACTCCATGAGTGTGACGGGCCGGTTGTTGCCGATATTGAAGATCCGATAGGGCCTATTGCTGGTGGCGGGGTCTGGGGCCTTGGGATCGAAGGCGGGATCGGGCTTCGCCGGGCGATCCAGCACCCGGATCACCCCCTCGACGATGTCATCGATAAAGGTGAAGTCCCGGATCATGTCGCCATGATTGAAGACATCGATGGGCCAATCTTCCAGTATGGCCTTGGTGAACAGAAACAGCGCCATATCCGGGCGGCCCCAGGGACCGTAGACGGTGAAAAAGCGCAGTCCCGTGGTCGGCAACCCATACAGATGGCTGTAGGTATGGGCCATGAGTTCGTTGGCCTTTTTGGTGGCGGCATAGAGGCTGACCGGATGGTCGATGTTGTCGTGTTCCGAGAACGGCAGGCGGGTATTGCCCCCATAGACGCTGGAGGAACTGGCATAGACCAGGTGTTCGATAGCCCCGTGTCGGCAACCTTCGAGGATGTTCATGAAGCCGAGGACATTGCTCTCGATATAGGCGTGGGGATTGACCAGGGAATAACGCACGCCAGCCTGGGCGGCCAGATGGATGACGCGATTTGGTTGGTAGCTGGCGAAGGTCGCCTGCATGGCCGCCCGGTCGGCGATATCGGCGAACACATCGACGTATCCGGGATGATTCGCCTGCCGCGCCAAGCGTGCCCGTTTCAGGGCGGGGTCATAGTAATCGTTGAGGTTGTCCACGCCGATCACTTCATCGCCCCGCGCCAGCAAACGCAGACAGATGGCGGAGCCAATAAAACCGGCGGAACCCGTAATGAGAATCTTCATGGATCGACATCCTGTGCTTGCGGGGAGACCGGCAGTGTAGGCATGGGGTGGGCCCGGCGTCAAAACCCCGAACGCTCGGGCGGGATGAAGCGGGAACCGGAACAGAGGTATCCTTGGCCGAGCATCCCAAACGAGGCCGCGCCATTGCCGATGAGGAGGTTGTCACTCTGGATACCGCTGATCCTGGTCGGCACCTGGGCGGTCGCGGCCCTGATCGGCCCTTGGCTCCCCTTGGACCCGACCGGCATCGACCTCGAACACATCCTGGAGGGGCCATCCGCTGCCTCGCCGCTCGGTCGGGACGATCTCGGGCGAGCGGTACTGGATCGGCTGATCCTGGGGGCGCGCACCTCGCTGCTGGTCGCCTGCTCCGTGGTCGCTCTCTCCGCGGTGGTGGGCACCCTGATCGGCTGCATCGCCGCCTATCTGGGAGGGCTGGTGGATCGGCTCGTGGTGCGCCTCATCGATGTCTTTCTGGCCTTTCCCGGTATCCTGCTCGCCATCGCCCTGGCGGGGATCCTGGGGCCTGGTCTGGACAATCTGGTGATGGCCCTGGTGGCCGTCGGTTGGGTGGGTTATGCCCGCCTAGCCCGGGCCCAGGTGCTTTCGCTCAAACATCGGGATCACGTCCTGGCCAGCCTCGCCCTGGGGAGCGGGCCGCTCCGGGTGATAGCGCTTCACCTGCTCCCCTTGATCTCGGCGCCCCTCATCGTCGAGGCCACCTTCAGCCTGGCGGGGACCCTGGTCGCCGAGGCCGGGCTGTCCTTCCTCGGGCTCGGGGTCCAACCCCCTACCCCCTCCTGGGGCAGCCTGATCCGCGAGGGGGCCCGCTACATGCTGGTCGCCCCCCATCTGGTGTTGGCCCCGGGGCTGGCCATCTCGCTGGCGGTGTTGGCGGTGAATCTGCTGGGTGACAGACTCCGTGACCGCATGGATGTACGCGAAATCGGTTGATCGCTTACTAGATAGGCTGATGATTTTATGATCAGACATAAGATATAATTTATGAATCAACCGAGAGAATGAAGCGGAGGGGACACCGATGACACTGGGACCCGTGATGCTGGATCTGACCGGTCTGGAGCTGACCGGCGAAGAAGTCGACCTGCTGCGCCATCCGGCCGTCGGCGGGGTGATCCTGTTCAGTCGGAATTATCAGTCGATCGAACAGCTCCAAGCCCTCTGTCTCGCCATCCACCAGCTCCGGCAACCGCCCCTGCTCATCGCCGTGGACCAGGAAGGCGGGCGTGTGCAACGCTTTCGCGAAGGTTTCACCCGACTGCCACCCGCGGCTTGGTTCGGCCAGATGCACCAGCGTCATGCGGCCTCCGCCCGACACGCCGCCGAGCGGATCGGCTGGCTGATGGCGATGGAGTTGCGCCTGGTCGGGGTGGACTTCAGCTTCGCGCCGGTGCTGGATCTGGATCGCGGCCTCAACAGCGTGATCGGCGATCGGGCCTTTGCCGCCAAGCCGGGGGCGGTGGCCGACCTGGCCCGGGCCTGGATGGCCGGGGTACATGCCGCGGGCATGGCGGCGGTGGGCAAGCATTTTCCCGGTCACGGTGGGGTGGCCGTCGATTCCCATGAGTCCCTGCCGGTGGATGAGCGCGAGTTCGAGGACATCTGGAACCAGGATCTGGCGCCCTTTCATCGCCTGATCGACACCGGCCTGGAGGCGGTGATGCCGGCCCATCTGGTCTATCCCCGGGTGGACCCGCAATTGGCGGGATTTTCCAAGACCTGGTTGCAGCAGGTGCTGCGTCAGCGCCTGGGTTTCCAGGGGGCCATCTTCAGCGACGATCTGTCCATGGGGGCGACGCTCGGGGAGGGCGGCTACCCGGAACGGGCCCACCTCGCCCTCGGGGCGGGCTGCGATATGGTGCTGGTCTGCAACAACCGAGCGGGGGCGGTCGAAGTCGTGCAATCCCTGCAAGACTACCAGGATCCGGTGGCCCATACCCGCACCCTGCGGATGCATGGCCGTCACCAGGTCACCCCCGCTCAGTGGCTGAGACATCCCTATCGGCTCGAAGGCCTGCGTATCCTGAGTCGCTTCGACTCACCGACGCCGCTGGAATTGGATTTCTCCTGAGCGGCATCAGCCACTGGCCAGAGAAATCAGGTCCGCGGTCGGCTATGGCGGTGTTGGACGATCCCCTCGGATTCCACCGGCACCAGGTTCAATTGTCCATGACGCACGCCACGCTCGGCCGCAAGCTTCTCGGCAAAGGCCCGCACCTCCGGGGTGGCGCCACGGAGTATCAGGGTCTCCAGGCAATGATCGTGATCCAGGTGCACATGCATGCCGGAGACCACCAGGTCATGGGCCTGGTGTTGTAGCTCGGTGAGCCGCTCGGCGAGTCGCCGCTCATGATGGTTGTAAACATAGGAGAGGCAGGCCACGGCATGGGGCGCCTCCTGGCGTTCGACACGTTGAGTCTCCAGCTCCCGGCGGAGCAGATCCCGTATCGCCTCCGAGCGGTTGGCGTAGCCGAGTTCGCGGATGAGGGCGTCGAAAGACTCGGCCAGGTTGGTATCCATCGAAACTGTTATACGCTCCATAAAGCACGACCTCCTGCTTCTATCCTGATGAATTGGACCAGGAATGTATTTTCTCTAAATCTTGTCCTAGCCGCCCTATCTTGGGTCAATGTCGGATGCACATGGCAGGAAACGATCCGATAATATTGTATCCACAGGCCGGATCGGTTCTGTCAAGGGTGACGCTGTGTTGCCTCGACCGGTATGTCGCACCGCCATTGATGGGCGGCGCCCGGGTTTTCACCTCAATCGGGAGTCAGTATTCCATGGTTGCTCTTACCACACCCATCTGCGATTTCGGTCAACCCGCGATAGATTTCGCCCTTCCCGGGGTCGATGGTCGCCTCTGGACCCTCGATCAATGCCGCGGTGAACAAGGTCTGCTCGTGATGTTCATCTGCAATCACTGCCCCTACGTCAAGGCGGTGCGGGATCGCTTGGCGCGGGACTGCCGCGAACTCCAGAACTACGGCATCGGTTCGGTCGCCATCATGTCCAACGATCCAGCCGATTATCCCGAGGATGCCTTCCCCAACATGGTTGAGGTGGCCAGGCAATTCGCCTTCCCCTTCCCCTACCTGTTCGACGAGACCCAGGAGATAGCCAAGGCCTATGGCGCGATCTGTACGCCGGATTTCTTCGGCTACAACGCCCGCCTCGAACTCCAATATCGAGGGCGGCTCGACGAAAGTGGGCGGAATGCCGCCCCTCCGACGGCCAGGCGGGAACTCTTCGAGGCCATGAAGCTGGTCGCCGAGACCGGACAGGGTCCGTCCGAGCAATACCCGAGTATCGGCTGCTCCATCAAATGGCGCTAAGCGGTCGGATCTCGGGGCCGGTCTCCCGGAGACACTGACATCGGCGCCAACCCATGACCCCGGCCATCGCCGTCGCCAAACAGGCGGGGATCGCCTTCCGGATCCACGAATACCAGCACGATCCCGCCGCGCCTTCCTATGGGCTGGAGGCGGCCCAGGCGCTCGGACTGGACCCCCGGCGGGTGTTCAAGACCCTGGTGACGGTCCTCGACGCCAATCCCAAACACCTGGCCGTCGCTCTGGTCCCCGTCGCCCAGCAACTCAATCTCAAGGCCCTGGCTACCGCCTTCGCCGTCAAGAAGGCGGCCATGGCCGAGGCCAAGAATGCCGAACGCGCCACCGGCTATCTGGTCGGCGGCATCAGCCCCCTGGGGCATAAAAAACGCTTGCCGATGCTGATCGACCGCCGGGCCGCCGACTTCCCAAGTATCTTTGTCAGCGCCGGGCGGCGGGGATTGGAGATCGAACTCGCCCCGACCGATCTGTTGCGCCTCACCGGCGCCGGATTCGCGGACCTGGCGACGAGCTGATCCGCGTCGGAGCCGTCGACCCCGAAGCCCTCAGACTTTCTCCAGCACCAGATATTTCTGCGCCACCCAGAAGGGACCGGTGGGCACCAGGGTGCGTAGAACCCAGCCGCAGGCCGCCGCTTCTTCCTGGAACTGGACCAGGCTCGGATAGTTCTCATGCCCGAGGCGACGCCCCTGGAGCTTTTTCAGCCAACGACGCGGGGTGGCAAAGGCCTGATAGTCGAAGAAGGAGATCACCAGATAGCGGCGACTGACGCGCCGAAACTCGCCGAGGATACGGATACGCAGGTCGGCGGCGAGAATGTGATGCAACAGCCGATTACAGAACACCGCATCCACCACCCCATCCGCAAAGGGCAGGCCGGCGGCATCGCCCTGGACGAAGCCCGGGGAGGGCTCCAGCCCGGGAGAACGGTCACGACCGATATAGAGCATCTCGTGGGCGGAATCCAGCTCGATCACCAGGCGCTGACCGTCCGCGTTGAGATTGGCGAGAAAGCGACCCGCTCCCGAAGGGACGTCGAGTATCGACCGACACTCGGGTAAAGCGGCAAAGATCTTGCGGACGGCCCGTTGCTCCCGTCGGTCGATGCGCGCCCGGGAGCCCTGCTCGAAGCGACGGGCGTATTTCTCCGCCGCCGCCCTGGCCTGAAAACGATGTTGATAGTCTTGATCGATGGTCACGGCGCGACATCATACCCCCTCGCGTTGATGAATCAATCCCAGCAAAGTGTCCGGCGTGGGTCCGCAAGGACTGGGTAAGGCCGTGCTAGGATAGCGCCGTAGTTTTTCCTGTATCCCGGATCCTGCGATGGAGCTGAACGGCGAGCTGTTTTCCTCGACCTTCCGCTGGTGGGCGGCAGGGCTCTATGGCCTGAGCCTCTACTATGCCTTCCGCCTGGCGCCCTGGGCGAGGCTGCGCCACAACGAGCAACTCCATGTCTTTCTCGGCGCCTGTCTGGTGCTGATGCTGTTATGGAGCCTGAGGGTGCCGGTGACCCAGGGACTGGTCTTCCACTTTCTGGGGGTCACCGCCCTGACCCTGATGTTCGGCTGGTCCCTCGCCATGTTCGGCGCCAGCCTGGCCCTGCTGGGGGTAACCCTCAATGGTCTGGCTCAATGGTCGAGTTTCCCGGTGAACATCATCACCCTGGGGATACTCCCCATCAGCCTGACCCAGACGATTCTGGTCCTGGTGCGTTCACTGTTGCCGAAAAACTTTTTCATCTACATCCTGGTCAACGCCTTTCTCGCCGGGGGACTGGTGGCGACGCTCTCCGGCTATCTGGCCAGCGGACTTCTGGTCCTCAGCGGTGCTCATACCTCGGAGGCCCTCGGCTCGACCTTCCTGCCCTTTTTCCCCTTGATGTTCCTGCCGGAAGGGATGTTGAATGGGTGGATCATGACGGTGCTGGTCTGCAACCGCCCTCAATGGGTGGGTTCCTTCGACGACGATCTCTATCTGCGGGGAAAATAGCTCGGTGCTCGATCGGCCTGGGCCGACCATGAACCCAGACCGCGGATCTCCCTGGCTCCAGTGCCAACGGCCAAACAATCAGAATCTATCGAGAATGGTATACAACATGGGTTGGTGGGGAAAACTGGTTGGTGGGGCCTTCGGCTTCGTGCTCGGCGGACCCATCGGGGCCCTCCTGGGCGCGGTGCTGGGTCATCAGCTCGATCGCGGCCTGGGGGGCGGTGTCGACTGGCCGGGCGGGGATCTGGAACACACCCAGGCCGAACGGGAGCGGGTACAGACCGCCTTTTTCACCACCACCTTCGCGGTGCTCGGCCATATAGCCAAGGCGGATGGGCGGGTGACCAAGGACGAGATCTCCCTCGCCGAGGCCGTCATGGCCCACATGGATCTCGAACCCGAACTGCGGCAGGCGGCGATCCGCCTCTTCAACCAGGGAAAGAACGAAGATTTCCCGCTCGACGCCATCCTCTTGCAGTTCAAACAGGAATGCCACCGGCGGCAGGATCTGATCCGTATCTTTATCGAGATCCAACTCCAGGCCGCCTATGCGGATGGAAATCTGGCACCGGAAGAGGAACGCCTGCTGCTGCATATCTGTCGTCGGCTGGGGTTTTCCGTCACCCTGTTCCGCCAACTGGAGGCCATGGTGCGGGCCGAGTACGGGATGGGCGCCGGGACGGCTGGCGGGATGCCGCCGTCGCTCGGTCGACCCAGTCTCGAACAGGCCTACGCCATCCTCAATCTTTCTCCCGAGGCAACCGACGAGGAGGTCAAGCGGGCCTATCGTCGCCTGCGCAGCCAGCACCATCCGGACAAACTGGTCTCCAAGGGTCTGCCGGAAGAAATGATGCGGCTGGCCAACGAGAAGACCCAGGAAATCCAGGCGGCCTATGAACGCCTCCGCGAGGCCAGAGGTCTCTAGCCTCTGCGTCCGTTCCCTGCCCCGCACCCTGATCCACTACTCATCCCGAGGAACCACCATGGAGTATCGCCCACTGGGTAAGACCGACCTCCGCGTCAGTGCCATCTGTCTCGGCACCATGACCTTCGGCGAGCAAAACACCGAGAGCCAGGCCCACCAGCAACTGGATCGCGCCCTGGCGGCCGGGGTCAACTTCATCGATACCGCCGAACTCTATCCGGTGCCGCCCAAGGCCGAGACCCAGGGGCGCACCGAAAGCCATATCGGCACCTGGTTGATCCGTCGAGGCGGGCGGGAGCGGCTGATTCTGGCGACCAAGGCGGCGGGGCCCGGCGACTGGTTGCCCTATCTGCGGGGTGGGGCCAACCGACTGAATCGGGCCAATATCGAAGCGGCGATCGAAGCCAGCCTGCGCCGCCTACAGACCGACTACATCGACCTCTATCAACTGCACTGGCCGGATCGGGAGACCAATTTCTTCGGCCAACTGGGGTATCAGCCCCCCAGACGGGATCGCAGCGTGCCCATCGAGGAGAGTCTGCGGGTCCTGGACGACTTGGTGCGGAGCGGCAAGGTGCGTCACATCGGGGTGTCCAACGAGACCCCCTGGGGCGTGATGCGCTTTCTTCAATTGGCCGAACAACATGGACTGGCGCGCCTCGTCAGCGTACAGAACCCCTATAACCTGCTCAATCGCAGCTACGAGGTCGGTCTGGCGGAGATCTCGCACCGCGAAGGCTGTGGCCTGCTGGCCTATTCGCCGCTCGGCTTCGGGGTCCTCAGCGGGAAATATCTCGACGGCGCCCGCCCGGCCGATTCCCGACTGACCCTGTTCGAGCGCTTCAAACGCTATTCCAACCCGGAAGGCGAAGCGGCGACCCGCGCCTATGTCGAACTCGCCCGCCAGCATGGTCTCGATCCGGTCCACCTGGCCCTGGCCTGGGTGATCAGCCGTCCCTTCGTGACCTCCGCCATCATCGGCGCCACCACCATGGAGCAACTCGAAGCCGATCTCGGCAGCCTGGAGATCCGGCTCGGCAAGGAACTCATCGAGTCCATCGAGCGCATCCACACCCGACAACCCAATCCCTGTCCCTGAATACAGCGCCCCTGGGCTGGGTTCGGAAACAGCTCAAGCTTGATAGCGAAAGAGAAGCCGTCATGCTTGGTCCCCTCTGGCTATCGACGCTTCCGGGCAGGGGCCCTTTTATCCGGTTCTTTGTTCTCAAAAAGAGAACAATATCTCTTTAATTATTGGCATTGTTCTCTCATTGAGAACAAAAAATGGCCATTTTCCGTTCATGCCCGGAACGGCTGCGTGTGAATAGAGCCCCTTTCCTCTGGAGTCTTTCTCGCCTCGGCGGCTTCAAGGTCAACGTCCGCGGACGTCTGGGCGCTAGTCCTGTTCGTTCCGCCCGGCCAGGGCCCGGCGGATGCGCTCACGGGCCTCGGGGGTGAGATCCAGGCCTTCGATATCCTGCTCGGTGTTCCGGCGCAACTGGCGCAGGGCCAGCCGCATCATGGAAAGTTGCCGTTCAAAGCGTCGGCAATAGACGCAGATCCACAGATGCAGTCGCAGACTCCAGCGTTCCCGCAGCCCCAGGGGTCGTTCCTGGCGTTCCGAGATCAAACGAGTGGCCTCCTTGCAGGTCAGCATTGTTCTTTCACCCCCGGGCGATCACACCACCCAGTTCTTCTCGAGACAGCGCCGGAGCCCCATCCGGGCCCGATACAACATCGTCCAGAGATTGGTCGGGGTGATCGCCAATTCCTTACAGATGGTTTCGCTGTCTGCTTCCATGACCTCGCGGAGCCAGAACAGACGCGCCAAAGGCTTGGAGATGGTCTCCAGACAGCGTTGCAGGATGCGCATGAATTGCTGGCCTTGCAGCACCTCCTCGGGTTTCCCCCACTGGGCCGGCAGGTCGCGCCAGTGGCCGGCGGCATCGAAGAGTTCCGGCTCCCGATCGTCTCCCACCTCATCCGCGGCTTCCAAGGGCAGCTCGCGGGCATCGCGGCGGAACATATCCATGATTTTGTGCTTGAGGATGCCGATGAGCCAGGTCCGCACCGAGGCACCGCCGATAAAACGGTCGCGGCTTTGTAACGCCGCCAGGAGTGTCTCCTGAACGGCGTCCTCGGCCCGATGGGGGTCCCGGGTATGGAGCATGGCGTAGCGGTAGAGCGCATCGCCATGCTCCTCCAGCCAATATTGCGGGGAATGACTCTTGCCTTCGCTCATGTCGCTCCTCGGGAGGACTTCAACCGGGATACGGGTATCGCTTGCTCATGCGAGTCTCCCGGAGCCGGATCGCTATCGCTTGGCTTACCCCGGTGACGCCCGCAAGAGCAACGACTCCTAAACTCAAGGCTGGAAAGGTACTCGGCGATCCCCCCGACCGAGACAAAAATCGCCTTAGGCGATTGCCGGAAAAAGAAATACCAGAATGCGCCGGCGGTTCGTTCGCCTTCCAGGCGCGCCAGCCGGCGCAGAGCGAGCTCTGTAACGGCTGGCGTAACGCCGAAGACGGACGAACAGACCAGCAGGCTGGTATTTCTTTTGACAGAAATCGCCTTATTTAGCCGCGGCCGGCTTATCGCCTTCCTTCGCCTTGGCGAGCTCTTCCTGACTGGCGATATGTTTCTCGTTGGCCTGTACATTGGCGCCCTTCTGCAACTCCGAGACATATTTGCTCAGGACTTTCTGCCGCATCTCCGCCAGCAGCTTGGGTTTGACCTGATCGAGACTGGGAGGCGGGGATTGGCGGCTGTCGTCGAGGATGATGACGTGCCAGCCGAATTGGGTCTGCACCGGCTGTTTGCTATAGCTTCCCTTGGCCATGGTGGTGACGGCGTCGGCGAAGGGCTTGACCATGCTCTTGGTCTGGAACCAGCCGAGATCGCCGCCACCGGGTACGGCGGCGTGGGCCTTGGCGACCTCGTCGAAGTTACCGCCCTTATCCAATTCAGCGATCACGGCCTTGGCCTCTTCCTCGGTCTTGACCAGGATATGTCTGGCCTTGTACTCGGTGATCGACTCGGAGCCGAAGCGCTCCTTGTACAGGGCCTCGACCTCTTCGTCCTTGGGCTCGTAACTGCTGGTGACATCGTTCGCCGTCAGGCGGGCCAGGAACTGCAAGCGCTGCAACTCCAGGGCGCTCAACACCTCCGGACGACTGGCCAGACCCGTTTTCTCCGCCGCCTGGGCCATCAAGACGATGTTGATCATCTCATTGAGGGCGGCGGACTGGACCTTGGGGCTGATCTCGCTGCCGGCCTTGACCGAACGGGTGCGTTCGGTAACGAAGATCGCCAATTGCGTGCGGGTAATGGGCAGACCGTTGATGGTGACCAGGGTCTCATCGTCCAACGCGGACGCATTGGCGGCTTCTTTGGGCTGAACCGCGGTGGGCGGCGGACCGGCTTCCGGACCGGCGGCCAGGGCGGAATGAGCGGCCCCGAGGCACAGCCCGGTCAGCAGGAGAGGAAGCAACTTTTGCACAGACTTCATTCAAATTTCCTTCGTATATCAATAATCAAGGATTGACCATCGAGTTGGCGTCCGACCCCGGTCTCGCCCTTGGTCAGGGAAACACCTTTTTGAAAGGCTTCACCTCGACCTCTTCATAGACCCCGGCGATCCGATAGGGATCGGCCAGCGCCCAGGCTTCGGCGCTCTCGAGATCGGCGAATTCAGCTACTATCAGACTGCCGCTAAAGCCAGCGGTTCCCGGATCTTCGGTATCTATCGCCGGATGGGGTCCGGCGAGGACCAGTCGGCCTTCGTCCCTGAGGGCCACCAAACGTTCGAGGTGAGCGGGACGGACCTGGAGACGAATGGCCAGGGAGTCCGCCTTGTCCCAGGCGAGAATGGCGTAGAGCATCGGCGTCAGTTCCCCGAATCGGTGGCGGCAGGATCTTCCTTCATGTGTCTGGCCAGGTAGATGGCCTGGGCGATGACGAAGATCAGGGTGAGGCCCATGAGCCCGAAGAGTTTGAAATTCACCCAGTTCTCCTCATAGGCCTGGGCCGTCCGGCAGAGTTCGAGCACCTCGCCGGTGAAGAGGTTGGCGCATTGGCCGAGGTCGATCTCCTTGAGCCCGGAGGCCGCTTTCAGCGCCGCCTCGGCGGTGAAGAAATAGCTGGCGACAAAGAGATTGAGCGCCCCCAGAAGCAGGAAGAACAGCACCCAAATCGTGTTCAGGCGGCTCCAGATGACCTTGGGCACGCTGACCGCATGCCCCATCATGCGCTCGACCAGGCTTTTCTCGCCGAAGTAGCGACTGAAAAAGAAAGCGGCGGCAAACAGCCAGTTGAGCACGGATGGCTTCCACATGACGAAGAGCGGGTCGCGCAGGGCGATGGTGAGCCCGCCGAACACCACCAGGAGGCCGAGGGTGACCCACTGCATGTTCTCCACCCGGTGCTTGGTGAACCAGTGATAACCGACCTGGATCAAGGCGGCGGCGATGGCGATCGCCGTGGCCACATAGATGCCCCACAGCTTGTAGCCGACAAAAAACAAAATGATCGGAAAGAGATCCGCGAGGAACTTCATCTTGGGGACCGCGAGTCGTTAAATGGGCGGGGTCAATGCAGGAGGCGGGGCTGGTTCCAGAATCCGAAGTATCTTTCCATGACCTCGCGGACATGGGGCGGATAGGGGAGGGCCGCCATCTGCTCCATCCCTTCGCGAAAGAACGAGGGGGCGTCTTCCGGAAGCTGCTCGATAATCGCATCAAAGGCCCTGGTCATCAAGGAAGGACGGAGACTGCGGGTGGCGATAATCCCCCAATTGAACAGCAGCAGGCGCCAAGGCTGGCTGGGATCCTGGGCACCGCCCTCCTGGATCGAAGCCGGACTCACCGCCTCCAGAATTTCCGTGGTCTGATGCCAGAGTTGCTCCAGTTCGAGGGGATCGGAGGAACTGTTGGCCAGCACGGACAAACCATTGACGATGGGCGCCAGGACGCGGATTTCGCCACCCTGACGGGCGAGCCAGAGGGCGAGGGGGAAGACCATGGCCTGCATCTCCCGACTCTGTCCTGGAAGACCGAGATCCATCGCCAGCCCGGCCAGCTTGGTCAACAACTCGAAGCCGTATTCGATGAGATCCGAGAGTTCGGTCTGGACCGAGACTTGGTGGTAGACACTCCCGCGCCGGGACGAGGTCGGGATGTCGAAGCGCTTCAGGGAATCGAACAGCCGCCCCATGGCGTCGATCAGCGGATCGGCGCGGCCAGACTCGTCCCCGGCCTCTCCGGCCTGGCCGCTCCACGCCTCGGTCAGATCCTGGGCCACGCGGGCAAAGTGTTCCGCAAGAGAGAACAATTCATCGTTGAGCCTGTTCATGAGACCAAATTCTAGCATGCCGCCGGGGAAGGGCGCCGGGCCTCGGCTGAAAATGCCCATTTTTCGTTCTTTCTACGAGAACAATAACCCAGAAAAAGGCGCATTGTTCTCTATTCGAGAACGAAAATCGGGCTACGGCGCCCCGGCCCGGGAGGCGCCTTTCGACAGCCGGGGCAAGGCCGGATAAGCCCACGCCCCGCCAACCTTCATACCCCATCGGACCTTTCCCCTGGCCCGATGGGTTTCCGACTCTCAAGGCCGGCCGGCAGCCGGACAATTGGTCCGCATCAGCACCGTGCGGCTCACACTGGTACCACTGGGGGTGAAGACATCCTTGTAGGGCAGGAAGCCCTCCGCCCAACTGTAGAGGATCACCTGGCCGCTCTGGTCGACCGGGACATCGCTGAGAAGGAAGTTCCCCGCCCCATCGCAACTGAACTGACTCTGGCCATTCGCCAGCACCATGGCGCAGACCGGAATCGTGGTGCCGTTGAGCAATACCTGTCCCGAAATATCGAGCTGGGTCACCGTCCCCGGCCCGCTGCCGCCGGGACCGTTCACCCCGCCGCAGGGGGAGACGGTCATGGCGACGTTGCGCTGCTCGCTGGATGTCACCGGGGTGAAGACCAGCTTATAGGGGTTGAAGCCTTCGGCCCAGGTATAGAGGGTGACCTGGCGGTTCTGGTCCAGGGGGACGCTGGCGAGATTGAAGTTCCCCTGCCCGTCACAACTGAACTGG
>WBZP01003001.1_pt1 | contig 18815 bp, 14 predicted proteins | sample 5204301 | NCBI WGS metagenome assembly WBZP01 (sample SAMN12412401, study PRJNA552823) | activated sludge metagenome | isolation source: activated sludge from nitrification reactor of wastewater treatment plant... | place: USA: Pennsylvania | collected 2017 | reverse complement strand
CCGGCCATACCAGTCGGCGCCGCCGGTGACCTTGGCCGGCCCGGGGCCGCTGCCCGCACTCATCCGGTATGCCGCGCGCGCGCCGCCCGGGCCCCGGCGCCGGCCCGCGCCCCGCCGCTCGCACCGGCCGTTGCACCGGCTCGTACACCGGCCGTTGCACCGGCCGTTGCACCGGCTCGTGAACCGGCCCGGGAAACGCTGGGACGGGCGGCCGGCACAGCGGAGCCGTGTTTGGCGAGCACCGGTGCGAGGAAGCGGCCGGTGTGCGAATCAGCCTGGGCTGCAACGTCTTCGGGTGATCCTTCGGTGATCACCCGACCACCGCCGGAGCCCCCCTCGGGGCCCAGGTCGACGATCCAGTCGGCCGACTTGATCACGTCGAGGTTGTGCTCGATGACGATCACCGTGTTGCCCTTGTCGACCAGCCCCTGCAGCACCCCGAGGAGCTTGGCGATGTCCTCGAAGTGCAGCCCGGTGGTCGGCTCGTCCAACACGTAGACGGTGCGCCCGGTAGAGCGTTTCTGCAGCTCGGCAGCGAGCTTGACCCGCTGGGCCTCACCGCCGGAGAGGGTGGGCGCCGGCTGCCCCAACCGCACGTAGCCCAAGCCGACGTCGACGAGGGTGGTCAGGTGCCGGGCGATCGACGGCACCGCGGCGAAGAACTCGGCGGCCTCCTCGATCGGCATGTCGAGCACGTCGGCGATCGTCCTGCCCTTGAAGTGCACGTCGAGGGTCTCGCGGTTGTAGCGCGCCCCATGGCACACCTCGCACGGCACGTAGACGTCGGGCAGGAAGTTCATCTCGATCTTGATCGTGCCGTCGCCGGAGCAGTTGTCGCAGCGGCCGCCCTTGACGTTGAAGGAGAACCGACCCGGTTGATAGCCGCGGATCTTGGCCTCGGTGGTCTCCGCGAAGAGCCGGCGCATGTGGTCGAAGACCCCGGTGTAGGTGGCCGGATTGGAGCGGGGGGTGCGCCCGATCGGCGACTGGTCGACGTGCACGACCTTGTCGAGATGCTCCAGACCGGTGACCGTCTTGTGTCGCCCGGCGACCTGGCGGGCCTTGTTGAGCTTGTTGGCCAGCACCGTATAGAGGATGTCGTTGACCAGCGTGGACTTGCCCGAGCCGCTCACTCCCGTCACCGCGACGAGATTCCCAAGCGGGAAGCCCACCGTGACGTCCTGCAGGTTGTTCTCCCGGGCCCCGACGACCGTGACGGTGCGCCCGTCCTGCGGCCGGCGCATCGCCGGCAGGGGGATCTCCTTTCGCCCGGACAGGTATTTGCCGGTGATCGACTCCGGGTGGCTCAGCAGCCCGGCGACCGGGCCGGAGTGCACCACGTGCCCGCCGTGCTCCCCCGCGCCCGGGCCGATGTCGACGACCCAGTCGGCGGTCGCGATGGTGTCCTCGTCGTGCTCGACGACGATGAGCGTGTTGCCCAGGTCGCGCAGCCGGGTGAGCGTCTCGATGAGCCGGTGATTGTCGCGCTGGTGCAACCCGATCGAGGGCTCATCGAGCACATAGAGCACGCCGACCAGGCCGGAGCCGATCTGGGTGGCCAACCGGATCCGCTGGGCCTCACCGCCGGACAGGGTGCCGGCGGGCCGGTCCAGGGACAGGTAGTCGAGCCCGACGTCGAGCAGGAAACCCAGCCGAGCGGCGATCTCCTTGACCACCCGCTCGGCGATCTGCTGCTCCCGGTCGGTGAAGTCGACGGCCCGCAGGAACTCCGCGCAGCCGTCGATCGACAGCGCGCACACCTGCGCGATGCTGCGCCCGCCGACCAGCACGGCGAGCACCTCCGGCTTGAGCCGGGCTCCCTGACAGGCTGGGCAGGGCACCTCACGCATGTAGCCGGCATACCGCTCCCGGCTCCAGTCGGAGTCGGTCTCGGCGTGCCGGCGCTTGACGAAGGGCACCGCCCCCTCGAAACCCGTGGTGTAGGACCGGTCCCGGCCGTAGCGGTTGCGGTACTTCACATGGACCTTGTAGTTCTGCCCGTGCAGCAGCGCCTGTTTGGCCCGCTCGGGCAGGGACCGCCACGGCGCGTCGAGGGAGAACTTGAGGTCGTCGGCCAATGCCGCGAGCACCCGTTGGAAGTACTCGGCCGAGCCGCTGCCGCTGCCCCACGGGGCGATCGCACCCTGGGCGAGCGAGAGGTCCTCGTCGGGCACGATGAGCTCCGGGTCGACCTCGAGCTCGGTGCCAAGGCCGGTGCACTTCGGGCAGGCGCCGAACGGCGAGTTGAACGAGAAGGACCGTGGCTCGACCTCATCGATCGCCAACGGGTGGTCGTTCGGGCAGGCCAGCCGCTCGCTGAAGCGCCGCAGCCGATCCGGGTCATCGAGCGCCCGGTCGACGAAGTCGACGAGCAGCACTCCCCCAGCCAGCCCGAGCGCGGTCTCGACTGAGTCGGTGAGCCGCCGCTGCGCCGCCGGGTCGTCACCCTTGGCGACGAGCCGGTCGACGACCACCTCGATGGTGTGCTTGACCTGCTTCTCCAGCTTCGGGGGCTCGGTCAGCGAGATCACCTCGCCGTCGACCCGGGCCCGGGCGAAGCCCTTGCTCTGCAGCTCGGCGAACAGGTCGACGTATTCACCCTTGCGGGCCTGCACGACCGGCGCCAGCAGCTGGAAGCGGGTGCGTTCAGGCAGCTCGAGCAGCCGGTCGACGATCTGCTGGGGGCTCTGTCGGGTGATCGGCTCGCGGCATACCGGGCAGTGCGGTCGGCCGACCCGGGCGAACAGCAACCGTAGGTAGTCGTAGACCTCGGTGATCGTGCCGACCGTGGAACGTGGGTTGCGGTTGGTCGACTTCTGGTCGATCGACACCGCCGGCGAAAGCCCCTCGATGAAGTCGACGTCGGGCTTGTCCATCTGCCCGAGGAACTGCCGGGCATAGGCCGACAACGACTCGACATAGCGGCGCTGCCCCTCGGCGAAGATCGTGTCGAAGGCCAGCGAGCTCTTGCCCGACCCGGACAGGCCGGTGAAGACGATGAGGCTGTCGCGGGGCAGCTCGACCGAGATGTTCTTGAGGTTGTGCTCCCGGGCCCCGCGGATCACCAGGGTGTCGTGGCTGTGCCGAGCCGACTGATGGGCGGCGACGTCGGCGGCACGGGGGCTGGAACGGCGAGCGGCTGGCACGGTGCCCAGCCTAAGTGCCCCCACCGACAGTGCAGGCACGCCGAGGCGCCCAGGCGGCACCCGATGTGACAGCCTGTCCCTCATGAGCCACCTGCACCGGGTCGCCCAGGCCACCGACCACCTGCTGCGCACGGTGGGCCGGTGGCAGGAGGGCGAGCAGCATGAGCCGTCGTTGTGCCCAGGGTGGACCCGCGGGCATGTGTTGACCCACCTGGCGCGCAATGCCGACGGCCTTGGGCGGCTGGTGCGCGCGGCGGTGCAGGGCAGCGGCGAGACGATGTATCCGAGTGTGGCGGCACGCGCCGTAGACATCGAGGTCGGCGCGGACCGTCCGTTGGCCGAGCTCGTCGAGGACCTCGGCGATGCAGCCAACCGGCTGGCGGGCGAGCTGGCCCGGCTGACCCCAGAGCACGGTGACACCCCGGTCGAACGCACCCCCGGCGGGCCCACCTTCCGGGCCGGCCAGCTGCCCTTCCTGCGCCTGCGCGAGGTCGTGTATCACCACGGCGACCTCGACGCGGGCTTCGGTTTCGGTGACCTCTCCCCCGAGTTGGTGAGGATGTTCCTCGACGAGGAGGTCGCCCGGCTGCGCTCGGCCCCGCTGGCGCCGGCGGTGCGGCTGCGCACCGACGAGGGCGAGGAACACAGCCTGGGCGACGCCCCCGTGGAGGTGTCCGGCTCCCGAGCGGCCTTGTTGGGGTGGCTGGCCCGCGGCCTCACCGAGGGCGTGCGGTGCGACGGTCCGCTACCCACCCTGCCGTCGGGGGGCTGAGATGACGGGGTATGCCGGTCACGTCACCCCGGGCGGCCCGGCCCAGGTCCGCGAGCTGACCGCTCTCGTCCTGCGCAAGTGCAGCGTCGGCGAGTTCGACAACAACGTCTATCTGGTGACCTGCCGGGCCACCGGCGAGCAGTTGCTCGTCGACGCGGCCGCCGATGCCGAGCGGCTGCGGCGGTTCGTCGGCGAGGGCGGCGATCCCGCGCGCTTGGCGACCATCGTCACGACCCATCGACACCACGACCACGTGCGAGCCCTACGTGAGCTGAGCAGCTGGTCCGGCGCGGTGACGATGGCCGGCGCCGACGACGCCGATCACCTCCCGCTGTCCCCCGATCGGCGCCTTGGTCACGGCGACCAGATCCGGGTCGGTGAGGTCACCCTCGACGTGCTGCACCTGCGCGGACACACCGACGGCGGGATCGCCCTGGCCTACACCGACCCGGCGGGCAGCACACATCTGCTGACCGGTGACTCGCTCTTCCCCGGCGGTGTCGGCAACACCAAACTGCCCGGGCAGTCCTTCGATCGCCTGTATGCCGATGTCACCGAACGGATCTTCGACGCCTACGACGACGCCACGTGGGTCTACCCCGGCCACGGCGACGACACGACGCTCGGCGTCGAGCGCCCGCACCTGACCGAATGGCGCGACCGGGGCTGGTGACGGGGCTGGTAAGGCCGGCCAGCGCCCGATCGTCGGCGCCCGCGCGGTGGGGTCAACCGCCTTGTTGCAGCCTCTTGCGCAACGGGGTGTCGAGCATCGTGAGGATAGACTCGACGATGAGATCGCTGGCCTCGTACGTGCTCATGTGACCGACGTCGTCGAGCACGTGCAATGTGGAGTCGGGGATGAGGTCGCGCAGCGCCTCCGCGATCGGCACCGGGATCAGCCGATCGTCGCCACCGGCGACGATGTGGGTCGGCACATCGACGAAGTGTGCCAGCGACTCGGCCTCGTTGTGCTTCTCGATGGCATAGAAGAACTGCCCGATGGTCGGCAGCTTGGTGTTCTTGACCTGCGCGATGGCGTGCCGGATGTCCGCCTTGTCGGCCCCGGCACCGAACAACAACCGGCCCTGGACGATCCGTGGCACGAACAACCGTGGCGGGATGCCCGGGGCCCGCGACGCCACCGCCATGAGCAGCCCCTCCAGGGGGATCGCGTTGCGACCCTCCAGCGAGCAGGCCGTCGAGGCGAGTACGACGCCGTGCACCCGCTCGGAGAAGTGGTCGTGGTGCAACCCGGCATACGCCATGATCGACATGCCACCCATGGAATGCCCGGCCACGACGAGCGGGCCCTGCGGCGTCGTCGCGTGGATGACCTCGAAGAGGTCATCGCCGAGGATCCGCACGCTCGGCTCATGGTTCTGGCCCATCGAGGAGCGACCATGCCCACGTTGGTCGTACACGACGATCCGGACCGGGCGCTCATGCTGGACACCGGCGATGATCTTGTGCCAACTCGTGCGATCCAGACACCAACCATGGGCGAGCACCACGGTCGGCGTACCCGGCCGGATGGGGTCCGCCGGCACGATCTCCTCGGCGAACAGACTGGCCCCGTAGGAGACGGGGACTCGGAAGGTTCGAAAACTCACGTCGACCCCGGTTCAGTCACGCCTGCTCAGCGCGGCCCTTGAAGTCCTCCATGGTGTGGTAGACCCCGATGATGTTGTCGGCGATGAAGTCGCGCACCCCGATCGGCACCAGGCCCTTGAGCATCTCGCTGAGGATGACGGTGCGCGGCAGGATGACGAACGACCCGCCGGAGCACATCCCCGACCAGGCCTCTTCGACGACGTCGTGCGGGTCCAGGATCGGCAGCAGCGGCGCCGACTTCGCCCCGTCGAACATGCCGGTGTTCACGTAGTACGGACACACCGTCGTCACCTTGACGTGCGAGATGCCGGCCTGCTTGAGCTCCAGGCGCACCGAGTCGCTCCAGCCGATGACCGCCCATTTGGAGCCGGCGTAGGCCGCCATCCGCGGGTTGGGCGTGAAGCCTGCGGCTGAGGCGAGGTTGAGCAGCCGCGCCTCGCCGCTGCCGGCGATCATCCCGGGCAGGAACTCGCGGGCGACATACATCGGGGCCAACGTGTTGACGTCGATGGTCAGTTTGGTGTCACGCGCCGAGTCGGACTCCCAGAAGTAGCCATTGCCACGCACCACGCCGGCATTGTTGACGAGGATCTCCACATCGCCGATCTCCGCCCGCATCGCCTCCGCCGTCGCCTGGATCTCCTCCAGGTTGCTCACGTCGACGTAGTAGCCGTAGACCTCGACCTCGCCACCGGAGAGCTCCTCGAGAGTCTTGTCCAACGCCTTCTCGTTGACGTCCCACAGGACGACCTTGGCGGCCTTCTCGGCGATCGCGCGCTCGGCGAAGAGTCTGCCCATCCCCATGGCGGCGCCGGTGATGAGAACCGTCTTACCTTGTACAGACTTCACGGCGTCTCCTTCGTCGGGTTCTCACCCATCCTGGCACCACCGGTGCCCGACCACACTGTCGGGCCGACGTGGTCTACGTCGCCTTCCGCGCCCGGATCGATCCGGTATGCCGCTGCCGCCGCCCGATTCAGCGGGCGCGAGCCGCGTGGTCGGTCGTCTGGCGACCGGTGGCCGTGACGCAGCTCGCGTCGCCCATGGCCCCGCAGCGTGGACACGCCGTAGCCCCCGCCTGCTCGCCGTCGAGTCGGGCCGCGAGGGTTGCCTTGGCCTTGCCCGCCGCCGAGGCTGCTTCGGTCGGCCTGGCCGTCCTTGGCCTACGCCTCCGCGGCGCGGTGACCGAATCGGCGGCGGTGGCCGAATCGGCGGCGGCTCCCGCAACGGGCAGCCCGGCCTTGGCCCGAGCGGCCAGGGCCGCCTCCCGGACTCGGGCGAAGTCCTCATCGGTGTAGACGCCGTTGACCCCGGAGATGGTCGCCAGCGTCATCCCGTGTTTGAGCCCGAGCTGGTAGATCTCCTTGACCTTCGGCCACTCGATGTTGCGTCCGACGGTGAAGGTCTCATATCGCCCTTCGAGGGCCAGCACGATGGTCTCGGCGAGGCAGGCGTAGGCGACCCCGTCGGGCAGTCCGATGTTGCGGATGTGTACGTCGCCGGGCAGCTGGATCTCACCGGACTCGATGACGAGCACGTCGGGGCGCTTGGCGACATCCTCGGCGGACATGTCCAAGGGACGGGCCACGTCGGTGATAACGCACCCGGGCTTGACCTTCATGATGTCGAGCACCTTCGTGCCCGCCGCCGAGGTCGCCGTGACAATGAGGTCCATCTCCGAGAGCGCGTCGCCGGGGTTGGTCGACACGTGCACAGTCGCCCGGGGGTGCTCGCTCTCGATCTCGGCCTTGATCGTGAGCAGCTTGGCGGTTTCCGGCGAGACCAGCCAGACCTCGTCGCTGACCAGGGCCAGCAGGCGGGCGCAAACCGAGCCGATCGAGCCGGACGCGCCGACCACCATGGCCTTGCCCCGGATCAGGCCGTTCTCGTTGGTCTCGACGATGCCGAGTTTGCGCACCGCGGCGTGGGCGGCCCAGAGCGCGCCCGAGGCGCTGTAACTGTTGCCGGTCGTGATCGGTAGCGGCGCACGCTTGGCGACGGTGACCCCGGCGTCGCCGACCACCTTGGTGAATGCGCCCAAGCCCATGACCTGAGCGCCGAGCCGACGCCCGATCTCGGCGGCCTCCAGCAGCCGGGAGTAGGTGAACTCGGGGTCGTGGGCGAGCATCTCCTTGGGGGTGCCGCCGACACTGATCAACCAGCCCTCGGCTTCGGCGCCGGTCGGCGACTTGATGCTCGGGATGTGGTCGTAGACGAACGGCGGCATGTAAGCGACCGCCTTCTCGACGACCCCGATCATCCCGGGGATGCTCGAGAGCGTATTGATCGCGCCGACGTTCTTGAAGTACTGCTGGGATAGCGGGTGCACGACGAAGGCGAACCGGCTCTTGCGCTTGTCGCCATTGGGTCGCAGCACCCGGGGCCGCAGCCCCGCGGACTCGATGAACGCGACGAGGTCGTCGGTGCTGAGGTCACGCTCGCCACCGGCCATCGCCGCCGCCATCGCCTCGAGGGTGGCGCTGACCACCATGAAGGGGAATGGCTGAGGGGTCGTGTCGAGGATGAGGTCGACACCGCGACCGGTCAGGTCGGCGAGCCGCGACTCGGAGATCGCGTTGGTGATGACCGTCCGGCCGGCCAGGTCGGCCAAGCCGAAGCGGGACAGTTCCGAGTAGGTGCCGACGAAGACGTCGGCGGAGCGGGCCGCATCGTGGGCCAGCTTGTCGCTGATCCAGCCAGCCGGGGCCTGCGCCTGTCCCTTGAGCAGGCTCGGGGTATGCCGCCAGGAGAACATCCCGATCTCGGCGACCTTGGACACGACCGGGTTGGTGCTCAACGCCACCGGGACCTCGGTGCGCTGCATCGGGTCGGTGAAGTCGATGTTCGGGGTGTACTCCCGCAGCACCTTGACGGCGCGCTCGAACGCGCGGCCCACGACGACGAGTCGAGCATTGTTGAAGTAGCCCGGCAGGTCAGTCTGTAGGTTGCGGATCCCCCACTCCTGCAATACCTCAGCGAGCATGCGGCCGTCGCGGACCGGCACCCGGGCGGTGGTCTTGTGGACCTTGCGAAACTGCGACCAATCGCCGGTGAACAGGCCGGCGGCGCGCGCCTCGCGGGCCCCGGTCACGGCGATGGCGTCGGCCTTGAGCGACCACTGCCAGACCAGGTCCTCGGCGACCTTCACGTCGCCCGCGGTGCCGATGCGGATCAGCCGGAAGCGGCGGCCGGCGAAGTCGACCTCCTCGTCGTAATCCCAATCGGGGCCCTGCAGGGTGACGTTGACGATGACAAGGGTCTTAGGGTTGCGCGGCATACCGTCCACCTAGCAGGAGTCAGAACATCGGGGAAGAACATAGGATCGCTGGATCAGCAGGGTAAGGGGAATACGACAGCCGCATCGAGTGCGTCCGCAGCATCCGGGACTCAGGACGTCGGCGGTGCCGGGGCCGCGACGACGAGCTGCTCGACGTGGTCCCGGATGAGTTCGGCGATGTGCTTGGCGTCGGGCACCATGCGGGTGTCGGTGGACAGTCCCAGGGTGATGGTGCCGTGATAGCTGAGGATGCACACCCCGATCGGTTGGTCACCGGAGGTGGGCACCCAGCCGAGGAAGCCGGTGAGTTTGCGGCCGAGGAAGTACATCTGAGCGGCCGGGCCGGGCACGTTGGTGATCTGCCCGATCGTCTTCCCCGCGAAGTAGTCGGTGATCCGCCGCGCGATGGGGGTGGGCGACTCGGCGACCAGCCGCTGCATGCCGAAGGCGAGCACCGGCTCGACGCTGTTCTTCAACCGGGTCGCGCGGGTGTGCACCTCGTGGAGCAGCTCGGCCGGCTCCTCGATGCCCATCGGCATGTCGTAGAGGACGACCGAGAAGTGGTTGCCCAGGTCCGGCGGCATACTCGGGTCCACCGGCTTCAACGACACCGGCATCATCCACGCGAGGTCGTGCACCTGCGTGACGCCGCGCTCGTGCAGGTAGCCGGTCAGCGCGAGCGAGACGCCCGCCATCATCATGTCGTTGACCGTCGCGCCATAGCCCTTGGCGGCCCGCTTCACCGCCTTGAGGTCGATGCCGGTGAGCCAGTAGACGTTCTTGACCCCGCTGACATGCCCGCTCCAGGCGCCGGTGTCCGCTTGTTCGTGCAGCAGCAGCCGGGTCACTTCACGGAGGGAGTTGGAGGTCTCGTTCTCCTCCCCAGCCACCGAGGTGAGGGCGTCGACGAGCTTGATCGGGTGCCGGGCCAGGTCGGCGACGACCTCGAGATTGTGCGGCAGATCCAGCGGGTTGAGGGTGGCCACCGCCGAGCGACCGGCCTTGCCGACCACCTCACCGGCGTGTGTGACGTAGTCGACCGTGTCCTTCACGGTGTGTTCGGCGACATGCAGCACCCGCTCGAAGAGACTCGAATGCCCGCGACCCACGGCGTGGGGGACGGCCGTCCGGTCGTGGTCGAGCAGGTCCAACTGCAGCTGGATGAGGCGCACGCCGTCGGCGACCCCGTGGTGCCACCGGAAGAAGAAGGCTCCGGGTTGGCCCGGCTGCTCGGGCCCGGACAGCACGGTGATGTCCCAGAGCGGGTAGTTGCGGTCGAACGGCTCGGAGAAACGCTTGGAGATGAACTCCCGCATCGTCTCCTTGTCACCGTCGGGCAGGAACACCCGGTGCACCTGGTTCTCGATGGCGAAGTCCTTGTGGTCCTCCCAGTACCAGTGCCCGTCGTGGTGCACCGGGATCTGGCTGAGCACCCGGTACTTCGACACGATCCGATCGAGGGTCGCCTGGCGGACCTCCTCGATGTCGGGCAGCTCCTCGAACTCCATGAGTCCGTGGATGTGCATGAGGTTGTTGGCCCGGTCCATGAGCAACCAAGTGAGGTCTGCGGGGGCGATCTGGATGCCCATTCCTGTTGGCCTTTCACGCATGCGGCTGGGTCAAAGGTCGTGCCGGGCACCGTCCGGCCGGTCGATCATCCGGTCGATCGTGCTCGATCGTGCCGGTCGATCGAGCTGGTCGATCCCGTCGTGAGTGATGCAGTCTGTCATGACGTCGCCGAGCTGGGTGTGATCTGCCAGTCCTCGGGCCGTGCGACGAGTCTGGCCCAGTGACCTGTCGGCCGCCACGGTCGCAGGTCCCTACCCCCGGGCGTTCCGAGTGACCGTCGTCACGCCCGGCCCGCGCACGCGGCGACGACCGTACCCTTGATCCATGAGCACCCGGCAGGAGAAAAACCCGCAGAGCCGGCCCACCGGCCCGCTCGACCCCGAGCACGATCTCGGCGCCACCTACGCTCTCGACCAGAGCTACGTCCGCGGCCTCACCCGTCGCTTGGTCGCCTCCTCCGGGCAGGCCACCACGGTCCTCGCCCCGGCCACCGGGCAGCCGCTGGGCACCGTCCCCAAGTCGACACCCGACGACGTGCGGGCCGCCTTCGCCGCCTCCCGCCTGGTCGCCCGCTCCTGGGCGACGACGAGCTACGAGGAGCGGTCCCGGATCCTGACCCGGCTGCACGACCTCATCCTGGATCGCCGGGAAGAGATCATGGACCTCATTTGCTGGGAGTCCGGAAAGGCACGCATCCACGCCTTCGATGAGCCGCTGCACGTAGCGCTCACCGCCCGCTACTACGCCCGCACCCTCAAGCGGCATCTGGAGCCCAAGCGGCGCGACGGCGTCGTGCCCTTCCTCACCCAGATCGAGGAGCACCGCCTCCCCAAGGGCGTCGTGGCCATCATCTCCCCGTGGAACTACCCGTTCACGATGGCGCTGTCCGACGGCATCGCGGCGATCGCCGCCGGCAACGGGGTCGTCTCCAAGCCCGACCACCACACCCCGTTGTGCGCCCTGCTCGGCCTGGAGTTGCTCGAAGAGGCCGGTGTGCCGATCGGGCTGTGGCAGATGGTGACCGGGGAGGGTCGGGTGCTGGGCACCCCGATGATCGAGGAGGCCGACTACCTGTGCTTCACCGGGTCGACCTCCACCGGCAAGGTCGTGGCCCGACAATGCGCCGAACGGCTCATCGGCTGCTCGCTCGAGCTCGGCGGCAAGAACCCGATCCTCGTGCTGGCCGATGCCGACCTGGACCGTGCCGCCGAGGGGGCCGTGCGGGCCGCCTTCTCCAACGGCGGTCAGCTGTGCGTCTCGACCGAACGGCTCTACTGCGCCCAGGAGGTCTACGACGAGTTCGTCGCCAAGTTCGTCGAGCGCACCAAGGCGATGCGCCTGGACTCCGGCCGCGAATGGGGCATCGACATGGGCTCGCTGATCTCGGCCGAACAACTGCAGACCGTTGACGAGCACGTCCAGGACGCGGTCGCACACGGTGCCCGGGTGCTCGCCGGTGGCAAACACCGACCCGACCTCGGCCCGTACTTCTACGAGCCGACCATCCTCGAGGGTGTCACCTCCCAAATGGCGGTGCACTGCGACGAGACATTCGGCCCGGTCATCTCGGTCTACCCCTTCGCCTCCGAGGACGAGGCCATCGAGTTGGCCAATGCCGGCGAGTACGGCCTGAACGCCGCCGTATACAGCCGCAACAGTGGTCACGCCCGGCGGGTGGCCAACCGGATCAAGTGCGGCACCGTCAACGTCAACGAGGCGTTCAGCGCCACGTTCGCGAGCATCGACGCCCCCATGGGGGGCATGCGTGCCTCCGGCATGGGCCGTCGGCAGGGCGCCGAGGGCATCCTGCGCTACACCGAGGTGCAGTCGGTCGCGACGCAATACCTGCTGCGGTTCGGACCGCACTGGGGACTGACCGACCAGGCCTACGCGACCGTCATGACCGGGGCGGTCCGGCTGTTGCGTCACTTGGGCCGCTGACGACGCCCGACATCCCCGGCACCGGCGTCCCCGGCACAGTCGGACCCGGCACCGTCAGGTGCCGGGTCTGGCGCGACGGTCACCTGGTGTCACAAGCCACGGACCCGAACGAGGTGCTCGAGCAGATCACCGACCCCGGCACCCTTGCGTGGGTCGATCTGCTCGCCCCCACCCCGGGTGAGCTGAAGCGTCTCGGTGCATCACTCGGGCTCGGCACGACCGGCCTGGAGGACGCCCTCGCCGAACACGAACGACCCAAGGTCGCGCGGCATACCGACCATCTGTCGTTCACGGCATACGCGACCGCCTTGACCGAGACCGGCGGCACCGGCCATGGCGACCGACTCCGGGTGGCCCGGGTCTCCGGCTTCGTCCTGCCGCACGCGCTGATCACCGTCCGACCGCTCGACGGAGTCGCGATGGACGAGGTCGTCGGCGTCTGGGAGGACAACGCCGACCTGCTGCGCTACGGTCCCGGCGCGTTGCTCTACGGGCTGCTCGACTACGTGGCCGACAGCCATTTCGCCACCATCCAGGCCCTCGACGAGCGGCTGGAGCTGTCCGAGGACGACCTGCTCGACGACCACGTCGACCCGGCGTTCGTGCGCACCCTCTACGGGCTGCGCAAGGACCTGGTGCGGCTGCGTCGGATCGTGCTGCCGATGCGCGAGATCGTCAGCGGGCTGTTGCGCCACCGCAACGGCGACGCCGACGAACTGGAGCGCTGGTACGACGATCTGTACGACCACGTCCTGCGGGCCGGTGAGTGGACCGAGTCGCTGCGCGACATGGTGAGCAGCCAGTTCGAGACCCATCTGTCGCTGCAGGACATCCGGCTCAACGTCGTGATGAAGAAGCTCGCCGCATGGGCCGCGATCATCGCCGTGCCCACCGCCGTGACCGGATGGTTCGGGCAGAACGTGCCGTACCCCGGCTTCGCCGACGCGTTGGGGCTCTGGGAGTCCGCCGGCCTCATCACCGTGCTGTCCGTCGGCCTCTACGTGGTCTTCCGGCGCCGGGATTGGCTGTGACGTGGGCTCCTCACCCCGGGTGCCGATAGCCTGCCGGGATGACCCGGGACGAGCTGCTCGCGTACTGCCTGGCCAAGCCCGGCGCGTGGCCGGACGAGCCCTGGGAGGGTGACGTCGTCGCCAAGGTGGGCGCGAAGATCTTCGCCTTCACGGGGGCTGACACAGTCGGGCTCAAGCTCGGGCGCTCCCGCGAGGAGGCCGACGAGTGGCTGCACCGCTATCCCGACGACGCCTCGGTGAGTGCCTATATCGGCCGGTACGGCTGGAACGTCTTGCGACTTCGGGGAGCCATCCCGAACGAGGAGCTGTATGCCGCGATCGACCAGTCCTACGACGCGGTCGCGGCCAGCCTGCCGAGGTCGCAGCGGCCCTGAGCCGCACCGAACGACCCGGTGCCGGTGTGCGGGGTGGGCGGCGCCACGAGCCTAGAATCGACCGTCCGGCCGCGCGGCGGCATACCGGAGGAAGGGTGTCGGCGTGGCGGTCTCCGCGGGGGTCTGGTGGGTCACCCTCGGCGTACTCATGGCCTTCCTGGCCCTCGATGTCGTCGTCGTAGCTCGCCGGCCGCATGTGCCGTCGATGGCCGAATGCACGCGCTATCTCGTCTTCTACGTCGCGCTGGCGGTGCTCTTCGGCCTGCTCGTGTGGCGGGTCTGGGGCGGGCAGTATGCCGGGGAGTTCTACGCCGGGTGGCTCACCGAGTACTCGTTGTCGGTCGACAATCTCTTCGTCTTCCTGCTCATCATGGCGAACTTCCGGGTGCCAGAGCGGCTGCAGCAGTCGGCCCTGCTGGTCGGGATCATCATCGCGATCGTGCTGCGCGGTCTCTTCATCGCGCTGGGCGCCGCCGTCATCAACTCCTATGCCTGGGTCTTCTACATCTTCGGCGCTTTCCTCATCTGGACCGCCTGGAAGCTCGCGCGGGAGGGCGAGAGCGGCGACGACGAGTACCAGGAGAACACGCTGCTGAGGTTCGTGGAGAAGCGCTTTCCCGCGACCAGTGAGTTCCACGGGACGCGGTGGTTCGTGCGGGTCGACGGCGCCCGGCTGATCACCCCGATGTTCATCGTCATCCTCGCGCTCGGCACGACCGATCTGCTCTTCGCGCTCGACTCGATCCCGGCGATCTACGGGCTCACCAAGGAGCCCTACCTGGTGCTCACGGCAAACATCTTCGCGTTGATGGGGCTGCGCCAGCTCTACTTCCTCATCGGCGGGCTGCTCAAGCGGTTGGTCTATCTGAGCATCGGGCTGGCCGTGCTGCTGGCCTTCATCGGCGTCAAGCTCATCCTGCACGCGTTGCACGAGAACAACCTGCCGTTCCTCAATGCCGGGCAGCCGGTGCATTCAGTCCCGGACATCCCCATCTCGGTCTCCCTCGCGGCGATCGTGCTCATCCTGGGGGTGACCACGGTGGCCAGTCTCGTGAAGTCCGCCAAGGAGCGACGCACCGAGCAAGCGAGCCTGCCGCAGCCGGGCCCGATCGAAGCCGGCGACGACAATCCGCTCGGTTAGCCGGCGGCACACCCGCCGGCGCCGTCACGCCGACTGCTCGGGCATTGACCGCACCCCGTGGACGGACACCCGCTGGTCAGGGGTGCGCTGCGCAGGCGTCCCGTGCGCATCAGGTGCTCGACGGCCCCGTCGACGACGTCCGGCGACAGCCCGGTGCGTCGGGTGAGTTCGGCTCGCGTGTCGGCGCCGGCGGCCAATGCGTCGACCACGCGACGCAAAGGCCCGGGCGGGCTGGTGCGGTCGGTCATGTGAAGAGCCGCCCCAGGTGGAAGACCACGACGGCCAGGCTCCAGGCGACGACCAGTTGGACGCCGACCCCGAAGGCGGCCCACCGCAGCCCGATCTCCCGGCGTTGGGCGGCCAGGGTCGCCACGCACGGGGTGTAGGCCAGCAGGAAGACCATGAAAGCCAGCACCGCGGCATTCTCATGCCCCCCCGAGGAGAGCCCGAAGTCGCGACGCACCGCCTCGCCCAGTCCGCTCTCGTCGGCCGCTCCCGCACCGGCGCCGGGAGCATCGTCGAGTGCGTAAGTCTGCGCCCACGAGGAGATGACCGCCTCTTTGGCCACGAACCCGGTGAGCAACGCGCCGGTGGCCTGCCACTGCCCGAAACCGGCGGGCGCGAAGACCGGCGACGCCGCACCGGCCAGGGCGGCATACGCGCTGTCGGCGACCGGTGCCGAGCCGAAGTCGTGCCCACCACGCACCGGCGCCGCCTGCAACAGCCACACCACGCACACGGTGGCGACGATGACCCCGCCGGCGGTGCGCAGGAAACCCTGTAGTCGCACCCAGGTCACCAAGCCGACCACCCGCAAGGTGGGCCGCTGATAGGGCGGCAGGTCCAGCAGCAACGGATCGGCACCGAGGGTGCGCCACAGGGTCGCCCGCAGCAGCCGGCCGACCCCGACGACGAGCAGGATGGACAGCAGGTACATCGCGAAGACCACGGTGCCGGCATACCGGTCGAAGAAGGTCGTGCCGAGCATGACGTAGACGGTCAGCCGCGCCGAGCACGAGGTGAACGGCACGAGCAATGCGGTGAGCAGTCGGTGTCGAGCCCCGGGCAGCACCCGGGTCGCGGCGATGGCCGGCACGTTGCAGCCGAACCCGACGATGAGCGGCAGGAACGCCCGCCCCGGCAGGCCGAGGGCACGCATCGTCCGGTCGGCCACCACGGCTGCCCGAGCCATGTAGCCGGAGTCCTCGAGCAGGGCCAGCAGCGCGAACATCAGCGCCATGAGCGGCACGAAGGTGAGCAGCATCCCGACACCGGCGATGAGGCCGTCGACGACGAGACCGGTGATCACCGGATGGCCCAGGTGCACGGCCTCGAGCGCGGCCCGGGTGCCGTCGCTGACCGGTCCGGTGAACAGGGCGTCGAGGGCGTCCTGCAACGGCGCGGCGACCGTCGTGGTCAGTTGGAAGACCAGCCACATCACGACCGCGAAGACCAGCGGGCCGCCGACACGCGATAACGCGATGCGGTCGAAGCGGTCCGACCAGGTCTGCCGAGAGTGCCCGGAGCGGGCGACGGCCGCCTCGACGGCACCGTCGATCCAGTCGAATCGAGCGTCGGCGCAACCGATCTCGTCGGTGCAGTCGCGTGCTCCGCATGGGTGCGGGCATCCGGTGGGGGCCGGCTGGGACAGCACCGTGGCGACCGCCGCGGACAGGCCGGCCAGCCCCGCGCGCCGGCGGGGATCGACCGCTACGACCGGCACGCCGAGCGCCCGGGACAGGGCGTCGGTGTCGACTCGGATGCCGCGCCGCTCGGCGATGTCGACCATGGTGAGCGCCACGACGACGCGCAGCGGCAGCTCGCGTACTTGGGCCACGAGATAGAGGCTGCGGGCCAGGTGGGCCGCATCGGCCGCGACGACGACGACGTCGGGGGTCTGCCCGGGTGGCACGTCGCAGATGAGGGCCCGGGTGAGCTCCTCGTCGGGGCTGATGGGGTCGAGCGAGTAGGCGCCAGGCAGGTCGACCAGATCGTATGCCGCGGCGCCCGCCCCGTCCGGGCGCCACCCGCCCCGGCCGACCTCCACGGTGGTGCCCGGCCAGTTGCCCATGGTGCGTCGGGCGCCGGTGAGCGCGTTGAAGAGGGTCGATTTGCCGACGTTGGGGGCGCCGGCCAGGGCGATGACCGGCGCGCCGGTGGGCCCACTGGAGACGTCGGCGTGACAGGAGGGCACCGCACGGTGGGCTCCGACGACCTCGACGCGTTCGGCCATCAGCCGACCGATCCCTCGGCCACGACGACCCGCTTGGCCGAGCCACGGTCCAGCGCCAGGCGCAGCTCGCCGGCGCTGACCACGATCCCTCGGCCGGGGGTCCGCAGCATGGGCGTGACCGTCATCCCGGGCCGCACGCCGAGCTGACCCATCCGGGCGGCGAAACCGCCGTCGGGGCTCAGGGCCACTACCGTCGCGGCCTGACCGAGGGGCCAGTCGGCCAAGGTCTGCGGTGCGGGCATGGAGCCAGGCTAGCGGCTCAGGTTAGGCAAACCTAAGTCATTGGTCCTTCGTCGAGGCGGTGAGCTTCGTCTCAGCGTGGCCCCCTGAGCGGGGGATGCGACGCGGCCGCCCGAGCCCGGACCACGTGCCAGATGGCCCGTGGCGGCTACCGAGTGGCCTCGTTCATCTGGCGCAACTCCCGTTTCAGCTCACTCACCTCGTCGCGCAGTCGGGCGGCCAGCTCGAAGTGCAACTCCTCGGCCGCGGCGTGCATCTGCTGGGTGAGTTCGTGAATCAGCCCGGCCAGGTCGCTGGTGGCCGGGCCCTCGACGCGTCCACCCGTGGCCACCGCGCGATCCGCGAGCACGCCACCGCGGCCGCCCCGTTCCCCGCCACGGTCGCCACCGGCGCCGGACCGGCCGCCGCCGGACTTGCCGCGCGAGCGGGACCGGCCCGAGCCGAGCAGTTCCTCCGTGTCGGCGGCCTCCCGCCCCAAGAGGTCGGTGATGTCGGCGATCTTCTTGCGCAGCGGCTGGGGGTCGACGCCACGCTCGGTGTTGTAGGCGACCTGCTTGGCCCGCCTGCGGTTCGTCTCGTCGATGGCGTCCTGCATCGAGGGGGTGAGCTTGTCGGCATACATGTGCACCTGCCCGCTGACGTGCCGGGCGGCGCGGCCGATGGTCTGGATCAGCGAGCGGGTCGAGCGCAGGAAGCCCTCCTTGTCAGCGTCGAGGATCGACACGAGGGACACCTCGGGCAGGTCCAGGCCCTCCCGCAGCAGGTTGATGCCGACGAGCACGTCGTAAACCCCTTGGCGCAGCTCACGCAGCAGTTCGACTCGGCGCAGCGTGTCGACCTCACTGTGCAGGTAGCGGACTCGGATGCCCTTGTCGAGCAAGTAGTCAGTGAGGTCCTCGGCCATCTTCTTGGTCAGCGTCGTGACGAGCACTCGCTCGTTGCGCCCGGTGCGCAGGCCGATCTCGTGGATGAGGTCGTCGATCTGGCCCTTGGTCGGCTTGAGCACGATCTCCGGGTCGACCAGGCCGGTGGGTCGGATGATCTGCTCGACCGGCGGGCCGTGCCGGCGCGACGTTGCCAGCTCGTAGTCCCCCGGCGTGGCCGACAGGTAGATCGTCTGCCCGATCCGTTCCAGGAACTCCTCCCACTTCAGCGGCCGGTTGTCCATCGCCGAGGGCAGCCGGAAACCGTGGTCGACGAGCATCCGCTTGCGCGACATGTCACCTTCGTACATCGCGCCGATCTGCGGCACCGTCTGGTGGCTCTCGTCGATGACGAGTAGGAAGTCCTCGGGGAAGTAGTCGAGCAGGCAGTTGGGGGCCGACCCGGGGTCGCGCCCGTCGATGTGCCGGCTGTAGTTCTCGATGCCGCTGCAGAAGCCGACCTGGCGCATCATCTCGAGGTCGTAGGTGGTGCGCATGCGCAGCCGCTGCGCCTCGAGCAGCTTGCCCTGCCGCTCCATCTCGGCGAGCCGCTCCTC
>WBZP01002998.1_pt1 | contig 18822 bp, 20 predicted proteins | sample 5204301 | NCBI WGS metagenome assembly WBZP01 (sample SAMN12412401, study PRJNA552823) | activated sludge metagenome | isolation source: activated sludge from nitrification reactor of wastewater treatment plant... | place: USA: Pennsylvania | collected 2017 | reverse complement strand
GAAGGCGACATCCTCACGCGCCGTTCGGTCGACCCGCGCCGTCACCAGACCGAGCCGCCCCCGCGCTACACGGAGGCCTCGCTCGTGAAGGCGCTCGAGGAGGAGGGCATCGGCCGCCCGAGCACCTACGCCAGCATCGTGCAGACCGTAATGAAGCGTGACTACGTCGAACGCCAGGGCCGCCAGCTCGTCCCCCAGGAACTGGGCTTCATCGTCCATGACCTGCTCGAGCAGCACATGAAGAAGTACATCGATGTGCCGTTCACCGGCGAGATGGAGAGCGAACTCGACGAGGTGGCCGCCGGCGAACGCGACTACGACTCGGTGCTCCGCCAGTTCTGGCCGGAGTTCAAGGGCCAGCTCGATAGCGCCGAATCAGCCGCCGAGAAGCAGCAGGAAGAAACGGACATCCGCTGCAACGTCTGCAACCAGGCGAACCTGGTCATCAAGTGGGGCCGCAACGGCAAGTTCTTCGCCTGTCCGCGGTACCCTGAGTGCACGAACTCGCTCGCCATGGGCCCCGACGGACAGCCGCTCGTGGTGGCCGCGCCGAAACCGATTAGCTACACCTGCCCCAAGGATGGGGGCGCCCTCGTCCAGAAGAATGGCCCGTACGGCGCCTACGTGGACTGCGTAAACCGCGAATCTGGCAAGTGCGACTTCCGCGCCGGCGTTCCCGTGGGCGTTGCCTGCCCGGAAGAACCGGAGACCGGCCAGTTGGTCGAGAAGCAGGCCCGGACAGGCAAGCGCGGGACCTTCTACGCGTGCTGGAACTACCCGAACTGCAGCTATACCACGAACACGCTCGAGCCCGCCAAGATGACGCCCGCCCGCCCGCCGGCCGAACGGGAAGAAGCGAACCGGAAACTGCTCGAGCGCAGCGCCCGCGGCAAGGCAGCGTTCGCGAAGCGGAAAGCCAACGCCGCGGCGACGACGAGGGCGCGCAAAGCGAGCTGAAGCGGCACTTCCCGAAACCTAGGCGGCTGATGGTGCGCTGACGGTTACTCGGGCGACCCGCACGGCACAGTCGTTCGGAACCTGAATGCCGTCTTCTATCAGGCATTCGATACGCGACTGGATCGCGAGACGGATGTCCTCGAGTGTTTCCGCCACGGACTCTCCCTGGCCATAACACCCATCGAGGGCGGGGACCTCGGCCCAGTAGCCTCCCTCTTCGGCTTCGTGGTTCAAGACGGTGTAGTCCAATTCAGCGCCTCCCAAGTAGCCTGAGGAATTCGTCCACGACCAGACTCTACACCGGGCGACGGAGATGTCTGTGACTACTCCCTGGGCAATCCCAGGCCGCGGGTTGCGATGACTGAGCGCTGGATTTCGCTTGTCCCACCCTCGATCGTGTTGGCGACGCTTCGCAGGAGCGCGTACTGGTAGGGACCGGCTTTCGAACCAGCGCGTGGCGCCTGGCCCTCCATCCCAAAGACCTGCAACGCCGTGGCGGCGATGCGCTGTTGGAGCTCGGCGCCGAACAGCTTCGCCATCTGTGCCTCGCGCGTCGGCGCGATGCCCGTCTTCTCCTGCTGTGACGCGATGTAATACGCCATGTTCCGCAACAGCGCGACGCCAATCGCCTCGTCGATGAGGCGGTGCTTCACGGCCGGGTCAACGGGTGGCTTCGCTACGCGCAGGTAGTGCACGAGGTCGTCCACGAGGCGGCGCGAGTTCGATGTCGCTCCTATGGACGACCGCTCGAAGTCGAGCCCGACCGCGACGTTGTACCAGCCGCGATTCTCCTCGCCGACGAGGTTCGCCGCCGGGACACGCACGTCTTCGAAGAAGATCTCGTTGAACTCGTGCGTGCCCGCCATGTTCACCAGCGGGCGAATGGTGATGCCCGGGGTGTCCATCCTGATCGCGAAGGTCGAAATGCCCTTGTGCTTCGGCACGTCCGGGTCCGTCCGCGCGGCCAGCCAGCCCCAGTCGGCGTAGTGGCCGAACGATGTCCAGATCTTCTGCCCGTTGATGATGTAGTCGTCGCCGTCGCGGACCGCGCGCGTCTGCATGGCGGCGAGGTCGCTTCCGGCGCCGGGTTCGCTATAGAGCGTGCACCAGAGGTCGGTGCCGTCGGCAATGCGCGAGAGGTACTGCTGCTTCTGGTCGTCGCGGCCGTAGAGCATGACCACCGGGCCGACCCAGGCGACGCCCATGTTCACGGTGCCTGGCACGCCGTGATACGCCATTTGCTCGTTGAAAATGAGCTGCTGCATCGGCGATGCGCCGAGTCCGCCGTACTCTCTCGGCCACGGGAGCGCCAGCCAATGCTTCGAGGCCAGCCGCGTCATGACCTCGCGTTCGATCGCGAGACCTTCGGCGAAGCTCTCATGCTCCCGGTCCCAGCCAGCCGGCAGGTCATGCTCGATGAAGCGGACGACTTCGTCCTGGAAGGCGGACTGCTCGGGATTGAGGTGGAAATTCATGTAGGTGCCCCGGCGTCTCAGCGATCGTAGTGGCGAGTCAGCGTGAGGAGCCGCTTGTGACCCTCCGGCAGACGCTCGAACGTAATGCGAATGGCGGCGGTAGCGTAGCACGTCCAGGAGCCAGCCTCGTCTCCTGAAAGTCGATGTACTCGCAGAGACGGATGGCGGTCGTTCTCGTCTAACAACTCGAGCGCCTTCTTCACGGCGCTTCGCTCAGCCGCGCTGAAGCGGTTGTTCAGGAGGTCGTCAACAAACTGGATGGTGAGATCGAGCGAACGAAGGTATTCGCTCATGCACGTCCTTCGAGAAGCGCGTCCAACTGTTCCTCGGTGACGCGCCTCACTCGCCCCTCGCGAGAATCCTCATGAGCAGCGCGAAGCCGCTCGCGATGTTCGGTTGTGTACGCCCACGCGTCCTCTCGCAACATCAACACGACCGGCCGAAGGATGACACCCTGACCTTCCCCGAGTTCCTCCACGAGGAACTCGGCCTCTCCATCCAAGTCCATCGCCCTACGAACTTCGGCCGGAAGCGTAATGCGGCCCGTCTTGCTCATTGTAATCCGTGCAGTCATGCCGCCACTATACCACATTGGCAAATCGCCACATCGCCGGACGTTGATGGACTCACGCATTGGTGCCGAATCTCCAACCAGGGAGTGCGCTCTGTGACCTGCCCGGCCTGTGGTTCAACGATGCGGGACGACGCTCGCGTGTGCTTGTCCTGCGGTGAAGTGGTCCGGGCGAAGGTGGCGCGCGCCGAACGGCTGCAGGCAGTCCCCGCCGGTGTCCCGCAGTGGATAGCCTTCGACGGCTCAAAGCAGGCCGATTCCGTGAGCTACCCGGCGTCTCGAATTCAACGGATCGTCGCAGCTTTCATCGACGCCTGCGTCCTGGCCATCCCGCTGATCCTCATCGGGTTGGTGACTGGTCAATCGACGGCCACGATCGATTCCTCCGGGCACCTGAGCGTGAATTGGCTCCGGATAGGCGTGACGTGCGGCATTCAAGCGGGCTATTTCATCGGCTTCGCCGCGAGTAGCTGGCAGGGCACGCCGGGCAAGCGGTTCATGGGCCTGCGCATCGTCACGCTCGAACAGGAGCCGATCAGCCTGCCGCAGTCCATCGGCCGCTGGGCCTGCCAGCAGGTCATCTTCGCGATAGTCATCCCACTGGCGATGATGGTCGCGCTGTTCGGGATCGTCGCTGTTCCGATTGCCATATTGGTGCTGTGCGGTGACGGCCGCTCTCCCTGGGACCGGATGGCGGGGACGATGGTGGTAGGGTAGGCGAGTCAATACGTCCAGCACGCTGACATCCGGGCCTCGGGCCTCGGCCCTCTCCGCCTATAATCCCTCCGTGCCTTCTCCCGCCGCTCCCGCCAGGCCCCGCCTCGTCGTGCTTGATTCACACGGCATCCTCTTCCGCGCCTTCTTCGCGATGGCGAACTCCGACAACCCCCTGATGACCTCGAAGGGCGAGCTCACGTTCGCCACCCACGGCTACGCAGAGACGCTGATCCGCGTCCTGGACATGCTCAAGCCGACTCACATCTGCGCCGCCTGGGACGCCGGCGGGCCTACCTTCCGCCATGAAGCCAGCGTTGAGTACAAGGCGACGCGGCGCCCCACTCCGCCCGAATTGCTGGTCCAGATGCAGCGTGTCCGCCAGATGCTCGAAGCGTTCAGCATCCCGATCTTCGAAATGCGGGGCTACGAAGCGGACGACGTCGCCGGGACGATTGCGAAGCAGGTGGCGGCGACCGGGATGGACGTCTACATCGCCACGCTGGACACCGACCTCGTCCAGCTCATTGGGCCCAACATCAACCTCTTCATGTTCCGGCCGTATCAGCGGGACGTCGTGGACTACAACGAAGCCCGCGCCGCCGAGCGTTACGGTTTTAGTCCTATCCACATGATCGACTACAAGGCGCTCAAGGGTGACACCAGCGACAACGTCGAGGGCATTAAGGGTATCGGTGAAAAGACGGCCACAGACCTGATCCGGCAGTTCGGCGGCGTGCCCCAGATCTACGAGAACATCGAGCTCACGAAGGGCGCGCTCAAGCAGAAGCTCGTGGACGGGCGCGACACGGCGTTCAGGAACCTGGATCTGGTCACGATTCACACGGATCTGCCAGTCGACTTCGACATCGAAAAGTGCAAGTTGCGGGACTTCGACCGGGACCGTGTGATGGCGCTGTTCCGCGAGCTGGAGTTCCGGGTCCTCGCACAGCGCCTCGATGAAGTGCTGGGCTCGAAGCCTGCCCAGGAGCTCGCAGAAGCTGAAACGACTCACGAGGTCGCCGCCACGCCGGACGAGCTTGCGGCGCTCGCGCAGGCGTTGCGGGCCGCGGGGTCGTTCGCCATCTCCACGGTCTCGTCCACCGGCGAGCCTGCACACCCGATGCTCCTGGGGCTGGGGTTCGCGGTGAAGCCGGGTCATGGCTGGTACGTGCCGATCGGGCACACGCCGCGGATGGACGCCCAGTTCGCCCAGGCAACGCTCGCTTCGATCCGGGAGCACCTCGGGCCCGTGCTGGCCGGCGCGGCGGTGAAGAAGACCGCCTACAACACCAAGTACGTCATGCATCAGTTGGCAGCCAACGGGATTGCGCTCGACGGCCACGACTTCGATGTCTCCATTGCCGCCTTCCTGCTCGGCGAGACCTCGTCAGCGCTGAGCGCGCTGGTGAACGAGCGGCTCGGCATTGAACTGGTAACGACCACTGCGCTTACGGGCACGGGTCGAAACGCGACACTGCTCGCCCAGGCCGAGATGGAGCAGGTCGCCCGGCATGCCGCACAACATGCCGAGATGCTGCTGCGCCTCCGGCCGCAACTCACCGACCAGCTCAACGAACGCGGCCAGTGGTCCCTGTTCAACGACATGGAAATGCCGCTAATGCCAGTGCTCTACCGGATGGAGACGGTCGGGGTCGCGGCGGATGTCACGGTCCTCCGCGACATCTCCCGCTGGCTCTCGGCCGACGCGGAGAAGGCCGAGCAGGAGATCTACGCCATCGTCGGCCACGAGTTCAACATTGGCAGCCCCAAGCAACTCAGCGACATCCTTTTCGGCGAACTCCAGCTTCCGAAGACGCGCAAGACCACGCAGGGCTATAGCACGGACCAGCGTTCGCTCGAGGGGCTGCGTCCGGTGGCGCCGATCATCGACGTCATCTTCCAGTACCGGGAACTGACGAAGCTGAAGTCGACGTACACGGACGCCTTGCCCGGCACCGTTGCGGCCGATGGGCGCATCCACACCGACTTTCAACAGACGGTGGCCGCCACCGGCCGGCTCAGCAGCACGAACCCGAACCTGCAGAACATCCCCGTGCGGACTGACACCGGACGGGACATCCGCCGGGCGTTCATCGCCAGCAACTTCGCCGACGCGGTTTTCGTGGCGGGCGACTATTCGCAGATTGAGCTGCGCGTGCTGGCCCACGTGACCGAGGACGAAGGGCTGATCTCGGCCTTCCTCGCGGACCAGGACATCCACCGCGCGACGGCGGCAACGGTGTACGGCGTGCAACCGGAAGAAGTCACCCGGCAGATGCGCGACACGGCGAAGATGGTGAACTTCGGCATCGCGTACGGCATGGGCGAATTCGGGCTCGCCAGCCGCACCGGGATGACCCGCGAAGAGGCCGAAGCGTTCATCACGAGCTATTACCGCAACTTCCCGGGTATCGCCCTCTGGCAGCAGAAAACGCTCTCGTTCACGCGCGAAAAGGGCTACGCGGAGACGTTGTTCGGGCGGCGGCGCTATCTGCCAGCCATCCGCAGCACCAACTTCCAGGTGCGATCAGCAGCCGAGCGCGAAGGTATCAACATGCCGATCCAGGGCACCGCCGCCGACATCATCAAGGTCGCGATGATCAAGGTGGACCAGGAGATGCGGGATCGCGAACTGCGAAGCCGCATGATCCTGCAGGTCCACGACGAACTCATCTTCGAGTGCCCCGCGGACGAGGTGGACGCAATCCGGGAACTCTCCACCCGCATCATGCCTGCCAGCCTCGAGATGAAGGTGCCGCTCAAGGTCGATCTGAAGCAGGGCAAGAACTGGGGCGAAATGGCTTAACGGCCGGTCAGGCCCCGGCGAACGCGTCCCGATGGCGTCGCAGGGCGTGATGCGATGGGCGTAGCCGGCTCCTCGATGGCACGTTTCGGAAACAGGTTCGTCGCTGCCCTCGTCTCCTGTCAGGCGCCTATTCGCTCTGCCAGGCCGGTTGCCGCTTCTCCGCGAATGCGGTCATCCCTTCAAGCGCCTCGGCTGAGGCGAAGTGCACGGCCGAGCGCGCCGACATCTCGTCGAACGCTTCATGCATCGCCATCCCCGGCACTTCTCGTACCAGGCGCTTTGCCCCGGCAAGAGCGTTTGGCGCCCCCTTGCGGACCATCTCCACATAACGCGCGACTTCAGCGTCGAGTTGGTCGGCTGGCACGGAGGAGTTCAGGAGCCCGATCTGGACTGCTTTCCGTCCGTCGAAGGCCTCACCGGTGAGGAACAGCTCCATCGCGTCGCGCAACGTGAGCTTTCGAAGCAAGACAACCGAGATGATCGCCGGGATGACGCCGATCCGGACCTCGTTGACCGCGAACGTGGCCGATTCGACGCCGACAGCGAGGTCGCACGCTGCGACCAGCCCGATGCCGCCCGCCCGCGCCGCACCGTTGATGGAACCGATCACCGGCTTGGGTGAGCCCCACATGAGTTCAAGAATCGGCGCCAGGGCCGTGGGGCCAGTCTGGCCGCCGGATTGGTTCGCTTCGCGTTGTTCTTTCAGGTCCGCACCGCTGCAAAACACCGTCCCCGTCGCCGTCAGGACGATGATGCGCACGTCCGGTTGCTGGATGGCCGTGACCATCCGCGCATGGAGTTCACTCGTCAGCTGGCGGGAAAGGGCATTCCGATTGGCTGGTGAATCAAGCGTGATGGTGCCCACGCCCCGGTCCACCGAAAGGTGCACGAGCTCGGTCACAGCGCAGGCTCATTCGCAAACTCGCCCGGTTGGCGTCCCGCGCCCGGCGGGCCCGCGAACGCCTGCGCGATGCCCATCCACTCCTCAGCGAGAGGCCCGCGCACTTCGAGATTGGTGTCGGCAACGTGACGGCGGCGCGTCACGACGCGGCAGAAGTCCGTGGCGCTGCCACGAATGACGTTTTCGTCGCTCTCTTCGCCCATCTCCCAGGTTGCGCCTGAGGGCGCCGTAAGCGTGATCCGGATGGGCACGGCCGGGACGTCCATCCCGCGATTGCTGTAGCTGTAGGGCCGCGCCCGGACTCCGATGAAGGCCACATGCCGGAGCCGGTCCGTATCCGGCCGTTCGATGCCTACCACGTCGACCACATCAAGCCCGTGCGACCACGTCTCCATCAGGCGCGCGGTGATGAACGAAACAGCAGACATCGCCGGGCCGGCCCACGGGATCCGGGCCGACGGGTTCAACGTTCGCCCAGCCTCGATCAGTTCGCGTGCGTTTGCCTGCCATCGGGCCAGGAGTTCGGCCGCCGTCAGCTTCCGCGCCCGTTCGAGGTAGGCCTGTTCGCTGTTGTCCGCCTGCCTGAGGTGGTCGCGGAAGTGCTCCGGGTCGCGGATCGCAAGCGTCGCCATGGTGTCGAACTGCGCCAGATGCGCCACCTGGTCGCGGGCGCTCCAGCCCGGGGCGTGCGTCGGCAGTTCCCAGGCGCCGGGCGGCATGCGGAGGAGCACGGATTCGAGCGCTGCCTGTTCGGCGGCCAGGTCGTCGATGACAGAATCGAGGATGGATGACATGAGCGGGATGCTACCGCAATCAGCGGGCGATGGGCCGTTTTCGGTGCGTCTTCCCGTGCGCGGCATTTCAACATGCTTGCAAACCGGCTCTCCCGGCTGCCAAACCGCTGGCGCTGCCACGGCGAATCTGTCACGCTCTAATGCGCTCGAACTCAATCCCCAGGGGGCACTACGCATGAACCTGTTTACCCGTCTGTTCGCTCCGGCCGAAGTGGCATACGCCCACTGCGATGGCCCGTGCGGTGTGTATGACCCGGCTGCCGCCCGGATCGCCGCTGAAGCCGTCCTCTCCATGGAGAAGAAGATCGCCGCTCTCGGTGACGCCCAGGACGCCGCGACCGTGAACACGCGCACCCGCTTCATCGCGATCAAGGAGTCCCAGGCGGAGATCGTGAAGCACGAACTCGATGTCCTCTGGCACGACTACTTCAAGCCTGAGCACCTCGAGAAGTTCCCGAACCTCCACGACACGTTCTGGAAGGCCGCCAAGCTCGCCTCCAAGAACAAGACTGAGCAGGACCCGGCTAACGGCGAGGCCCTTCTCGGCGCCATCGAAGAGATCCACAAGATGTTCTGGGCCACCAAGAACCGCGACGTGGCGTTCTACCGCGCGAACCCCTAGTCCCGCGCGGGCATCGATCGATCCGGCCCCGCCTCAGTCCGAGGCCGGGGCCGTTTTCGTCCCGGGAGGTTGCGGTGCGCGAATTCTGGCGGAAGCAGCCGAAGTGGCTCTGGGCGATCGCCGGGGGCGCGGTGCTGATCGAACTGGGCGGCGCCTTGATTGCGATGCGTCGTCGCGGGCCTCGGAAGGGAGGTGAGGGTTGAGTAAGCGAAAGAAGTCCAGCGGGCCGTCGTTCTGGGACTTGTTTGTCCTTTCGACGGTGATGTCGGTCAGCGCCACGATCGCGGCGCAGGCGGCGATGCGCTACCGCCGCTTCGCAATTTCGGGCGCCTCTATGCAGCCGGCCCTCGAACCCGGTGACTGGGTGCTGGTCGACGAGAAGGCCTACCGGCGACGTCTGCCGCGCACCGGCCACATTGTTGTTGCCGCCGACCCTCGGGACCCGGAGCGCCACCTGGTGAAGCGCGTCGCTGGCGTCGACCTCCACCGCCAGGTCCAACTCGCCGGAGACAACCCGGACGAAAGCACGGACAGCCGTCACTTCGGCCCCGTGCCCGCGAGCACGGTCCGGGGACGCGTCCGCTGGAGGTACTGGCCGCCGGGACGCGTGGGGACGGTGGTCTGATGCCGCGGAAGTCGAGCTGCACAACACACAGCAATGGGAAGCATGGAGTAGGGTGACGATTTCCCTGGCGTGATAGCGTGCCATGGAGATGACGTCGAGACGGACAATCGAGCCGCTTACGCCACGCCAGCGGGAAGTACTGGCGCTGCTCGCCGAAGGCAGGACCAACCCGGAAATCGCACAACTCCTCGGGATCAGCCTCGACGGGGTCAAGTGGCACGTCCGTGAAGTACTTGCACGCCTGGACGTCTCATCGCGCGAAGAGGCGGGAGCGTATTGGAAGCGCGAACAGTCCTGGTGGCGGCGGGCGGCCTGGGTGGCGCCGCTCTTCGCGAGTGCGCACGCCAGACTCGTGGTCGCTGCCGCTGCGGCGATAGGGCTCGGGGCGGTTGGTGTCGCTCTCCACGCCGCCCGGGACCGTGACAGCGATATCCCGCTCGCGCAGGCGACAGGCACGGCTGCGCCGACGGCGACCGCTACACCCGCCGCAGTGGACGAGTTCGCGCCCCACAGCGGAATCCCGGTCGTCGACGAGGTCATCGCGATTGTGAAGTCGGGCGACGTGGCGGCGTTCCGGGCGTTCATGAAGGCGTTCCCCGAACCGTGCACCACGAAGCAGCGAGGGGTTGGCTCTCCGCCCGCCTGCCCGCAGGGTGCACCCGAAGGCTCTATGGTCGACACCTTGCGGGCTTCAGCCGGGGAACGCGTGGATATGGGCGCCGATATGGATCAGTTCCTTGCGAACGTCGTGCCCCATCTTTCGACGCTGCACGGAGTCGCTGTCGCACAGCACGACACATTCCGCGGGCTGTTCCCCGCGTGGAAGTACGAGGTGATCGCCTACGGCAACTTCGGTGGCCAACAGGTGTGGGGGTTCTACCTGCTGGATGACACTGGCGTCGTGGGGGTCTGGGTGCCGGGCGGCGGATTCGCCGCCAGTGACCGCGCCAGGTCTATTCCCGACGCAGATTGGCTGGTCGCTCCGATTGGAGTGCCGCTCTTCGCCGGCATCCCCGGGCTGTTCGTGCTCGGCCGCGATCCGGAGATTCGGTTCCCCGTAAAGCTTCCTCCGGCCTGCGCCGGGCGGCCGTTCGGGATCAAGCTCTACGGCTATCCGCCGCCCGGCGTGTCCGGGGGCATCCAGGAACTCAGCGAGCCGGGCCTCGATGTCGTCGCCCGTGCCGTCGCAGACCCCAGCGGGTTCACGAACGTGGCGTTTCCGCTTCCCGGAACAGCCTCGGCGCCGCTGATAGTCCGGCCTGGGTTGCTGGCGTCGTGCCTGAGCGGGATTGCGGTGCAGGGGCAGACGAGCCTGGCGCTGCTGGCGAGCGCGCCCGATCGCGAGATCGCCATCATCGAGTACTCGGGCGCGGCTCTTGACCTGCCCGGTGGGCTCCGCGGCGGGACAATAGGCGAGTTCATCAGCCCGCTCACTGCAACGGTGAACGGGACGATATGCACGGTCGTCGACACCGCGGACCGGACAATTCGTAACTCACGGGGCAACGTGGAATTCAGAATCGGTACGGCGGACCAACCGGCGGCGTGCCGTGCGCCCGGCGCACGGATCGTCTTCAAGATGCCCGAGTCAACGGGGCCTGGGCTCGCGGGCCAGCCGCTGTTCGAAAAACCCGCGTTCATACCGGGGGCAATTCAGCTCGTCCGCAACATCGGACCTGAGGGCATCTCGAATTAGCCGCCGGCCAGCTCCCGGAGTACGAGCCCATCTGTCGGGAACGCGAGCTCGGGCGGCTCGCCCGGCGCGAACCAGCCAAGTTCCGTCAGTTCGCCGTCGACCGGGTGCAGGTTTCCGCCCGTCGGGTGGCCTTCGAACCAGATGCCGACGGTCTGCTTGTCGCGGTTGTGGAAGTTCGAATGCACGGCCACGACGGCGCGAAGCTCCACCGCCACGCCGGTCTCCTCTTTGAACTCCCGCCGCGCAGCCTCGCGCACATCCTCGTCCCACTCGACGTACCCGCACGGGATGCACCACAGCCCGGCGTAGTCGCCGGTCGCCCGCTTGCCGAGGAGCACGCGGCCTTCGTCGTCGCGGACAACGACCGCCACGCCGACGGCGGGGTTCCGGTACTCGATGTAGCCGCAGTCCGGGCAGACCTTGCGTCGGCGGCCCGAGCGCTCGACTTCGGCGAGCGCGGCGGCGCAGTCTGGGCAGTAGGTCGCGCTCACGGCTGAGGGAGCTTGCCCGCCGTCTTCAGGGCGATCATCGCCATCAGGTCTTCAGCGACCTTGGCGATCGCGATCTTGACCCCGGCGTTCGCCGGTTCGTCGCCGGGACCCCAGTGCTCGCTCGCGCGCGAAATCACCACGTCCGGGACAGCGGCGATGCCGCCGATGTGACGCATCACGCGAGAAACGTCGGTCACGCCGGGCTCAGCATCGCCACCGGCGATACCGATCAGCGCGAACGGCTTGCCGCCGGCGTGTGGCAGGTCGATGAAATCGAGGGCATTTTTCAGCCCGCCGGGCATGGCGCCGTGGTAGGAAGGCGCCGTGATCACGAACGCGTCCGCGGCTGTGCAGGCCGCGCGAAAGGCGCTCACCGTCGCCGGGTACTGCTCGTCGGGCCGGCCATCGAGGATCGGGAGCGAGCCGATTTCGAACGCTTCGCACTGCGCGCCCGCGGCTTCGAGCGCTTTGAACGCGAACGTGAGCGCCCGGTCCGCCGAACTGCGCGCCCGGATGCTGCCGTTGATGCCGAGGATGCGTGCCATGTGCTGTAGCGTACGGAGCGCCCGCCGAACACGCATGCGACGCTCCGGCCTCCGCGCCGTACACTTCGCACAATGCCACCGCGGATCGTGGTCGTGGGCTCGCTCATGATGGACCTCGTCGTCCGGGCGCCCCGCCTCCCCCTCCCGGGCGAGTCACTCCTCAGTCACAGCTTCCAGACATCGCCGGGCGGCAAGGGCGCGAACCAGGCAGTCGCCGCGGCCCGGCTGGGGGCCAGCGTCCGCATGGTCGGCCGCATCGGTAGGGATCGTTTCGGCGAAATCCTCCGCGGGAAGCTCGAAGAAGCCGGCGCCGACACGACCCACGTGTCAGTCGACCCGGAGGCTGGCACAGGCGTCGCCGTCCCCATCGTCCTCGATAGCGGCGACAACGCCATCCTGGCCGTACCCCAGGCGAACATGAACCTCGGCGCCGCCGAAATCGAGGCCGCGCAGGACGCCATCACCACCGCCGACATGCTTCTCCTGAATTTCGAAGCAGGCATGGACGCCGTTGAAGCGGCCGCGCGGATGGCCTCGGCTGCGGGCGTGCCCGTGCTTCTGAACCCCGCGCCGAGCGCGCCGCACTCCCCTTTGCTGCTCGCGCTTGCCCGGGTGGTGGTGGTGAACGAAATCGAGGCGGCGGCCATCGTCCCGGAGGCGGGCGGGAATCACGCCCAGGAGTTGAAAGACCTCCAGCGCATCGCGCCCCGCGTGGTGATCACACTCGGCGCGGAGGGATTGCTGGCGGGCGATATCGACGGCACGTTTTCGCTCCAGGCGTTCCCGGTCCGGGCGGTCGATTCGGTCGGCGCCGGCGACGCGTTCTGCGCGGCGCTGGGTGTTCGCCTGTGCGAAGGCGCGGACCTGCGCGAGGCTGCCCGGTTCGCGGCTGCGGCGGGGGCGCTGGCCGTGACGCGCCCAGGGGCGCAGTCATCGCTCCCGGCGCGAGCCGAAGTGGAGGCGTTCCTTGCTCAGCAGTGATGGAACTTTCCCTCGGCTTTCGTCGTTTCGTGTTGAAGATGGTTTGCGCCGCCCGGATACTCAGATTGCGCCCGGAGACGCCTGTTGAGCGTTCAACGCTTCTGCCCGCTCTGCGACCGCTCCTTCCAGGAAGGGGAGGCGGTGCTGCGCTGCGACGGCTGCGGGATTCTGCACCATCCCGGCTGTTGGGTGACGAACGGCGGATGCGCCACCCAGACGGACCATCGCATTTCGCCCTCTGCCATGGCGTACACCGCCAATGAACGCCAGAGCGGGGCGCCGGCGCCCCACCCGGGCGAAGGCATGCGGTCCGGCCCCATGGCGCCGCCACCCGCTGAGATTGGGGCTCCCGAGCCAATCCCGTTCCGTGCCACGCGGCCACCGGCTGCACAGCCGGCCCCGCCCGCCTCGCCGCCGCCGGCCGTTGAGGACGATGGCCCCGTGATCGGCGCCACCGGGCCCGCGCCGATGATTCACCGCACCCTGCCGTCCACGGCGGGCACGCCCGCGTTGCCGCGGCGGTACCAGCCGCCGCCGGGCGAGCACATGCCGCGCAAGCCCATGCCGCAGATTTATGACCGGCCGCGCATCCTCGCCTACTGGTACGTCCCGGCGGCGGCGCTCGTGGCGATCCTTGTCGCTTTCAGCGTTATCTGGGTGGTCGGCAAGTTCACCGGCGGTGAGAAGCAGTCCGATGCGGAGACAACCCCGGTCGCAACGCAACCCGCCGGGAGCGCTATCTCCACCAGTCAGCCAACATCGGCCGCGGTGACGACTCCAGGCCCGACGCAAACCGCGGCGCCTTCTACGGGGCCGGGCAAGTTCAAGGGTGGAGACGCGGTCATCGTCACGGGCACCGGCGACTGCCTGAATGTCCGCGTGAAGGCCGGCCGCGAAAACGATGCCATCGTTTGTGTTAAGGACGGTACTGAACTCGTGGTCACTGGTGGTCCAGAATCCGCGAGCGAATTGACGTGGTGGAAGGTGAGGACAGAATTGGGCGAAGGTTGGGCGGCCGAAGACTACCTCAACAAGAAGCCGTGAGACCGGCGGCCGCGGCTTTGGGCGCCGTCATGCTGGTCCTCGCCGCCGCATGCCACGGCGGAAGCGCGGAGGATGTGCCCACGCCTCCCGGCGCCGAGACCACGGCGCCCACGGCTGCCACTCCAACGGCGACTCCATCCCCCACACCCGACCCGCTCCTCAGCCCTCCCAGCAGCCAGGTTGAAGCCAGGGCATGGCTCCAAAACGTGCTCGGCCCGTCGTATTTCGATCCGCCCTGCCCGAAACGGCTGGAGAGCGCGGGTGTCGCCTGCGCTACTGGCGACGCGACCGGGGACGGCGCGGCGGAACTCGCCTACCTCGTGCCTGTGAAGACGCCCGGACCAGGGAGAGGCTTCCCTTCCGCTGTCTTCGTCCGTGGCGGCAGTTCGCAGAAGCTGGACGAGTTCGCACTCGACCTGACCGCTGATGCGTCCGTCCTTGGCCGTTCCCTCTTCCAGTTCGCCGACCGCACCGGCGACGGACGACCGGACCTTTCCTACGTCCAGAACATCTGCGGAGCCACCGGCTGCAGCTCGCGCGCGGTTGTCCTGACCTGGGATGGCACCGCCTGGCGCGATGTCGGCCCCGGTGACTCAGTGGCGAACGTCGATCAGATCGGCTGGAGCGGCGAAGGCGCTTCCAGCATCCTGGCCGTCCATGGCGGAAAGCTGCCTGCCTCGGCTCCGGCCGAATCCGGGCCAACCCGCGCGTCCACCACGCGCTACGGCTTCGCCGGCGGCCGCTACACCGCGCAGTCCGTCGAATCAGACCCCCCGGAGTACCTGTACCACCTTGTGGAAGACGCCGACGACGCGTTCCAGAATGACATGACGGGCTCCCAGGCAACCTACCGGAAGGTCATCGACAGCGGGACGCTGAAAGACTGGAAACTCAAGCCAGATGATCCGGACCGCCGCCCGGCACTGGTGGGATACGCGCTCTTCCGGCTGGCGCTCATCGACGCTGCTACGGGCCGTGACCCCACGGCCGCCCTGGATCGCGTCATCCGCGACAGCAAGGAGCCGCTGTTCGTCTACCTGGCCGAGGCATTCCGCAACGGATTCCAGGTGCGCGGCGGCGTCGTCGGTGGCTGCGCCGAAGCGAACCTCTACCTCCGCACGCCCCAGGGCGCCGGCCCGGACCCGGGAGGCTACGTCGCGCAGTTGTTCAATTACGGCTACGCGAACCCGCCTGGCAGCAAATGGATCGCGAAGATGTGCCCGTTTTAGGCGCTGATGAGCTCGGACGCTCGTCCAGCGAGACCGAGCAGCACTTCGCTTCGCTCAACGTCGCGGACCCATTCCGGCGGCAATGCCTGGAGACCGAGGCGCGCGCCGAGGAGCGCGCCGGCGAGTGTCGCGATGCTGTCGCTGTCGCCTGACGCGTTCGCTCCCTCCAGCAATGCCGCGCGGATGTCCTGCGGATGCCGCGCGACGACGAACATGGCGGCGGCAATGGCTTCATCGGCAGCCCAGCCCTCCAGGCGTGTGAGCACATCCACCGGGTCGGTCCCTTGCACTGCATCGTCCAGCGCACCCGCACACAACGCGGCAGTCGCGGCGTCGTATCGCGAAGCAGCCGCGACCATGAGTTCGAACGTCTGGGGAGGATCGTTTCCTGACAATTCGTTCGCCATGCCGGCCGCCATCGCGGCACAGGCGGCGAGGGCGATGGGGGCCTGGTGCGTCATTCTTGAGTGCTCGACGGCCCAACGTTCAGCGCGTTCCGGGTCCGTGTGAAGTAGCAGGCCGAACGGGTACGCGCGCATGACCGAGCCGCAACCGCCGGCATCCGGCCCGCCCGCCTTCCGCCACGCGGTCCCGCTCTGGAGGCGTGCTGCTCCGGCCAGGCAGGCGTTACCGGGTGCGCGGTGGCCGCCCTGCGGGTAGTCCTTCCAATACGCGAATCCATTCGCCATCTTTTGCATGGCGGCTTCGAACGATTCCTCATCCGCGCCCTCATCGAGCAGCGCCCGAAGCACGATTTCAGCCAGCTGGGTGTCGTCGGTGTACGGTGCGGATTCCTTACCGTCCTCGTGCCACCACAGTTCGAAACCCTTGACACCACCGGCGCCGTACTTTTTCTCCAACTCCCGAAACGAATAGAACTCGGTCGGATGACCAAGTGCGTCACCAATTGCCGCACCGAGCACAGCGCCCGCGCAGCGGTCGGCGAGTGAAGGCCCTTCCGAAAACTTCAGGATGAACTCCCGCTGCTCCCGGGTCTCGGGGCAATGAACACCTCGCGCCGCACGAAGCGCCGCGAGAGCTGCTTCCCCGTCGAAACCGGCGCTGCGGAGCACGCAGCCGCCAATCGTCCCCGTCCGCCCGAGCCCGCCTCGGCAGTGGATGACCAGGTTCTTTCCGGCACGCGCGTGTCCCTCGATCTCCGCCACCAGTGCCGAAACGAGCGATGCATCGGCCGGGACGGAAACATCGGCGATAGGGAACCGTCGCAGCGCGATTCCTGCCGCGGCTGCGGCCTCTGGCAGTTGCTGTATCTGAAGCAGGTCGAGCTCATGGTCTTCGATCAGGCTGACGAGAATCGCCGTTTCATAAACCGTTTTCAGACGTTGGAGGTCGGCCGCGAGGTCACGAGCCCACGCGCCCGTTGCGGCCGCCGGGTCCTTCTTCCCGGGCGCGAACGTCAGTCCCACCTTGCCAGGCCAGGGCAAGGGCAGCCACGCCACTTCGATAGGGTGCGTTACCGAAGTTCTCGCGTCAGCCATGGGAGTCCTCCGGGCCGGAGTCTAGTGTCCGCTGCGTCAACTGGTGTCGCGCTCAGAACATCCGGCGCAGGTTCGCCATCGCTATCGCCGCCTGGGCTGCTTCTTCGCCTTTGTGGCCGTCCTTGCCGCCAGCGCGCGAAAGCGCCTGTTCCACGTTGTCGACCGTGAGCACGCCGAAGATGACCGGCACGCCGGTCTCGCGTGCCGTCGCGCCGATGCCGTCGGTTGCGCCCCCGGCCACATACTCGAAGTGGGCGGTGTCACCACGGATGACCGCTCCGAGGCAGATAACGGCGTCGAAGCGGCCGCTGCGCGCGGCCCAGTTCGCGGCCGTCGGGATTTCGAATGCGCCGGGGACCCACGCGACCGCGACGTTTTCCGGCGTGACGCCACGCTCGCCCAGGCATGACTCCGCGCCTTCGAGCAGCTTCCGCGTGACGAACTCATTCCAGCGCGACACGACGATGCACACGCGCAGCCCTTCCCCGTCGAGCGAACCTTCGAGCACCGGCATCAGTTCGACCCCGCGGACGTGGTCGATTCGAGGCCGTCGAGCAGGTGGCCCATGCGCTGCCGCTTGGTGTCCAGGTAGCGGACGTTGTGCGGGTTCGGCTCGGTCAGGATCGGTACGCGTTCGACCACTTCGAGCCCGTAGGCTTCCAGGCCTGCGCGCTTCGCCGGGTTGTTCGTGATCAGGCGCATCTTGCGCACCCCAATGTCGCGCAGGATCTGCATGCCGATGCCGTACTCTCGCTGGTCCGGTGGGAAGCCCAGGGCGACGTTGGCATCGACGGTGTCGTAGCCCTTGTCCTGCAGTTCATAGGCCCGGAGCTTGTTGTGCAGGCCGATGCCGCGCCTTCGTCGGCGATCATCTTGAGCGCACGGTCCTTCTGCTCGCCGCAGTCGCAGCGCATCGAGCCGAAGACGTCCCCCGTGACGCACTGGTCGTGGACGCGCACGAGCGTGGGCGTCTCCGGGTCGATCTCACCCTGGACAATGGCGACGTGCTCGTCCGGGTAGTTTTCCGCCTTGAAGGCGAGGATCATCATGTCGCCGACCGGCGTGGGAAGGCGCGTTTCGGCGACGCGTTTCACCAGGTGTTCGTGCCTCAGGCGGTACTTGATCAGGTCGTTCACGGTGACAATACGCAGGCCGTGCCGGCGGGCGAAGCGCTTCAGGTCCGGCATCCGCGCCATCTCGCCGTCCATCTTCATCACTTCGCAGATCACGGCCGCGGGATAGAGGCCGGCGAGCTTCGCGAGGTCCACGCTCGCCTCGGTCTGCCCCGCGCGGACGAGCACGCCGTCTCGCCGCGCGCGCAGCGGGAACATGTGGCCAGGACGCGCGAGGTCTTCCGGGCGCGTTTCCGGGTCGATGATGACCTGCACGGTCCGCGCGCGGTCCGCGGCGCTGATCCCCGTGGTGACGCCGGTGCGCGCCTCCACCGAGACCGTGAACGGCGTACCAAAACCGGAGTTGTTCGCCGACGGGTCGATCATCAGCGGCAGCTTGAGGTGCTCGGCCCTGTCCTCGGTGATCGGGCAGCAGATCAGGCCGCGCCCGTATTTCGCCATGAAGTTGATGGACTCCGGCGTGACGAACTGTGCCGGGATGCAGAGGTCGCCTTCGTTCTCGCGGTCCTCATCGTCCGTGATGATGACGAAGTGGCCGCGGCGGAACTCCTCGATCGCCTCGGGGACGGTTGCCATGACGGGGTCGCGTTCGGTCACTTCCGTGCCTCCTGGGTGCTCGCCACGAAGTTCTCGATGTAGCGGGCGATGATGTCGGTTTCGAGGTTGATCCGGTCACCGGGCTTCCGGTTGACGAGGTTCGTGTGCTCCTGGGTGTACTGCACCAGCGAGACCGAGA
>WBZP01002995.1_pt1 | contig 18829 bp, 19 predicted proteins | sample 5204301 | NCBI WGS metagenome assembly WBZP01 (sample SAMN12412401, study PRJNA552823) | activated sludge metagenome | isolation source: activated sludge from nitrification reactor of wastewater treatment plant... | place: USA: Pennsylvania | collected 2017 | reverse complement strand
GCAAGTCATCGCGATCACCGGCAGCAACGGCAAGACGACGACGACCGCCTTGACGGGCGCGCTGTGTCGCGCCGCCGGCCGACACGTGGCCGTCGCCGGCAACATCGGGCCGGCTGTGCTTGACGCGCTGATGACGGCTCTCGACGAACATGCGCTGCCCGACCTCTGGGTCCTGGAACTGTCCAGTTTTCAGCTTGAGACGACTTTTTCGCTCAATCCCGCTGCTGCCGCGCTGCTCAATGTCAGCGAGGACCACCTCGATCGCTACGCGGGCATGGAGGACTACACGGCAAGCAAGAGGCGTATCTTTCAGGGCGGCGGCGTCATGGTGCTCAACCGTGACGATCAGCGCAGCCTGGCGGCACGCCGCGCCGGTCGTCGGGTGATCACCTTCGGTCTGCATCCGCCGGCGAGTGCCGACGACTTCGGCCTTGTCGAGGGGTGGATCATGCGTGGCGACGAGAAGCTGATCCGGCTCACCGAGCTGCGTTTGATTGGCCAGCACAATGCGGCCAACGCAATGGCCGCCCTGGCGCTCTGCACGGCGGTCGGGATCGGCGTGCGAGAGGTGCTGCCAGCCCTGGCGGCCTTTGGTGGACTTGCCCACCGAGTGGAAAAGGTAGCGGAAATCAATGGCGTCGAATACTTCGACGATTCCAAGGGGACGAACGTCGGGGCCACGCAGGCGGCCATGGAGGGCCTGGGGCGGCCGGTGGTGATCATTCTTGGCGGCGATGGCAAGGGCCAGGATTTCACCCCTTTGCGTCAGGCGGTCGAGCAGCATGGGCGCGCAGTGGCGCTGATCGGTCGTGACGCGCCGCTCATCGCCGGCGCGCTCGAAGCGTGTCGGGTTCCGATCCGCCAGTGCGGCGACATGGCCGACGCCGTTCGCTGGTGCGTCTCACAGGCGCAGCGCGGAGACGCCGTCCTGCTCTCGCCGGCCTGCGCGAGCATGGACATGTACCGCAACTACGCGCACCGGGCCGAGGAGTTCGTCGCCGCTGTCCATTCTGTTGCGGGAGAGACCACCTGATGCTGCGTACGCTTGACATGCCCCGCCGCCTGCCGTCCGAGATCGATCTTGCGCTGCTCTGGAGTACGCTCCTGCTGCTGCTCATCGGTATGGTGATGGTTTACTCGGCGTCGATGGCAACGGCCGAAGCGGGGCGTCAGACCGGCAATCAACCGGCCTACTTTCTTGTCCGTCATGCGGTATTCCTGATCATCGGGCTGGTGGCCGCGGCCGTGGCGTTTCAGGTGCCCCTGTCGGCCTGGCAGCGGTGGGCGCCCTGGCTTTTCGTCGGCGGCTTCCTGCTCCTGGCGCTGGTCCTTATCCCGGGTGTCGGGCGCGAGGTGAACGGCGCGCGCCGCTGGCTACCCCTGGGCATCGTCAACCTGCAGCCGTCCGAGCTGATGAAACTCTTTGCCGTTCTCTACACGGCCGACTATACAGTGCGCAAGATGCCCTGCATGCATGACCTGAAGAAGGCGTTCCTGCCGATGGCCGGCGCCATGGTCGCCGTCGGCATCCTGCTCTTGAAGGAGCCGGACTTCGGTGCCTTTGTCGTCATCATCGCGATCGCCATGTCGATTCTCTTCCTCGGCGGCATGCGCGCACGACTGTTCGTCGTCCTGATCCTTGTCCTGGCGGCAGCATTTGCTGCCCTGATCATCTTTTCTCCCTATCGAAGAGACCGGATTTTCGGGTTCATGGATCCATGGGCTGACGCCTTTGGCCGCGGCTACCAGCTGTCGCATGCGCTGATCGCCTTCGGCCGCGGTGAAATGCTCGGCGTCGGACTGGGTGCCAGTGTCGAAAAGCTGTTCTATCTGCCTGAAGCGCACACGGATTTCCTGCTCGCCGTGATTGCCGAAGAGCTGGGCTTTGTCGGCGTGCTGAGCGTGATCCTCCTCTTTGCCCTCTTGATCCAGCGTGCTTTTGCGATTGGTCGCCAGTCGGTCGCCCTCGACCGTCTCTATTCGTCTCTCGTCGCGCAGGGCGTTGGCGTCTGGCTTGGCGTCCAGGCGTTCATCAACATGGGAGTGAACACTGGTTTGCTGCCGACAAAAGGCTTGACCTTGCCCCTGATGAGTTTTGGTGGTTCGGGAATTCTGGCCAACTGCGTGGCGCTCGCGGTGTTGCTCAGGATCGACTGGGAAAACCGTCAGTTGATGCGGGGAGCGAAGGTGTGAGCGCAGGATCGCCCCGCTTGCCGGTGAAGCTGCCGCGCCGCCTGCTGCACGGGGTGGGCGCATGAGCAAGACGCTTCTGGTCATGGCTGGCGGCACCGGCGGACACGTCTTCCCGGGGTTGGCGGTGGCTGACCTGCTGCGCAGTCGAAGCTGGAAAGTTGTCTGGATGGGCGCTCCCGAGAGCATGGAGGCAAGGCTTGTCCCTCCACGCGGCTATGAAATGGCCTGCGTGCGGTTCGCCGCGTTACGCGGCAAAGGGCTGCTGCGCAAGCTTCTGCTCCCATTCTACCTGTTCGCCGCATGTTGGCAGGCGGGGCGGGCGATTCGTCGGGTGCGACCGAACATCGTGCTCGGCATGGGCGGCTACGTGAGCTTTCCAGGCGGCCTGATGGCTGCTCTGCTGGGCTATCCCCTGCTCATTCATGAACAGAACTCGATCGCCGGTCTGGCCAACCGCGTGCTCGCCAGATTTGCCGACCGGGTAGCCTGCGGATTCCCCGGCGCATTGCCGAACGGTACCTGGGTAGGCAACCCGCTGCGTCCTGAAATGACCGCCATGCCGGCGCCGATCGCGCGCCTCGCCGAGCGGTCGCCGCCGCTTCATCTGCTCGTGCTCGGTGGCAGCCAGGGAGCGATGGTCCTGAACGAGATGGTTCCCAAGGGTCTGGCTTTGCTGGAGGCCGACGAGCGCCCATTGGTCGTCCATCAGGCGGGCGAGAAGCACTTGTCGCAGCTTGAGGAGAATTACGCCGTGGCCGGAGTGCGTGCGCATTGCGCCGCCTTCATTGAAGACATGGCCGGCGCTTACGCGTGGGCCGATCTGGTCATCTGTCGTTCCGGTGCGCTGACCGTCGCCGAACTGGCGGCGACCGGTGTAGCCAGCGTTCTCGTTCCGTATCCACATGCAGTGGACGATCATCAGACAACGAACGCGGAGTTCCTGGCCCAGGCAGGGGGTGCGTTCCTCCTGCCGCAGGACCGCCTGACGCCGGAAGCCGTCAGTCAGTATTGCCGGTCTGCACGCAGCCGCCTGGCGGAGATGGCGAGCCGGGCGCGCGAGGTGGCCAAGCCCGAAGCAACTGAAGAACTGGCCAAGATGTGTGAGGAACTTGTCAGGTGAAACACAAAGTCAAGCATATCCATTTCGTCGGCATCGGCGGCGCCGGGATGAGCGGTATCGCCGAGGTGCTGGCCAACCTGGGGTACATGGTCAGCGGCTCGGACCTGAGCGAGAGCTCGACGACCAGACGCCTGGCCGGCGTGGGCGTACGAACGCTGGTCGGACATGCGGCCGAGAACGTTGGCGGCGCCGACGCAGTCGTCGTTTCTTCGGCCGTACAGGCAGACAATCCGGAGGTCGTCGAGGCGCGCCGGCGCCGGCTGCCGGTCGTTCCGCGCGCGCAGATGCTGGCTGAACTGATGCGCCTGAAGCAGGGCATCGCTGTTGCCGGGACACACGGCAAGACGACGACGACCAGCCTGGTTGCCTCGATCCTCGGCCAGGGCGGCATGGACCCGACGTTCGTCATCGGTGGCCGGCTCAACGCTGCCGGAGCGAATGCCCGGCTCGGTACAGGCGACTTCCTGGTTGCCGAAGCCGACGAGTCGGATGCTTCGTTTCTGTTTCTTTCCCCCGTGATCTCGGTGGTCACCAACATCGATGCCGACCACATGGAAACCTACGGGCACGACTTCAACCGCCTCAAGCAGGCTTTCGTCGATTTCCTGCAGCGCCTGCCGTTCTATGGCGTGGCTGTTCTTTGCGCCGACGACGCCAACGTCAGGGCAGTCATGCCGCAGGTTGCGAAACAGATCGTGACCTATGGTCTCGCAGCGTCAGCCAACGTCTACGCAGAAAACGTCCTGGCCGACGCCGGCCGGATGCGCTTCGACTGCGTGCGCGTGAATGGAAGCGTCAGTCGCCTGCCGATTGTTCTCAACCTGCCTGGACGCCATAACGTTCTCAACGCCCTGGCCGCGATCGCCGTGGCGAGCGAAATCGGTGTCAGCGACGAAGCGATCATTGCCGCGTTGAACGAGTTTCGCGGCGTCGGCAGGCGTTTCCAGCGCTACGGCGAAGTGGTGCTACCGGCTGGTGGGCGGTGCACGCTGGTCGACGACTATGGCCACCACCCGGTCGAAATGAAGGCGACGCTCGCTGCGGCGCGCGGCGCCTTTCCTGGACGGCGCTTGCTGCTCGCCTTTCAGCCACATCGCTATACGCGCACGCGCGACTGTTTCGAGGATTTCGTGCAGGTCCTCAGCGGTGTTGATGCGCTCATTCTGAGCGAAGTCTACCCGGCCGGCGAGCAACCGATCGTCGCCGCCGACGGCCGCGCGCTGGCACGCGCGCTGCGGGTGGCAGGCAAGATCGAGCCCGTTTTTGTCGAGAGCATCGGTGACTTGCCGCAAACGATTCTCGACGTCGCTTGCGATGGCGATGTCGTCATGACCATGGGCGCCGGATCGATCGGCGGGGTTGCTGGAAAACTCGTTGCCGATCAAGGATGAGGCGATGAATGTGAAGGATTTCGGAAAGGTTGCCGTACTCTTCGGCGGACGCTCGGCGGAGCGTGTTGTGTCGCTGGCCAGCGGTTCGCGCGTGCTTGCCGCGCTGCAGCGCCAGGGTGTGGACGCGCAGGCCTTTGATCCGGCAGGGGACAAACTCGACGATCTGACCGCTTTCGATCGCGCCTTCATCGCGCTGCACGGACGTTACGGAGAAGATGGCACGATCCAGGGCGTGCTTGAGCTGATGGGCATTCCCTATACCGGCAGCGGCGTCCTGGCCTCGGCCCTGGGAATCGACAAGTGGCGCACGAAGACCCTCTGGCGTGCGGCTGGCCTGCCCGTGCCCGACTACATGTTGCTTGACGAAAACAGCGATTACGCCGCCGTCGAGAGGAAGCTGGGTTTGCCGCTTTTCGTCAAGCCGGCCAACGAAGGCTCGTCGATCGGCATCACCAAGGTCAGGCAGAGCGGCGAACTTGCGGCTGCCTATGCCGAGGCGGCGAAACATGATGCCGTGGTGATTGCCGAACGTGCCATCCTGGGCGGCGAGTATACTGCCGCCATCGTCGGCGATCAGGCCTTGCCGATCATCAAGATCGAACCCAACGGCGAGTTTTACGACTACGAAGCCAAGTACCTGCGTGACGACACGGCCTACCTGTGCCCCTGCGGGCTGACGGCGGTGCGCGAGAGCGAACTGCGCGGGCAGGCGCTGGAAGCATTTCGCGTCCTTGGCGGGCGTGGCTGGGGGCGCGTCGACTTCCTGCTTGACCAGGAGACCATCGATGGGCGGCAGGCGGCGTACTTTCTGGAGGTCAACACGTCGCCTGGCATGACCGACCATTCACTGGTGCCGATGGCCGCACGCGCGGCCGGCATGAGCTACGACCAACTGGTTCTTCGCGTTCTGGCGCTTGCTACCCTCGGATGAATGATGTGGCACAAACCGCGTCTGCTGAAGGCTGTTTCCGACCTGCTCTTTCTGCTCGGGGGAGCCGCGTTTGCGCTCGCTGCCATCGTTTGGGGGGCGCCGCGCCTGACCCTGTTTCCGCTCGAGCAAGTGGCGGTAGTACACGAGTTGCAGGAGATTCGGCGCAGCGAAGTCGAGCAGTCGTTGGCGGAAGCACTACGTGGCAATTTCTTTACCGTGAACGTCGAATCACTCCGTCTGGCTCTCGAGCAGCTGCCATGGGTGCGGCGCGCCGAAGTATGGCGCCGGTGGCCGGCACGTGTCGAAGTGCGCATCGAGGAACATCAGGTTGCCGCCTATTGGGGCAACACGCCAGGACGGCTGGTCAACACCTACGGCGAAGTGTTCGCCGCCGCACTTTCCCGGGAGCAGGACCTGCCGAGGCTGAGCGGGCCGGCAGGCGCCTCCGCGGAACTCCTGCGGCGGCACGACGAGTTCGCCGAGATCATGAAGCCGATCGGTCGTCGGCCGGCAGAGCTTGCTCTCTCGCCGCGCCTGGCCTGGTTGCTCAAGCTGGAGGACGGGCTGTTGGTTGAACTGGGGCGCGAACAGGCAAAAGCGCCGATCCGCATGCGGCTGCAGCGTTTCGTCGACTACCACGCGACGATCACCAACGTCGGCCAGCTGCGGCCGATGGCGGTGGACATGCGTTATCCCAATGGTTTCGCACTGCGGTTTTCCGCGGGTGCCGGTCAGGAAGTCAAAGGAAAGAAATGAGCAGGGATAGTAAGGACTTGATCGTTGGACTGGATATTGGCACCTCGAAGATCGTTGCGCTGGTTGCCGAACTTACGGCCGAAGGCCGCGTGAACGTCATCGGCATGGGATCGCAGGAATCGAAAGGCCTGAAGAAAGGCGTCGTGGTCAACATCGAGGAAACCGTGGCGACCATCTCGCGCGTTCTGCAGGAAGTCGAGCTGATGGCTGATTGCAAGGTGCGCGATGTGTATACCGGTATAGCCGGTAGCCACATCAGAAGCTTCAACTCCAACGGCATGGTCGCCATCAAGGACAAGGAAGTCACGCCGATGGATGTCGAGCGGGTGATTGAAACAGCCCGTGCGATGCCCATTCCGGCCGATCAGGAGATCCTGCACATCCTGACCCAGGAATTCATCATTGACGACCAGGATGGCATTCGCGAACCGATCGGCATGAGCGGCTTCCGTCTGGAAGTCAAGGTGCATATCGTGACCGGAGCGGTTTCGGCGGCGCAGAACATCGTCAAGTGCGTTCGCCGCTGTGGTCTGGAGGTCAATGATCTGGTTCTGCAACCGCTCGCTTCGAGCCGCGCAGTGCTCTCCGAGGATGAGAAGGACCTCGGGATCTGCCTGATCGACATCGGTGGCGGGACGACCGACCTGGCGGTGTGGACGCAGGGGGCGATTCGCTATACTTCCGTTATTCCGATCGCCGGTGATCAGATCACCAACGACATCGCGATGGCGTTGCGCACGCCAACGCGCGAGGCGGAGGACATCAAACGGACGCACGGTTGCGCGCTGGCGCATCTGGCGGATCCGGACGATGTCCTCGACGTCGCCGGCGTCGACGACCGCCCCTCGCGCAAGCTGTCGCGTCGCGCGCTGGCCGATGTCATACAGCCGCGCGTCGAGGAACTGTTCGAGCTGATCCAGGCGGAATTGCGGCGCTCCGGATTTGAAGACGTCCTGTCTTCCGGTATCGTCCTCACCGGGGGAGCGTCGGTGATGCCCGGAATGATCGAACTTGGCGAAGAGATTTTTCACATGCCTGTTCGCTTGGGCGTGCCGAAGTATCAGGGGGCCCTGGCCGACGTCGTGCAAAGTCCACGTTTTGCCACCGCCTGTGGTTTACTGCTGGAAGCGCAGACTCAGCGCAAGCGTGGTCTGAAGGTGCGTGAGACACGCGACGTCAAGCAGGTTTTCGGACGCATGAAGTCCTGGTTCGAGAAGAACTTCTAGGCCTTCCGTGCGCAACAACAAGCAGCAGCAACAATGAGCACCATCCCATCGAAATGACGCTTTTTGCAGAGGAGGCGATAATGTTTGAAATCATCGACAAGGAAGAACGAGGCGGCGAGCCGGACACCGTGATCAAGGTGATAGGTATTGGCGGTGCCGGTGGCAATGCCGTCGATCACATGATCAGAGAAGGAGTGAATGGCGTCGATTTCATCGCCGCCAACACCGATTCGCAAGCGCTTGGGCGCAGCATTGCGCTGCGCAAGTTGCAGCTGGGCAAGACCGGTCTCGGCGCCGGAGCCAAGCCAGAAGCCGGGCGCAGCGCCGCGATGGAGGAGCGAGAAGCGATTGCCGAGTCACTCAGAGGCGCGCACATGGTCTTCATCACGGCCGGCATGGGCGGTGGCACGGGTACCGGCGCGGCGCCGATCGTCGCGGAAGTGGCGCGTGAACTTGGCGTGTTGACGGTCGCCGTCGTGACCAAGCCCTTCGGCTTCGAAGGCAAGCGTCTGAAAGTGGCGGAAGTCGGAATCGGCGAGCTGCAGAAGCACGTCGACTCGCTGATCGTCATTCTCAACGATCGCCTGATGGATGTCCTCGGCGATGACGTGTCGATGGACGAAGCTTTCAAGGCGGCCGACAATGTCTTGCGCAATGCCGTCGGCGGGATAGCGGAAATCATCAACTTCCCGGGCCTGGTCAACGTCGATTTCGAAGACGTGCGCACCGTGATGGGCGAGATGGGGATGGCCATGATGGGATCGGCCAATGCTGCCGGAGTCGACCGGGCGCGAATCGCGGCGGAACGTGCGGTCGCCTCACCGCTGCTCGAAGGCGTCAACCTGTCCGGCGCCAAGGGCGTACTGGTCAACATCACGGCGACGCGCTCCTTGAAGATGAAGGAGGTCAACGAAGTGATGAACACTGTGCGCGCCTTCGCCGCCGACGATGCCCACATCATCTTCGGCGCCGTCTACGACGAGAGCATGGCTGAAGACATCCGGGTGACCGTCGTCGCGACGGGCCTCGGGCAGCCGCAGGCGAAGCGGCAGAATTTCGAGGTGATCAATACAACGATGAGTCAGGCGACGGGTACCGACGGACGTTTCGCGCACGCCCACAGCATCGACTACTCGACGCTCGACCAGGTTCCCGCGATTGTCCGCAAGGGGCGCAGTGCAACGGTGGAAGCGCTGGCCAACAGTGGGGTCGATCGTTACGACATCCCGGCCTTTCTCAGGAAACAAGCGGACTGAGCCGGCGCCCAAAGCAACTCCTCTGCCGAGTCGACGGTTTCCGGACCCCTGGCGGGTGTGCTAGAATCCGTCGATTCAATCGTTTTTTCAGGCACATGTTAAAGCAACGCACACTCAGGTCGATGGTTCGCGCGGCGGGCGTCGGTCTGCATTCGGGCGTCAAGGTCAATATGAGCTTGCGGCCGGCGGCACCCAATACGGGCATCGTCTTTCGCCGCATCGATCTGGATCCGGTTGTCGACCTGCCGGCATCGGCTCTGCTTGTCGGCGATACGCGCATGTGTTCGTCCCTTGAACGTGACGGTGTCAAAGTGGGGACGATTGAACATCTGATGTCGGCACTGGCCGGGCTCGGCGTCGACAACGCCTTCATCGACCTGGATGCGCCGGAAGTGCCGATCCTCGATGGATCGGCGTCGCCTTTCGTCTTTCTGATTCAGTCCGCCGGGCTCGAGGCGCAGCCGGTAGCCAAGAAATTCATCCGCGTCAAGCGGCCCCTGGAGGTGAGCGAGAAGGACGCTGCCGGCGAGAAGTGGGCCCGCTTTGAACCCTACGAGGGCTTCCGGCTGTCGTTTTCGATCGGTTTCAGCCACCCGGCGATCGACCGCACGGGCCAGTCGGTGACGATTGATTTCGCCGATCACTCGTATGTCCGTGAGGTAGCGCGGGCACGTACTTTCGGCTTCATGCAGGAGGTCGAATGGTTGCGCGAGAACGGACTGGCGCAGGGTGGCGGACTGGACAACGCCGTGGTGCTCGACGAGTACCGGATTCTCAATGCCGACGGCCTGCGCTACAGCGACGAGTTCGTCAAGCACAAGGTGCTCGACGCGATCGGCGATCTCTACCTGCTGGGTCATCCCTTGCTGGCATCCTTCGTTGCCCACAAGTCCGGACACGCACTGAACAATAAGCTGGCGCGAGAATTGCTGGCCCAGCCAGACGCATGGGAATACGTCAGCTTCGAACGCCAGGAACTGGCACCAAAGGCTGTTTCCCGCTGGTTCGCCTTGCCGGCGCATTGACTGGCGGCCGAACGCCATGTGGTTGTTGCGCTTGCTGGCCGTGTTGACGGCGATTGCCGTGGTCGCCGGTGTCGCCATGTTTCTCGTCACCGGCGAACGCCGCTACGTCCGCTTTGCCTGGCGCCTCTTCCGCTATTCGCTGATCGTCGCCCTGCTTGTCTTTGCCTTGTTGATCGTCGAGCGGGTGGCTGTCATTCCCGTGTAGCCGCGCGGGCGAGCAGATGCTCGATGGCCGTCCGTAACGCCGAAGGGGGCAGCGACTCGCCGAGCAGGGAAAGTTCCTTTCTTGCCTGGACGCTCAGGGGTTTCTGTTCCGGCCGCCGACGCTGTTCTGTCGGCTGGGTTTCTGTTCGTACCTTCACCACGATCCCGTGACACTCGACCCCGAGCCGGGCGAGGCTGTCGAGCAGCGTCGGCAGCATTTGACGAAGCTTGCCGGCGACGGCGCCGCTTTCGGTGTGGATGACCACGGTGCCGGCCTTGATGTTTACCAGTCGACTTGCCTGGCCCAGGTGAGCCGGCACAATTGCCTGGTAAACGCCGGCCAGTCTGATCAGCGAAGTGGCGTGCGCGAGAACCTTTCCGGCTCCTTCGTCTGCTGCCTGCAGATAGTCGTAGGGCGTCTGCGTCATCAGTGGCCTTGCCCGGAGGATGATGACCTCGGATCGGCGGGTGGAGGCGTTTGCGGCATGCGTTGTGGCGCCGGCGTGTGGCTAGGCGCGCTCGTAGACGACGAAGTCGAAGGGCGGATCTTCGCGCCACGCGTTCGCTTCAGGTGTCGGAGCACAACCCGGAGCGCGCGACACCTCCCGCCACTCGGCGTGGGAAAGCTCCGGAAAGAAGGCGTCACCCGGAGCGTCGGCGGCCACTTCCGTCAGGTAGATCCGTCCGGCTAGCGGCAGGGCTTGCCGATACAACTCGGCGCCGCCGATGATGAAGACATCTGTCGCCGAGCCGGCAAGAGCGATGGCCTCGCCAAGCGAGTGCGCCAGAAGGGCGCCCTCGGCGCGATAGGCAGTGTTTCTGCTGACGACGATGTTGCGCCGTTTCGGCAGAGGCCGGAAAGGGAGCGGCAGGGATTCCCACGTTCTTCGCCCCATGATCACCGCCTTGCCGCTCGTCGTCTGCCGGAAGTGCCGCAGATCGTCCGCCAGATGCCAGAGCAGATGGCCATCCCGGCCGATGGCACGGTTTCGTGCCACGGCTGCAATCAGGCAGAGCATGGGGGGCGCCGACGGGCGCCGTGCCGTCGACCGTCGATGTCGTGCATCTCAGACAGCGATCGGCGCAGCGATATGAGGGTGCGGATCGTAGGCGTCAAGTGTGAAGTCCTCATAATGGAAAGCGAAGAGGTCGCCGATCTCCGGGTTAAGCCGCATGCTCGGCAACGCACGGGGTGTGCGCCCCAATTGCAGCTGTGCTTGCGCAAAATGATTGCTGTACAGATGCGCGTCGCCGAAAGTGTGAATGAACTCGCCCGGCAGGTAGCCGCATACCTGCGCCAACATCAGCGTGAGCAGGGCATAGGAAGCGATGTTGAACGGGACGCCGAGGAAAATGTCAGCGCTGCGCTGATAGAGCTGGCAGGAGAGCCTGCGTTGAGAATCCGGTGTCGCCGCCGGTGCGACATAGAACTGAAACAGGGCATGGCACGGTGGCAGCGCCATCCGGTCGACATCGGCTGGATTCCAGGCGCTCACCAGATGGCGGCGCGAATCGGGGTTGTTCTTCAGGCCGTCGACCAGTCGAGCGATCTGGTCGATCCGTCCCCCATCGGGCGCTGGCCACCGTCGCCACTGATGGCCGTAAATGGGCCCGAGATCGCCTGCCGGGTCGGCCCATTCGTCCCAGATCCGGACGCCGTGCTGTTGCAGGTAGCGAACGTTCGTTTCACCCTGGAGGAACCATAGAAGCTCGTGAATGATCGAGCGCAGGTGTACCTTCTTGGTCGTAACGAGCGGAAAACCGGCTGCAAGATCAAAGCGCATCTGCCAGCCAAAGACCGAGCGCGTACCGGTTCCGGTGCGGTCGTTCTTCATCGCTCCCTGCTCAAGCACATGCCGCATGAGGTCAAGGTACTGTTGCATTAAAGCTTCCTCGGTTGCGCGCCGGCCAACCCCGGTGGTCGTGGTGCCACAGCGCACGCGGGAGGCTGCCCGGTCGGCAGCCGCAGCGACTGGTTCCCTCCGCCGGGGCTACTGGTGCGGATCTGGCGCGAACTTGCTGGAAAAACGCGCGCCGGCCGTCTTGATTCCCCAGATCAACTCGACGAGAGCAGGGTTGTTGATCAAGGGTTCGCCGCCCAGGACGAGGCAGTAATCGGCTCGGTCGACCCAGAACGGCACGAAGGAGGTGGCCGGCATGAGCATGGCGATGTCCTCGTGGAAGGAAGCCATATAGCTCGCGCCCCGCCAGCCCCGCGTACGCTGGCGACGGGCGAACTCGGAGAAATCCGCCGCTGCCGCGCATAGTGTTTCTGCCTCATCATCGTCGTAGCCGATCTGCCCGACGCAGAACCCCCCGGCCGCCGCGAGCGCTGCCTTTCGCTCGCCGGACAGACCGCCGATGATGTGCGACAGGAAGCTGTCCAGCTTTACGTCCGGTGCCGGCAGGCTGCGGTGCACCCGTTGTAGCCAGCCGGCAGCAAGACCTTCGCCGAGCAGCCTCGGATACTCGGACGAGCGCCGGATCCACGCGTTGACGCTCGGCAGCGCTTCTGCCGAGAGGATCGTCTGCAGCCTCGCTTGCGTTACGTCGGGCTCCGCTTGCGAGAAGGCAAAGAGGGCTCCACGTGGGGTCAATGCCACTCTGGGGCCGGCAAGCGGGTCAGCGGAGGCCGTTGGAGAGGCTCTGGTCTCAGACATTCTGGTGCCATATCAGTCCTGCTGCGACCGCGTACGCCGACGGCGCGGGGAGAACGAGTGAAGTTGACATTTTCGGGCAGCAACAAACGTTTCGGAAGGTGGAACCATGCCAGAGCACAGCCTTGTCCGGCAACTAGAAAAGCTTGTCGAGCAGGGATCTGAACAATCCCGTCCGACGGGCCGCCTTGTGCGCCGTATCCCGCTTGCTCCTCGTCGCTCCCTCTGTGCCGGCAGACGAACCGGTTTGCAATACAGTCGCAACGCCAGACAGAATTGTACAGGCGACAAAGAGCGTCACGAGGTTCGGGTCGTATTTTGAGAAAGCTCTTTTCAGTCCCGATAGCGATTGCGGCTGTCGCATGCAAACCTGCGACAACTGCGAAAACAGGTCAGGCATTTTGTGCAGGCGGGCGAAATTCGGGAAGCGATGGACCTGGAAATGCAGATCCCCGACCGAGACCGGAGGGCTCTGTTCGAAAGTGGTGAAGACGAGCGACCACATGAAGGCGTCGAGCGAGCGCGGCCCGTCGCCGCGGCGACCGAACAGGCGCGCCGCGCGGTCGTGCGCGTGCTCCTCCTGGAGCTGGTGCACCTGGACGATCTGCAACATCATCTCGTGCTGGGTCAGCCGCTTGCGGAAGGCGGTCGAGATATTCGACGCCACCCAGTTCTCGGCCGGGAAAAACACGGCACCTGTACGCGTCGTAATCCTGAGTTCGCTCGGCGATCTTCTCATGACGATATTGCAGATGAGGTTCAGGTACGGATTCCTGGCAACGTCTGGGCAGGCGGCGAGCAGCCCGGAATAGGCGCTCTCATCGAGCGAGTAGCCGGTAATCGAGAACGCGTTGGTCCGCCGGTCGGCCCTGACGAGGGGATGCGGCGGCACGACGGGAGCACTATACCTGCCATCGCTTTCATCGGGCGTTCTTGCCATGAACTCAAAGGCTCCAGGACTGCTGACGGTCGCCTTTGCCGTACCGGGCCGATCATGCGCGTCGTTGGGTTTCGTCAGATCACCGTCTTGCCAGCGATGGCGAAGCGGCCGGGTGTCCGCCTCGCGCATCGATTCCGCATCGTATTCGTCCAGCTCTTCGGCCCAGTCGTCGTCACCGACGGTGTTGGCAGCGCGCGCTGGTCGCCTGTCAGTCGATTCGCCTTCCGATTCGCCGCCGGTGGGCAGTGGATTCGCGCCGGGCGGTGGCGGTTCGGCGTTGAGCTCGTCCTGCAGCAGACGTTCGGTGAACGCTGCCGCCTCGTCCTGGACGTTCTCTGTGCCGCTTGGTGCGAGCGGAGGCTCGCCGGTGGGTTCCGCCACCGTTTCGCCGGGAGCGATCGCGTCGCCGTGGTCAGGCGGCAGCGCGACGGCCGGAAGGCCCGGCTGATCGTTCTCGCCGGCTGCCTCCTGGCGTTTGTCCACCTCGCCGATTGACTCGGCCTGGCCATGCTCGCGGAGTGTCTCCAGAGCCGCGCGCAGTGAGGCCGTCGACGCCGGGTGCTGAAGTATGGCTCGCGATGGTCCGAGCCGACCCGGCCACAAGGCGCTCAGCCAGTCGTCGTTTCCCCCTGCCGGAACGAAGAGGATGGCGCGACGGCCGGACAGGAAGGCCTCCAGCTCGGCCTCGCGGGCCGCCGACCAAAGGGCCATGCCGAGGCCAAGCAGGTCAACGACGCACAGGCTGCACGCCAGCGCCTCAGCGGACTGCCCGGGGGCCGAGAGAAGCGTTCCCCGAGGCAGCTTGACGAACGTGACATCAGACCACAGCGAGCCGACGATCAGTTCGACAGCGGCGGTCGACTGGGGAGAAAATCCTGCGATGAGCACTTTCATGATGTCAGCACGGCTTGTTGCAACGATAGACACACGGCTCTCCACCGCGGTGGGAGTTCGCCCCGCTCCTTGATGATGATACGTCGGGCGAGCATGAAGGCCAAGGTATCCCGGCAGACGCAGCAATGCTCAAGAAACGCTTCCTGCGCGCTTTCCTCTCCCTTGCGCCACGCATCCACTGCTCCCGCGACAAGCCGCCGCGAGTCGTCCGCGCTGCAGCGCAAGATGCGTCGCGGCACGTCAAGCGAAGTGCAGACGAGAACGCTCCAGCGAGTTGCCATGGTGCAGCACGATGGAAAGGACGACGTGCCGACATAAGGCTCAAACCAGCGTTGCGCAACGGGCCGCAGGCGATTGCGCACGCTGGCAAGAACCTCCTGTTTGATGCTGGCGTCCGCCCGTTGGCAGGCGAAGAAAAAATCGGCCAGTGCCCCCTGCACTGGTTCCGTCCCGGCGAAGGTCAACGCTGAGGCCAGCCGCGCGCTGTGCAGGGAAACGTTTTCTGGGTCACAGATGACCTTCCGTCCAAAGGCGCGGAACGACTGGCGAGCAGTGGTCATCGGAAGGTCGGCGGCAGACTCGATCACGGTTCAATCAAGCAGGGTATCCATCAGGTCCACCATGAACTCGGCTTCCTCCTCCTGCATCGTTTCGAAGCCGCCAGGAATTCCCAGTGCGTCGAGTACCTCGTGGTCGGTGCTCCGCTGACCGATGCCGGCAAGTGCGGCCATGATCGTCGGCACCTCGGAAGCGACCCGCTGGTGGGCCAGAAGGACATGCGTGATGTCAAAAATTGCGCTCTCGATCAATACCTTCAATTGACTCCGCGTGATCCGCGAAAGCGAATGGTAAATTTCGGCGAGAAAAAACGCCGCCTCCACCTCGCCCTTGATGGCCAAGCGCGCTCCCGCCTGAAAAGTCTCTGCGCGTACCCATTCGATGTCCTTCTCACTCAGGTCGGCGGCCTCCAGGAGGCGCAAGCCGATCAGCTTGACGTCGCGGTTCTCGGTTACCGCGAGGCGGCTGCCTGGCCGCAAGTCCTCGAGGCAACGCAGAGGTGAATCGGCCGCCGTGGCGATGACCATCTCGTCGGGCTTTCCCACCGGGCGGGCAAACGCCTTGAATCCAAGGTCGCGAATCAGGTGCGAGGCATCAAACGGATTGGCATAGACGAGATCAACCACATCGCTGCGCAGCAGATCGGCCTGCTCCTGCGCGCTTGACGGCGTCAACAGGTGAAGCTGCAGCCCCGAGCGCGACTGCACCAGCGTATTGACCATGTGCCATCCGGCAAAACGATCGGGCGAAAAATCGGGCGCGACCATGAAGTTCAGCTTCACTGTGGTGCCCTTTCCCGGCTCAACATTTTCGCGTAGAGATCTGCCATCTCGTTGATTTTGCTGCGTGACGGTTTGCGGCGGACGGAGGTGTAACTGACTACCACGCCCCGCCGTACGTTTGGAATGACCGTCGCGTAGACCCAATAGAATAAACCATCCTTGCGCAGATTTTTCACGTAGCCGTGCCATTTTTTCCCGCTGGCGATGGTCGCCCACAAGTCTGCGAAAGCGGCCTTGGGCATGTCGGGGTGGCGCAGGATATGGTGCGGTGCGCCAATGAGCTCGCCGATCTCGTAGCCGCTCATCTTGACGAACGCCTCATTGGCGTGCGTGATGATGCCGGCCAGGTTCGTCCGCGAAACGATCAAGCGACCATCCGGAAAAGGTTCCTCTATATCCGTGCAATAGACGATGCGGCGGGTGCCGTCGTGATACGTCAGCTGCCATTCACATGAATCGCTGGCGGCTGGTGGATGCTGCATGTCTGGCAAGTGCATGGCATCGTTACAGTCAGATGAGCTTGGCCAGCGATTCCGCGGCACGCTTCATGTCAAGGAAAATCAGGCCAAGTTTGGCATTGGGTTTGGCGAGCACGGTCAGGACGGCTTCCGGACCGGCGGCACTCATGATGACATAGCCGCGATCCCCTTGCAGCAACACCCGCTGCAGGGTTCCGCGCGCCAGCTCGCGCGTCGCGCGATCTCCCAGCGATAGCGAAGCCGCCGACATCGCGCCGACACGATCTTCGTCCATGCCCTGCGGCAGGGCCGAGGCCATCATCAGACCGTCAGTGGAGATAAGGGCGGAAGCCTCGATGTCGGCTGTTGCGCCGTTGAGTTCGAGGAGAATCTGCTGCAGCATGTCGGTACGCATCTCTTGGTCCTTTTTCGTCGTGTTTGCCTGTTGACCCCATCTGTCGATAAGAACAGACATGTTCGCTCAGCTTGGAGCGCCAAGTGTCATTCTCGTCCAGTGAAACATTTACGTGGTGGAAATATTCCACAAATATCCTCTCTGGCGAAGCCAGGAGAATACCTTACACCAAAATTGTCCAGGTTTCGCCCACCATCTGCATCCTGCGCATCATTCGGGCGGCATGGCGCGGGCGTGGTCCCTTGCTGAACATGCGCCGGCGGCGGCCGACGCTCTCGAAGAGGTGGTGGCGAAGAGTTGCCCAGACCATCCGCCCCGGAGTCCTGCACGCGCCATGCAGCTGGTGGCGCCACGTTGTTGGTCTTTTCAGCAGCACGTGTAACCGCAAATTATGCTGGAGAAGCGCTTGGCGCTCAAGCCAGCCATTCTCCCGCGGCTCGACGCAGACAGCGAGTGATCTCTGCTTGAGTGCTGGACTCGGCCCCATGAACGCCCACGCAGGTCGCATTCTCGACGAAGATCGCGGCTTGCCTCCCGACGAGCGTTCGGTCTTGACGACAGCACTGCTCGATAGCCTGTGGTGCGAAGACGACGAGGCGCTCAGACGGCAGGTTCTTCGTCGCCGTCCATTACACAGTCTTCTGCGAGACTTCGGGCAGTACGGTCACGGTGTTCGCTGTCGCGCATCAGCGCGGTAAGCCAGGGTACCAGCACGCGCGCCAAGGCCGCCGTTGGTTTCATCGTCCGCTGCCCAACGAGGAGAGCACCAGACCCGCGCGCAGCGCAGGCCGCATGCCCGCGTCAGGCCGGTAATCGGCGCGCCACGCCTGTAACTGAAGGAAAAGGCGAGGGGGAAACGGTGATGGCCCTGTAGAAGCTGCTCAAGAAGCGCTTTGAGGCCGTTCCTCCCGACGTATTCGCCCAGATCTCTGCCGGGTGCAATCGAAAGTGCGACTGGCGCCGGGGTGAGCCGGTGGCATTCGGCACTAGACAAATGTGCTGAGGTAAGGTAAATAGTCATGGGTCACTTCAACGTGGAGCGAAACCCATGGCAGATCAGTGGTCGGAGATGGAGGGGCGACTCAAGCCGAGTCGGAGTTTGGAAGAGCGGCTGCGAGATCATCCCGAGCTGCGGGCGAAGATGGAGTCGCTGTTGGCGGTGGTCGAGAACGCGGCCGGGGATGTCGAGAAGGCGGCGGAGGCGGAGCGGCGGGTGACGGAGGAATTGCGGCAGTTGGGCAACGAAGCGTTGCACGGCTGGGCGCGACGGCAAGCGCAGCGGAAGGAAGGAGAGGTGGCGCAACAACCGGGCGTGCAGCGGAAGGAAAAAAAAACGTCTATTGGCAGACCCGGTACGGCCAGATCGAAATAGCGGAGCAGGTCTTCCGGCAAGGGACCCGCGGGCCGGAGATCCGGTCATTCACGCGTTCGGCGGAGGTCGTCTGCCGGGGCTGCTCGGAGCCGCTGCAACGAGCGATCGTCGATTTTGGGGCGGACGCGCCCGCGGCGCGCATTCCGCAGAAGCTGAAAGAACATTACGGTATCGAGGTGTGCGCCAGTACGTGCTGGTCGATCGTCTTGCAGCATGCCCAGACGATCGACGAGCGACCGAAAGCGGCGGCACAGATCCCGGAACGAGACGGGGTGGCGCAACTGATCGCCGAGATCGACGGGAGCATGATTCCCGTTGTGGAAACGGCCGAATCGAACGACCAGAACGCGAAAGTGGACCGCCGCAAGACCCGCGAAGTGGACTGGAAGGAAGTGCGATTGAGCCTGGTCCATACGCCTGGCTCGGTCACCCCGGTGTTCGGCGCCACCGTGGGACCGCCCGATCAGGTCGGAGAGACGCTATTGCGCACGGCAGTTCAGGCCGGACTGGGGCGGCAGACCCAGGTCCATGCCGTCGGCGACGGCGCCGCATGGATTGCCAATCAAGTGAGTGAGCAGTTCGGACTCCACGGCCACTTCCTCGTCGATTTCTACCATGTTTGCGACTACCTGACGGCCGCGGGGAAGACGA
>WBZP01002994.1_pt1 | contig 18837 bp, 17 predicted proteins | sample 5204301 | NCBI WGS metagenome assembly WBZP01 (sample SAMN12412401, study PRJNA552823) | activated sludge metagenome | isolation source: activated sludge from nitrification reactor of wastewater treatment plant... | place: USA: Pennsylvania | collected 2017 | reverse complement strand
TTCAATTCCCATCCTACATTTTCTGCAAAAGCGCAGGCGCATTCAACAATATTAGTTTTATTGATTGTTTCGTCTGCCTCGGACTCATCGTCTACAAAATCAAAAGACATCCAGGCAACTTCATGATCGTCTATATTCATTAATCTCTCAATTATATAGTTTGATTCATTGTCATGAGTTTCAAGATATCTTGGTAGCAAATCAATTATTGGTGTCGTAACCATATTTTGCTCGTATTTTTTACTTAATTCATTATTCATCGACTTGACTCCTATACTTACACTATCCAACACTAGTAAATATTTATCTAGTCGAATAGAATTGAGTAATGGTAGATCATCACATCCAAAAGAAGATAATTGCAAAACTTGTAGATTCAAAATCGGCGCGCTACGGCGATCTTAAGCCCGACTCACTAGAAGGGAATGTGTTTACTTATCATTTGCATAATTTAATTAAGCAAAAACTAATTTCAAAAAAAGAAGACGGATCGTACCAGCTCACCGCCAAAGGAATGTTATATGGAATTAATAGCAAGCTAAGTAGCGTAGATTACCTAGAGCAAGCCCATTCGGTTATTTTTATTTCAGCGGTCAACGAACAGGGGCAGTGGCTGTTAAGAAAGCGCCTAGCTCAGCCCATGTATGGCTATATAGGCTTTATGCACGGCGAACCAAAAGCAGGTCAAACAATTCAGCAATCGGCTGAAGAAATTTTAAAATATAGAACTGGCTTAAGAGGTGACTTTGAATTTAAGGGCAGTGGTTATGTGCATATGCATCAAAAAGGTGAAACTGTGGCCTATACCAGTTTTTCATTAGTAACGCTTAAAAATATTAGCGGTGATTTTATAGCAAAAGACTCTCATGGCGAAAACTCTTGGTACAATGAAGCAGATATATTAAGTAACGAAAATATGCTTCCAAGCATGACAGATATAATCAAAATAATTAAAGAACCAGGCCTTTTCTTTTTAGAAAAATCTTACGAAATATGACGTACCTTATCGTTTAAAATATTGGTTTTTAGCAATACTTTAAATAAATTCTAAAATTCTATTGACAATCTGTAAACAAAGTATTACAGTATGCAACAAAGGGTGCGAAAAGTTAAAATATAGGGTCAAAATAATGCTAACAACTGCTTATGCAGATTTTAGTAATTATTAATAATGCCAAAAAACAATTTGGCACTTATAAAATTTTATATAACTGTTAATAACAATCAGCCACGGAGAACATGCACTAATGTCCAAGCCAAACAATATAGGTGATATTTTTTCATCGACTGATAGAGTTAATTTACCCCACAATAATCTCGTAAACAATTCCCTTCATATAGGAGTTTTAGCTACGGCTTTACTATTTTCAGGCTCAGTATTTGTCGGCTGCCAAGCAGATAAACAAGACATTATTCATGCAGAAGTTACCAATGAAGTTCAGCCAGACACTAAATACGATATTTTGTTTGAATCTATAGTAGAGCAGCCCCTGCCTCAGTTTGGAATGATCTTTGCGAATATTACTGACGGCAAATGGCATACTGTCAAAGTAGTAAATGGTGAATTACTTGGTAAGCAATACTCTTTCACTTTACCGGCAACCGGTAGGGCGGTAGAATTTTCTAATGTTCCCGTTAAGGTAGAAACTGCCGGCACCAATTTTGGTGTTTATAGTTGGAAAAAAGGCGATATTGATCCACAAACTAACCTACCAAAAATTGAAGTAACTGTTAATAATGACAAAATTGCTCACAATGTCAGCTTTTTAGAAGAAGGTTACAATACCGCTGGCAATTCCGGTAAAGAATCTTACATCATAAATAAGAACGATCCTTCTACAAGAATAGGAGATAAGTTTATAGAAGGCCCAGGAGATTATGCAGAGGCAATCTGCAATGGCGCCAGCGGACTCATAGGCAAAAACCCGCCTGAATGGTGTTCATACTTGGGCTCCGTAGCCAAAGAAACCGCAATACAAGATTCAGAAGTTGAAAGCACTGGTCGTCATGCTGCCCTTGAGTCTGTAAGAAAATGTTTGCCATTAGTTTGGCAAGACGAACGTCTAATGATACAAGATTCTGTTAAAAAAATAATTGGTACACAAATGCAGTATCAAGCCAATCAATGGGATAGCCTTATTACTGTAAATTTCAAATCAGATAAAATGCCAGATTACACAAAGAGCACGCTCGATCAGCTCGTTAAAAAAGGCATTTTAGCCAAAGAAAGCCTAGAGCAACAAGGATATGTAATCGAAAATTCCATACAAGTAACCTGTCAGGCCAGTGATAACTTTAGTTCTAACAATAGTGAATCAGGAGCAAATTAAAATGGAAAATTCAGTTTCACAATATACTAAATTAGTCGAAGGCCCAGGCGGCAAGCTATATAAAGCAATAGTAACAATTCCATCTATTATTCCGGAATCAAAGCCTAATATTCCTTCAGTTAATATGTCCGAATTATTTGCAGATACTTTAAACCAACCCACCAAGCCAACAAACTCTTCTAAAGAAAAGAAACCTTCTAAATTAACCAAAAGAATCGCTTTTGCATCAGTAGTTGCTTTAGCCGGCATCTATTGTGGTTCGGTTATTGCTCATCCACTAGAAGGACTAAGAACACCACAGCAGTATGGTCAAACTTTAATTAATGTAGGTCGTTTAGCTACAGATACAGCAGGTATAACCAATCCAGAAACAAGCGAAACCAATGCAGGAGAAACAAATGAGTAAATTAGATCCACCAAGCCACAAAAAAGGCGTCTTAGGTTTCGGAAGCCTCGAAGCTATGCCACAAGAGGAATTAGAAACCAACAAAAGCCAGCTTAACGAAGAGGCCGTACTTTTGGCATTAATTAATGCTAGAAAAGCTGAAAGAACCCAAGGGCCATATTCGAATGAATTATATCAATTAGTAGCAGGTTATTTGGGTACCGATGAAACAACTTCTGACTCCAGTCCACTAGCTACTGGCAATTCCCCCGAGCAAGTATCACAGTTAGAATCTCTAATATTAGACGTAGAATCTAAGGGCGGAACCGTTACTTTCGAGGAATACATACCTACTGCCAATTCCGATCCAACAACCCAACTTCAAGAAGGCCGTCAATCAGAAAATAAACTTCAAGAATTACTAAAAAATCACACTAAAACAAAGGTTGCATTTGGAGCTGTTGCATTAATAGCAGGCGGTCTATTTTTTACAGATAATAAACTTGAAGATGGCTTATTGGCACACATTCCATTAATTAGCACTTATTTTGAACAGCCAGCCCCACCTTCCCAAGAAGAACTTGCGGGCACGGCAGAAACACTTGCTAGAAAAACATCTATAGAAAAACCACTATTCACGGAACCTTTCCCAATAAGTACATCGAACGAATCAACTACAGAACCTGAATTGTCTTTACCAATAAACTACTCCACAACTAGCACAGACGGCCAAGAGCTAACTCTTGCCAACGGGGTAAGAATGGCAGCGGTTAACCCATATTTACAAGTTAATTACAGTTATAACTTACAGCAGTTGCGACAAGGGCTTACCTATAACCCAGAAACGCAAAAAGTTAGTTTTCCAACCGAAGCAGTTAATTTGCAGTTTCTTCTTTTAGCTCCTCCGCAATCCAGCCAGACTATAAACGGTAAAACTCCTCAGTTTGCTTACCGAATTGCTGGTGCAGTCGGTGAAAATGAGGCAATTATAGAAGAGATAAAACAGCAAAATAAAAACTTTAGCGCTAAAGACATTAAAGTTTTTATGGATCAGCTTTCTAATCCTGCAAATGAAACAGCTATTAGCATGCAAATAACTCAAGATACATTCAAGCAGCTTTTGGCTGAACCAGATTTTTTGAAGGCTATTAATGATCGAATTAACCAGAAAATTCAAGAAGATATTAGAACTATTAATCCTACGTTATCAGCTGAGCCTTTTCAGCTTACTAAAGAATTTGTTACCAGCTTAAATAATTCATTTTCAAGTAGTTATAAATCTACTCCATTGACTGGCGGTTTGTCGCTAGGAAGTAATATAAGTGGGCTAAACCCAAATCAAGAAATTAAGTAATCTAAACGGAGCTAAAGCAATGTCTATTTATCAAGAACCAACAACACCAAACCATCAAAAAGATGAGTTAGATTCTTGGCTTGGAGATTGGTTTGAAGAATCAGATATTATTGTCGACAGCAATAATAACCTCGCCATAGAAGAAACGCCAGATAGTTATGAAGCTACTAATGATAATGTTCTTAATTCTGCTCTTAATGGCATAAATACTCTTAGGGCAATACAATCTTCTATTGAGTCTTTTGCAAGCAATACAAGAGAGCAAGTAGAAATAAATAAAGATATGGCTAGTCAGTTTTGGCAATTAATTGAAGGACTTGTGCAGGTTGCTCATAGCATAGACTCCCTGGTCGAAAAGGAAAGGCCATTACTTACCGCATCAGATGCCGCAAGCTCTATGCTAAAAAATCAACTTATTGAATATGGATTAGACTATCAGTTGCTCGATCAGTACAGTTCCGATCTTGAAAATTTATATGATCAATTAAGTATCATCAATACTCGAATTAGTTTGAATGAAAAAATCATTCGTAGCCGCGAAAACACACCCGGAATAAGTAGAAACCCCAACAAGCATCTAGAAGACCCACATGTTACATCGGCTATTGATAAAAAATCACTACTTTTTGCAGAAAAAGCAGAAATAGAATCAGAAATTGAAAAACTACAGAATCAAATACATGAAGTTAGCTCAATTATAGCATCACAAACAGAGGCTCAGGCTCAGTACAGCCGACAAGCTCAAGACCTAAGAGATAAAATTATTGCTCAAGCAGAATCAAAGCTAGCATCAGCTGTTCTAAAAGTAGGTGAAACCATAAATAATAATCCTGCTGTTAATAATGCAATGATGCAGGCGGCGTTAGCACAGGCCCTAGAACAAGAAACTAGTAAATCAATAGAGAGCTAGCTATGAATTTAGGCAAATATTTAAACACTATCTACGAATTTACGGTATTTGCCATGGTTAATATTTTTAAGGCAACAAAACAATGCTAAAAAGAAAAAAAAATTCCCAGACTATATCTACCAATCATGAACAAGGTGGGCAGAGTTCTTTGTATCAAGAAAGTAACGAAACCGTCGAAAATTCTATAAGCAAAGAATACCTTAGCACCTTATTAAGTAGAGTAGAAGACACAGCTATAAATATTGGCATTGAACTAGCTAAGAATAACTTAATAAAAGCCGACACTTCAGAAGAAGAACTTTTAAAAATTAGTATTTCAGCTCTTAGCCCATTGGCATTGAATGTTGCAGAACATGTTTCAGAATTGTCACAAAATCCTAATAGCCAACACAATATCAACCAAATGGCTTATGAAATTATAGTTAATAATCATTCCGCCGTTGCCCTAAGTGCTAGGTTCGCAAAGGCTGCCAATAACAGCCGGCCAGCAACTAAGAAAACTATTGCTGCATTGCAAGAGGCTATTGCACAATCAAATCCTTCTTCTGAAACAAGAATAAAAATTGCTGGTGAACTTAGCAAAAATATTGTTAACAGTTATTTAGATACCACTAAAAAAATTTCACCCAGTAAGACGCAAAATAGTCGTAATTGTGTAAATATCTTGTTGCCAAATCCTTTAGTAGCAACCACATCAACAGATCCGGTCATTTTGGGAGTAGCCAGTATTATTGCCGTAGACTCAGCCATAGAGGAGGCTAAAAAAGACTTAGACTATCCTAAGACAATAGAAAAAATTGAACATTCTAATGATATTATCAGCAGGTTTAAGGTTGCATTGTCTGCTCAATTAGCCGCTTCTGATATAGCATTAGGACAAAGCCCACGAACTAAAAAGTCACACCAAATTCAACAAAGCTTAAATCTCATTAATGCCCAGGCCGCTAAGGCATTAACAGCAAGCTCCCTTGGCCAAGTAGTTGCAGAAAATTTAAAACCAGTAGTTCCCCAGCAGCCCAATCCAGTTTTGGTAGACATTTATATAAAAGACGAGCTAGATGTATCGGAAATCCCCGTAGATTACGCCGAAAAAGTTTTATCAAACCCACAACAGTTTAATAATAGTGACTCTATGCCAACTAATCGTTCCGAACAAAAAGAATCACAAATTTTACAAAAACCTAGTACTCATAAGAACGCCAAAAGAGCAATGGGCGCCACGGCTACGGCTGCAACAATGGCTGCCGTGTCTATGGTTAATTTTGGTTCTCCGGCCCAAGCAGCACCTATTAATCCTGGTAGCGTAGCTGCTTCTGTATATTTGCCAAACAAAAATAGCGCAAAATCAATGCAATTTTCATTCAACGAAAGTCAAAATCTTCAAGACGAAACTAGTGCATCTTCAGAAACTCAGCCTTCTTTGGGTCTTGAAGAAGGGGCGTTGCAACCAGAATCGACAATTCCCAGCGAACAGGTTCTAGCTGGTACAACTACCGAAACAGACAATAGCTTAGGCATTCCTGCCGAAGATTTACCAAGTACTAATGACAGCACACAAGATAGTAATAATGCAGACAATAATGTAAGTACACCATCGCCGCAGCCAGAAGAAACCCAATCAACAGAACAGACCGAGCCAGTCAATCCAACTACCAATAGCTCAATCCAAGACCCATTACCTCCAGACTCAGATACTGAAAATCCCGAAGATTCTCCGGCTGAAAATCCTGCAGATACGTCACCAACTACTACATTAGTTCCAGACAATCAAATAACCGATCAAACTGTTGTTTCGCCTATAGGTACTGAACCGGTACTTATAGAAGATATTTTTAGCCCCGACGATTCAACTGTGCAACCTGCGGAAACCGTCACTGATCCTTCTGCTAGCCCAGAACCTACAACAGAAGAAGATCCAACAAATTTAGAACAACCAACAGAGCCAGCTGTGATTATTTACCCAGCCACTCCAACCAACGAATCGGCTAATGAACATATAGTTATTGAACTTAACCCAGCAAGTATTACAGAAGAAACAGCAGTGCCGGCACCACAGGCAACTCAAGTAGTCGAACAAGAGCAAATTGCCATAATATTAGAAGACAAATCCCAGGCTCATAAATTATCACTTAATTTAGCAGAACAATATACTGCAGAAAATTATAATTTTAATCAAAACGACATCAATTCATACCTAGAGGCTTTAACCAAAGACCAACTAAGAAACATGCTTAGTAAAATAGACGATTCATCAAAGAAGATAGAATCTAAAAAACAGGTAGATGAATTAATTGCCTACGCCAAGCTCATTAGCGAACGTCCTGGTTTAGTCGAAAACGCAGCATTTTTAACAAAAGTAGAGTCCTTAATTAAAAGCACTCCAAAAGCCTACAAAAAACAACCTGCTCTATATGCATTATTGCTTAATAACAGCCAAGAAGCGGTTGGAACTAATGAAAAATACTTAAATGGCGCAAGCACTAGTTCTGCTACGGCAGATAGATATATTAAGCTACTCACTACAGCAGCGGTAGCCAATGCATCAGACAGGGCTATTGCTGAATTGCCATCCTTCAACGATTCTTACCAAGAATCTAACGGTAATCAATCCAACAATACCGAAAAAGTAGAAATTAAAGTAAACGAATCAGCTCTAAAACTAGCCGTAGAAAAATATGCTCAAGCAGATGTAAAAAGCAATCCAGAAAAATTAGAATATTTCCAGAATTTAATTCTAGCCATTGCCAAAGAAGCCGCCAAAAGCCATGCAGATGTAAATTTGTCAGTTGTTGCCGCCCAGGGAGCTCTTGAAACTGGCTGGGGTGTTCATGCCCACGGCAATAATCTGTTTGGAATAAAAGCTGGCTCCGATTGGGACGGCCCAGTTTTTAAAGGCAAGACCTGGGAAGTAATCAATGGTCAAAGAATAGATGCCGAACTTGCTTTTAGGGCATACAAAAATCCAGAAGAATCAGTAGCAGATAGGCTCAAACTAGTTGGTCCGGGGCATCAAAATTTTGAAAAGGGATGCGCTGAAACAGTAGACAGTTACCTAAGAAGCCTCCAGCACGAAACTGTTAGTGGTCCTAAGTGTAAAATACTTGTCCGTGGCAAGTTAGCCTACGCTACCGACCCAAGTTACGAAACCACTATAAAAAGCATTATTGCCAACAACAATATAGAGCAAATTTTTAAAGAAGGCGGGTTAGGTGACTATGCTAAAGCAATTTACGCCGAACGTCAAAATCAGGCAGAAAGGTCAAATCGTGGTAACGAATTTGGCAGAAAACCAGAAGTAACTATTCCTCACGGTCAAAAAGTAGCCGATCAGGCAAGGGAATGGGTAAAATCAGACCCAACTTGCAGTTTTGCAGATGACGGAACTTGTTTTCAGCGCTGCTTAAATATAGTTAGAAAAGCCTGGTCGGGAGTAACTGGTAAAGATGGTCTCAAAGATTATAGTGCCTACGATGCTTACCAAAGATACAAACAAAACGGCTGGGTAAATAAGTCAGGCCCCATACCAGTTGGTGCCATTATGTGGTCGGCTAATTTAGATAAAATTGAATGGGGCCATGTCTATATATATTTAGGAAACGGTAAAGTAGCATCTAACGATGTATCAACACCTGGTCTTTATTCAATAACAGAGCTTAACAACAAAAATACCATTTGGAACACACATACCTTCTTAGGATGGAGTGCCTACCACGGTTAAATAGTCCGCTAATAAAAAACTACGCTACAGGTAGCGTATCCGCACCACCTATAGCGTCGTAAATATAGCGCTTGTAATCTTATTCAGTATAGTAGGAGCAATAAATAGTATAATAGTGGTAATGAATACTACTTATCAAAAAACGGCACAAGTTGGCATAATAAAAGCTTGTTTGCGCTACATAGAAGATCCAAACCGCAATATTCTAAGCAGAATGTTTCTGGCAGCAACGCCATTTATTATTCTATGGGTACTGTCTCCGTTAGACCTAATGCCAGAAATAATTCTTGGGCCTTTGGGTCTTACAGACGACATTTTATTATTTATTGGTATATTTTTGCTCACTAGGCTTGCTTACAGTTTTTATGGCCAAAAAAGATACGTCAAACCTAACAAGCAGCTTAAAGAACATAACTAACCATACTAAAAAACGAAACAGTATAAGTATTTCTATAACTTAGCAAATATTTAACCCCTAAAAATTGGTATGACTTCTCTGGCAAGTATAGCTTGGTTTTTAGATATTTCTTGAGCTAGTTCCATCATGTATTCGCTTTTAGCAGATAGCGCATATTGGCGCACTTTTATAGGCGCACCCTCGCTGCTTGGTGGAGCAGAAGCAATACATACTGGAACCAAATGGGAGACTTGTTTTTTACCGGTGCTTTTTGTATTGAACTTCAATAAATAAACATCAGTTCTTTCTAAGCTGTCTTGAGTTTCTTTTCTCATGCCAAAGTTCTCAAGAACTTCTTCTGTGCTTTCAAGTTTAAACAGTTTTATTCCAGACATTTGTCCGTAAAATTTAGCCAGTACTTTTGCGGGTCCACTCTGATTAGTGTCAAATATATTCTTAAACCATTGAATTTTACTATCACGATATTTAACTTGCTGCACAACTGAATGTCTATCGACCAAATTCAATAAAACCGCATCAATCATATTTTTTCCCTGTGTTGCAGATACTGTATCTTGTTCAGAATAGCCGTACTGCTCCATAACATCTAGCTCACCAGGGCCATTATTATTAAATAAATCGGCCAACGCTTCTTTGGCTGGGCATATTCTGGCTCTATGTATTAAACCCATATTTTCATTAATAAAATCTCCGGTTATTCTAGTATATTTTTCTTTTACCCTAGGTGGCTCTTCTATTTTTACAGTTGATGGCCTTGGTACGTTCCAGGGACTAATTTTTAGCTCCTCGTACAAGTCGTCTGAAGATACCCCCATATCTTCTCTAAGCTCATTTACTAAACCATTCAAACTAATAACAAGTTTCTGTTGGAATTTTTTTGGCATTAGCCTGAAAGATTCATTTTGTCCAATTTCTGGTAAGGGACTACCAACTAATTCTCTAAAATCAGGCTCTAAAACTAGTAGTATATCTCTTATTAATTCTCTATTCCTGTAAACATTTCGTTGTTCCTCTTGCTCAAGGTCGGCTACTGAAAGTTTTAAGAACCTTGTTATAGAATTTCTGAGTTTGTTAATTTTGCCATAAACCTTTTCAGTCGGTTCAATGTCATGAATATTACTGTATGCACTTACTATGCGTTCAATAAGCTCTGGTTCTACTTCAGTTTCATCGTCAATAGACTGTTCTGTTAAGTATTTAGCAGTAAGCCTTAAGGTATCTTTTTTACTGTACCAGTGTTTGTAATCTGGGTTTCCTTTTATTGATTCCACAAAATCTTGAACATAACCAGAAGGAAAATACCATTCTGTGTCATCTATATCATGTAGTTCATATTGCACGCCTGGTGCGGTAGAAACTTGACTTTTGTTGTCTTCGTGGTTTAACATATAATATAAAATACAACAAAACACCCTAAAAGTCAATAATACTTAAGTATAAATCAACTAATATTCTATAAGGTAAATAATGAGCGAGAAATATCACAGTTTTGGTTTCGTCCCAGATAATGAAATTGCTACACAATACGATTATCTTGCGCAATCTGCTTACGCAGGCATAAATGAAGTTATATATTTATCTGGCAACACACCTGTTCATCGACCAAATTTCATATTATCTCCCGAACAGCTTAGTGAATTATCGACCATGAATCAACAGGTAAATGGTCAAGTTTCTTTAGAGTCCATATACCCACCGTTAGTTAGGTCTGGTTACGCTACACCAAGTAATCCAAAATATTTATTACTTTCAAAAGATTTAACTACAGAAAATGCTAATTTTGTTTTTGGAATGTCCGTTACAGAAACTGGTTTGTCGCTGCAGTCTGTATATAGATTTTTGTCACTAAAAAAAGCAGATCAACAACTCTGTGCCAGGCATATTGCTAGGCACGAGTATGGGCATTTAATGGGGCTCGACAGCTCAACAATTAGTAGTCAAGATAGGCGTTCAGGTCTATACCTGGGGCATTGTTTAAACGAATGTACCATGCATCAGGTCATGAGCGTCCAAGAAACTATCAAACTTGCTAATTCACTAAAACATAAAAAATTAGCCGGCTTCTGCATAGAGTGCGCTAGCGTCCTTCGGGACATTAATTCTTAATTCAATAAAAGAATTATTTACTTTAAATAAAATATTATAAATCTTGTAATAATTGCAGGAACTTACAAAATATAGTATAGTAATCTTTTATGATAGAGAAAGACAAAATACCAGATGATCTTTCAGATGCGGCAGAACGGGCAAAGCAAGAAATAAAGAAAGAATTTAATTCTTGCAAAAAATGGTCCGTGGCTTGTGCCATTGGCGCAGCTACTGCCGGTGCCATTACTATTACCGCCCTAGACAACGAACATGAAAATCTAGCCGTAGCTTCTATGCTAACTGGTGCAATTGGTGCTCCGGCCTTAGCAATTAAAAGGAACGCAGTTGCTGTTTCCAGGTCAGAAAAAATAGTAGATAAATTTCATTCAGATAATGATATTTCTTTTGACGGCATGCCTTCTATCTATAAAACTGTAGTTTCTGTAACCCCCCGGGGCAATATTGAAGAAAACAGCGTAACAGACCCAATTAGCCTTCCAACTTACTCAAAAATACCATATTTAGGTCTTGGTGGCCTGTCAATCACCTTGCCAAGTGCAGTTATTTTTAACAGGTCGCCTAGTGAAATAAGCACAGAAGGAACACTTGCTAGCCTGGCCTTATCTTCGGTTGCTGCAGTATCGCTATATTTATCATTAGATAACGACTCAGAAAATTCCCGTGCTTTTTGCCGACAAATAGATAACCTAGCAAAAGGCAATTTAGAAATGGAAATTCCATTTTCACAAACCACCCTAGAAGATTAGTTATATTTAGTAATATAAATCTCTTATAAAAGAATAAACCCCGCCCAGCTTTTTACGGCCAGGCGGGGTTTTTTGCGTTGCGGTTCTAAAGAATGAACTTTTGAACCAGCCACACTATTCCTACTACTGCAATTAGAGCAACCGCCGCTACGTTGTACAAGGCATGTACAACACCCGTAACCGATGTTGCATATATTTGGTTTTGGGTCTTTCGGTAGTGCCATTGGTATATCAGCATGAACGCAAAGCCGGTAAGACCAATAGACAGGCCAGCTGCCATTGAGTACCAAATATTCACAATGTGAATAATTCCGAACAAGAAGCTTGCACGGACGCGCTCTGCCCATGTCCATTTTTCACTTCCTGCCCTAAAAACCATTTCTTCCCATAGGGCAAGACGAAGCCAGAAGTTGTAGAAGTGGTTTTTTGTTGCAGGCAAGTAGTCCAGCTGCATTTGTAGCAGGTCGTGGTCTACAAAACTGCCAATTACCACAACAACCGTTATGCCGAATGCCCAAGCCAAACCAGTTGCCCAACCGTCAGAAACAAACAGGTTGAACAAATTGGTAAGCACCTGAACTACCGAGTATTCCAGGAATGGGACTTTCAGCAGTAGCATTGTCAGCAGAATTGTCATGACTAGCAACGGTGGCACCAGCAGCGCTAAGCTCCAACGGCTCACCGAATGTGCTTTTAGTACAATTTCTGCCAAAAACCCACTAACAAAAGTCGGCTTCGGGTCAGGCGGCAGAGTCTTGTTCAAAAACTTTGCCAGTATCCCTCGTTTTGCTCGCCTGTGCTTGGACGTTAGTACAAGCTTTGCCAAATCGTAATCCTCGTCTTGTGCAGACAATTCAATCACTCTCCTAAGTGGTAGTAAGATGTTAATGTGCATTTATGCAGATAGATTTTCACCTATCTACATACTCACAATAAGTATATAAAAACACAAATACATTAATAATACAAATATATTACATAGATATTTATAATACATAAAATTACTCATGCATTAATTGTTATCGATAATATTAAATTATTCGCAAAAAGTTGTTTGTTTATTGTTAAGAAATATGTAAACTCAGACTATGTTAGAAATAGAATACGAGCTTACTTATTTAGCGAAATATCTGCCAGATCAAATTAGTAATATTCAACCTGTAAAAGTTGTAGATTATTATCTGCCAGAGGCGAATACTGTGCATCCACACCTAAGGGTTCGGGCTAAAGGAAATTCTAAGTTCGAAATTACCAAAAAACAACCTTTAAACGGAACAGACTCTTCAGAACAATCAGAGCATACAATTGTAATTAATGAACAAGAATATAAAGATATAATTGCCAACAGGGAACGCTCAGTAATTAAAAACAGATACAGCACAAACTACAAAAGTTTCGCATTAGATGTAGATGTTTTCCAGGGTAGCCTTAGGGGCCTAGTATTAATAGACTTTGAATTCAAAACAAAAAAGCAAAAAGAGGCTTTCCGGGCTCCAGATTTTTGTCTAGCAGATGTAACCCAAGAGTCATTTATAGCTGGAGGCTTGCTAGCCGGCAAATCATATCAAGATATAGAAAAGGAACTAGCTAGGTATAGCTACCAAAAAATAGTCTAATTTTTTACTTTTCTGCGATCCTGCATGCCCGGACCAACCGTACCTAACATCCACCATCCACCATCTAAAATCTAACTTCTATCTTCAATCTTCTAACCCCACGGTCCAAGGTCTACCGCCGATAGTCCAACTGCTATGAAATATGCTTCTGTCCGTTTAGAATAACTAGTATGAAAAATGCAATTATTGTACATGGAATGCCGCCAAAAGAAGAATATTATGATCCCACTGCTCCCAGTGCCAGTAATGCGCACTGGATTCCTTGGCTATCCAAACAATTTCTTATCAACGACATTAACGCATATGCAATTGAAATACCTCATTGCTACAGCCCGGTTTACGAATTATGGAAAACCGAATTCGAAAAGAATACCGTAAATGCAGACAGTATTTTAGTAGGCCATAGCTGTGGCGGCGGTTTTTTAATACGGTGGTTAAGCGAAAATAAGCAAATCAAAATAAATAAATTAGTGTTGGTAGCGCCATGGCTAGGACATAGCATAAATATTCCAACAAATTTAAAAGATTCGTTTTTCAATTTTGAATGGGACGAAAATTTAGCATATCGAATTAATTATATTTATGTTCTAAACTCGTTAAACGATATGCCAGACATCCATGAAAGCGTCAAAGAAATACATCAAAAAGTTAAAAATATTCAGATAATTAATTTTCAAGATAAAGGGCACTTTACAGAGCATGACTTAGGCGGAACAGCGTTCCCTGAATTGATAGAAATTTGCTTAAGCAACTAGACACTAATTACCTAAAACATAGCCCCCCACGGTCCAAGGTCTATCGTCTAAGGTCCAAACCCCAAACTACCATCCACCATCCACCATCTAATCACTACAGTAAACAATCCAAAAGCCTTATGCTTGCACTTCATTATCTGTTGCTTAATAATCATTACTAACATAAATTATTGAACCGGAGTTATTATGCCTAAAAAAGAGCAAGCTACTTTTAGCCCAGAACAATCAGGATTATCAGCGGAAAACTATTTGTTTTCGACTTTAGGGCACCTAGCCATTCTATTAAAAGATAAAGAAAATGCTAAGGCGGATCTTAGGGTAGTTGAAAAGGGTTTAGATGCCGATTTAAGAACCGTAAAAGAAAAGTGGTACCTAGATCTTAAAAATGCTGAAAAGAAAGTAAATTCAGCTAAATCGGCCGTAGGGATTATTTACAATAATCTTATAACAGATGTTACAGAAGCTTATTTCGATGGAACTGCCACTGAAGAAGATGTTATTTACGCAGGTGGTTTAATTCATGGGCCAGACAGTACAACCAGCTGGCGTTTTAGCAATGAAGATAAGTTATATTTTGATTCAGCTAATAAAGAACTTGAACTTTACAAGTCTTTGCAAATAGGCGAACAAGTTATTTTTGACGGCAGCTACTCGAATCATAAGAGAATTATATTATCAGGAGAATTAGTCGAAAAACCATCATTTGAGCTCGAATCAATACATGACGGTAACTATGATCCCCTAAATCCTGTAATTAAATTAATTTTTACTGGTGGTGATGCGGTCTCTGAAAAATGGTATGGTTTAAAAAACGAGCTAGTAACGGGTGAAGATAATATAAATAAATATATAGATAGTTGGACAAAAAAGAACTTTGTACCAAAAAAAAGCCCCGTAGATCCTTGGAAAACATTCAAAGTCCTAGATGAGCTAGCGGGCATTTATAATGTTGGCTATAGCAACCAAAAAGTCCAAACAATAAAAGAACGCTTGCTTAAGAAGGTAAACAAAGAATTATTTATGGACGATTATTGGACAGATGATTTACCTAAAAAATTAAAGAATATTAAAGTCGTCGGTGGTCAAGAAAAATTTGTTGAAGTTGCATGCCTAGTAGGTAAAAAGTTAAGCACAAATCAGTTAACGGATATTTTTGCCGAAATGCTGAATTCTAATTTAGAAAAAGAGCCACTTACCGTTCAGTACGCTACAAAGCTAAAAGCTGCAGAAATTGCAGAAAAATACTGCAGCAAAGGATAAAATTATTTTTTTACTTTTCTTCTATCGTCCAGAAAAGATAACAAAAGACCCTCAGCGCATATTTAGCATATAGGTATCTATAGATAAAAATAACAATTGTAATAATAACTCACCGGTTCTTTATTATTTATAGAAACACCGGCTTAACAAATTATTACTAATAAATTGATTATTTTTACTATATCTAAATAACAATGCAAATATGATGCTACCGAAATTCAGTATTCTAACTGCTATCTTCAAACTTCTAACCCCACGGTCCATGGTCTTCCATCCCTACCTTCGATAGAGATCGCTGTAGTAATCTTCGCCTTTTTCAACAACATTTAGGGCATAAGAGGCCATTAAATGCCAACCTTTTTTTATAGTGCCATTTCCAGAAAATCTTATCTGGGCAGTGAGCCAGTTTTCTTCTACAATATTCCAATAATTATTAATAAACGATTCTGGCTTTAAATCGTTATAGGCGCTGTAGAATACACCTCTATCTATTTGGGTTGTTTCTTTTCTGTATATTCCGTTTTCTGTCAAATACGGCCTTATATCTTCTACCGCCAACCGCCCCAACCAAATGCTCCCTCCAGATACTGTTGCATCTGGGTTTTGGTTTATCATCTTGGTATTCAGTTTTTCTAATTGTTGCAAAATTAAAGGGTTTGCAATCTCTATTATTTTTGAAAAAGCTTCTTTTCTAGACCTTGTTCTGTTTAAACTAAGGTATTTTCCATCTACAGTCATTATGTTATCGTAATAAAATTCAATCGTCATAATAAGACTATAATAATACAATAAACACAAGAAAAAGCAATAATATTTACGGCTCAAAGCAAAACCCTAAACCTTCAACTCTACTGTCCACGGTCCAAGGTCCACCGTCTATCGTCCAACTGCTATGAAATATGCTTCTGTCCGTTTAGAATAACTAGTATGAAAAATAGTATAAATATCTAAGAAACAGCAACTCACCCTAGAAATTCAAAATCATACCTAAAATCTAACTTCTAAAATCTAACTTCTATCTTCAATCTTCAAACTTCTAGTCACCAAGGTCCAAACCCCAAACCACTATCTACCACCCCCTAATCCCCAAATTTGCTAGGCAAATTAAAGTAATGGGGCTAGAATAGTAAGTTATGAAAACGGGTATATTACACACAATTAACCCAAGTGTTCTATTGATCGAACCTAACCTTGAACGAGATGCTTCGCTTGGTGTTAAATGGATTAATTGTCCAGAGGGCTACAAAACTTTACAGCTTATGGGTGTTGCAGACAAAGACAACAAAAGAACCACCTTAGAACAAGAGAAGCGGAGGGTTCAAGAATTTATTAAAGATCCAAAACAGCTGAATTGGATGATATCTCTTGATTCAAAAGTCGTTGGAGCAGTATGGGTAAATTTATATGATACAGATTGCCTAAAAAGTCCTTCAATACATATAATGATTGGCGACACAAATATAAGGGGAAAAGGTATTGGAACGGCAACGGTTCGTTCGGTATTAGACTATTTAAAGCAACAGGGCTACAAGATTGTATATTCTAGATACCTGCTAATTAACAATGGCTCCAAAAAACTTCTTACAAATATAGGCTTTAATAACGACGGCAATACTTACGAAGATAACGATAAACTTGTTTGGCAAAATGTAAAAATTAGTTTAAACATCTCTGCTTAGTAATAGTAATGGAATAAGTGCTATTAAACGAATAATTTACCTAAGTAATGATATTAATAAAATAATATTGACAATCAGTAAAAAACAGTCATAACAATGCTCACTTAACATTCGTTAGGTAAGGGCCCACCTAAGGAGGTGATTTAAGTGGGCGGTGGTAGGTCATCGAAAAACTTCCGCGGTGGAAGTAACCCCCATATGGGAGCGAGTCGCTCTCAGTCCGGGCAAAAGAACTACGGCTACAAACCTCAGCGTAGTCAGCCGAAGTTCACCAACTCGAAACCATCACGTGGAATCTGGGACGAACTCTTTGGTACCCCCAAAAAGGGCAAAAAGAGGTAGCCCTATTTCACCAAAGACCTGAGCCAAGTCTATAAACTGGCTCATTTTAACTTATAGTAGTATAAGTAAGGAATATATGTTAAAAAACGGTCTAATTTATAAAGAATTTTCTGGTATCGACCCAGAAGTAGCCCACTTATATGAGCATATTTTTATTATTGGTTTTAATAACTATTTAAAGCAACAAAATTTATTGCCGTCACTTAAAGGCTGGTTAGGTGGAAGAACCTTTAACGACATTCTATTTGTAGACTACGGCTTCTATAGTGAAACATATTTAAACGCTTTCAAAGCATATTCCGCTAAGCCAATAGCTCTAACTAATAAAGAAATAAATTTTGCATTGTCTTGCATTTCTTGTGAATCAAAAATCAAAATTAACATAAAAAATAGTAAGTCCTTACTTAATCAGTTAAATAAACTACAAAGCACCAAATTTACCGAACAAGAACAATCCAAAAAAACTAAATTCATAGACGAACAAATCTTAAATCCTAATCATTCGCCATTGGAATTAGAAGAACCTAAGGTTAGTAAATATAAAGAATATAATTTAGCCATAGTTACTAAACTAAATAATATAAATGAAGCTACGGCCATTTTACGGCTTTATCCAATTCTGCAAGACATTGTAGAAGAATCTATATCTAATTTTCCGCACTATAATCAATCACAATCAGACATTAGCTATAACCACGAAAAAAGTATGGCATATGTGTCATTAAAATTAATTTTAGATAATTCCGCAGATATAAGCGAAATAACAAAAACAATAAATAATTACTTTGTTAATTATAAACGCGCAGAACTGTACTCATTTATGCCAGATTATGTAGATTCTCTACTAAAAGTTCCAACATGGAAGTATCTTCCACTAGATTATTACGAAGCCACAGGCATACTAACATCTAACAAATTAATAGCCGATAGCCTGTTAGACAATAATATTGTCAGCAACATTTTAAAAAATACAGAAGTTACATTCATAAGCCCAAAATCGGCCTAAAGCCTTCTATCTACTATCTTCTTCCATCTACCATCTACCATCTGCCAATCCCTATACCCCAATTCGCTATGCAAATTTACCTTACGGGGGTAGAATAATTTTTAATAGTAGGATGTATAAAAATAGATTACGAAGAAACTATAAAAGTGATTTAAGCTGTTCTTCAAATTGTGCTTTACCACCATATGATGGGTGCCTTACCTTAGCAA
>WBZP01002992.1_pt1 | contig 18847 bp, 13 predicted proteins | sample 5204301 | NCBI WGS metagenome assembly WBZP01 (sample SAMN12412401, study PRJNA552823) | activated sludge metagenome | isolation source: activated sludge from nitrification reactor of wastewater treatment plant... | place: USA: Pennsylvania | collected 2017 | reverse complement strand
CATCGAGAAGTCGAAGTCGTACAGGTCACGGCCGAACGCCAGGGGGATCGCGAGGAACATCGTGCCCACGGCGTCGCTGGTCGTGGCATCAACGGGAACTGATCCAACAAGTGCGCCCTGGGCCAGCAGGTAGCCGGACAAGCCGGGGATCGGCGCGATTTCGACGGCGGGCGTGCCGGACAGTGTCCAGCTCAACGACTTCGGACTCTCGTTGGCCAGCAACCACTTCTTGCCCACCCGAGCCTGCCAGGCCGGTGACAACGAACCGCCGGACCGGGTCTTCTGGCCCCGGGCGATGTAGGAGTAGTACGTGCCGACTCCACCGATGCTTCGCTGCACCACGTAGGTGCGGCCCCACGCCTTGGCCGCGCGGATCGAGGTGCCTGGTGTCTTCGTCGACCAGAAGGCTCCGTCATTGCGCAACTCGTAGCGACCGGGGCTGTTCACCCAGGCGCCGTCGACCAAGACCGCGACCTTGAGCGACCCCTTCTTGACCTTGACCAACTTCTTCGTCTCGGCTTGGGCCAGGTAGGTACCCGACAGCTGCCGCATCTTCTTCTTGGCCATCGCCGATGTCACCTGGTTCTTGCCGGGCGTTCCGCTGACCTGCGCGGGCATCCGCTTCACGGCGCCGGTCTCGACCAGGGCGTTCAACAGGATCGTCTGTGCCACGGTCTCGGCTGCGATGGAACTGAAACCCCTGCCCGCGCCTTCGACCACAGCTGCCAGCCCGTCGTCCGGCGCGATCGCGAACGACGCGTGATAGTCGACCGTGTCACCGCCCTTGGTCCACCCCAGCACACCGGCGGACTTCAAGGCTGGGTCCTGGACGGAATCCCAGCCCAGTCCGTAGCGGAGGAAACTGCGGGGTCCGACCTTCAGGGTCGTGGCTGTCTCATCGACGCCCATCTGCTGGATGGCGGAACTCGACAGGATCCTCTTGCCTCCCACGACGCCGTCGCCGGTGAACACCTTGGCGAGTTGGGCCATGTCGCGCGAGGTGGACATCAACCCACCGGTGGCGAAGGCGTTGGTGATTTCGATCGGCTGGGGCCGGCCGCCTTCGATGATCGGGGCCACGGTTCCGGGCTTCGGCACCGATGTCGGATAGGTCGAGTGCTTCATGCCCAGCGGCTTCAGGATGTTGGTGGTCACGTAGTTGTGGAAGGGCATGCCCGAGACGCGCTCCACCACCAACCCGGCCATCGTGAAGCAGTCGTTGCAGTAGACGCTCATGGAACCCGGGGTGGTCTTCAGATGTGAGTTGGCCAGTCCAGCCAGGACTCCGTCGACATAGCTGGGGATCGGTTGGTGGCTCCACAGGTCGGAGAAGTTGGTGCCAGGGAATCCGGCCGAATGGTCCAGCAGCATCCGCACCGTGATCTGCTTGTACTGCGGCGACTGCATCGAGAAGTCCGGCACATAGCGCACGACGGGTTCGTCCAGGGAGATCTTGCCCTGGTCCACCAGTTGCATCACCGACATCGTGGCGAGAATCTTGCTGACCGACCCCACTCCGAACTTCGTCGTGGGCGACGGCTTCTTGCCCGCCTTGTTGACGCGGCCGAAGGTCTGGCTCCACACCGTCTTTCCGCCCGACACCAGCGCCACCGACGCCGACGTCGACTGGGTGTCCTTCAACGCCGCCCGAATAGCCGCGCGCCCTGCCTTGATCGTTTGAGTCCACGACTGCTGCTTCGACTTCTGCGCCTGCGCCGACTGAACAGCCCGGACGGTCTCCGCGGCTTGGACGGTCTCCGCAGCGTGGACCGACGGGCTCCCCGCAGCCGCCGTTGCAGCGGCCACTGTGGCGATCACGATCTTGGTCATGCGCATGGTGCTACTCCTCATGTCGTGCACACCTGGATGCACCATCGTGTGGGCAGGCTACCCCGCAGTGCGGTGACGTACCAACGGCCTACTCGACCACCACCGTCGCGGTGCGTCCCGCCGGGCCGAAGACCGCCAGGTAGGCCACGGCCGGTGCTTGCTTGGTTGTCGTGGCGGAGCCGCCGGAGTCGATCAACTTCAGGTCACGGTCAAACAGTTTCCAGTCGCTTTGACCCGAGATCGTGATCTTGGATGCGCTTGGAACCATGCGCCACTCCACCAGGCCCTCGGCGCCGATGGTGACCGGGTTGCTGCCACCGGACAGATCGGGCACAGTCGCGGCCGGCCGCAAGACACTACTGCTGAACGACAGGAACTCCTCACCACCCCGCATCGCGAAGTCGAAGTTGTACAGGTCCCGGCCCGCCATCAGGGGAACCTCGAGGAACATGGTGCCGACGGTGTCGCTGGTGGTGGCATCGAAGGGAGCGCCCTGGGCGAGTGGACCCTGGGCCAAGAGATAGCCGGACAGGCCGGGGATGGACGCGATCTCCACTGCTGGGGTGGCGAACAGGGTCCAGTTGAAAGAGCTCGGGTCCTCGTTGGCCAGCAACCACTTCTGGCCCACCCGGGCCTGCCAGGCCGGCGACAACGAACCTCCCGAACGGGTCCGCTGACCGGCGCCGTCGGAGTAGTACGTCCCGGTCCCACCGATGCCCCGCCTCACCAAGTAGGTGCGACCCCACGACCTCACCGACCGCAGCGATACACCCGGGGTTTGGGTGGACCAGAATGCCCCGTTCGTGCGCAACTCGAAGCGGCCGGGTTGCCTTGCCCACTTGCCGTCGGTCAGCAGCGCCCACCTCAACGATCGGTTCTTGGCCTCGGTCACCTTCAGCGACGCACCCGAGGCTAGAAAGACCCCGGTGATCCGCTTGATGTCTCGCGGCGTCGCCTTCTGCTTGGGCGGCATCCCGCTGACCTGCTCCGGGAACCTCTTGATCGCACCGGTCTCGACCAGACCGTTCAACAGCACGGTCTGCGCGACAGTCTCGGCCGCAGGGGAACTGAAACCCTTACCGGCGCCCTCGACAACAGCAGCCAGCCCCTGATCGGGGGCGACGGTGAAGGCAGCGTGATAGTCGAGGGTGTCGCCACCCTTGGTCCAACCCCGTACGCCGGCGGACTTCAACGCCGGGTCCTGCACTGTGTCCCAACCCAGGCCGTAGCGGAACGCACCGGGTGATCCTGCCCGCAGCGTGGTGGCGGTCTCGTCGACGGCCATCTGGTGAATGGCGGAACTGGACAAGATCTGCTTGCCGCCGACGACCCCGTCGCCGGTGAAGACCTTGGCCAGTTGAGCCATGTCGTCCGATGTCGACACCAGACCACCGGTGGCGAACAGGTTGGTGATCTCGATCGGCTGGACCTGCCCCCCCTGGATGATCGGGGCCACGGTCCCTCGCTTCGGCAGCGACGTCTGGTAGTTGGAGTGCCTCATACCCAATGGCTTCAGGATGTTGGTGCTCACGTAGTCCTGGTAGGTCATTCCCGAGACCCGTTCCACCACCACACCGGCCAAGGTGAAGCAGTCGTTGCAGTACACGTTCATCGCACCCGGCGTGGTCTTCAAGTGCGAGTTGGTCAAACCGGCCATGACGCCGTCGACATACGAGGGGATCGGCTGGGAACTGAAGCTGTCGGCGTAGTCGGTGCCGGGCACTCCGGCGGAGTGGTTGAGCAGCATCCGCACGGTGATCTGTTTGTACTGCGGCGACTGCATCGAGAAGTCCGGCACGTAGCGCACCACCGGCGCGTCGAGTGAGATCTTCCCGGCGTCCACCAGCTGCATCACGGCCATCGTGGTGACCACCTTGTTCACCGACCCGATCCCGAACTTGGTGGTCGGCGACGGCTTCTTGCCAGCGGTGTTGACCCGACCGAAGGTCTGGCTCCACACCGTCTTGCCCCCCGACACCAACGCCACCGACGCCGACGTCGCCTTCGTCTGCTTCATCGCGGTGCGCACCGCCTCGCGGCCCGCCTTGATCGTCTTGGTCCACGGCTGCTTCGGCTTCTGATGCTGAGCCGCCCGGGCGCTTTCGGTGACTCGCGCGGTCTCCGCGGCCTGGACCGACGGAACCCCCGCCACCACTGTGACAGCGGCGAAAGCGGCAACAAGAATCGTCTGAAGACGCATGCGGTGAGCTCCTGGTGTCGTGCCCGCCCGGGTGAACATGCGCAGCCGCAGGCTAACCCAGCCCGCCGGTCGCCACCTACTCGACGACAACCATCGCGCTAGTGCCCGCTGGACCGAAGACCGCCAGATACGCCCCGGCAGGTGCCTGCCTGGTCGCGGTGGCGGAGCCGCCGGAGTCGATCATCGACAGGTCCTTGTCGAACAGTTTCCAGTCGCTCTGACCCGAGATCGTGATCTTGGACGCGGCGGGAACTTTGCGCCACTCCACCAGACCCTCGGCACCGATCGTCACCTGGTTGCTTCCCTGCGATGCAGCGGGCACCGTCGCTGCGGGTCGCAGCACACTGCTGTCGAACGACAGGAACTCCTCCCCACCCCTCATCGAAAAGGCGAAGTCATACAGGTCCCGACCCCCATTTATCGGAACCTCGAGGAACATGGTGCCGACGCTGTCGCCAGTTGTGGCATCAAAGGGAACCGGACCCACGAGTCCCCCTTCGGCCAGGAGGTAGCCGGGCAAGTTGGGGATGTCCGCGATCCTTACCGCGGGGGTGCCCGTCAATGTCCAGCTCACCGAGCTCGGGTCCTCGTTGGCCGGCAACCACTTCTGGCCCACCCTCGCTTGCCAGGCCGGCGACAGCGAGCCTCCCGAGCGGGTCCGCTGACCAACGGCTCCCTCGTCGTAGTAGGTCCCCGTGCCGCCGATGAGGCGCTGCACCAAGTAGGTGCGGCCCCACGCTTTCACCGAACGGATCGAAGTACCAGGGGTGTGGGTGGACCAGAACGCTCCGTTCTTCCGCAGCGTGTAGCGGCCGGGTTGCTTCACCCAGTTGCCGTCGGTCAGTGTCGCCATCTTTAGTGACCGGTTCTTTGCCTCGGTCACCTTCAGCGACGAGCCACTCGACAGGAAGATCCCGGTGATCCGCTTGATGGCCCGCTTCGTCGCCTTCTGCTTGGGGGGCATACCGCTGACCGGTACAGGCATCTTCTTGACGGCCCCCGATTCGGCCAGAGCGTTGAGCAGCATGGTCTGGGCGATCGGCGTGGGATCGCCGAAGTTCCTCCCGGCACACTCGATCACGACCGCCAGTCCCTGGTCCGGGGCGACCGCTAAGTCGGCGTGGTAGTCGAAGGTGCCGCCGTTCTTGTTCCAACCGAGCACGCCGGCGGACTTCAACGCCGGGTCCTGCACGGTGTCCCAGCCCAGTCCAAAGCGGAGGCCCGGGTTTCCGACCCGCAGCGTCGTGGCGGTCTCGTCGACGGCCATCTGTTGGATGGCGGAACTCGACAGGATCCGTTGGCCGCGCACGACCCCGTCGCCGGTGAAGACCTTGGCCAGTTGAGCCATGTCTTTCGATGTCGACACAAGCCCACCGGTGGCGAAGGCGTTGTCGATCTCGATCGGCTGGACCGTGCCGTCGGTGATGACCGGGGCCACGGTCCCTCGTTTCGGCAGGGACGTCTGGTAGTTCGAGTGCCTCATGCCCAACGGCTTCAGGATGTTGGCGGTCACGTAGTCGTGGAACGACATGCCTGACACCCGCTCCACGACCACCCCGGCCAGCGTGAAGCAGTCGTTGCAGTACACATTCATCGCACCGGGCGTCGTCTTCAGATGCGAGTTCGCCAAACCAGCCATGGCTCGATCCACGTAACTGGGGATCGGCTTGGTGCTGATGTTGTCGGCGTAGTCGCTGCCCGGAAACCCGGCGGAATGGTTCAGCAGCATCCGCACCGTGATCTGCTTGTATTGCGGCGACTGCATCGAGAAGTCCGGCACATACCCCACCACCGGAGCATCCAGGGAGACCTTCCCCGCGTCCACCAGCTGCATCACCGCCATCGCCGTGACCACCTTGCTCACCGACGCGATGCCGTACCTGGTCGTGGGCGACGGCTTCCTGCCGGCCTTATTGACGCGGCCGAAGGTCTGGCTCCACACCGTCTTGCCGCCGGACACGAGCGCCACCGACGCCGACGTGCCCTTGGCGTCCTTCAACGCCGACCGAATGGCCTTCCGGGCCGCCTTGATCGTCTGAGTCCACGACTGCTGCTTCGACTTCTGCGCCTGGACAGGCTGAGCAGCCCGGACGGATTCCCCCGCCTGGACGGATTCCGCGGCCTGCACCGACGGAACCCCCGCCACCACGGTTGCCGCGGCCACTGCGCCGATCAGGAATTTGGAGATGCGCATGGCGGATACCTCGAGTCGAGTCGCGTGCACCCGGATGCACAATCGTGGGGGCAGGCTACCCCGCCCTCCAACGACGCACCAAAGGCCTACTCGGCCGAGACCTTCGCGGTGCTTCCCGCGGGGCCGAAGACCGCCAGATACGCCCCCGTCGGTGCCTGCTTGGTCGTTGTGGCGGAGCCACCGGAGTCGATCATCGACAACTTGTCGTCGAACAGTTTCCAGTCGCTCTGACCCGAGATCGTGATCTTCGAGGCGGCCGGAACCTTGCGCCACTCCACCAGGCCCTCGGCGCCAATGGTGACCGCATTCTTGCCAGCGGGTAGCTCGGGAACCGTCGCGGCCGGACGCAGCACACTGCTGCTGAACGACAGGTACTCCTCGCCGCCCTGCGTGGAGAACTCGAAGTCATACAGGTCACGCCCTTGCACGAGAGGAACCTCGAGGAACATGGTGCCCAGCGTGTCCCCGGTGGTGGCATCGAAAGGAACTGACTCCACGAGCGCCCCCCTGGCCAGCAGGTAGCCGGACAAGCCAGGAATCGTGTCGATGTCCACGGCGGGCATGGGCGCCCAGTTCGCGGACGTCGGATCCTCGTTGGCGAGCAACCACGAATGCCCCACCCGCCGCTGCCAGGCAGGTGACAAGGATCCGCCCGGGCGAGTGCGTTGGCCGACCGTCGTGTCGGAGTAGTAGGTCCCGGTTGCGCCCGGAGCCCGCAGCACCAAGTAGGTGCGGCCCCAGGCCTTGACCGAGCGGATCGATCGACCGGGGGTGTGAGTGGACCAGAACGCCCCGTCTCCTCGCCGGATCAAGCGGCCGGGTTGATTGACCCACTTGCCGTCGGTCAGGATGGCGAGTCGCAGTGAGCGCTTCTTGGCCCTGACGACTTTCACCGTGGCGGCTTCCGCCAGGAACACCCCGGTCATCTTGGTGATGTCCTTGTGGGTGGCCTGCTCTTTGGGGGGCATGCCGCCGACTTCCTTGGGCATCCTCTTGATCGCGCCGGTCTCGACCAGACCGTTGAGGATCACCGTCTGCGCGATCGTCTCTGCGCTGGTGGAACTGAAAGCCGTCCCTGCGCCCTCCACGACAACGGCCATCCCTTGATCGGGAGCCACCATGAACCCTGCGTGGTATTGACCGATGTCCCCGCCCTTGGTCCAGCCTCGGACACCGGCGGACTTCAGTGCGGGATCCGCCATGCTGTCCCAACCCAGGCCATAGCGGAATCCACCCGGCGATCCCGCCCGCAGAGTAGTGGTCGTCTGGTCCACAGCCATCTGTTGGATGGCGGAACTCGACAGGACCCGCGTGTCGCCGACGACCCCGTCGCCGGTGAAGATCATGGCCAGTCGGGCCATGTCACGGGAAGTGGACAACAGACCACCGGACGCCCAGATGTTGGTGACCCCGAACGGCTGCACCTGCCCGCCCTGGATGACCGGAGCGTAAGTGCCCCGTGCCGGAACTGGACTTGGATAGGTCGAGTGCTTCATGCCCAGCGGCGCGAAGATGCTCTCGGCCACATAGTCCTGGAAGGGCATGCCCGAGACCCGTTCCACAACCACGCCGGCCAAGGTGTAGCAGTCGTTGCAGTAGACGTTCATCGCGCCCGGAGTGGTCTTCAAGCGGGAGTTGCGCAGCCCGGCCATGACCCCGTCGACGTAACTGGGTATCGGCTTGCTGCTGAGGCCGTTCGCGTAGTCACTTCCGGGCAACCCGGCGGAGTGGTTCAGCAGCATCCGCACGGTGATCTGCTTGTACTGCGGTGACAGCATCGAGAAGTCCGGCACGTACTGGACCACCGGGGCGTCCAGCGAGATCTTGCCTTGGTCCACCAACTGCATCACCGCGATCGCCGTGACTGTCTTGCTGACCGAACCCACGCCGTACTTGGTCGTGGCCGATGGCTTCTTCCCGGCCTTGTTGACTCGTCCGAACGTCTGGCTCCAGACCGTCTTGCCGTTGGCCACGAACGCCACCGACGCCGAGGTCGACTCGGTCTCCTTGAGCGCCGTGCGAACGGCCTCGCGACCCGCCTTGATCGTCTTGGTGAACGACTGCTGCTTCGACTTCTGCATCGGCGCCGCCTCGGCCGCCTGGACTGACGGGACCCCCACGAAAACCGATGCCGTGGCCAGTGATGCAAGCAGGATCTTGGTGATGCGCATTCCCGGTGACTCCTCATGTGGTGCATTTCCCGGATGCACAGACGTAGAGAAAGAATACGCCCGGACTGCAGCGCGCAACTCCCGAACCATTCCACCACTAAGGTCCCGTGGCTTCCCGTCAGGAACACCACCACGTACGGCCCAGCCGACAACTCCTCCCTGGTGGTTGGCGACCATGAGCTTGGAGCGGGCCTCCCACTAACCCGGGCGCAACCTGGTTCACCTCAGGGAACCGTGCAACGATCGAAGCATCAGCCCCGAGTTCACAGAGATGACCGAACCGACAGGGCAGGGCAGCGCTATCCAGCTCACGACAACGCCCGTCGTCGGTGCGCCGGGTCGTGAATACCCACCGACACGAGTCCCGGACAAGGAGCCCGTCGATGACGGCGAGATACGGGTGACCATCCTGGGCAGTGGCGACCCGTTCGTGAACCGATCGCAGGCGTCGGCCTCGGTGCTGATCGAGGTCGGCAACGAGCAGTGGGACTTCTTCTTCGACCCGGGTTCGGGGCGCTGGCGAACTTCAACGGGTTGCACCTTCCTGTCACAGCCACGACCAAGGTGTTTCTGTCCCACCTGTACGCCGACCATGTGGGTGACATGCCGACCCTGGTCTGGAGCCTGGCCAAGTCAGGTCGCCGCGACCCGGTCGCCATCGCCCAAGACCTGACGACGTTCACCATCACCCAGGAGGCAGTCATCACCCGACAGACAGTCATCGACCCATTCGCCTGGCCGGTCGTCGGCCCCACAGAAGTGACCGGACCCTCGATGTCAGCCCCCAATCCATCGCCCGCGTGGTGGTCCGATGCACTGATCGCCGACTGACCTCCTTCGAAACGGGAGAACGTGGCGGACCCGAAGCTGCTAGGCGCGCTTGCTGGACAGCACGCAGAACTCGTTGCCTTCGGGATCAGCCAGCACGACCCAGGATTGCTGACCTTGACCCACGTCCGCATGCCGAGCGCCGAGACCCAGCAGGCGCGCGACTTCGGTCTGCTGGTCGTCAGGGCGGAAGTCCAGGTGCAGTCGATTCTTGCCGCTCTTGTCGTCCGCGACCGGTTCGAAGATCAGCCCGGGCAGCTGATCCACAGAAGGCCGCACCTCGAACTCATCCGGCGCGTCATTGACCACGACCCATCCGAGCGCGTCTGCCCACCACCGGCCCAGCATTACCGGGTCCGCGGCGTCCATCACCACCTGCTCCCATTCCAAACCCATTCTGGGAATCTACGGCCGCGACGCCGGTGACGCACTACTGACCAAACGGCAGAAGTGATTGGTTTGACGTTGCGCCGTTCGGCGTCGCATCGTCGGGCGGGACGAAGGTCAACCCATCGGCGAACGCTGGGCGAGGCGGACACTGTTGCCCGACGGGTCGCGGAACCCGCAGTCGATGCCGTAGGGCTGTTCGGTCGGTTTCTCAGTGAACTCGACGCCTCGCGCTGACAGTTCCTCATATGCCTTGATGCAGTCGTCGGTGGTCAAGAAGACAGTCCCGGCGAACCCCTTGGCGGTGAGCGCCGCGATCTCCTGACTCGTGCCCGCGTCGATCATCGGCACACCGGGGATGGCCATCAGGACCACCGCGATGTCGTCCTGACCTGGTGGGGCAACGGACAGCCAGCGAAAGTTGCCCATCTCGGGGACTGTCACGTCCTCGCGCACTTCGAAGCCGACCTTGTCTCGCCAGAAGGCGAGCGCTTCGTCCTGGTCGTGGACCCAGAGTTGAGTGGTGCTGATACGGATCACGATGTCTTCCAATCGGGGCGGTGTCTTGTGAAGTTGAACTTAGGGACACGCCTCACTCGCTGTCTTCTCCGATCGTGCTGTTCGCGGGAGCGGGTCGTCCGTAGGCCTTCAGCACGCACAGCGGGATCGGCGCCAGGCTGGCCGCCGACGGGAAGGATGCGCGGTACTGGGTCGGGCTGACGCCGTAGGCGCGGGTGAAGCTGGTCGTGAAGGACCCGACACTGGTGAGACCGACCTGCATGCAGATGTCGGCCACGGTGTAGTCGGTGCCGCGCAGGAGCGTGGCGGCGCGCTCGAGCCGCCGGGTGAGCAGATAGGAGTAGGGGGTCTCTCCAAAGGCGCGTCGGAACTCTCGGCTGAAGTGCGCGCGCGACAGGCACGCTGAGGCCGCGAGGTCGTCGACCGTGAGCGGCTCGGTGTAGCGGGAATCTGCGAGGTCTCGCGCGCGCACGAGATGGCGAACCGGCGAGACGGGCGTGCGGATGGGCGGCACCTGCCCAGAGTAAGGGCAATTCCGGAAGTCGTTCGAAAGTGCGAGCCCGCTTGCCATCCCCGATGACAATGCTGCGCCTGAGACACAAACAACTAGTCAGGCGACTGCCACAGTCGTGGAAGCACCAACGGCGTAGTCCTCGACTGGCCCCTGCTGAGTGCGTCGAGCCACCACGAACCCGCCGACGAGGGCGAACGGCAAGGCCACCCAAATGAGCGCGCCGACAAGGGCCGGGTCGGCACCGGACTGCTCATGGACGAAGATCGACATGTCCCACAACCCATGCAGCAGCATCGCCCAGACCAGGGTCCCGGAGTACCTGCGCAGGATGTAGAACGCACTGCCCTGGACGCCGGCCATGACGACCTGCAGCACCGTGCTCGTAACAGGGGCGCCCAGGAAGATGTTCACCCCGTGCATGATCCCGAACAGCACACAGGTCAGCGCCCACACAGTGACTTCATGGAACGTGCCCCGCAAGCCGACCAGCAGCATGCCGCGACACACGAACTCCTCGGCGAACCCCACCAGGATGCCCAAGACCAACGCCACCAACAGGAAACCCGCCGAGACCCTGCTCCAGTCGGTCCCAGCGAAAGTGCCTACGACGATGACGAGGTAGATCACCGGAGCGATGAGCGTCCACGTCACGCGCGTGCGGTGCTCGTCCCGCATGGCCGCGCCCCACCAGCCCATCCACAGACCCAGCAGGCCGATGACCACTGCGCCCACGGCCAATGACAAGACGGTGCCTCGCCACATGTTGGACGTGGAGTCACCGAAGTCCGTGTACGGGATGCCACTGGTCTTCTGCAGAACAACCACAATGGCTACGTACAGCAGCCAAATCCCGATACCGACCAGAGCTGCTGGCTTGACGCGCATCCGCCTAGTCTGACCGACCGCGGCATACGCAGCACGTCACGACACTCAAGTACGCCCGCCGACACCTGCTGACAACGTCGTCACCCCGAACCCGGTGGAGTCCCAGTGCCCATCGCCTCGGCACGGTCGAGGGTGCTGACGAGCCGTTCCTGCTCCCGGGCGACGTATCCACCCCTGTCGTAGTTGCGTACAAGATCTTCGACGAACTCCACGGGGTCGTCGCCGACGATCTCGTGGATCGGCGTCACATCAGCGGCGGCCCGTTCGAACAGATCTGCTACGTCCTCGAACAGCGAGGCCGCATTGTCGACGTCCAGCATCCCGAAATGCATCAGGTACCGCTCGATCCCCTCAACTGCGAGGCGGTAGTTCTCGGGAAGTTGTCGCTTGCGCGCCTTGTAGTCCCGCCACCGCCGTTTTTCGCCTATCACCTTCGAGGTGAACTCTGAGAATCCCATCGTCACACTCCTCCATTTCGGAGCTTTTCCAAGCGCTCTGCCAGAAAGCTCCACGTCATCCAGAACTCTTCGAGGTCGGCCTCGCCCGCTGCATTGAGCGAGTAGACCTTGCGCGGCGGCCCCTTCTCAGAGGGGACCTTCTCCACGTCGACCAGGCCACGCCGCTCGATCCTGATGAGCAGCGCGTAGACGGTGCCTTCAGCGATGTCGGAGAACCCTTGGTCCCGTAGCCAGGCGGTGATCTCGTACCCGTATGCGGGCCGACCGGCCAGGAAGGCGAGAACGATGCCCTCCAGCGTTCCCTTGAGCATCTCCGTCATCTGCTTGCCCATGGAACACCTCCTGGCCCACTACTCAGCACTATTGACTACTACTAGATAGTAACACTGAATAGCCCGGTTCGGGCTTGGGTCGGGGCTGCGGCCGGGGCTGGGAACATCTGGTTGTCGGATCTATCTGCACCGCTCTTTGCTCACAGCCCCAACAACTCGGGCACACCCTGTAGCACCTGGCCGAAGAACTTGTCGGGAATCGTCAGCCCGGCGTCGCCGGTTTGGGCGTCCTGGTTGGACTGGACGACCAGAATCGCCTTGGTCCGGGGGTAATAGGCCACATAGCTGGTCGCACCGAGCATGGTCCCGTTGTGCCAGTACGACACCACGTCCCCGGTACTCACCTCGCGCAGGACAGCGACGCCCAGGCAGTAGTCCTGCTCCAGGGTGCCGTTGGTGCCGTTGAACACGCAGTCACCGGTTCGTGTCCGCTGGGTGGCTCGGTGCAGAACCTGATTCCCCGTTCCCAACGACTTCGCCCACGTCCGTAGGTCGGCGACCGTGGACGCCAGACCTCCCGCCGACCAGCCAGTCGACAGCGACCAGTTGGTTGTACGCAGCAAGGGTGGACTGCCGTGGACTTGCCCGTACAGCATTGAGTAGGTCTGTGCGTGGCGGGGCCACAGGTCGCCGGACATGTCCAGGAAACTTCGGTACATCCCGAGCGGCTCCAGGATCCGCTTCTTGAGCAGCCGGTTGTAGGACTTGCCGGCGCTCTTCTCAAGGATTCGGCCCAGGATGATCGTGTTGGTGTTCGAATAGGCGAACTGCGATCCCGGCAGGTCGAACGCGCGCGGCATGCGAGCTGCTCCCCAGATCATCGTTCCGGGCGACACCCGCCTCTTCGGATGTGCGCGCTGCTGGGCGGTGAGCCGGGCGAAGTTGCCGTTCACGTAGTCAGCGATGCCCGATGACATGTTCAGCAGCATCGAGACTGTGATCTGCTCGGCCTTGGGGAACGTGGGAAACCACTTCGACATCGGGTCGGTGAGCCGGAGCCGGCCGCGTTGGACTTGCTGCAGCACGAGAGTCCCCGTCAAGGTCTTGGTCACCGAGCCGATCGGCAACTGCAATTCCGGGCGCATCGGCGCGCCCGTCTTGATGTCGGCATCCCCGACCGCACCCACCCAGTACCCCTTGTTGCCCACCCAGAGGCCCGCACTGACACCACCGGGCAGCCCACCCCAAGCGGCCACGAGTCCATCTTCGAGGGTTGTTACCTGGCTCCTGGTGAGTCCTTTGGTATCGGACCAAACGTCGCCCGAATGGCCATCGGTCGCTGCCCCCGCCCGACACGGAACGATCAACGACGCGCACACCATCAGCGCGAACACCAGAACCAGGCGGGGCCGGACACCACTCATACCCCACGGTAGGACGGCGTGGATTCCTTGCTGGGGTACGAAGGTCCCCACCCGGTCCGCAATAGTCCCGTCGCCCGATCGCTCACCAGGGCCAGCGGTGGTCCATGACCTTCTCGAGATCGTCAGTGGGTGATGGGGTGGGGCTTCGGACTAGGGTCCGGTTCCAGAGGCCGCGCGCGACTCGCCTCAACGCGGGCGGATCTCCTCGGCGATCACCGACATGGACGACAGCCATGGCTGCCCGAACGCCGTCACCATGGCGACATCGGAGGCATCTCGACCGCGGCCGATGACCACCCGGCCCTTCCGCTGTTGGTTGTTGCGCGGATCAAACGTCCACCACCGGTCTCCCAGCCACACCTCCATCCAGGCGGCGAAGTCCATCGGATCGGCCAGGGGCGCCACGTCGATCTGGGGAAGGTATCCGAAGACGTAGCGGGCGGGGATGTCCAGCGCCCGGCAGAAGGCGATGGCCAGATGAGTGAAGTCGCGACACACCCCGAACCCGGACAAGTGGACGTCATGGGACGTCGTCGTCGCGATGCTGCTGCCGTACTGGAACGTCAGGGACGAGTTCACGTGTTCACAGATGGCCTGCACCCGCGTGTAGCCCGACGAGGCGTCGGCGAACCGCTCGTGGGGTTCGACGCCCAGCATCTCGGGCAGACAGTAGCGGCTCGGCAGGGTGTACATCAGCACGCCATCGGGCAACGCATCGGCCGGCAGCTGCGCCGCGTCTACATCGACGGCCTCGGCATCGGCAGGGACCTCGACCCGCGCCTCGTACCGGAACCTGGACTCGCCCTCGGGCAACACGAGACGAAGGCACAGGTTCCCATACAGATCGGTGTAGGGATGGGTATTCACGTGCGGGTCCACCCACCAGCGCTCGTCGGTGATCGATACCGTCGGCTCCGGACTTGCACGGATCTGCATCACCACCGGCGTCGGCGCAGAAGCAACCTGCACGAACTCGCAGCCCACCCGGATCTTGCGCCTATCCATGTATGACCACATCCCATGGTGCACCCAATCCGGCCGGTATCCCGTCGCGGACTTGTCCTCCGCCGCCCAGCAGGGACCTCGTTGGGCGATGGCACCGGCGGGCCCCCCGCCCTCGAGGTGCGTCACCGAGCATTCACCGAAGGTTCAGCTGGGGCGGAGGGCGCCCGGCTCGTCCGGAGCGGACACGGCTGCGAGACTGCCCGCGGGTACCGAGGTCCGACCGAGGCGCGGGGGCTCCGACCCCGGTCCGGGTGATGGCGTGGTGTTCGTCACGGCCGGACACTGACAACAGCACGATCGGCATGACGTAGAGGAGATGTGGATGAGCAGCGCAGAGCGTTCGCGAGTGGCGTCCTTCGGGCATCCCGAGGATGGGCTCTTCGAGGCGACCCCCTGGTACCACTGGGGTCCGTACCTGTCGGAGCGTGCCTGGGGAACCGTGCGCGAGGACTACAGCGCCGACGGTGAGGCGTGGACCTACTTCCCGCACGATCAGTCCCGATCCCGCGCATACCGATGGAGCGAGGACGGGATGGCGGGGGTGTGCGACGTAGGCCAGGAGTTGTGCATGGCGCTGGCGCTGTGGAACGGGCGCGACCCGATCCTGAAGGAGCGCATGTTCGGGCTCACCGGACCAGAGGGGAATCACGGTGAGGACGCCAAGGAGTATTGGTGGTTCCTGGACGCGCTGCCGAGCCATTCGTGGCTCAAGTGGCGCTACCACTACCCGCAGGCCGAGTTCCCGTACGACGAGCTCGTGGCCGAGAACGGCCGGCGCGGGTTCCTCGATCCGGAGTACGAGTTGCTCGACACCGGCGTGTTCGATGAGGACCGCTACTGGGTCGTCGACGTCTTACATGCGAAGGCGGACCCGCATGACCTGCTCATGGAGATCCGGGTGACGAACGCCGGACCTGACACGGCGACGCTGCACGTGCTGCCTCACCTGTGGTTCCGCAACACCTGGTCGTGGGACCGAGACGCACCGAAGCCGTGCCTGAGTGCCACGGATGATGACCGCGTGATCACCGACCATCCCCGTCTCGGTGCGCTGGAATGGATGGTCGACCGGGCACCCGACGGCTCGGCGCCGCAACTGCTGTTCTGTGACAACGAGACCAACGACGAACGCTTGTACGAGTCCCCGGACTCGCCTTCCTATCCCAAGGACGGCATCAACGATCATGTCGTCGCCGGCGCCGCGACCGTCAACCCAGACGGGTCGGGCACCAAGGGTGCCGCCTGGTACCAGTTGACGGTGGGGCCCGGGGAGACCCAGGTGGTGCGCGTCCGTCTGCGCCCGCCGTCGGCTGATGACGCGTTCGGACCGGCGTACGACCAGGTCATGGGAGCTCGCGAGCACGATGCCGACGAGTTCTACGACGAGGTCATCCCCGACTCCGCGAGCGACGACGAGAAGCTAGTCGCCCGGCAAGCGTTCGCCGGGATGATCTGGGGCAAGCAGTTCTACAACTACGACGTCAAGCGCTGGCTGGCTGGCGATCCCACCCAGCCACAGGCCCCGCAGCAACGCTGCGACGGCCGCAACACCGGCTGGAAGCACTTGGACGCCCAAGACATCCTGTCCATGCCCGATCCCTGGGAGTATCCGTGGTTCGCCGCCTGGGACCTGGCCTTCCACACGATCCCGCTCGCGCACATCGACCCCGCGTTCGCGAAGTACCAACTGCTGGCGATGTGCCGCGAGTGGTTCCAGCATCCGAACGGCGCGATTCCTGCGTATGAGTGGAACTTCGGCGACGTCAACCCACCGGTGCACGCCTGGGCCGCACTTCACGTCTGGGCCATCGACGGCCGCTCGGACCGCACGTTCCTGGCCCGACTGCTGCCCAAGCTTCTGCTGAACTTCACCTGGTGGGTCAACCGGATGGACCCTGACGGGACCAACCTCTTCGGCGGCGGCTTCCTGGGGCTGGACAACATCAGCCCGATCGATCGATCGAACCTTCCCGTAGCGGGTCGGCTGGAGCAGGCAGATGGCACGAACTGGATGGCCTTCTATGCCCTCGCCCTGTGGCAGATGGCGAATGTCCTGGCCGCTGAGGACGACGCTTGGACGGACCTCGAGGTCAAGTTCATCGAGCACTTCGCGCTGATCGTCGAGGCCATGCGTTCTCAAGGGCTCTGGGACGACCAGGACGGCTTCTTCTACGACGTCTTCACCACCCCGCAGGGCGACAAGATCCCGATCAGGTCCCGCTCGATCGTGGGCGTCCTGCCGCTGCTGACCACTGTTGTCCTCGGCCCCGAGACGTTGGTCCCGCTGGAGACGATGGGGAAACGCTTCGAGGCCCTGCGCGAGCGATTCAGCGCCAAGGGGCAGACCGAGGTGGGACAGGTGCTTGCGGATCTCTCCGATGACCACCTGGTGCTGGGTGTGATCCCCACCGGTGACGGGTTCCGCGTGCTGCACCGCGTCTTCGATGAGAACGAATTCCTTTCACCGCATGGCCTGCGCGCGCTGTCGCGCTACCACGCCGAACACCCGGTGTCGCTGGACCTCGAGGGAACGAACGTGTCCGTGGACTACGAGCCAGCCGAGTCCACGACAGGGATGTTCGGGGGCAACTCCAACTGGCGCGGTCCGGTCTGGATGCCCGTCAACTACATCGTGCTGCGCAGCCTGCAGCGCAATGCCCGATCCCTGGGTGACAAGGTGCGCATCGAGTACCCCACCGGTAGCGGTCACATGCTCAACCCCAGTGACTGCGCCGAGGATCTGCGCCGCCGACTCATCTCGCTGTTCCTGCGCGGACCCGACGGGCGCCGTCCCTGTCACGGCGGTGTCGACCGGCTGCAGACCGATCCCCGGTGGCGGGACAACATCACGTTCTTCGAGTACTTCCACGGGGACAACGGTGCTGGGCTCGGGGCGTCGCACCAGACCGGGTGGACCGGCCTGGTGGCCGACCTGATCTGCCGCCCCAATCCGTTCCTCGCCACCGGGGGCCTGTGGACTCAGGGATGAACCGCAGGATTGCCCGCGCAGCAGCAACACCGACAAGACCGATCCTCGGGCCCGGGTGATCGCCGCCGAAGGGCTCACCGAAGAACCACGGCAGGGCCCGACGGCTGCCAGTCGCGTCAGCCGCAAGCGGTTCCCGTGCGACTGGACCCTAGGCGGGCGGCTCGCGAACGTGACACGCTGAGGCCATGCTGAACCGCACCGCGGATCGCGAGAGCGCCGGGCTCGCGCAGGCCGGGCGCCCATGAACGTCCTGGATATCTTCGATTACATCGCCGACACAGCTGCCGAGCAGAAACTGCTGCTGCTCGTGTTCGTGATCGCGATCGGTTCCGTCATCGGATCGATCCGGATCAAGGAGTTCTCGCTGGGCCCCGCGGCGGTGTTGTTCTTCGCCCTCGCGGTGTCCGCCTACGACTCCCGGCTCAGCCTGCCCCCCGAGATCGGGGTGCTCGGCCTGGCCTTGTTCGCGTACACGATCGGCATCACGTCGGGCCCGTCCTTCTTCTCCTCCATCAGGGCCGGTGGTCCGGTCATCGGGGTGGTGGTGGCGGCGCTCGTGATCTGCGCTGTGCTGACGAACTACCTCGGCAAGGCTCTGGGCCTGGAGGATGCGGTGCTGTCGGGCGTCTTCGCGGGATCACTGACGAACACGCCCGCCCTGGCTGCGTCGACGGAAGCGTGGGACTCCGACCTGCCCACCGTCGGGTACTCCATCACTTACCTGTTCGGCGTGCTGGCCATGCTGTTCGTGTCCCTGGCGGGCCTGCGCACGAAGCACGCGAAAAAGACGCTGGTGGTCCAGCCGGAGCCGGAGGAGCGTGTGATCCCCAGCCAGATGACGATCCGGGTCGAGCGCAATGATCTGCCGGACCTGTACCGACTCGGAGAGCAGTACGGCGGGGTCGTGTTCAGTCGCATCATGCGCGGCGACACCCCACAGACGCCGGGTCTCGTGTCCATCGCCACCGATACCACGGTCGCCGAACCCGGCGACATCCTGTCCGCTGTGGGAAAAGAGGAGGATCTCGCGCAACTGTGCGCCGACATCGGCCACCCTTCCACCGTCGCGCTCACGCTCAGCCGCAGCGACCTCGACTACCGGCGCATCATCGTCTCCAAGCCCGATTTCGTGGGCGAGACCCTGGGCGACCTCCGGCTCGACCGGCGCTTC
>WBZP01002991.1_pt1 | contig 18849 bp, 18 predicted proteins | sample 5204301 | NCBI WGS metagenome assembly WBZP01 (sample SAMN12412401, study PRJNA552823) | activated sludge metagenome | isolation source: activated sludge from nitrification reactor of wastewater treatment plant... | place: USA: Pennsylvania | collected 2017 | reverse complement strand
CAAACGCTTCGGTGACGACACGATCGTCAGCAGCGACGGCGTACGCGACATCGTCGAGTGCGAGAACGGCATCGACGCGGTCACGGCGGACACGCTCGACGCGGTGTCACCGACCTGCGAGTCGGTCACCTACTCGACCCAGACGGCATCGGCGGGGTCGGGATCGCAGGGCGGTTCCGGCTCGGGCTCCGGATCGAGCGGTGCGCTGCCGTTCTCGTTCGCGGTCAAGGCGACGCTCCCGCGGCTCGGACGGTTCCGGACCGGGACGCCGATCCGGCTCCGGATTACGAGCACGAAGGCGTGCAGCGCGGCCGTGTCGCTCAGCGTCTCCAATGCCGCCGCCAAGCGCATCCGCTTCACCGGCAAGCGCACGCTGAGAACGATCAAGAACAGCCCCGTGCCCGCCAATACGGCTTCGACGCTGACGCTGAGCGCGCCCCGCAGTTACCGCTCGAAGCTACGCGGCCGGAAGTCGGCGGCGATGACAGTGTCCGTGACGTGCAGGCCGGCGTTCGACCCGGCGTCGACGCTGAGCCTGCCGCTGACCGTCAAGCGTTAGTGCTGGCGCTCCGCTTCTCCCAGGTCGACGTCTTCGGGGCATCGCCGTTCGGGGGCAACCCCGTCGCCGTCGTCCACGAGGCCGACCGTCTCAGCACCGGCGAGATGGCCGCCATCGCCCGCTGGACGAACCTCTCGGAGACGACGTTCCTGCTCGCCCCCGAGCACGAGGAGGCCGACTACCGCGTCCGCATCTTCACACCGGCGGGAGAGCTGCCGTTCGCCGGCCACCCGACGCTCGGCAGCGCGCACGCCTGGCTCGACTCCGGCGGCCGCCCGAACGACCCGGAAGTCCTGGTGCAGGAATGCCCGGCGGGCCTGATCCCGGTCCGCCGGGCCGACGCCGACCGGCTCGCGTTCGCGGCGCCGCCGCTGCTGCGGACCGGCCCGGTCGATGCGGCGACGCTGACCCGCGCCGTTCACGCGATCGGAGCCGCGCACGACCTCGTCGCCGGCAGCCGCTGGGCCGACAACGGCCCCGGCTGGCTCGTGCTCGAGATCACCACCCCAGAGGCGCTCGCCGCGCTGACGCCGCACCCCGACCGGCTCGAGGAGCTGGCGATCGGCACGTTCGCCCTCACCCCTGGTACCCCGCACCTCTACGAGGTCCGTGCGTTCATGGACGGCATCGTCGGCTGCGAGGACCCGGTCACCGGCAGCCTCAACGCCGGGATCGCGCAGGAGCTGCGCCGCGAGGGCCGCGTGCCGGAGCGCTACACGGTCCGCCAGGGAACCGCGCTCGGCCGCGACGGCATCGTGTCGATCGAGGACGACGGGCGCGCGATCTGGGTCGGCGGCGCGACGACGACGCTCGTCAGCGGCTCGCTCACAACACGCTGAGCAGCGGCGGCGCGACCTGCTTCTTGCGGCTCATGACGCCGGGCAGGTCGACGACGCCGTCGACCGGGCGTGAGCCGAACGCGCGCTCTGCCGCGTACTCGTCGCCGGCGACGACCAGATGCGTGTGCTTGCTGAGGATGTCGGTGACCATCAGCGCGCTGAGCACATGCCCCTCCCGCCGGCGCCCGGCCTCGAGCGCTTCGCGCAGCTCCGGCAGCCGCCCTGCGAGCGTGTCGCCGACCGTCTCGACCTGCGCGATCGACAGCGAGCCCGCACTGACCTCGTACTCCTTGTTGTCACGGGCGACGAGCGTCTCGGGCTCGGCGCCGGCGACGTCGGAGCCGGACTCGAACATCTCACGCCCGTACGCCTCGTGGTCGACGCCGACGAGCTGCTCGAGGTAGTCGATCGCGACCTGGTCGCGGTCGGTCGTCGTCGGCGAGTTGAGGATCACCGTGTCGGACAAGATTGCCGACAGCAGGACGGTCGCGGTGGCTGTCGTCGGCTCGATCTCGGCGGAGCGGAACCGCTCGGTGACGAGCGTCGCGGTCGACCCGACCGGGTCGAAGACCGCGCGTACCGGCACCTGCGTCTCGATCGAGCCGATGTGGTGGTGGTCGAGGATCTCGACGATGTGGGCCTCTTCGATCCCGTCGACCGACTGGGCCTGTTCGGCGTGATCGACGAGGATCACCTGCCGCGGCTCGGGGTCAACGAGGTCCGAGCGCGTGATCAGCCCGACCGGCATCCCCTTGTCGTTGACGACGACGGCCGAGCGGTAGTGGACGTCCTTGATCGCCTCGTTGACCTCCGACAGCAGGTCCTCGGTGCGGACGGTGAACGGCTGGCGGTCCATCAGCGAGTCGACAGGCGCCGCGAGCGTCGTCATGCGGCCGCAGATGTAGGAGTCGAGCGGGGAGCCGATCAGCGCGACCCCGGCCTGCTCGGCCGCGTCGAGCGTCGCTTCGGTCGGGACGGTGCCGTTGCTGAGGACGAGCAGCGACACGCCGCGCTCGATCGCCTTGAGCTGGGCGTCCTGGCGGTCGCCGACGACGACGATGTCGCCGTCGTCCATCCCCGACTCCTCGCGGTCGGCGTTCATGGCGAAGACCCAGACGCGGCCCGCGACCGTCTGGCCGAGGCCGCGCAGGACCGATCCGCCGACGGCGGACGCGATCGATTCGATCTTCGTCGGCGTCTCGACCAGCGACGACGGGTTGCGCGACTCGCGGATGTAGCGGCGAGCGAGCTCGCGCTCGGTGACGACGCCCGCGAGCGAACGGTCGTGGGCGAGAATCGGGACGATGTCGAGGCGCTCGCTGGCCATCGTCAGGCCGACCTCGCGGACCGCCTCGTCGACCGATGCGGCATAGAACTGGCGCTGCATGACGTCGGCGACGCGCAGGCTGATGTGCTCGAGCAGCTGCGGCTCGGGCAGCGCCGCACGCTCGAGCACCCAACGCGTCTGCGGGTTGATCTCGCCGAGCCGGACCGGGATGTACGTCCGGCCCGGGTCCTGACGGCCGCAGAACTCGGCGTACGCGATCGCCGACGCGATCGAGTCGGTGTCGGGATTGCGGTGGCCGGTGACGTAGATCGGGCGCACGAGGCGGACATTCTGCCGCATAGGGCCGGTTATTGACCTGTGCGCAGACGGTGGAGCGTCGCGTAGAGGTCACGGGCGACCTTCCCAGGGAGGACCGCCTCGAGCTCCTCGCGGGACGCCACGAGCACCGCATCGGGTGATCCGAACCGTGTCAACAGCGCCCGTTTCCGCGCCGGTCCGATGCCGGGCAGGCCGTCGAGCACCGATCTCGTCATCGCCTTGTCGCGGCGTCCACGGTGGTGGGTGATCGCAAAGCGGTGGGCCTCGTCGCGGACACGCTGCAGCAGCTGCAGCGCCGGGTCGTCGGTCGCCAGCAGGATCGGGTCGGAGCGGCCCGGCAGGAAGACTTCCTCGATCCGCTTCGCGAGTGAGATCACGGCGACGCCTCGATCACGAAAGCCCTGGAGCGCCGCGATCCCCGCGCCGAGCTGGCCCTTGCCCCCATCGATGACGACGAGGTTGGGCAGCGCCGCAAACGAGGCATTGCGCTCGGGGTCGTGGGGCGAGCGCTCCTGCTGCTCCTGCCACTGGCGGTATCGGCGCGTCAGCACCTCGTTCATCGCGGCGAAGTCGTCGGGAACGCCCTCTTCGAGGCTGCGGATCGTGAAGCGGCGATAGTCGCTCTTCTTCGGCGCGCCGCCCTCGAAGACGACCATCGACGCGACCGTGTGCGTGCCCATCAGGTTCGAGATGTCGAAGCACTCGATCCGCACCGGAAGCGCGTCGAGCTGCAGCGCCTGTTGCAGCCCGTCGAGCGCGTCGACGCGCTGCTGGCGGCTGCGCTCGGCCTTGAGCTGATCGGTGTCGAGCGCGAGCCGGGCGTTGCGGAGCGCGAGGTCGTAGAGCCGCGCCTTGTCGCCGCGCTCGGCGATCCGCACCTCGACCTTGCTGCCGCGACGCTCGCTCAGCAGCGTCGCCATCGGCCCCGTGTCGCCGAGCGCCGGCGGCACGATCACCTGCGGCGCGATCACCGCCTGCTGCGCGTAGTACTGGGAGAGGAACTGGGCGACGACCTCCTGGTCGTCCTCGCCGGAGACGTTGTCGAGGTAGAACGACTGGCGATCCGACAGCACGCCGTCGCGGACCTGGAAGACCTGGGCGTTCGCGTTCTGGCCCTCGGCAGCGATCGCCACGACGTCGATCGTCCCGACGGAGTCGTTGGCGACGCGCTGGCGCTGCATCAGCTGCTGGATCGCATGCAGGCGGTTGCGTTCGAGCGCGGCCTGCTCGTACTCCTCGGCCTCGGCGGCGGCGAGCATCCGCTGCTCGATCGAGCGCTCGACCTCCTTGTAGCGGCCGGAGAGGAACGCGCGGACTCCCTCGATCGCCTCGGCGTAACCCTCGCGACTCGCGCCCCATTCCACGCAGGGCGCCCCGCAGCGCTTGATGTAGTAATCGAGGCACGGCGAGCCCGACCGGCGGCCGGGCTCGGCGCCGGTACAGGAGCGGTACTGGAAGACCTTGCCGAGCGTCTCGAGCGTCGAGCGTGTGCGTTTGGCCGACGAGTACGGACCGAAGTAGAGCCGGTTCTTGCGGTGCTTCTCGCGCGTGAAGTAGACGCGCGGGAACTCCTCGTCGATCGAGATCGCGATGTACGGATAGGACTTGTCGTCGCGCAGCCGGATGTTGAACCGCGGCTGGTACTCCTTGATGAAGCTGAGCTCGGTCAGCAGCGCCTCGGTCTCCGACGCGACGACGAGGAACTCGATCTCCTCGATCTCGTCGGTCATCGGCCGCTGGCCGCGGACGACCGGGTTCGAGAAGTGGCTCGCGACCCGCTTCTTGATCGAGATCGCCTTGCCGACGTAGATCACGCGGCCGTTGGCGTCGCGGAACAGGTAGACGCCCGGGCTGTCCGGGAGTCGCGCGCGAGCGGCCTTCAGCCGCTGTGCACGATCGTCGCCCGCCATCGCCTTCAGCCTAGGGACGTCGAGTGTGCGTTCGATGCCGCATGGCGGCATCGAACGCACACTCGACGTTGCTCAGGCTGCGAAGTCCTGGCGCTGCGTCACGTTGAGCTCGCCGCCCGCGACCGTCGTCCGGCTGCGGCCGGCGCGCTTGGCGTCGACGAGCGCCATGTCGGCCGCCTCGAGCAGCTCGGGCAGCTCGACGCCGTGCTGCGGAGCCGCGGAACAGCCGATCGAGACGTCGACCTTCGGGCCGCTGCTCGGCTCGAATGCCTCCTCGACCTGAGCGACGAGCACGTCGGCGGTCGCCGCGGCGGTCTCGAGGTCGCCCTGGATCAGAACCGCGAACGCGTCGCTGCCGAGCCGCCCCGCGTTGCCGAGCCTGCTCAGGATCGCAGCGAGCTCCTGCAAGACGAGATCGGCGACCGCCGATCCGAAGCGCTCGTTGATCTGGCGGAAGTTGTCGATGTCGACGAGCACGATCGCGCCCTGCGCCATCGCATGGACCTGGGCCCGCGCCGTCTGGAGCCAGTGACGGCGGTTGGCGAGGCCGGTCAGCTCGTCGACCTGCGTCAGCCGCTCGAGCTCGGCGACGCGCTCGGAGAGCCGACCGGCGGCTGTGCGCTGCTCGGCGTGGACGATCTTGTCGGCGAGCAGGTCGAGCACGTCGACCGAGAGGTCGACGCGGCCGAGCGCGACCTCGAGCAGCGAGTGGTCGGGCTCGTGGCCGTGCAGCATCGACGCAACGGAGTCGGCGATCTGCACGCAGGCGTCCTGCGGCGTCGGCACCGACATCCCGGTCGGGCCGCCGTGATGCCAGGCGATCAGCGAGACGATCTCCGGGTCCATCCCCCATGCGTCGGCGAGCAGCGCGCCGCACTGGGCGTGGTCGATGCCGAACGCGTCGCGCTCGGCGCAGGCCCGGTCGCTGCCGCTCGGGTGCTTGCCGGCGAGAAGATCACAAGCGTCCTCACCGAATGCCTCGGGCAGCACGAGCTTGCCGACGTCGTGCAGCAGGCCGGCGAGGTGCGCGACATCGCTCGGAATGCCGGCCTCTTCGGCCGTCGTTGCGGCGCCGGTCGCGACGGTGATCGCGTGCAGGTGGAGCTGCCCGAACGAGGCACGGCCGTTGCCCTTCGAGCGCTCGAGGAAACGGAACGTCGCGGCCTCCATCGCGAGCCGCCGCAGCGCGCGGCGACCGACGAGCATCACGGCCTGGCGAACGGTCTTCGCACGGACCGGGTTGGCGGCGGCGGCCGAGTTGCAGTAGCGCAGGAGGTTCGCGGCGAAGGTCGGGTCCTGCTCGAGCGCCTCGACGAGATCGGCGGCGGTCGTGTCGATGTCGTCGCAGAGCCCGAGGATCCGCATCACGGTCGCGTCGAGCACCGGGAACTCGGCGAGCTCGGCGATCGCTCCCGCGACCCGCTCGTGAGCTCGCGGGTCGATGCCGTCCTTCCAGGACGTGCAATCCGTTGCGCGTTCGGCCTCCATGGCACTCATTGGATCGGCCGCAGGCGGTGGCGCCTGCAACCGGCGGACGAATTGTCTAGACCGAAATGCTGCCGCGAAGGTGCGGTGTGCCCTTGCGAGCGTTGTGCACCGTGAAGGTGCGGCGGCCGTCGATCTCGGCGGTCGCGAACCCGACCTTCGACGGCAGCAGCACCGGCCGCTGGAACGCAACCTGAACGGTGAACGCATCCGCCAGCTCGGTATCGATGGCCGCGACACAGCGAGCCTTCAGCCACATGCCGTGGGCGATCGCCGACGGGAAGCCGAACGCCTTAGCGCTGAGCGAGGACATGTGGATCGGGTTGCGATCACCGGAGACCGCCGCGAACTGGCGGCCGAGGTCGGCCGACAGGCTCCAGACCGCTTCCGGCCGTGGCGCCGGCGGCGTGCCGCGACCGGGCGACTTCCGGGACTGGCCGGCCGACCCGCGCTTGAGATACGTGCTGACGTCCCGCCAGACCACCTCGCCGTCGATCAGCGCCTCGCCGACGAGGTCGAGCTGAGTGCCCGCCCGGTGCGGGCGCAGCCCTTCGGCCCAGACGCGCAGCGTCGGCGTCTCGCCGGCAAGGACCGACCGGTGCTGCTCGATGCGGTTCTCGACGTGAACCATCCCGACGACCGGGAACGGGAAGTCGTCCCGGGTCATCAGCTCCATCTGGAGCGGGAAGGTGAGGTTGTGGAGGTAGGTCGCCGGCAGCTCATCGCGCAGCTGGAACGCGCAGACGCGGTTGTAGGCGGCGAGGTGATGGCGATCGATCGCCACGTCCTCGAGGATCAGCCGCTCGTTCGGGAGCGCATCCTTCTTGGAGCCACCGCGACCGAGACGTTCGAGCACGACTGAGACCGCCGCCCGCCGGTAGGCGTCGCCCGCCGAAGGCGAGCGCTCCAGCACGGTGTCGGTCATCTCGCTCACGCGCCGAGCAGCGACTGGCCGCAGACGCGGACGACGTTGCCGTTGACCGCACCCGACGCGGGCTGGGCGAACCAGGCGACCGTCTCGGCGACGTCGATCGGCTGGCCACCCTGAGCGAGACTGTTCATCCGGCGGCCGGCCTCGCGGATCATCAGCGGCACGGCGGCGGTCATCTGCGTCTCGATGAACCCGGGGGCGACCGCGTTGATCGTCGCCCCGACCGCGGCCAGCTCCGGCGCGTAGGCGTCGACGAGGCCGATTACGCCGGCCTTGGACGTGCCGTAGTTCGTCTGGCCCCGGTTGCCGGCGATGCCGGCGATCGAGGAGACGGTGACGACGCGCGCGCCCTTGCCGAGCGCCTTCTTCTTGAGCAGCTGGTCGAGCATCCGCTCTTGGGAGGCGAGGTTGACCTCGATCACCGCATCCCATGCCTCCGGCTTCATCCGCGCCAGCGTCTTGTCGCGGGTGATCCCGGCATTGAGGACGAGGATGTCGAGCGTGCCGTGGCGATCCTTGACGTACTCGGCGAGCGCGTTGCCTGCGTCGGCGGCGGTGACGTCGAGCGCGAGCGCCGAGCCCTCGATCGAGTTGGCGACCGTCGCGAGATCATCGCCCTGCGCCTGGATGTCGACGCAGACGACCGTCGCTCCGTCGCGCGCGAGCGTGCGCGCCATCGCCTCGCCGATGCCGCGCGAGGCACCGGTTACGACGGCGGTCAGGCCGGCGAGCGGCTTCGCGCGGTCTCCGGTCGCCGTGGCGACGCCCTCGCCGATCACGATCTTCTGGCCGTCGACGTACGCGGAACGGCCGGAGAGCAGGAACTCGAGCGTCGAGGCGATCGAGCCTTCGGCTCCCGGCGCGACGTAGACGAGCTGCGCGGTCGCGCCCTTGCGGAGCTCCTTGGCGGCCGAACGAACGAAGCCCTCGAGCGCGCGCTGGGCGATCCGCTCCGAGCGGCCACCGGTCAGCTCGGGCGGGGTTCCGAGGACGACGAGCCGGCCACAGGCGGCGAGGCGCACGATCGCCGGGTTCAGCTCGTCGTAGAGCTCGCGCAGGCCGGCGATCGTGTTGATCGCGGTTGCGTCGAGCACGACCGCGCCGACGCGTCCCTGGCCGGCGGGCAACTCGGTCGCGACGGTGACGCCTGCGGCGGCGATCGCGTCGGCGGCCGGCTTTGCGACGCGCCCAGCCCCGAGCACGACGGCGCTACCGTCGAGCAGCGGCGCACCGGGTTCGTACCGGCGCAGCGGTGTCGCCTCGGGCAGCCCGAGGCGGCTCTGCAGGAAGCGGCCGGGCGGCGTGGTGGTCAGCTGTTGATAACGGTCGGCGCTCATCGTTGACACAACTCCATGTTACATTGTTCGGTGTCACATGCCTCCTGCGAAGAAGAAGCCCACGTCCACATCTGAGGTCCGCCGCGCGGCGATCCTCGGCGGCAACAGGATCCCGTTCGCGAGGTCGAACGGACCTTACGCCGATGCCTCCAACCAGGACATGTTCACCGCCGCGCTCGACGGGCTCGTCGCCCGCTTCGGCCTCGGCGGCGAGACCGTCGACGAGGTCGCCGGCGGCGCGGTGCTCAAGCACGCGCGCGACTTCAACCTGATGCGTGAGTCCGTGATGAGCTCGGCGCTGTCTGATTTCACCCCCGCCTACGACGTCCAGCAGGCGTGCGACACCGGCCTGCAGGCGATCAACCTCGTCGCGAACAAGATCAAGCTCGGCGACATCGAGGTCGGCATCGCCGGTGGCGTGGACACCACGTCCGACGCGCCGCTCGCAGTCGGCGACCAGCTCCGGCGCGCGCTGATCAAGGCCAACGCGGCGAGGTCGAACGCCGACCGGCTGAAGGCGCTCGCGAGCGTCCGCCCCGGCCACCTCGCCCCCGACCAGCCACGGAACGCGGAGCCCCGCACCGGCCTGTCGATGGGCGACCACCAGGCGATCACGACCAAGCAGTGGGGCATCTCCCGCGAAGCGCAGGACGAGCTCGCTGCGCGCAGCCACCAGAACCTCGCCGCCGCCTACGAGCGCGGGTTCATGGACGACCTGATGACGCCGTACCTCGGCCTCACGCGCGATCACAACCTGCGCCCGGACTCGTCGGTCGAGAAGCTCGCCAAGCTGCAGCCGGTCTTCGGCAAGGGCGAGGGCGCGACGATGACCGCCGGCAACTCGACGCCGCTGACCGACGGCGCGTCGACGGTGCTGCTGTCCTCCGAGGACTGGGCGAAGAAGCGCAAGCTGCCGGTGCTCGCTTTCTTGTCACACGTAGTAACGGCGGCGGTGCCCTACGTGCACGGCGACGAGGGTCTCTTGATGGCGCCGGTCTACGCCGTGCCGAAGCTGCTCGAGAAGTCGGGGCTGACGCTGCAGGACTTCGACTACTACGAGATCCACGAGGCATTCGCCGGCCAGGTGCTGACGACGCTTGCCGCCTGGGAGGACGACGAGTACTGCAAGGAGAAGCTCGGGCTGAAGAAGGCGCTCGGGCCGATCGATCGCGACAAGCTCAATGTCAACGGCTCGTCGCTCGCGGCCGGCCACCCCTTCGCGGCGACCGGCGGCCGGATCATCGCGACGCTGGCGAAGATGCTGCACGAGCGCGATGCCGGCCCGCCCGCCCGCGGCCTCGTCTCGATCTGCGCCGCAGGCGGCCAGGGCGTCGTCGCCGTGGTTGAGGCCGCGTAGCCGGCCGGCTTCCCGACACCGGTACCCCGTTCGCCGCGCACGGCGACGGCATCGGGTACCAACAGGGCTGAGCACACCGCGGCTAGGGTGATCCGATGGCGATCACGTTCGGCTACAAGGCGTCGGCAGAGCAGTTCGGCCCACGCGAGCTGCTCGCCCTGTCGTCGCAGGCCACGGACGGCGGGCTCGAGACGATCGCCGTCTCCGACCACTTCCAGCCCTGGCGCCACGACGGCGGGCACGCACCCTCGGTCTTCCCCTGGCTCGGCGCGCTCGTCACCGCCTCGCCGAACGCCACGGTCGGGACGAGTGTCCTCACGCCGACGTTCCGCTACCACCCGTCGGTCGTCGCACAGGTCTTCGCGACGCTCGGGTGCCTTGCCCCCGGGCGGGTATGGCTAGGCGTCGGCACTGGCGAATCGCTCAACGAAACGCCAGCGACCGCGGGCGACTTCCCGGGCGTCAAGGAGCGGCGGATGCGCCTGGCCGAGGCCGTACGCCTGATCCGCAGGCTCTGGACCGAGGAGCGCGTCGACTTCGACGGCGAGTACTACAGGACCGTCAAGGCGACGATCTACGACCGGCCCGGGCAGCCGATCCCGATCCACATCGCTGCCGGCGGGCCGCTCGCCGCGAAGCTCGCCGGCCGCGCCGGTGACGGCATGATCGTCACGAGCGGCAAGGGCGAGGAGCTGTACACCACGCTGCTCGGCGCGATGACCGAAGGAGCCGAGGCGGCAGGCCGTGACCCGGAGTCGATCGACCGGATCATCGAGGTCAAGGTCGCCTACGACCGCGATCTGCAGACGGCCAAGGACTCGTGCCGGCCTTGGGCGGCTCTCGCGCTCACCGGCGAGGAGAAGGCCGGGATCGAGGATGCACTCAAGATGCAGGAGGCGGCCGAGAGCGCAGCAGACCGCGCGCACACGCGGTTCATCGTGGCCGACGACCCGCAGGCGGTCGTCGACGGCGTCCGCTTCTACGCGGAGCTCGGCTTCCGCCAGCTCGTCTTCCATCTTCCGTCGGACGACCAGGCATCGCAGCTCGCCGCGTTCACGGCCGACGTGCTCCCTGCCCTCCGCGCCGAGTTCAGCTGACGAGCCGGACCCGCAGGCCCGCATAGGCGCCGTCGACGTCACCGGCACCGGACAGCCGCGCCATGATCGCGGCAACGTACTTCTGAGTTTCCGGAATCGGCGGGATGCAGCCGCACCGTGCGACGTCGCGGGGCCCCGCGTTGTACGCGGCGAGCGCGAGCGGGACCGAGCCGAACTGGCGCAGCAGGTCGTGCATCAGGTGCGCCTGCGCCGGAATCGCCTCTCCCGGGTCGAAGCGCTCCGCCGGCGTCAGCCCGTACTGCTGCGCAGTGCCCGGCATGAACTGCGCGATCCCGGCTGCCCCGGCGCCTGAGATCGCGCGCGGGTTGAACCCGGACTCCTGCTGGATCTGCGCCGCGAGCAGCGCAGCGCTGACGTTCCAGCGTTGCGCAGCCGCGACGATCAACGTCCGGTACCCCTGCGGCACGTACGACGGCGTCGCCGGCGCGCCCTCGCGCGGCCCGAAGCCGACCGAGCGCGTGCCCGCCGAACGCGTGTATCCGAAGTGCCAGCTCTCCCAGCTGTACCGCTGGACGAATCCGAAACGCTTCGCGTTGCTAGCAAGCCAGCCGTACGCCGCCGCCGGGCCGAGGTCGAGCTCCGTCCCGAGCCGATGGAGCGACTTGCCGGGCGGCGCGACCCACTTCGGGTCGGGATGCCGGGCGAAGAGGACGGCCTGCTCGGCGTTGCTCCGGTACGCCGAGTTGATGACGAGCGTGATAGCGACCCGGCCGGCCGCCGCCTGCATCCGGTCGAACGCGAGCGCGACGTCGGGTCGCATCCGCCGCCCCTGACGGGTCGCGAGTGGCCCTCGGTACTCGTCCCCGAGCGACGCACCGGACCCGAAGTCGGTCAGCGCCACCGCGAGCTCCGCGTCGGCGCCGGCGCTCGCGGCGATGCGGCGCCCGGCGACCTCGATCGGATCGGCCACGCGAACGCGAACGCGCTGCGGAACCCCGACGTGCGAGCCGGGAAAGCTCACCGTCACAGCGTCCATGCCGTTCGCCGCTGCGGTCCGGACGGCGGCGGCCCGTGCGAGTCCGAGCAACCGCGCGCGGGTAAGAAAGCGCCGGTTCGGTATTCCTTCGATCAGTTGTGGTTCGTAGATGCGCGGCCCGGCTACGTCGAGCGCGTTGCCGGCCGCCACCGCTGCGAGGTCCGCGGCCCGCTGGCGCTGGGAGTGGGCGCTCGCGCCGGCCGCGATCGCGGCGAGCGCGCCGCCGCAGAGACACACGACTACGACGACGATCAGCGCCGCGATCGAGCCCTGGCCGTCGTCGGATCGCAGCTGATCAGGCGAGAGCATGCGCCTGACCGCCGCTATGAGCAGTTCTCACCTCAGGGTCACGGTCGAGCAATCGCCTCACGCTGTCTGCCAAGGCGTCGGTCACACGCTCGGCCATCCGGGCGCCGGTCCCGGCGGGCAGCACGAGAACACCGCCGCGCTGGGCGGGTGCGGCCGACCGGGAGAGGACGATCGACGCGACCTCCTCGTCCTCGCCCGCGTCGGCGACGACCACGACCGCGTCCGCTCCCGCGACCAGCCGGTCGAGTTCCTCGGGGCGCTCACCGCAGAGCAGAAGCACCAGCGGACCGGGCGACACCGTTGTGCACGCCCGTCTGAGTCCTTGCATGCAGTCCTCCGAACCCCCGGTCAGCTCGATCCAGGCGCCGCGGGGGCCGGCTCCGACTCCCCAAGCGCAGACGAGCGCGGTATCCGAACCGCACCTGCCACGCGCTGCGGCCGCGACCGCTCGAGCGGCCCGGACGGCGTGCGCTGCCCGGCAGAGCACGACGATCGTCTCGGCGCGCGGCGTCGGCGCCTGCTCCGTCCTCGGTCCTCGGGCGGGCGCGATGAACAGCGCCGCCAACCTCGATCCGAGGCTCATCGCGGGCCTGCCGAGGCGGTCGCCTCGCTCTTCAGCATCTCGCCGAGCCCGGGCAGCACCTGCCGCGCGGCGACCTTCACGGTGACGGTCCGGCCTTCGACGCGCACGACCAGCCGCCCCGGCGGCACGTCCCCCGCCGCGGAGCGTGCCGCCGGGGCCGCCTCCCTTCCCTGCGCGATCGCGAGGGCGCCGGCGTGCGCGGCCGCACCCGCCGCCTCTCGCGCGGCACCGATCGCCAGCGCCTGTGCCGCGCCGAGGACGGCTGCCAGCACCAGCGGAACTGTGCCGATCAGCTCGATCGTGGCCTGTCCCCGATCCCTCACCGCTGCTCCTCGAGTTCGGATTCCGCGCTTACAGTCCCGAGCCGAACGCCGAACAGGTCAGGCAGCCTCACGCTGACGCGAACGCCGTCGCCTGTCGCGACGACCTCGGCTCCCCGGCTGAGCCGAGCCGGCAGCGCCTGCCTCGCCGCCGAGCGCTCGTCAGCGCCGATCGACCGGGCCCTGGCCGCCCGGTCGGCGGCGACGCGCGTCAGCCACCAGGCCTGCCCCACGAGCGCAACCTGCCAGCCGGCGAACGCGATCGCGACGAAGATCGGCACGAGCGCGAGCATCTCGGCGCTCGCCTGGCCCCACTCTGATCTCACGCGATGCCGCACTCACACGATCGTCCCGTGCGAACTGCGATCGCGGACCACGTGTTCGCGGCGAAACCGCGGCGGACCAGCGGCAGATCAGCTGTATGCGCGGAACCGGCGCACGACCAGGTACGCCGCCACCGCGACGCCGGCGAGTCCGGCGACGAGAACGGCGGTGCCGGCGCCGGAGCCGGTCAGCGTCTCGCGGCCTGCCATCAGGACGACGAACCCTCCGAGCGCGGCGTATAGCAGTGCTCGATGCTCGTCGCCGAGCCCCCAGAGATCCGACTGGTGGCGGCGGTAGAAGATCGCCACCGCGAAGACGAGCACTGTCAGGATCGCGCCGTTGACGAGCGTCCCGGCGACCTCGGCCGTCACGCCGGCACCGGGGGCGAACGCGACCAGCGCCGCCGCGACGAGCAGGATCAGGACGTTGCGTGCGAGAGCGCGGTCCATCGTCAGATCACCGCACCACGCGGGATCAGCGCGTCGGTCACCGGGCCGGCGCCACCATCACCTTCCGGGCCCTCGGGCGAGAACCGGTAGCCGACGCCGAAGTGCGTGTGCAGGAAGCGCCACTCCGGGCACGCCCGCTCGAGCTTCCGGCGCAGCTTGCGGACGAAGACGTCGACCGAGCGGTCGCCGTGGGCCATCGCGTAGCCCCAGACCTGGCGATATATCTCCTCGCGCTCAAGCACGCGCCCGCCCGCGGCGTGAAGCACGACGAGCAGCGCGAACTCACGGCGGGTCAGCTCGGTCGAGAGCCCGTCGACGTACGCTTGGAAATGATCGGGCCGGATCACGAGTGGACCGGCCGGCCGTGCCGGCGGCGCGGCGGCCGCACGGGCCGCGAGCCGGCGACGCTCGATCGCCTCGATCCGAGCGATCAGCTCCTCCGGGTGGCACGGTTTCGTGAGCCAGTCGTCGGCGCCGGCGCGCAGGCCGCGCACGCGCTCGGCGACGGTGGCGCCGGTCGTACAGACGATCACCGTCAGCTCCGGCAGCTCGGTGCAGACACGACGGAGGTACTCCTCGGCACCCGGCCCGAGTGCAGCGGGATCGAGCACCAGCGCATCGGGACGCATCGCCCGCAGCTCGTCGACCGGCGCACCGCCAGGAAGCGTGCGGTGGGTCCAGCCGACGAGACCGAGCCGGTTTGCGAGCACCTGGAGAAACCCGCTGTCGCTGTCGATCACGGCGATCTGCATCGCGGCTCCGATTGTAGGCAGCGGCGCGGTCACCCGACACCGTCCGGGAAGCGAGCGTCAGAGAACTCACGGAACAACCCCGAGACGACGAAGGCCGTCTGCTCACCGATGTCAACCGCGTTGTCACCGATCCGCTCGAACGCGCGCCCGACCATCACCATGTGCGTCGCCCACTCGCGCACGTCCGGGTTCTCACCGACGGCGATCGCGAGCTGGAAGATCTGACGGTTGAGGCCGTTTATCTCACGGTCGGTCCGGACGAGATCCCACGCCATGTCGACGTCACGGTCCGCGAACGATCGCTTGGCCTGCATGACCTCGGCCCGCGCCGCCCTGCCCATCCTGACGAGCAGCTCGACGAGCTCGGCATGCCGCGGCGGCTCGTTACCAGTCAACGGCACGGTCTTGGCGATGTTGACGCACTGATCGCCCATCCGCTCGATGCTGCGCATCGTGTGCAGCAGCGCGGCGAGCACACGTAGGTCGCCTGCCACCGGCGCCTGGAGCGCAAGCAGCGTCAGCAGCGCCTGATGGACCTCCAGGTAGCGGCCGTCGATCACGTCGTCGCTGGCGACCACGAGCGACGCCAGCTCGACGTCCTGGTGCTGGATCGCGTCGATCGTGCGGTCGAGCTGGGCGGCGACGAGGTCGAGGCCACCGAGCGCCTGCTCCTCGACGCGGGCGAGCTCGTCGGAGAAGTGCTGGCGAGTAGCGGATTCGAGTCCCATCGCGATCAGCCGAACTTCCCCGTTACGTACAGCTCGGTGCGCTCGTCGCGGGGGTTGGTGAAGATCTGCCCGGTCGGCGACATCTCGACCAGCCGGCCAATCCTCGTCCCCTCGGTGCCCGCGAGGTCGACCGAGAAGAACGCGGTCCGGTCCGATACGCGCGCCGCCTGCTGCATGTTGTGGGTGACGATCACGATCGAGAGCCGCTCCTTGAGCTCGATCATCAGCTCCTCGATCTTGCCGGTCGAGATCGGGTCGAGCGCCGAGCACGGCTCGTCCATCAGCAGCACGTCCGGATTCGTCGCCAGCGCCCGGGCGATGCAGAGCCGCTGCTGCTGGCCGCCGGACATGCCGAACGCGTTGTCCTCGAGCCGGTCCTTGACGTCGTCCCAGAGTGCCGCGCGGCGGAGTGCGCTCTCGACGACCTCGTCGAGTCCATTCTTGACCCCGAGCACCCGCGGGCCGAACGCGACGTTGTCGAAGATCGACTTCGGGAACGGGTTCGGCTTCTGGAAGACCATGCCGATCCGCTTGCGCACCTGGACGGCGTCGACGTACGGGGCGTAGAGGTTCTCGCCGTGGTACATCACGTCGCCGGAGACCGATGCGCCCGGGATCAGGTCGTTCATGCGGTTGAGGCAGCGGAGCAGCGTCGACTTGCCGCAGCCCGAGGGGCCGATGAACGCAGTGATGTCGCCCGAGTAGAGCTCCATCTCCACCCCCTCGACCGCGAGCTGGCCGCTGTAGCGGACGCTCACGTCCGACAGCGTGAAGACCGCCTCGGGTCTGGCGCTGCGGTCGGCCACCGGCTCGAGCCGCGGATCGGCGGGAATCGTCGGTTCCATCTGGGTCACCATCTGTTCTCGTACCTGTTTCGGAGGTGGATGGCAGCGCTGTTCATCACGAGCAGCAGCACCATCAGGACGATGATTGCCCCGGCCGCCAGCGCCTTGAACTCCGGGCTCGGCTGGCTTATCCAGTTGAAGATCTGGATCGGCAGGGCCGTGAAACTGTCCATCGGACCCGAGGGCGGGAATGCGACGAACGTGGCGGCGCCGACGACGATCAGCGGCGCCGTCTCACCGATCGCCCGCGACAGCGCGAGGATCACTCCGGTCGCGATGCCGGGCACGGACGACGGCAGCACCTGCCGCCAGATCGTCTGCCATTGTGTCGCGCCGAGCGCCAGCGCGCCCTCGCGGATCGACGGCGGAACCGCGCGGATCGCCTCGCGCGAGGCGATGATCACGACCGGCAGCACGAGCAGGCCGAGGGTCAGCGAGCCCGCGAGCACGACACGGCCGAGATCGAACGGCGCGCGGACGATGTAGGCGAGGCCGAGGATGCCGTAGACGATCGAGGGAACCGCGGCGAGGTTCTGGATGTTGACCTCGACCAGCCTGTTCCACCAGCGCGAGCGGTCGGCGTACTCCTCGAGGTAGACGGCGGCCGCGATCCCGACCGGGACGATGAACAGCGCCGTCAGAGCCATCAGCCACAGCGTCCCGAGGATCGCCGGGTAGATCCCGGCCTTCGCCGGGTCGAAGGATGCCGCCTCGTTGAGGAAGCCGTAATCGAGCTCACCGATCCCGTCCTGCGCGATCGTGTAGAGCAGGATCGCCAGCATCGCCGCGCTGAGAAGCAGCGCCGAAAGCAGCACGTAGCGGAAGAACTGGAGCCGTGCGCGCGCCCTGCGGTCGCTCTGGCCGATCACCGGGGTCGGGACAGCGGTCATTCGTACACCTGCCGGTACCTGTTGACTAGCCGGATCGAGAGCGCGTTCATGACGAACGTCATCAGGAAGAGCGTCATTCCGACGGCGAAGATCGTCTTGTAGACGGTGCTCCCCTGAGGAATGTCGCCTTTGGCGGTGCGGGCAATGAACGTTGTGATCGTCTCCATCGGCTGGCGCGGATCTGCTGTCAAGTTGGGCTTCTGGCCGGCGGCGATCAGCACGATCATCGTCTCGCCGATCGCCCGTGAGATGCCGAGCACGATCGATGCGACGATCCCTGAGAGGGCAGCCGGGAAGACGACGCGGGTCGCGACCTGCATCCGGTTCGCGCCGAGGCCGAATGCGCCCTCGCGCAGCGACTGCGGCACCGCCGAAAGCGCATCCTCCGAAACCGACGCGATCGTCGGCGTGACCATGAAGCCCATCACGATCCCTGCCGAGAGCGCGTTGAAGACGGGGACGCCGAGCCCGAGCCAATCGTTGAGAACGGTCGGAGTGAAGAAGGTCAGCGCGAAATACCCGAAGACGATCGTCGGCACTCCGGCGAGCAGCTCGAGCACCGGCTTGAACAGCTTGCGGGTGCGCGCGGACGCGAACTCGCTGAGGTAGAGCGCGGCGCCGAGGCCGAGCGGGACGGCCACGGCGATTGCGATCAATGCCAGCCAAAGCGTGCCGGCGACCAGCGGCAGGACGCCGTACTGCGGGTCGGTGAAGCTGGGCGTCCATTCCGTGCCGAACAGGAAATCGGTGATCGGGACGACCCGGAAGAAGGCGATCGTCTCCGTCAAGAGCGAGACGACGATGCCGGCCGTCGTCAGGATCGAGACCGCGGCAGCGGCGACCAGCAGCCGCCGGATCACCGCCTCGTGCAAGCGGCGCTCGCCGGCCAGGGTCGACCCGGCCGGCGAGACGCTGCGCTTGTTCGAAGGGGTCGGAATGACCGGCTGCCCTAGGACTCGGCCTTGGTCAGCGCTGCCTGTGCGTCGGCAGCCTGCTCCTCGGTCATCGGGACGATCTTGGCGTTGCCGGCGATCTCCTCCTGGTCGGGGAGGGAGGCGTCCAAGAACGCCTTGACCTGCGGCTTGGTGATCGACTTCGTGGCGACGTACATGAAGAGCGGGCGCGAGAGCGGCTTGTAGCTGCCGTCCTGGATCGTCGCCGCGCTCGGCTCGACGCACCCGTCACCCGCGTCGACCGAGACGAGGTTCAGCTTGTCCATGTTCGCCTCGTAGTAGGAGAAGCCGAAGTAGCCGAGGCCGCCCTCGTCGCCGGAAACGCCCTGGACGAGCACGTTGTCGTCCTCTGACGGCTGATAGTCGGTGCGGGTGTCGCCCTTCTCGCCGTTGATGACCTCGGTGAAGAAGTCGAACGTGCCCGAGTCGGTGCCCGGCCCGTAGAGCGAGACCTTCGTGTCAGGGAACGAGGGGTCGAGATCCTTGAACGAGGCGACCTTCGAGCCCTTCTTCCAGAGCTTGGAGAGCTGGCCGGTCTTCAGGCACTTCAGTTCGATCGCCTTGTTGGTGACGACGGC
>WBZP01002990.1_pt1 | contig 18849 bp, 14 predicted proteins | sample 5204301 | NCBI WGS metagenome assembly WBZP01 (sample SAMN12412401, study PRJNA552823) | activated sludge metagenome | isolation source: activated sludge from nitrification reactor of wastewater treatment plant... | place: USA: Pennsylvania | collected 2017 | reverse complement strand
GCCCGCCCTGGGAGAGATCGTGCGCCATACCGAAGACGCGTTTGTCGGTGCCCTGGACGAGCACCTCCGCCAGGCGCATCTCGGCCGCGAGGTCGACCTGCGGCGGCCGGCCGCCGAGGTGACCGTGGAGCACCCGGGACCACTCGGACCCGTCGAGCTCGTCCCGGGTGGCTCCGAGAAGGTAGATGTGCTCGCCCTCGGTCCGGAAGCCCGAGCCAGGACGCTTGCTGACGTCCTGCATGACCCCGAGCACCCCGACCAGCGGTGTCGGGTGGATCGCGACATCCCCGGTCTGGTTGTAGAAGGAGACATTGCCGCCGGTCACCGGGATGCCGAGGAACTTGCACCCCTCGGCGAGCGCGCGGACCGACTCGCGGAAGGCCCACATGACCCCCGGGTCCTCGGGCGAGCCGAAGTTGAGGCAGTCGGTCACCGCGAGCGGGCGGGCCCCGGAGACGGCGACATTGCGGTAGGCCTCCGAGAGCGCGAGCTGGGCGCCGTCATACGGGTCGAGCGCGCAGAACCGGCTGTTGCAGTCGGTGGCCAGGGCCACGCCGAGCCCGGTGAACTCGTCGACTCGGACCACGCCGGCGTCGTCGGGCTGGGCCAGCGCCGTGTTGCCCATGACATACCGGTCGTACTGGTCGGTGACCCAGGACTTGTCGGCGATATTCGGCCCGGCCAGGACGGTGAGCAGGGCGTGCCGCAGGCCGGGTCCGTCGTGGTCGCCCGGGCGGGCCAGGTCGGTGGTGTCGTCGGCGGTGAGAACGTCGAGGTATGCCGGCCGGGCCAGCGGCCGGTGGTAGGTCGGGCCCTCGTGGGCGACCGAGCGCGGGGGCACGTCGACGATGACCTCGCCGTGCCAGGTGACGACGAGCCGGCCGGTGTCGGTGACCTCGCCGAGGACGGTGGCCTCGACATCCCACTTCGTCGTGATGGCGAGGAACTCCTCGAGGCGGTGCGGCTCGACGATCGCCATCATCCGTTCCTGCGACTCGGACATGAGGATCTCCTCGGGCCGCAGGCTGGGGTCACGCAGCGGCACCTTGTCGAGCTCGACCCGCATGCCCCCCTCGCCATTGCTCGCGAGCTCGCTCGTCGCGCAGGACAACCCTGCGCCCCCGAGGTCCTGGATGCCGGCGACGACGCGGGCGGCATACAGGTCCAGGCAGCACTCGATGAGGACCTTCTCGGCGAACGGGTCGCCGACCTGCACGGCCGGGCGTTTCGCCGGGCCGCCCTCGTCGAAGGTCTCCGAGGCGAGGACCGAGACCCCGCCGATGCCGTCGCCGCCGGTCTTCGCGCCGAAGAGCACGACGTGGTTGCCGACGCCGGTCGCCTTGGCGAGGTGGATGTCCTCGACCCGCATGGCGCCGACGCAGAGGGCGTTGACGAGCGGGTTGCCCTGGTAGCACTCGTCGAAGACGACCTCGCCGCCGACATTGGGCAGGCCGAGGCAGTTGCCATAGCCACCAACGCCAGCGACGACCCCGGGCAGGACCCGGGCGGTGTCGGGATGGTCGAGGTTGCCGAAGCGCAGCGAGTCCATGACGGCGATCGGCCGGGCACCCATCGACATGATGTCGCGGACGATCCCCCCGACGCCGGTCGCGGCGCCCTGGTACGGCTCGACATACGAGGGGTGGTTGTGGCTCTCGGCCTTGAAGGTCACCGCCCAGCCGTCGCCGATGTCGACGACACCGGCGTTCTCGCCGATGCCGACGAGGAGCTTCTCGCGCATCTGGTCGGTGGTGTTCTCGCCCCAGAGCGCAAAGTGGACCTTGCTCGACTTGTACGAGCAGTGCTCGGACCACATGACCGAGTACATCGCCAGCTCGGCGATGGTCGGCCGGCGCCCGACGATCTCGCGGATGTTCGCGTACTCGTCCGACTTCAATCCGAGCTCGGCCCAGGGCTGCTCGACGTCCGGGGTCTGCGCGGCGTGCGCGACGGTGTCGAGTGTGCTCATTGGCGGACCTCCAGACCGGCTCCGGCGGCGAGCGCTGCGATGACCGAGGTGAAGAAGCCGCGGCCGTCGGTCGAGGGGCCGAAGCCCTCCTCGACGCAGTGCTCCGGGTGCGGCATGAGCCCGACGACATTGCCGCGCTCGTTGGACACCCCGGCGATCGCGTTGTACGAGCCGTTCGGGTTCGAGCCGGCATACCGGAAGACCACTCGACCCTCCGCCTCGAGCATGTCGAGGGTGCGCTGGTCGGCGACATAGCCGCCCTCGCCGTTCTTCAAGGCGATGGTGATCTCCTGCCAGCGGCCGAAGTCACGGGTCCACGGGGTGGCCGTGTTCTCGACGACGAGGCGGACGTCGATGCAGTTGAACAGCCGGTGGTCGTTGCGGATCAGGGCACCGGGCAGCAGGTGCGACTCGCAGAGGATCTGGAAGCCGTTGCAGATGCCCAGGACCGGCATACCACCGGTGGCCGCGTCGATGACGCGGTCCATGACCGGGGCGAACCGGGCGATGGCACCGCAGCGGAGGTAGTCGCCATAGGAGAAGCCGCCAGGGAGGATCACCGCGTCGACATCGTGCAGCGTGTCGTCGGCGTGCCAGAGGGACACCGCCTCGGCGCCGCAGAGCCGGACCGCGCGGATCGCGTCCCGGTCGTCGAGCGACCCCGGGAAGGTGACGACCCCGATCCTCATGCGGAGGCGCCGCTGGTGGCGCGGGCTTCGCTTGTGGCTCCGGTGGTGGCGCTGGCTTCTGCCCGGACCGAGACGACGTCCTCGATGACCGGATTGGACAGCAGCCGCTCGGCGGCGTCCCGGGCCTGGGCCAGGTCGTCCTCGGTCACCTCGCCGTCGACCGTGAGGACGAACCGCTTCCCCTGGCGGACCTCGGTGATGTGGTCGAACCCGAGCCGCGGGAGGGCGCGGGCCACCGCTTGTCCCTGCGGGTCGAGGATCTCGGGCTTGAGCATGACGTCGACGACGATGCGTCCCATCTTCGAGGTGCTCCTTGTGTTGCCGTGTGCTCGCCAAAGCGGGTCAGGGCCAGCCTAACGGGCGAGACGGGTTCTGCCCGTTCTGGCTCTCGTCGTGGTGGGCGTGGCCGCTCAGAACGTCCGGCCGGTGAGACGCTCGTACGCCTCGACATACTTCGCCCGGGTCCGGTCGACGACCTCGGCGGGCAGCGGCGGGGGCGCGTCGGTCCCGTGGCGGTCCCAGCCGGAGGCCGGCGAGGTGAGCCAGTCCCGGACGAACTGCTTGTCGTATGACGGCTGCGGGCCGCCCGGGCGCCACAGGTCCGCGGGCCAGAACCTCGAGGAGTCGGGGGTGAGCACCTCGTCGGCGAGGACGAGGCCGCCTCCCGCGCTGGACGTGGGGCCGGTGGCCCCGGTCGACGGCTCGAGGCCGAACTCGACCTTGGTGTCGGCGATGAGGATGCCGCGTTCGGCGGCGACCGCGTTCGCCCTGGCGAGGATCGCCGTGGTCAGCTCGGCGGCCCGCGCCGCGGTTGCCGCGCCGACGAGGTCGACGACGGCGGCATACCCGATGGGTTCGTCGTGCTGACCGGCGGGGGCCTTCGTCGAGGGGGTGAAGACGGGCGCGGGCAGCCGCGAGCCGTCGGTGAGGCCGGGCGGGAGGGCGACCCCGCTGACGGTGCCGGTGGCGAGGTACTCGGAGAGGCCGCCGCCGGTGAGATAGGCGCGGGCCACGCACTCGACCGGGAGCATCCGCAGCGAGCGGACGAGGATGGCGCGGCCGGCGACGGCGGCGGGGACGTCGGTGGAGATGACGTGGTTGGGGACGAGGTCGGCGAGCTGGTCGAACCACCAGAGGGAGAGCTGGGTGAGGATCGTCCCTTTGTCGGGGATCGGGGTGTCGAGGATGACGTCGTACGCCGAGATCCGGTCCGAGGCGACGAGGAGCAGCTGGTCCTGCCGTGGCTCTCCGGTGGCCGGGTCGAGCGGGGCGTAGAGATCCCTGACCTTCCCCGAGTACCTGTGGACGAAGCCGTCAAGGACCGGGGCAGAGGCCGACATACCCGCCATTGTCCACACCCCCCCTGCAAAGACACACCTTTAGAAGCCTTCTAAAGGTGTGTCTTTGCGGGTTATCCACAGGAGGTCAGCCAGGGCTTGCGGAGCGGGCGATGTCTGTGCGGTAGTGCGACCCGCGCAGCTCGACCCGCGCAACTGCCTCGTATGCCGCCCCCCGCGCCGCCGCGAGGTCGTCCCCGAGCGCCAGGATGTTGAGCACCCGCCCGCCCGAGGACACCAGCTCACCGGAGGGGAGCCGCCGCGTCCCGGCGTGGAGCAAGGTCACCGCACCCTCCTCGACCAGCTCGTCGAGCCCGCCGATCGGGTCCCCGACCACCGGCGCCGACGGATAGCCCTGCGCGGCCAGCACGACATTGACCGCCGCCGAGCGCGACCAGTGCAGGGCGCCGAACTCCTCCAGCCGCCCGGTCGCCGCCGCCCGCAGCAGCACCCCGAGCCCGGTCCGCAGCCGCGCGAGGACCACCTGCGAGTCCGGGTCGCCGAAGCGGGCGTTGAACTCGATGACCCGGGGCCCCCGCGAGGTGACCGCCAGGCCGACATAGAGAACGCCGACGTACGGGGTGCCCCGTCGGCGCATCTCGTCGACGACCGGCTGGGCCACCCGCTCCACGACGAGGTCGGCGAAGCCGGCCGGCAGCCAGTCGAGCGGGGAGTACGCGCCCATGCCGCCGGTGTTCGGCCCCGTGTCGCCGTCGCCGACCCGCTTGAAGTCCTGTGACGGCGCGAGCGCGAGGACCGTCGTCCCGTCGCACAGGCAGAAGACCGAGACCTCGGGCCCGTCGAGGTACTCCTCGATGACGACGGTGCCGCCGGGCCGGGCCAGGCACGCGTCGGCGTGCGCCAGGGCGGCCTCGCGTGAGTCGGTGACCACCACGCCCTTCCCCGCCGCGAGCCCGTCGTCCTTGACCACGTGCGGTGCGCCGAGAGCGTCCATCGCGGCCTCGACCTCGGCGCGAGTCGTGCAGATATGGGCCAGCGCGGTGGGAACGCCGGCCGCCGCCATGACCTCCTTGGCGAACGCCTTGCTCCCTTCCAGCCGCGCCGCGGCTGCCGACGGACCGAAGCACGGTATGCCGGCCAGGCGCAGCGCGTCCGCGACACCGGCGACGAGGGGCGCCTCCGGCCCGATGACGACGAGGTCGACGCGCAGCCGCTGGGCGAGCGCGACCACCGCCTCGGGGTCGCACGAGTCAGCCAGTGGCTCGCAGTCGGCGACCAGCTCGATGCCCGGGTTGCCGGGAGCGGCAGCGACGGCATCGACCTCGGGGTCGGCCGCCAGGGAAAGGACCAGGGCGTGCTCACGCGCGCCGGAACCCACGACGAGGACGATCACGAGCCGACCATATCGACTGGGCCGGGTGACCGCGTGGCGAGGACCGGAGCGACGAGGCAATGGACCGGTATGGCGGGCACCGCTCGAGGCGTCCCGACCTTGATGGCGACACGACGCGCTGGGGCACGGGGGTGCTGGTGACGGCACAGATTTGTGGCGACGTCCCGGGAGGCAGGGGACGCGACTCCCGGGACGTCGCTGCGATGTCGTGACTTCGGCTGGGGGGACCTACTCGCACGACGGCGTCGGGCGCGCTTCCGACAACCAGCATATTGCGCCTCGAAACGCCGTTATGTAAAGGACCTGACGTGTCGGGATTGGGCCAATGTCGGTAATCCGCCACCCGCGCGCCTCGACGGTCGGTAGATTGCCGAGGGTGGCCCAGACACCCATGGTGACCGACAGCCTGGAGCTGCTCTTCTCCAGCGAGCCGGACCGCCAACAGGCGGTCACCCGGGTCTACCTCGCGCTCGTCCAGAACCCGGGATCGACCCGGCAGTGGCTCGTCGCCCGCGGGGAGCACCCCAGGGCCGTCGAGTACGCCCTCGAGACCCTCCAGCTCCGCGGCCTCGTCGTCGTCCACGGGGATGGCACGGTCGAGGTGCGTCCGCCCGATGTCGCACTCCCCCAGGCCGCGATCCAGCTCGAGCGCCAGGGCGCCTCGCTGCGCGCCCTGGCGCGTGAGGTGACGGCCTTGTACCTGACCGCGCGCCGCAATGACACCCAGGCCAACCCACCGGTCACCTATCTGCAGTCCCTCGACGACATCAGCCGGGCCACCTTCGGGCTGGAGCAGTCCGGGGCGCGCGCCCTGACGCTCAGGGCGGCCTCGGCCCGGACCCACACCATGTTGAGCCTCCCTCCGCGACCCGTGACCGGGCCACCGGGAGCGGACCGGCACCGCGTGGTCTACGACCCGCAGGTGCTCGACCACCCCGGCGTCCTCGACGCCATCGACGCGCGTAACGCCCTCGGCGAGGACAGCCGGTTCTTCGACGGCCTGCCGTTCTCCTTGACGATCGCCGAAGGGGTGGGCGCAGTGCTCGACGCGAGCACGGACGAGCACGGTTTCGACGGCGGGGTCCACATCAGCGCCGCGGCGGTAGTCGCCTCACTGTGGCGGCTCGCAGAACGGATCTGGGAGCTGGCCGACCGCGCCACCGTCCCCGGTCAGGAGGACCTCGTCGACGACCGGGACCGCTCGATCCTGCTCCTCCTGGCCACCGGTGCCACAGACGTGGCGATCGCCCGCAGCCTCGACGTCTCACAGCGGACCGTGGAGCGCCGGATCCGCGCCATTCTCGAGCGCCTTGGCGTCACCACCCGCTTCCAGGCCGGGGTCCAGGCGGTGCGGCGCGGCTGGGTCTGACCCTGGCCAGCCGGGTCAGCCCGCGACCCGTAGGGTCGGCGGACGCGATATCGGCCGCGCATACGACATCTCCCCCGCCAGCCGGGATGCCGGACCGGGAGGTGACCCCCCGCGCGGGGCACTAGACTAGATCGTTCGCACGGGGACGCCTCCCCACCTCGAGGCCCGAGGAGCCAGCAGCGGTGACCAGCTCGACGCACGCCGAGGAGCGCGCGGCGCACGACATCGTCAGCGCCGAGCTGCGCATCGAGCAGGAGCACGTCGACCGGGTCTACGCCGAGCTCGACAATGCCTCCCGGCGCGCCACCCAGGTCGAGCGGGACGGCCTGGCCAGGGGCCGCACGTCACGCAGTGGCGACCTGCGCGACGAGGAGCTCACCGGTCTGTTTGAACGGGACGCGCTGGTTTACCACGCCGCCCGGCGACGGCACAGCCTGGACACCCAGTACGAGGGGCTCGTCTTCGGCCGCCTCGACCTGGACGCCTCCGTCCTGCGCCATGACGGCCGGGACGGCGAGGACAACCGCGAGGTCCGCTACATCGGCCGGCTCGGCGTCCGCAACGCCGAGTACGAGCCCCTCGTCATCGACTGGCGAGCCCCGGCAGCCGCGCCCTTCTACCGAGCCACCCCGACCGACCCGCACGGCGTCATCCGGCGCCGGGTCCTGCAATGCCGGGGCTCTCGGGTCGTCGGGGTCGAGGACGACCTCATGGTCGCCGAGCCGCCCGTCGACCTCGTCGTCGTCGGAGACGGCGCACTTCTGGCCGCCCTGACCCGCAGCCGGGGCCCGCAGATGCGCGACATCGTCGCGACGATCCAGCAGCACCAGGACGAAGCCATCCGCGCCCCCGCGCAGGGCGTCACCGAGATCACTGGTGGCCCAGGGACGGGCAAGACGGTCGTCGCGCTGCACCGCGCGGCATACCTCCTGTATGCCGACCGGCGCCGCTACGAGACCGGCGGCATCCTCGTCGTCGGGCCCTCGGCGTCATACACCGCCTATATCGAACGGGTGCTGCCCTCGCTCGGGGAGGAGACCGTCACCCTACGCTCGCTGGGTGACGTCGTCGACGCCGTCACGGCGATCCGGGTCGACCCGCCCGAGGCGGCGGCGGTCAAAGGGTCGGCGCGGATGCGCCGGGTGCTCTCCCGGCTCGTCCGGGAGGCCGTGCCGGACGGGCCGAACGAGCTACGGGTCTTCGTCGCTGGGCACGCGGTGCGCGTCGACACGGACACCCTCGACGCGATCCGGGCCCGGGTGCTCCGCCAGCACCAGCGCAATCTCGCCACCGGCACCGTCCTCGACGAGCTGGCCGAGGCGGCATACCGGCAGGTCGACGGGGTGGACCGGGCGACCTTTCGGCGGGCCTTCGACACGCATGACACGGTGGCCGCCTTCCTCGAGGAGTGGTGGCCGCAGCTGGACCCCCGCGCGGTCCTGCTCTGGCTCGGTGATGAGGAGCTGGCCGCCAGGGTGTCGGCCGGGGTGCTGAACAACCACGAGGTGCGCGAGCTGGTCGACTCGGTCCGCACGGCCGCCGCCACCGGGCAGTGGTCGGTGGCCGATGTCGCGCTCATCGACGACCTCGCTGCCCGGATCGGGCAGGTCATCGATCGGCCTCGCGAGGAGCGGGGCTTCTACGAGATCGAGACCCTCGACGACCTCGACGCCTTCGGGGTCACCGAGCTGCACCCCAGCCTCACGGCACGGGAACTACCGACCGGGCCCGAGCAGACCGCCGCCGACCCCCGCGATCGCCTTGTGCTGGGCAGCGTCGGCCGGCCGGCGAGCTACGCCCATGTCCTCGTGGACGAGGCGCAGGACCTCTCCCCCATGCAGTGGCGGATGCTCGGCCGCCGCGGTCGCAGCGCGTCCTGGACCGTCGTCGGTGACGCGGCGCAAAGCTCGTGGCCGGACCCACTCGAGTCGCTCTCCGCCCGCGAGGAGGCCTTCGGCACCGCGGAGCGACGCGCCTTCCACATGACGACCAACTATCGCAACGCCCGCGAGGTCTTCGACTACGCCGCGGAGCTCATCCGCGCTCATGTTCCCGACGCCGACATCCCGCTCGCGGTCCGCGAGACCGGTGTCCCGGTCCGAGTCCGCTCGGTGCCGGTCCCCACGCCACGGTCGTATGCCGACCCGGCATCCGCGCCCCGCTGGGGCACGGTCGCGGCCATTGTTGCCGAGTCGGTCGAGGACCTCCTCGACGAGGTCGAGGGATCGGTCGCGGTGATCTGCCCCGACGCGCACGTCCCAGCCTTGCTCCAGCTCAGCTCTTTGGGGAGCGACCGGGTGACGGTGCTCGACCCGCTGAGCGCCAAGGGGCTCGAGTTCGATGCCACTGTCGTCGTCGACCCGGCCGGGGTGGTGTCGGCCACCGCGGGCGGCGTCCGTTCCCTGTATGTCGCCCTGACCCGAGCAGCGCACCGCATGACCGTGGTCACGTTCTGACAACGCGGTCAGGACGATAGTTGGCCATTCCGCAGCGCGCGGGCTTAGGACGCCCTTAATATTCTCGTCAAGCAGAGCGACCAGGGGACGGGGAGTCGCGAGCTGAGGGGACCGAGCCCGTCGGGGGCGGGCCGCATCATGCGGCCCGCCCCCGATGGCATTCCCCGGCCTAGGGACAAGCCGGGCCTCACCGTCAGCCGAGCAGGGAGTGCCGGACGATGACCTCGTCGCGGCCGGGGCCAACCCCGATGGCGGAGATCCGGGCGCCGATGAGCTCTTCCAGCCGCAGGACGTAGGACTGCGCATTGGCCGGCAGGTCCTCGAACCGGCGGCACGAGGAGATGTCCTCCCACCAGCCGGGGTGCTCCTCGTAGATCGGCACGGCGTGATGGAAGTCGGACTGGTTGACCGGCATGGTGTCGTGCCGGACGCCGGCGACGTCATAGGCGACACAGATCGGCACGGTGTCGAGGCCGGAGAGGACGTCGAGCTTGGTGAGGACGAAGTCGGTCACCCCGTTGATCCGGGTCGCGTACCGGCCGATCACCGCGTCGGCCCAGCCGCAGCGGCGCGGCCGCCCGGTCGTCGTGCCGTACTCGACGCCGACCTTGCGCAGGTGCTCGCCCATGTCGTCGAGCAGCTCGGTCGGAAAGGGCCCCTCCCCCACGCGGGTCGTGTAGGCCTTGATGACGGCGATGACCCGGTCGATCCGGGTCGGTGGCACGCCGGAGCCGGTGCACGCACCGCCGGAGGTCGCATTCGAGGAGGTAACGAAGGGGTAGGTCCCGTGGTCGACGTCGAGCAGGGTGGCCTGGCCGGCCTCGAAGAGCAGCGTCTTCCCGTCATCGAGCGCCTCGCCGAGGAGCAGCGAGGTGTCGGCGACCATGGGGCGCAGCCGCTCGACATACGAGAGCAGCTCGGTGACCACCTCGTCCGCGGCGATGGCCCGACGGTTGTAGATCTTGGCGAGCACCTGGTTCTTGAACGCCAGCGCCGACTCGACCTTCTGCCGCAGGATGTGCTCGTCGAAGAGGTCCTGGACCCGGATCCCGATCCGGTTCATCTTGTCGGCATAGGTCGGTCCGATACCGCGGCCAGTGGTCCCCAGCTTGCGTGCGCCAAGGAAGCGTTCGGTCACCTTGTCGAGCACCGCGTTGTATGGCGTGACGACGTGCGCGTTCGCCGAGATCCGCAGCGCCGAGGTGTCGATGCCCCGCGCGGCGAGCCCGTCGAGCTCGCGGAAGAGCACCCCGAGGTCGATGACGACGCCATTGCCGATGACCGGGGTGCAGCCTGGAGTGAGGATGCCCGAGGGGAGCAGATGGAGGGCGTACTTCTCCCCCTCGATGACGATGGTGTGGCCGGCATTGTTGCCGCCGTTGAACTTGACCACGTAGTCGACGCTGCTCCCCAGCAGGTCGGTCGCGCGGCCCTTGCCCTCGTCGCCCCACTGGGCTCCGACAAGCACGACTGCCGGCATGACCGGCTCCTCTCCGTTGCGGATGGCTGCCAGCGCCCAAGGCTACCCGCGGACCGGGAACGGGGGGCCGCCGTCCGCAGTGCGTCATCGGGAGCGTTGCCGACCACGTCCGGCGGGACCGTGGTCAGGTCCCAACTGCCGCCCGGCGCCTTGGGCCGACGACCGGGACCAGCCCCCGCGCCGCGCACTGCACCCCGAGGGCGAAGCGGGTGTCGGCGCCATATCGCGTCATGAGAAGGGCGACCCGACGACGCACCGTTCGCAGGCTGAGCCCGAGGTACCGGGCGATCGCCTCGTCCTTCAGGCCCCGCGATAGCAGGGTGAGCACCGCGGTATCGGTGGAGCCCACGGCATCGCGAGCAGGGATCTCGTCGGCCCGGTCCCAGGAGAGCTCGTGCAGCCCGGCCAAGAGAGCGACAAGTGACGGGTCCCGGACGATGCCGTAGGCCTCACCGGTGCCGACGACGGCGAGGTCGTCGAGCACGGCGAAGGTCGGCAGCTCCAGCGTCGTCAGCCGCTGCTCCTCCCCGGCCAGGGCACGACCGCCGAGGTTGCGCAGCGCTACGGCAGAGTCGAGGACGGCGATCGGATAGATGGTGCGACGGGAGGCGATCTCCCAGGGGAGCCCGATGTCGGCATGCAGCCCCGCGCCGTTCTCGCAGGCAGCCAGCTCGGGGACCGACACCCAGGCCCGCTGCCAGGCCGTCCGGCTCTCCAGGGTTCCCCCTAGGTCATCGGTGAGGATCATGCCGTGCGAGGGTTTCGCCCGGGCACCGATCTCCACGGCGAGCCCGCTGATAGCGGCGCGCAGGGTAGCCAGCTCTCCCACCTGCGCGTGCAGTCGACGCTCCTCCTCGACGACGAGGCGTTCAACCGCCTCGAGCGCGGCTCCCACCCCGACACGATCTGGCGTCATGATTGGCATGTTAGTGCCAATGGCCGGTTCTTCGCGTCCCGCACAGCGGGTGGACCCGGCATCATGGAGGTGGCGTGGCGCCTCGCAGGGGAGGCGGCCCGCCGCGCACTGGCAGAGATAGATCTGCTGCGCGCTCGGAGGGGCCAGGTCGGGGGGAGTCGTGCTGGCTCTCCCCGACCTCTCCGGTCTTGTTCAGATCGTGGCCGCGGGGGCGGTCATGCCCTAAGCCCAGCAACCAGTGCCATGGTCACCGTCGTCACCCTCGTCAGCCTGCAGGGGTGATGAGGGCTCACAAGCCCAGGGCCTGCGCCGCTTCACGCGAGGAGTCGCGCAGGAAGGTCCGGCACCGGATGGCCTCGTCGCCCTCACCGATGCGCTCCGAGGCCGTCGCGAGCGCCGCGAGGGAGCGAAGGAAGCCCCGGTTGGGCTCGTGCGTCCACGGATCGGACCCTGACCGCGCCAGCCGGCCCGACGGAGCGCGTCCAACCCGCGGTGATATCCGGTACGGGCATACGCAAAACCGTCGACTGTACGCCCCTCGGCCAGGGCCTGTTCGGCCAGAACGGCCCAGGCCAGCGATGAGGCGGGGTGTGCCGCGGCGACTTCGGACGCGGACGACCCCGTGGCGAGCTCGCTCGCCGCGGGGTCGTCCGGCAGGTGCGTCGGCGGGGTGCCGAGCAGGTCCATGTCAGCCCTGGTGAGTGCCGGCGCTCCGCAGGTCCTGGCAGGCGCGGACGACGCGGGCGGCCATGGCGGCCTCGGCCTCCTTGCCCCAGGCGCGCGGGTCGTACTGCTTCTTGTTGCCGACCTCGCCGTCGACCTTGAGGACGCCGTCGTAGTTCTTCATCATCCAGCTGGCGACCGGACGGGTGAAGGCGTACTGGGTGTCGGTGTCGACGTTCATCTTGATGACGCCGAAGTCGACCGCGTCCGAGATCTCCTGCGGGAGCGAGCCCGACCCGCCGTGGAAGACCAGGTCGAGCGGCTTGCTGCCGGCGGCCAGTCCCTTGGCTGCGACGACGGCGTCCTGGCACTGCTTGAGGATCTCGGGGCGCAGCTTGACATTGCCCGGCTTGTAGACGCCGTGGACATTGCCGAAGGTGAGGGCGGCCATATAGCGGCCGTTCTCGCCCAGGCCGAGCGCCTCGACCGTTGCCAGGGCGTCCTCGGGGGTCGTGTAGAGCTGCTCGTTGATCTCGTTGGCGACACCATCCTCCTCGCCACCGACGACCCCGATCTCGACCTCGAGGATGATGTGCGCGGCCTTGGCGAGCGCGAGCAGCTCCTGGCCGATCCGCAGGTTCTCGGCGAGCGGCACGGCCGAGCCATCCCACATGTGCGACTGGAACAGCGGGGCCTGGCCGGACTTGACCCGCTCGGCGGAGATCGCGAGCAGCGGGCGGACGAAGCCGTCGAGCTTGTCCTTGGGGCAGTGGTCGGTGTGCAGCGCGATATTGACCGAGTAGTTCTTCGCCACCTCGTAGGCGAAGGCGGCCAAGGCGCTGGCGCCGGTGACCATGTTCTTGATGTTGGAGCCCGAGCCGAACTCGGCGCCACCGGTCGACACCTGGATGATGCCGTCAGAGCCCGCCTCGGCGAACCCGCGGATCGCCGCGTTGATGGTCTGGCTGGAGGTGATATTGATCGCCGGGTACGCGAAGGAGCCCGCCTTCGCGCGGTCGAGCATGTCGGCGTAGACCTCAGGTGTTGCGATGGGCATGGCTGTCTCCTGGAATGGGCGACGATGGGGATTCCACGCCCCATCCTTCCACGCCGCCGGGTCGCGATCTAAGGGGCCTAAGGTCCGCCCGTCCGCCCTGCCCAGGGCCCGGCGAGCCTCGGCTGCTACCTTGTCGGCGATGCCGCCATCCCGGGAGCTGCCCGGGTGCCGGTGCACTGCACGGCATACGGGGAGAGCCCGACGACGAGCGAGGACGCGAAGCGATGTCGACCACGCGTGACTACCGGCTCAGGGCCGCGACCTTGGTCCTGACCGGGGCTCTCGGCCCGGTCGCCCTCGCCGGCCTGGTCGGCTGCGGCTCATCCACCGCGGCACCGGGAGCGTCCGGCGCGACGAAGACCGCCGCTCAGCCTGCACCACCCCAGGTGCCCCCGGGCTCGGTCGTCATCGCTCGCCGGGGTGGGATCGCCGGCCTGGCTGATGCGCTGACCATCGACGCGACCGGCGTGGTGAGGGGAAAGGTGCTGGCGGCCGAGGTCAGCTGCGCGGTGCCGGGCCAGTGGCTGGCCGGCCTCAGGGCGGGCTTGGCGACCCAGGTCATGGCGCCGGTGACCACCGAGCCGACGGTCGCCGACGCCCTCCAGGTGACCATCTCGACCGCGTCGGGCCGGCTCGACCTCGGGGACGGGAATGGGCCGAGCCCCGTCGCGACGGCGGCGCGAGCCCTGCTCAACGACGCCGCCCTCGCACCCGGTCAGCGCTCGCTCTGTCGGTGACCGTCGGCACGCGACCGAGCCGGGTCAGCTGTAGCTGAGCCCGATGTCGTCCACCAGCCACGACGTCTGGTAGCTGGCGTCCTCGGTCATCGTGAACCGCAGGGTCACCACCTGGCCCTTGTATGCCGTGAGGTCGTAGGTCTTCAACCGGTATGCCGGGTCGGTGCCCATGTTGGTGAAGGTGACGACTGTCTTGGCCACATTGCCGACGAGCACCTGAACCCGCATCTTGTCGTAGACCGAAGAGGTGTAGTCGCTGGTGTCGCTGGCAATATAGAGGGTGAGCTTCACCGAGGTCGCCTGCGCCGGGATGGACACCATCTGGTCGAGGTTCTCGCTGAAGGCCTTGCCCCAGCCACCGAGCCAGGCCCGCCAGGATCCGCTCCGGGCGAGGCGGGAGCTCGTCTCGGGGAGGACGACGGTCTTGGTCATGTCGTTCCAGTACCGCAGGCCGGTCTCGAAGCCGGGGTTCTTGACCATGTTGGTCCCGGCGGCGGGGACGGTGCCGGAGCAGGTCTGGGTCCCGGCGGGCACGGAGATGGCGTTGAATGCCGCGGAGACGGTCGAGCACTCCCGGCTGTTCGCGCCATACAGCTCCCGCGCGGAGGAGACGGCGCCATCGCGAGCCGTGACATAGTCCGAGCTCGAGGTGAGCTTGGTCGTCAGCGCGCGGTAGACGATCTTGGTCGCTGCCGTCCGACCGATCCCCGTGATTGACGTGCCGTTGCAGGTGGGGCTGTTGTACGAGACCCCGTTGATGGTCTTGGCTCCCGAGCCTTCGGAGACGAGGTAGAACCAGTGGTTGAGCGGCCCGGCGCCGAAGTGCTCGTCCAGCCCGGCGACGGCGGAGCTGTAGCAGTCCGGCGAGCTGCCGTCCCGGGAGGGCCGATCCAGATACCGCAGCGGCTCTCCGGTCCCGAAGATGTCGATCTTCTCCCCTATGAGGTAGTCGCCCTTGTCGGAGGCGTTGTTGGCCCAGAACTCCACGGCGGTGGCCATGATGTCGGACACCGACTCGTTGAGACCCCTTGCCTCCTGGGTGAGGATGAGATTCGCGGTGCTTGTCGTCACCCCGTGGGTCATCTCGTGCGCGGCGACATCGAGGGACGTGAGCGGCCGAGCGTTGTTCACCCCGTCGCCGTAGGTCATCTGCGAGCCGTCCCAGAAAGCGTTGACGAATCCTTGGCCATAATGGACCCGGCTCCGGGCGCCCTTGCCGTTATCCCAGATCCCGTTCCGGCCGAAGGCCGACTGGTAGAAAGCGAAGGTCTTCTCCGCGCCATACTCCGCATCGACCGCAGCAGTTTGGACATCACTCGCAGACCCAGTCCCCCACACATTGTCCGAGTCGGAGAAGACCGTGCCCGGGCCGCTCGTGGCGTGAGCGAGGTTCGTGGTGAAGTTGCCGTGCGAGTCCCGGAGCAGCCAGACCGACGCGGGCTTGGTCGTGTTGAGGGTGACCGTGCCGGAGTACTCCGAGTGCCCCGTCCCGGTGAAGACCTCGTCGTATGCCGTGAGGGTCGCGCCGGTGACGGCATCGATGATCGTGTGCAGCCGGGTGGGGGTCTGGTCAGCGCGGATGCCCACGGTAAGGACGTCATACGCCATCCGCGGGGTGCCACTGCCGGCCCAGACGACGAGCTCGGCTGTTGCGGTCGCGCCCCGCAGGCCAGCCGGGCGCGCTGGTGCCACCATGGCCTGCGCAGCGCTCAGCCGCACGGTGCGGTCCGGGGAGACCCTGGCCAGCCCGCGGTTCCACGTGATCTCGGAGATGGCGCCGGCACGGCCGACGGTGGCGATGAAGTCGCCACCGATGACCCGCTTCCCCTGCCAGGTGCGGTCGTAATGGACATAGGCCGTGCCATCGGGGTCAGTGACGCGGGAGCGCTCGATGCCGGCCTCATCCGGACCCAGCGCCAGGCTCGCCGAGACACCGCCTGTCTTGGGTTGGACTCCCAAGGCCACCTTCGGACCCACCGCCGCGCGGCCAGTACCCGGGTCCGACGTGCCGTTCGACGCCGCCTGGGCCTGCGGCAATGACAACGCACAGAGCATCAACGCGGCCGCGAACACGGCACCTTTCGTCATTCGTGACATCGCTCGTCTCCTCAACCGTCTGGGGCTCGGTTCGTCTGCATAGACGGGGCGACTCTAGCCCCGCTCATGGGCTGAGTCGCGGAGTTTGTGGATATCGGAAGGCGGTTCGCTGTGACAGATCCGACAAAATCGATAGGCCGGCTTGTCATTTGCGACCGGCCGGATTCGGCAGGTCCTGACTCGATCATGGTCAAGGGTTGCCCCTTGGGCCTGCCAACCTCGCGCTTAACGTGCGCTGCGCAGGGTGGCCCGTCGACGGGTCAGGTGGGCCCGTTCGGCCTCGTTCGCGCACAGCTCAAGAGCCCGGTCGTATGCCGCCTCCGCCTCAGAGCCGCGCCCGGCCCGGTTGAGCAGCTCGGCCCGCACGGCCGGGAGCCGATGCGAGTGCGGCAGCTCGGCGTCGATACCATGGAGCAGGGCCAAGCCGGCGTCGGGACCGTCGGCCTCGGCGACCGCGACGGCCCGGGCGAGCCGGACCGCCGGTGACGGCGCGCGCTCCTCAAGGACGGCATACAGCGCGGCGATCCGACGCCAGTCGGTGAGCGCGGCGCTCGAGGCGACGCCATGCTCGGCCGCGACGAGAGCCTGGAGCAGCACCTCGGTGGTCCGCCGGTCATGGGGCGAGAGCGCCTCGGTGAAGGGGCTGAGCAGGGTCAGCGCCTCGTCGATCTCGTCCCGGTGCCAGCGGCTGCGGTCCTGGTCCGGGAGCAGAACCAGCGCTCCGTTGGCGTCGACCCGGGCGTCCCGTCTGGAGTGCTGCAGCAGCATCAGCGCCAGGAGTGCGTCGAGATGCCTTGCCGCAGAACCTTGCTGGTCGTCATACGGGGATATGAGAGATCGGAGCAGGCGGGTGAGGCGGATCGCCTCCCCGGCGAGCTCGGCGCGGACGACATCCGGCCCCGAGCCGGGCGCATAGCCGGCGGTGAAGGCGAGATAGGCGACCGTCGCGACGACGTCCACGCGCTCGGCCAGCCTCTGCGCACTGGGCAGCGCGAAGGGGACCCCAGCCACGGCGAGCTTCTTGCGGGCCCGGGTCAGCCGGGCCGCCATCGTCGGCTCGGCGACGAGGAAGAGCCGGGCCAGGTCCGCTGTCGAGACGCCGAGGACGAGCCGCAGGGTGAGCGCGGCGGCCGCCTCGGGCGCCAGGGCCGGGTGCGCGCAGAGGAAGACCAGCCGGAGCCGCTCATCCGTGAGCGCGGCGGGACCGTCGCCAGGGTCGGCCATGGCTCGCTGGGCCTCCTCCTGGGTGCGCGCGTCGACGACGAGCAGGGGTTCCTTACGGGCGGCCATGGCCTCGGCGCGTAACCGGTCCACGGTGCGTCGCCGCGCGGTAGTCAGCAACCAGGCGGCCGGGTTGGCCGGTATGCCGTCCCGCGGCCAGGTCCGTGCCGCGGCCTCGAAGGCGTCGGCGAGGGCGTCCTCGGCGAGGTCGAGCCGCCGGAACTGGCCGACGAGCAGGGCCAGCAAACGGCCCCACTCGTCGCGCCAGATCCGGTCGAGGTCGAGGTCGAGGTCGGCGGTCACGGCTCGATCGTCGGTCGCTCAGGCCGACATGTCCATCGAGATGCACGGGCGGATCTCCAGGGAGTAGCCCTTCGGCAGGATGCGGCACCACTCGACGACGGTGTCGAGGTCGGGGGCGTCGAGGACGTAGAACCCCCCGATCATCTCGGCGGTCTCCGCGAACGGCCCGTCGGTGAGCGTGGGCTGGCCGTCCTGGTGCCGCAAGGTGGTGGCCGCCTCGGGGCCGGCGAGCGCCTCGCCGGCGAGGATGTGGCTGCCGACGGTCTGGTGGAAGCGGTTGTGGTCATCCATCCACTCGGCACGCTGGGCGTCGGAGGCGGCTTCCCAGCCGCCGGGGCGGTAGGCGATGAGGACGAGGTACTTCATGACTGAGGTCCTTCCTGGTTCATGGCGGTGTGGTCGACGGTCGGGCGGATCTCGATGGTTGCTTCGACGCCGCCGAGGATCCGGCAGCAGTCGACGAGGTCGTCCAGGTCATCGGACTGGACGAGGTAGAAGCCGGTGAGCTGCTCGACGGTTTCGGCATACGGGCCGTCGGTGAGGACCCCGTTGCGTAGGGTGCGCGCGGTGCGGGAGTGCTGCAGCTCGGCGCCGCCCACAACGGTGTGCCCTCGGGCGGCGAGCTCGCCGGCGAAGCGGTCGTGGGCGGCATACCCCTGCTGCTTCTCCGCGGCAGGAGTCTGCGCCCAGGCATCCTCGTCGCCCGGTAGCAGGATCACGTAGGTGGTCATCGCTCTCCTTCTGCTGTGGGCCCGGCGGGCCCGTTCACCCGTATGACGGCCCAGGTCCGCCGGAATCGACAGCCCGACGTCGCCAGATCTCGGTGAGGTGAGCAGAATCGACGCCGCAGGCCCTCAGATCGCGCTCAGGTGAGCGGAATCGACGCCCTGACGTCGGTTCCGCTCACCCGAGCCCCCTCGGACCCAGCGGCTCAGCGCTGCCGGTCCCGCGGTGGCAGGGCGACGCCGAACCCGCGGACCGCGAACCGCAGCACGACCTGCCCGGGCGCCAGCAGGTCCTGGACCCGGGCCGCCGCCAGCGACTCGAGCTCGGCCAACCGGGCGGCATACACCTGCGGGCCGGCGAGCCGGGCCGCAGGGAGCTCGCGGGTGTTGTGCCACACCTTGCGCCGCCCCTCACGCAGGAACCGCCCGGTCGCCGCGCGGTTGAGCGGGACGAGCACCCGGTCCAGCACCGATCG
>WBZP01002989.1_pt1 | contig 18850 bp, 19 predicted proteins | sample 5204301 | NCBI WGS metagenome assembly WBZP01 (sample SAMN12412401, study PRJNA552823) | activated sludge metagenome | isolation source: activated sludge from nitrification reactor of wastewater treatment plant... | place: USA: Pennsylvania | collected 2017 | reverse complement strand
ATTACTAATTTGTGTATTAATACGCGACAAATCATCCTTGCGCTGCGTATCACGCTGTCCACGTTGCAATGCTGGAAGCGCAATAAATACCATCAAGAATATCAAACCGGCGATAGCCAACACCAGCACGACTTCGATGATCGTAAATCCTCGACTGTCTTTTGTTACCGGTTTATATTGTTTGTTCATAGAATGCCTACCCTTCTATTTGACTATTTTGATATTGCACTAAATGCTCACGATTATCATACACTGCAAACAGCATACTGTCTACTAGATGTGCATCGTATTAACCAAGCTATAGATTGGTAACAGTATCGCCGCCACCATACCACCAGCAACAATTGCCAGTACGACCATTAGTATTGGTTCTATCGATGTCGATATAGTACGGATCTCCTCATCTAGCTCATCCTCATAGACTTTTGCCACTTTGGCCATCATCTCGTCGATGTGCCCTGATTTTTCCCCAATACTAATCATTTGCGGGACGAGTCTTGGTATATTCTCCTCAACACCAAGTGCCGTCGACAGATCTTTGCCACCTTTTACCTTTTCGGCGGCATTACCAATCTGCTCGGCAATAATGGTATTACCTACAGAATCACTTGCTATTGAAAGCATATCTAGCATACCAACTCCTGTATCCAACAGTGTTGCGCCTGTTCTATTGAATCGTGTCATGTACAGCCGCAAAAAAAGACCTTTTACCAAAGGTGTATTAATTTTCAGCTGATCGACAAATCGGCGACCGCTATCTGTTCGTACATAGTGAATTGCCGCATAAATACCAATTCCGGTAATGAGTAGGAGGAGCCACCAAAAATCAACGATAATTTGCGACATGCTAACGATCGCCTGAGTGATAAATGGCAACGTTTGATGAAGGTCCTTGTAGAGTTTTTCCACCTGCGGAACCACTGTTAAAAGCATAAAAATCAACACGCCAAAGATAACAAACAGAACAATCACAGGATATGTCATTGCCCCTCTAATACGGCTCATAATTGCCGCATCTTTTTCTTGCTGTTCTGCTATTTGTTGAAGTGCCCGATCTAATGTTCCTGATGCTTCACCAGCTGCAACAAGTGCAAGGAATAGTTTGTCGAACACTTCTGGATACTTCGCAAACGATTGATACAATGTATGGCCACTCTCAATCGACACAATAAGATCCTGAATAATGCCCTGGAGACGACGATTAGATGTTTGCTCCAGCATCGTGCGCATGCTTTGCGCTAGCGGCAAACCCGCCGCGATAAGTGTCGACAGCTGACGAGTAAAAACAACCCTGTCCTTGGTAGTTACCCTACCGGTTAGTCGCGCAAAGATATTTTCATCAGACTGAGTTTCTTTGATAGACAGCGGCGTGAAACCCTGTCCGACAAGCAACTTGGCGGCATCATGCTCGGACTCCGCCTGCACGGTCGCCTTGATGACCTTGTTTGTCGTCAGGTCCCTTGCTTCGTAGTGGTACTTGCGCATCCGCTCACTATCCTCGCATTAATCTCTCGAACTCGGTTACGTCCACGGCAAAACTGCGCGCTTCGTCATATGTCACAGCACCGCTTTGAACGAGACCAACAAGCGTACGGTCCATTGTCTGCATACCTTGATCGGCGCCCGTCTGAATAACTGCGTCAAGCTGATAGCTCTTGCCTTCACGGATAATATTGCGTACCGCCGAGTTTGCAACCAATATCTCTGCCGCTACAACACGACCACCACCAATCGCAGGCACCAATCGCTGCGAACAAATTGCCATCAAAATATTTGCCAGCTGTGCTCGCACCTGTGATTGCTGATGCGGAGGAAAAACATCAATCATACGGTCAATCGACTGCGCGGCACTGTTTGTATGCAGTGATGCCAACACTAGGTGACCCGTCTCTGCAATGGTAATAGCAGCGCTAATCGTCTCGAGATCACGCATCTCACCAATCAATACAACATCGGGATCCTGACGCAGGCTTGATCGCAGCGCCGCTGAGAAACTATAAGTATCATAGTGCACCTCTCGCTGTACAATCACCGACTTTTTCGATTTATGAGTAAACTCTATCGGATCTTCGATCGTAATGATATGTTGTGATTTTTCACTGTTTATCTTGTCGAGAATCGCCGAAAGCGTGGTCGACTTACCGCTACCCGTTGGGCCTGTCACCAGCACGAGCCCTCGAGGATATTCAGCAAAATTCATGACGACAGGGGGCACGCCAAGTTCACTAATCGTTTTAATTTCATTAGGGATCAAACGCAGGGCTGCCGCCAAATTACCCCGTTCGTGGTATGCATTGACACGAAACCTTCCAAGCGCACCAAACGTAAAGCTAAAATCGAATTCCCGATCTTTTTCCAGAATTTGCTGCTGGTTTTCATCAAGAATAGCAAACAATAATGTCTCGACAGCAGCTTGATCTAGCAGATTATATCCTGGCACAGGGATAAGAGCACCATCTATGCGAAGCATTGGTGGCAGACCAACTTGCAAATGAAGGTCCGATGCACGACGCTTTACAGCTTCTTCAAGTAGTATCTCAATTCGTAGTTCCTGGTTTGGCATTTTCGTGTCTTTCTATGCGGTATCCGCCGTTACGCGATTGACTTCTTCAAGAGTGGTAATACCCTGAAGCGCTTTCAGATATCCATCCTGCCGCATGGTAATCATGCCTTCAGCAATCGCCCTCTTTTGGATTTCACTTGTCGTTGCACGAGCGACAATAAGCTGTTGAATGGCGTCACTGACATCCATAACCTCATAAAGTCCCGCCCGACCACTGTAACCTTTTGGAGTTGCAGGGGTATCTTTACCCTTGACTAAAGTATAAGCGTTTTGACCCGCAAGTGGCAAGTCTTTATATCCCAAATCCTGTGATATCTGTGCAACTTCGGCGGGCGTCTTGGGCAAAAGGTGCCCGACGGTTGCCAGAATATTCTGTGTTTCGATAGGATTTGACTGGTACACGTCTCTTTTTTCGGCCACACGTCGCACCAATCGCTGACCAATAATCGTATTGACAGTGCTTGCGATCAAAAACGGCTCGATTTTCATATCCAGCAGACGCGGCAAGACACCTGCCGCACTGTTTGTGTGCAGTGTACTAAACACCAGATGGCCTGTCAGCGCCGCCTGCACCGCCAGATTTGCCGTTTCATCGTCACGGATCTCGCCAACCATTACAACATCAGGATCCTGACGGAGTATTGACCTGAGACCACTTGCAAACGTTAGCCCAACCTCACTATTGACTTGAATTTGATTTACACCTGACATCTTGTATTCAACCGGATCTTCCAATGTCACGATGTTTACGGTGTCATTTCGTATTTCCTGGATCAGTGCATACAAACTACTTGATTTACCGCTACCGGTTGGACCGGATGTGAGCACCATACCATTTGGACGATGGATGCCCTTGCGCACACTTCGAAGCGCTCGTCCCGCATACCCCATATCCTCGATGCTAAAGCTGACGCCTGATTTATCCAGAAGTCGTATAACTACCTGCTCACCCCAAACCACCGGACTGATGGCAATACGCAGGTCAACTTCTTTACCCGTTACCTTAACGGCAAACTGACCATCCTGAGGTACGCGATGTTCGTCAATCTTTAAATTGGACAAAATTTTTATTCGGCTTACAAGTGCGGGCTCGATCGCTTTTGGCAACTGCATAATCTCTCTTAACACGCCATCTACCCGACAACGAATCTTGAGCGCTGACTCTAGCGGCTCGATATGAATATCGCTGGCACGGCTCTTGACTGCATATTCAAGGATAGTCGAGAGTGCACGGCTAATCGGTGAATCCTGCACAATCGTCTTGATGCTGTCTTCTTCTTTTTTCTCTGCTTCCTGTTGCGATACCTCTGCGGCCTCGTCGACTGTTGATAAATCGGTGCGGTACTGGTCCAGCACATGGCGAATACCCGCCTCGGATGCCATAAATACCTTGAGCGGGCGCTCGATACGGTTTGATAGATAGTCAACGGCCTGCACATTGCTTGCGTCTACCATCGCAACGGCCAACCGATTCTGGACTTCCGCAAGTGGCACTGCCATGAACCGCTCAGCGACATCTTCGGTAAGAAGATTCAAAACCTCCTGATCAATAATGCTGTTTGTCAGATTAACATATGGTACTCCTGACACCTGAGCAATAGCGTGCGTTAGCATCTCATCATCGATAATATGCTTATCCGCCAGCAGCTCAAAGAGTGGTTTTTTTGTTTGTGCAGACTCTTGTTGCGCTAGCTTCAGAGCATCTTTTGACACAAGTCCCTCATCAACAAGCAGAACTGTAAGCTTGTCCTGTAGGTCAGTCGTTAATAGTGCCATAAGTCACCACCCTGATTTTCTACTTATCGTTTCCGATAACAACCTCAACGGTTGGATTAATTGCATCACTATTGAATATGCTGCTATCAGTCTCGGCAACATCAGGACTTATCGTTTCGATCGTTCGCACCTTTTCGGTCTGTCCAGTTGGTTTACCGATAACGGCACCTGCAACAAAATACGCAATAATAATGCTGACCGATGCGATGGCAATAATTGCTGCTATGTCATTCTTTTTCATTGCTTTACCACCTTTGTCTGCAACTCAACGGTCTTTGCCAAACTATAGTAGCTTACACCCGAAACTGTCATGATGACCTTGCTTCCCTGAACCTCAACATTGAGCGACGTTACCGTAAACGGTCGAATTGACTTCTCTAATCTCTCAAGTACCTGCTTCAGCGCTGCATAATTACTTGCATCAGTACTAACTGAGAACGTAAAGCCAATCTGGTCCGCTGCTGTATTACCTGCTGTTGAAGCGCTAGCTTGCGCGTCATTTTGATCTGCCGAATCGACACTAATGGTTTCAACAGTTACACCCGGTATTCCTGACAGCAACTTAATTTGCAACGATGACGCAAGCGCTGTCGAATTAGGGGTTGCAGGGAGTGCATCCAGAATAGACTGAAGCGGGGGGTCATTTTCGTTTAGACGCACCGACATAAGGTTTTTATCGGTATTGCGCTGCTGAATATTGTTACGAAGTCCATTTTCTCCGTCGATTGCTTTTAGATTTTTTTCCAGTACTGCTACGGTTTTATTTTTTTCACCAAGAACCTTCTCGCCAAACCAGATCTTTTGCGCTAAAAATATAGTGAGTACAATCGACACACCAACAATCACCGATACGCCAGCGATCCATAGCAACATCGTTCTGTTCGCCCGACTAATCTGTTGACGCTTGCGAAGACCTACTGCTGGCTTTTCCATTATTTATCTCCCCCCAGATCACTCGCACGACTTGTAAACAGACTCTCTGGCAGGTATTTCAGTGAATCTGTGGCGTTTTGACGATCGGGTCGAATAACAGCAACATTCTTAACAGTATTAGCGAACAGCTCCGATGCATATTCAAAACTAATGCTAAATCGTAATACCTTTGCACCTGTAGTATCTTCACCGTAGCTCTGATTTGATATTGCGATTGTTTTTGCAAGATCTGTTTTGGCTGTGGTGCCTTTCTCGTCGGTATAGCTCAGAGATGTCGCTTTGATCGTTTTGATCAGGGCATCAGCTGCCACGTATCCGTTGGCCGCTTGCGCGGCAATGTATATCGTACTGTTTTCAGAATCAACTTTTACCTGAGAAAAGGTTACTTGATTTGGCTGCGCTGGGTTAATGGCAACCAACAGATCAAATAGTCGAGAATCAATATTTTTTTCGCTGTGATGCTCATTAATGCTTGCCAGTTGATTTTGAATTGTTAGCATATTGGCAAGATCCGGCACATCTTTTAACTTGTTGTAGTTAGCCGTAATAGCATCATCTGCCCATTTATTGCGCAGTGTCTGTCCGCCAAACAAGTACGCGCACAGTAAAACAACAATACCTACGGATACAATACCGACAATGATCGCTCCCGATACAACAATGTTACGCGTTCTCTTTGCCCTGATTAACTCTCGTTTAACATCTGGTATCAGGTTGATCTCTATCATGATTCAGCCTTTCTTTCGGCCAAGCCTATCGCCACGGCAAAGTCTGACGCCACCGTCATAAGCTGTGGATCGTTTTTGGGCACCGACACAAACTGCCATGGATTTGCCACAACCGCCCGAATTCCTATTTTTGCCGCAATATACTGATCCAGCTGTGGAATCGTCGCACTATAGCCTGTTAGCACAATACCGCCAATCGCCAGTGATGGGTATCGAGTCTGGAAAAACTTGACCGACTTTGACAGTTCAGATATAAAACCATCAAGTGTTGTCTCAATCGCCTGCACAACCTTACCTTCTAATTTATCCTGTGCCAGACCAAACTTCAGGATGAATTGTCGCGCCTGATCTTCCTCGATAGCTAAATTCTGGGCCGCAGCACGCACCAGCGTATCCAGACCATTAGGAATGGTACGAACCAGGCGCGGTGTATCGCCGTACACAATCGCAACGTTAATCGATTGCTCACCCATATTCACAATCACCTGCGCATCCTTTACACTCGGTTGCAAAACAGATCGAATCATCGCCAGCTGTTCCGGCTCGGCAGCGACAACATCAAAGCCCAGGCCTTCGACCAGCTCCATTCGTTCCTCGGTATACGAAATTGCAGTGCTGGCAAGCAGTACTTCTTGCTGCGAAGGATCATGCAGTGACTGGCCCAGTATCGCCCAGTCTACTTTTGATTCATCAATTGCCATAGGAATAAACTCTTCGAGCTGGTATTTGATGGTATTGTTCAGCTCTTCGGGATGAGCAGAAGACACATCAACAACCGTTACAAATGTCTTGTTTGCCGGTAGACTAATGGCGACGTTTTTTGTCTTGATACCACTCTGACCGACAACCGTCATAATCACCTCTCCCAGGCGTTTTTTTGCTTCGGCCGAGTCGGCAAGAGCTGTTTTGACGTCAATCGGTGCGTATCCATAATGCCGTAATGTCCATCGACCCACACCAGAGGGTGCAAGCTGTACCACGCGGACCGCAGTCGTACTGATATCCAGACCGAAAAAATCGCCCACGCCTTTTAATATAGCCATAATGTCCCTTATTATACACAAGCGGTATAGGATAGAAAAGCTTTTTTCATCTAAAACAACGGTGGTGATTTTATCATGCATATTGTTTGTGCACTTGAGGGATTCATGTCGCACCTCAACGATGAGCAAATTTACCATTCTACTGACGCGCCCTTCACGAATCACCCCTGTTAATGGTATAGTTGAAGAATGAGTCTATCTATCGGAATCGTCGGCCTGCCCAATGTCGGCAAATCAACCCTGTTTAACGCCCTAACCCGGGCGGATATTTTGGCAGCGAATTATCCGTTTGCGACGATCGAACCGAATACAGGCATTGTCCCAGTGCCTGATCCACGTCTCGACACACTACAGCAGATCTATAAAGCGGAAAAAATCATCCCTGCAACCGTGACGTTCGTCGACATCGCCGGACTAGTGGCTGGTGCCAGCAAAGGCGAAGGCTTGGGCAATAAATTCCTCGATAACATCCGTAAAACCGATGCGATTGTACATGTAGTGCGAGCGTTTGAAAACGACGATATACTGCGACACGACGAAGCACCGGTTGATCCAAAGGCCGATATTGACATCATCAATACCGAGCTGATCCTCGCCGATCTGCAAACGATTGAAAAACACTTGCCCAAAGTGCAAAAAGAAGCCGCCCGCCAAAAGCTTGTTTGTCTGCGCCAAACTGGAAGAAGAAATCAAAGATCTGAGTGAGGTAGAAGCTCAGGAATTACTGAGTAGTTATGGTGTGAGCGAAACAGGCCTACAGCAGCTGATTCACAGCGCCTACGATACGCTTGGCCTGCAAAGTTACCTGACTGCTGGACCTAAAGAAGTTCGCGCCTGGACGATCCACCAGGGCTACACCGCTCCGCAAGCCGCAGGTGTCATCCATACTGATTTTGAGCGTGGGTTCATCGCCGCACAAATCGTTGATTATGATGATTTAGTCGCAGCCGGGTCCGAACAAGCCGCAAAGGCAGCTGGCAGGGTCCGCACCGAGGGTAAAACATATGTCATGCAGCCCGGCGACGTGGTTGAGTTTCGGTTTAACGTCTGAAATGAAAACGACCCCGCGACTTTCTCTCTCGATTGCTCGGAGATGAGTCGCGGGGCCCGTCCTGATACTACTTGGACAGTGTTTTCATACGGGAGTATCACTTCCCGACGATGTACGCCTATCTACTCTTAATTCGCCGCGAGATAGGTAAAACGGCACCGACTGAGCGTCGGCGGGCTATTTAGGCAGCGTGAGCCGCCGTGGAGGAGATGACGTGACCCATCACCGAACGTTCCTGCGTCGCCGGTTGCCCGACGACATCCGCAGGTTCACACGCGTTGAGGATACCCTTGTCCGGTTGGTTGGTGTAGTACTTGTCATCACCACACGGTGCCGGGTCGCCCTTGTTGAACACGCAGACACTGTCGACACCGTAGGTCACAGACTGATTCTGGTCACCGGTAAAAGTGAACCGGTACTCCTGACCGTCATACACTCCGACACCAACCGCCTGGAACTGATCAACGAGTGGCTGGAAGTACAGATGCGACCCCGCTTGCGCGTGACCGCCCACCTGCACTGTCCCGATGCCCGTGCCCACCCACGAGCGTAGGACACCCTTTACCGACTCGTACTTCAACACACCCGGCATGTCCGCCCGAGGACCCTTAGTTCCACTGGCGTTCCTGACGTCACCGTTGGCATCCACATACAGCATCTGCTGCGGATCAGGGTCCATGGGCATGGACAAGATCGATTCGACGACCTGTCCACTTGCATCGACCTTGTACACATCCACCCGATTGGGCAGAAATGCCGACACCGGATCGTGAGGAAATACCTCGGGTTCCGGCTCCGGAGCTATCGTAGTCTCCGGAGCCATGCCACCTGATGCTGCCGGGTTTGCGAACAAGCCGTCGATATACGGTCGGAGAAGACTACCGACCGCAATCAAGGCACCGATCAGGACCAGCGCCGATACAGCTTGAACAATCCGTCTTGCGTTCACAGATGGCTCGCCTTCGGCTTGCGGGTCCAGGTCAGGACACCGCCAGCGGTGACGGCGAGAGCGGACAATCCCGCAATCCAACCCCATGGTGCCGTATGGCGAACGGGCGCGACCCAAGCAGGCAGCTCACCGCCGCCATCCTTGATGGACCCCGGCGCTAGACCGGATGCCACATTGCGGATGTCCGGGGTAAAACCCTTCTGGTCCGGCGTGAACCGATCGCCCTGCCAAGTGCCCGTCACGAAGTACTTGTACTGAGGGATGTACACCGTACGCTTGTCGTAATAGACGTAGGTGACGTTATTCCTCGGAGCACCCGTGTACCCACTGGGCGGGCACAGTACCATCTGCCGGGGCATGTTGCGCGGCGGCGCCGGAAGCGGTGCGTAGCCGCAGTCCCTGTCAGCGAAGAAAGCTCCTCCGCTGGCACTGAAAGCGACGCCGGACCGATCGGCATGGAACGAGAGCTGGAACATACCGCCACCGCTCCTGCCGCAGAAATCACGACCCAGATCGACCGGTCCCGGCGGGAAGTACTGCTCACCTCGCGGCGGCCGCACCGTGTAACTCTCGCCGGTTTGGATGTTCTGGACCAACACCTGCGTCACCTTCACCGATTTGTCGATGTTGGTGTTGGTGACGTTGTTCTGCACGACATTCGTGATGTTGTTGAGCGTCACGTTGTTGTTCGTCGTGTTGTTGGTGACGTTGGTGTTGATCACCGTGACATTGGTCTCCGCTGGCGGCGGAGCCGACGTGGTGGTCACGGGCGGCGTTGAGGTGCCACCTCCCTTTGGGGGAATGGTCGTTCCACCCTCAGGCGTCCCACCGGGTGCCGGAGCCGCCGGAGCACCCGAAATGACAGGTGTTACTCCGTCTTCCTGCGGCGCAGCGGACTGCCCTGGGGTTCCAGCCACCACGACCGGTGTTGCCGACGCTGTGGTGCTCACGCTACTCCCGCTTTCGCTGCCCGGCTGGATGCCGGAATCAGCTGCACCGGATGTGGCCGCGCCACTTCCGGTCTGGGAGTGGGTAGCGTCCTGGTGCGGCAACTGCGCCGTGCCCTGACCTGTCCCACCGGCGGACGTATCCGTGCCCGTCGTGGCATTCGAGCCGCTGGTATGCGACTGATCACCACTGGTGACGGGTACCTGCACCGACCCCTGTCCTGCCGTCGAACCACTCCCCGTGGGGGGCTTGGTATCGGCGGGCTGGTCGGCCGGAGTCTCCTGCTGAGCTGGGGCGGCGGGTGCCGCCGGAGCTGCAGGCGCTGCGGGTGCAGCGGGCTCCGGAGCCGCGGGGGCAGCTGGGGCTGCCGGTTCGGGAACCGGATTCGCGGGAGCCGCGGGTGCGGGTCCTGCATCCGGGACCACCGGATCAGGCACGGGTGCCGGAGCCGGGATCGCTGGAGCGGCGGGTGCTGATGCACCTCCCGAACCCGAGCCGGAGTCTCCACTCGTGCCAGCCCCAGAACCTCCCCCGGATGAGCCGGGGACCGGAACCTCGCTCGTGATGACGCTGGATCCACCGTCGCCCCCCGAATCGTCCGGTTGCGCGAACGCAACGGGCGATCCAACGAGTGCCACAGCACCAGCGACGGCAAAGGCCGCCGAGCCCTTCAACAAATAGTCAACGACCGGAAGTCGCCGACGCCTCGATGAGTCCCTCATGGGAATCACCTGCCTTTCGGGTTGTGTTGGTTGTTTTTGTATTCGGTTGTTGTTGAATTTTGAGGTGCGTGAAGCGAACAATGAACGAATTCAGAGCCACCTCATTGAACAGCTTCACGCTGGTGCCATTGCGTCGTGTGACATATTTGTCATAGACAGCACGGCCACCTCGGTGTCGCTAGATATAATTATACATTATTTTCGACTATTTGTAAATGTTATTTACTCGTTCGTAACAGATAGAACCGCTCACGATTGCCCTTACTGCCCGCTACTTCGCTATCACGTTTGTCGATGACCACAAAATACTGCTTGGCCCACATTTCAAAATCTTTCAAAATCTGCCGACGTACAGCATCATTTTTGATAATTCCTTTGTTAATTTGATCTTTACCTGCTTCGAATTGTGGCTTCACCATTGCCACTACCGTGGCTTTTGGTGCAATATGCGCGACCGACGGCAAAATCTCTCGCAAACTAATAAAACTGACATCAATGACCACAATATCAACCACCTGATTGGTAGTAAAATCACGAATATCAGTTTTCTCGTGCAGTTCAATACGCTTATCACCATGCAAACTTGGATGCAGTTGGTCGGTACCTACATCGACCGCAATGACCTTTGCCGCCCCGTGTTGCAGCGCATAATCAGTAAATCCACCTGTGCTACTACCGACGTCGAGCACTGTTTTACCTCGAAAATCCACGCCCAGTAGCCGAGCGACACTCGCCAGTTTCAACCCGGCCCGACTGACGTATTGCTCTTCGGCGGTTAGCCTAACATCAGCGTCTTCACGCACAAATTGTCCTGATTTGGTCGCTACACGGCCATCGACTGTCACCTTGCCCAGCCCTATCCAGCTCTCAGCCTGTGAGCGCGAAGAAACCAGGCCTTTTACAACCAATAACTGATCGAGTCGTTGTTTTGTCATAATACATTTAGCCTAACGTGTTTTAGATTGGGATGCAAAGCAAGGCAGCGACGAAGCGCGCAACAAGACGTATTTATAGATACGTCGAGCGAGCACTGGAGTCGATAACGCAGCAATGCGCCCTCAAGACTATTTCTTCCGTTCGCGGTATTCGCCGGTCGTTGTGTCAACCGATATGACGTCGCCCACTTTGATAAATGCAGGCACTTTCACTACCAGACCTGTCTCAACTGTCGCGTCTTTTAATACACTACTGGTCGTGTCACCTTTGACGACGTCTTCCGCATAGGTCACTTCAAGGTACAAGTTCTTTGGCAGTTCGACGTTAATCACGCGGTCGCCAAAGAATTGCAGACTGAGTTCGTCACCTTCTTTCAGATAACTGGCGGCGCTATCGACAATTTCAGGATTCAGCTGGAACTGCTCAAACGTCTGCGGATCCATAAAGTGGAAATCAGTACCATCGCTGTACAAATATTGTACGGTTTTGTTGGTCACTTCGGCACGCTCGATCTTGTCTTGTCCCTTGAATGTCTTGGGAATAACACTACCATCGATCAAATTTTTCAGTTTGACATTGACGATACTACCACCACGACCCATAACCTTTTGCGCGTATTCCACCACGCGATATGGTTTGCCGTCTATCTGGCAAACGGTGCCTTTTTTGAGATCAGTTGGCTGATACATTATGCTACTCCGTTCGTTAGATTTTGTAGCTTTTCAAAATATGGTTGCGAGAGCGAAAACGCCGCCTGCTCAAATAGACCACGCCGCTCTGAAAAACTGATGTGAGAGAATAGCTCATCGTTGTAACCCTTATTATACGCAATATGACGAGCATAGTCGCTTACTTTTTCAAATTGAACTTTAACCGCGACTCGTTTTTGACCTAAAATCTCTTCGACACTAGTCATAAATCCGCTAGGATCATCAATCGCGTCATATAGTTCATAGCTTTGTGGTGTTGAGCCTATAGCCAAACTTTGCAATGAATGAAACCTTATTGCAGCCTGTACCGCTATTCTTATTTTCTCATCCAGGATGTCTGTAGGAAGACCAGCTGTATCCACCATTATACCGTTTGTCGCCTGGATTAGTAGTGACTGCAAACTAAGCAGCTGGTCATCACGCGGTTCACTTACCGATTCACCGGCACTCAATGCTCCTGCGAATTCATCGTAAGCTCGGATGAGAGTTTCCACACTAGGGACTACACCTTGCTTCTCAGAACGTCCTGATGATGAAAATTCTCCGCCCATTGCATTGTGCTCCTAGTTATTTGCAACAAACGGCAATAGTGCCAAATGTCGTGCGCGTTTGATTGCAACTGCCAACTGTCGCTGCTGCTTTGCGCTCAGGCCAGTCTTGCTGATTGGTTCGATCTGCCCGTACATGTTAATGAATCGCTGCAACGTTTTGACGTCTTTGTAGTCAAAATACGCAGGCGTGTCCTTCTTAAATCGTTTTAGTGCCATGTGGCTTCTCCTTTACTATAATTTATGAATTTCATCTAGCAGACGAAAGGTTGGTTAGCGCCTGTGCAGTACAAGGCAAAACCGAGAATTGAGCGAGCCGTATCTAACATACGGTGAGCGAGACTCGCAAGTTTTAACGCAGTAATGTACAGGTGCTAAGTGACCGATCTAGAAAGGAATCTCGCTAAGATCAATTGGTTTATCGTCAATATCTTCGATAACAACATCTTCAGATTTCTTCTTGTTACCTGATGGGGCCGACGGTGCAGACGAACCACCACTATCACCACTTGGACCGTCCAGAAACGTTACGTCAGTTGCCGTCACTTCGACACGACTGCGTTTTTTGCCGGTTTCTTTGTCGTCCCAACTGTCCTGGCGCAGGCGGCCCTGCACCAATACGCGGCGGCCTTTGCTCAGATACTGCTGCACCAATTCACCGGTCTTTTCCCAAGCAGTGACGTCAAAAAAGTCTGCCTGATCGTCCTGGCCTATGCGGTCAACCGCGATACTAAAGCTCGTGACTGATTTGCCGTTTGGTGTGGTGCGTGTTTCTGGGTCGCGTGTTAGGCGGCCCATCAGAATTACTTGGTTTATCCCCCTAGCCATAACTCCTACTCCTCCTCTTTCGTTTCTTCGCTTTCACCCTTTTCAGCGCGCTCACTCTGACGCTTCTTGTCTTCAGCCAGTAGTGCACGACCTTTTTCGTCGATCTTGACCAGCAGATAGCGCAGTACTTCGTCGGTGATGTTCAGCGTGTTGCTGATCTTCAGCGGTGCATCTGCAGGCAGCTGAACGTCCATGTATACGTACACGGCGAAATCCTGCTTATTAATCTTGTACGCAAGCTTTTTCTTGCCCCAGTTGTCTTCGCTGGTGATAGTACCACCGGCGTTTTTAACGATATCGCGGACTTTTGTCAGCGGTTTTTCCAGATCTGCTTCGAGATCAGGATGAACTAAAACAGTTAGTTCGTATTCTTTGGTCACATTTTCCAAGTGTTTCCTCCTTTGGAATCCCGTGAGGGTGCTTACACCGAATGCAAGCTGAGTTGATAACTACTTAATTATACCGTAATTTCAAAGAAAAATCTAGAGGTCGTCTTCTGTATCACCACCGCCCAGATCGTCGATACTGCTGACCAGCACATCACGCGGTTTACTATTGCCTGTCGGCGGCCCAATGATGCCCTGATCTTCCATAGTGTCGATATAACGCGCGGCTTTGGCATAGCCAATCCCCAGACGACGCTGCAACACGCTGGCGCTGGCTTTACCACTGTCAACAACAATACGCAAGGCTTCCTGGTACGTTGGGTCGTCGGTATTGGTCGACATATCCATTACTACCCCACCCTTGCCATTCAGCTGCACTGGCTGGCTAATGATTTCGTCGTTGTACTGTGGTGCTGATTGCATGCGCAGATGATTGGCGATCTTTTCGACTTCGTCGTCGGTCACCCAGGCTCCCTGTACGCGGATCGGTTTGCTCATACTGGGCGTATACATCAACATATCACCCTGGCCAAGCAGTTTTTCGGCACCAACTTGGTCGAGAATCGTTCGCGAATCAACCTGACTGGCTACAGTAAAGGCAATACGCGCTGGTATATTGGCCTTGATCAGGCCGGTGATGACGTTGACGCTCGGGCGCTGCGTTGCCAGCACTAGATGGATGCCCACCGCACGGGCCTTTTGCGCCAGGCGCACAATCAATGCTTCGACATCACGACCGGCCACCATCATCAGATCGGCCAACTCGTCGATCACAATCACAATGTAAGGCATCGCACCCTCATCGTGTTCCTGTACATTACCTTCATCATCCTGCACGGCGATTTTGGTACTATTTTTGAGGATTTTATTGTTATACGTTTTAATATCTTTGATGCGTTTTTCGGCCAGCAGTTTGTAACGGCGTTCCATTTCATTGACTGCCCATTTGAGCGCACTGATGGTCTTTTCAGGTTCAGTGATAACTGGCGTCAGGAGATGCGGAATGTCTTCGTATGACGCCATTTCAACCTGTTTCGGGTCAACCAGGATCAGTTTCATCTCGCTCGGACTGTTGCGATACAGCAGACTAGTCAGCAATGTATTAATCATGACGGATTTACCACTACCCGTCTGACCAGCGATCAAAAGGTGCGGCATTTTGTTCAGTTCGCCCACCACAGCTTCGCCCGCAATATCGCGACCAATACCAAATGCCAGTGGCTCGCTATCTGCTTTCCACTGCTTGCTGGTCAAGATACCGTACAGACGTACATCGGCTGCTTTACGATTCGGGACTTCGATACCCACAGCTCGACGGCCGGGGATTGGGGCTTCGATACGAATCGATTGCGCCGCCAGATTAAGTGCAATATTTGTCTCGAGCGCGGTGATGCGCGTTAATTTGACACCGCTCGGCGGGCTCAGTGTGTACTGCGTGACTTTTGGTCCGATATTCGCGCCTTCCATCTCGACATCAATGCTAAATTCACTGAGTGTATCTTTGATGATCTGTGCATTTTGCTGGACATCACCAGCATCGGCTGGTGATTGTTTCTTCTCGAGCAGATCAATGCTTGGAGCCTTCCAATTCGGATCATTCACTGATACGAGTGCCGATCTTTCCTCGGCCGCTTTATCCTGTTTAACACTGCCACGAAATGACGATAGTCGCGAGGATGGCTTTTCATCATCAATCAGGCTTGGATCAAGCGTTTCAACACCAGCGTTTAATTTAAAATCCGATAATGGCTTTTTCTTTTTGTTGTCAGTTTCAGCCGCTTGTTTCATCACCGTAACGTTGTTCGTATCAAATTTTTCAGTTTGCAATAAAGCCCAGATTTTTTTGATTAACACAATCGGTGATACGCGAATGACAAATAACGCTGTCACGAGTATGAGTAATACATAAATAAAGCCCGCAACCGGACGATCCACCAGCTGCAGCGTCAGCTGGTTCACTTGATTACCGATCCATCCGCCCTGCGCTATGCCGTCTACGCTAGTAACAAGGAGACCGGAAAGGCCAGCCAGCCAGACTAATATAAGTGCCGTCGCAAATTTCATAACCATAGGTAGCTTGTTTTGCTCGGCCCGAAAAATCTCGATACCCACGTAAATAAACAGCACGGGTACGGCGTAGATGGCATAACCAATCAACTGCAGCGACGTCTGCTGTATCCAATCAAATACCGGACCGCCGACACCAAACCACGAAACTGTCAGCATGAGTGAAATAGCAATCAACACCAGGGCAATTACCTGTTGCCAAAACCCTGCGGGTAACTTATGCTGCGGACCCGACGGCGCGGCCTTTTTGCGAGATTTTTTTCTTTTAGCCATAACTGTTTATATTATATCTGATTGATATATCTATATTATAGCAAAATTTACTACAATTTGCAAGTGCTTATATACATAAAGACAACCCTGTCTGATCAGACAGGGTTGTCTCAAGCCAGGTTCACCTGATCTTTAGGGATTGGAAGGGCAAGCTCTTCCTTTATTAATACGCACGGGTCTCGGTGTGTGAGCGCAGTGAAGGGTCGGTCGCTTCGGTATCCGGCACTTGGCGTGGTGGGAATTTACGCTGCTGGCGATTAACCGAACCGCCGACAGGTCGCTCGGGACGATTATTGTTTTGTCCTTGATTGCGATTACCGTTATCACGATTTTGCTGACCACCGCCACCAATTTCATTAATCACGGGGATCACAATTGGCGTGCGACGTGTCTGATCATACAAAATATGGGTGATTTCGTCTTTGAGTTCTTTTTTGATCTGGTCCAGATCAATCTTTTTGCCGCCAAAGCTGCGCGCAACTTTTTGTTTCAGATACTGACGAATAGTCCCCATGAGCTCTTCGCTATCACGCAGATAAATAAATCCACGGCTAATGATATCGGGACTGGTCATCAAACGACCGCTGCCCCGCTGGACAGTCAGCACTACCACGAACATACCCTCAGTTGCCATATGGATACGGTCCTTCAGGACGACTTCGCTGATGGTAGCGCCGCTGTCGTCGTACATGATGCCACCGACAGGGATACGGCCATTTTTCTTGGCACCGACAGGAGTGATTTCGATCACGTCACCGCTATCGCAAACAAATATATTATCGCGAGGAATCGCTGCTTCTTTTTCGGCCAACCGCGCATTATGAACCAACATGTGGAATTCACCATGAATCGGCATGTAATAGGTTGGATGGAGCGCATTGATGAGTTTGACGTGATCGTCATAATACCCGTGACCGCTGAGGTGCAGCGGACCGACACCCGTCAGATGCGTCTTGCCGTTCTGGATAACATCGCTACCTTCGCGCATCAGGCCATCAACCGTACGGACAACATATTTTTCGTTGCCCGGGATTGGATTGCTGCTGAACACCACCACATCACTGTTTTTAATCTTGATGAATTTGTGTGCACCACTGGCCATGCGGTTTAGTACCGCGTTGAATTCGCCCTGTGATCCGGTACAGACAATCGTTACTTTGCCATCGGGTAATTTGACAATGTCTTCCATTTTGACCACGACGTCTTTCGGAATCTTGATCGTACCTGCACGCAAGGCAACTTCGAGATTTTGGATCATGCTGTATCCGGCAAACGCGACTTTACGGTCATGCTTTTTTGCTTCTTCGAGGATGACCTGCATACGATGAATCTGCGAGCTAAAACAACTGAGGATCAAACGGCTGTTGGGGTATTTTTCCATCACCTGACCCATTGACTGCTGAATATCGAATTCGCCATGACCGTGCGTGCCTTCTGACTCGCAGTTCGTGCTTTCGTTCATCAGTAGTAATATACCTTCTTTGGTCGCAATTTCGGTTAAACGCTCCAGGTCGAATTTTTTGCCATCAACCGGATTTTCTTCGAATCGCCAGTCGCCAGTGTCAACCAGTACGCCAAGTGGCGTCCGAATAACAACGGCTGTTGCATCGGGGATTGAGTGATTCACGCGCACCAATTCGATGCTGAAATTGTCACCCAGTTGCACGCGTTCGTGCGATTCTGGATCCATCTCGCGGTAATCGGGCTCGTACCCGCTGGTTGCTTCGTCCATCGTGCGGCGCAACATGCCAATAGTAAATTTGCTACCATACACAGGCGCGGGGATGCGATGGATAAAGTGACGAAACGATCCAATATGATCCAGGTGACCATGCGTGAACACATGACCGCGGATTTTATGCTTGTTCTCCTCTAGATACGTAATGTCAGGCGTGATGTAGTTGATACCTGGATAATCGCTACCTGGGAACAAAAATCCCATGTCGACGACAATGATCTCATCATCATATTCGATGGCCATCATGTTTTTGCCAATGCCCATCTCGCCAAGACCCCCGATTGGCATGACTTTCAGAACCGGGCCTTTGGTTGCGGGCTGGCGCTTGGCATCTGCCAGGCTGAATTGTTTGCCACTATAGCCATTATATATCGATTTGTTGACCGGTATATTGATCATGTGCTGGCTGGCGCGCAAATTGACGTTTTCGCTCGTACGGCGCTGTGCTCGAAATACTTCACCCTTACGAGTATTCGTATTGTTTAGCACTGTATTGTTTGATTTTTGCCGCTGCTGGCCCTGTGGACGTTTACTTTGATCATCCGGAGCAGCATTGGCGAGTCTTCGTTGACCCATAATATGTGTTAATTCTCCTTTTCAGTCGTCTGTTTGCTAGTTATGACTTCTGTTTTTTATTAATTGATATAGCTA
>WBZP01002988.1_pt1 | contig 18856 bp, 16 predicted proteins | sample 5204301 | NCBI WGS metagenome assembly WBZP01 (sample SAMN12412401, study PRJNA552823) | activated sludge metagenome | isolation source: activated sludge from nitrification reactor of wastewater treatment plant... | place: USA: Pennsylvania | collected 2017 | reverse complement strand
CGCCGGCATCCGCATTGCGCCGGCCGCGCGGCCATGCGGAGGTTGTGCAGAGGCTCCCTAGGCGTCAACGCACCGCGGCGGCATCCACCGCACGCTGCACCGCGGCGACGAACTCCGCGACGTCGGCCTCGGTGGTGTCGAACGAGGTCATCCACCGCACCTCGCTGCGCGCCTCGTCCCACACGTAGAAGAAATATTCCTGCTGCAGCGGCGCGATGATCGCCCGCGGCACGATCGCGAACACCGCGTTCGCCTGCACCGGCCGCGTGATCGCCACTTCCGGCACGTCGCCCAGCCGCCGGGCGAGCAGCGCTGCCATGCGGTTGGCCTGCGACGCATTCGCGAGCCACAGGTCGCCCGCCAGCAGCGCATCGAACTGCGCGGCGATGAAGCGCATCTTCGAGGCGAGCTGCATCTGCTGCTTGCGCAGGTAGACCGCGCGCTCGGCGAAGCGCGGTTCGAACAGGACGACCGCCTCGCCCAGCATCAGGCCGTTCTTGGTGCCGCCGAACGAGACCACGTCCACGCCGGCATCGCGGATGAAGGCCCGCACCGGCAGCGCCAGCGCCGCCGCCGCGTTCGCGATGCGGGCACCGTCGACGTGGACGACCATCCGGTGCGCGTGGGCGACGTCGGCGATCGCGCGGATCTCGGCAGCGGTGTAGACGGTGCCCAGCTCGGTCGACTGGGCGATCGAGATCGCCCCCGGCTGGACGTGGTGCTGGACGCCGAAGCCGGTGAGGTGCGGCGCGATCAGCGCCGGCGTCAGCTTGCCGTCGGGGGTCGCGACGGGTATCAGCTTGCAGCCGATCGCCCGCTCGGGCGCGCCGCACTCGTCGACGTCGATGTGCGCGCCGCGCGCGCAGAGCACCGCCTGGAAGGGCTCGAGCACGCAGGACAGCCCGAGCACGTTCGCCCCGGTACCGTTGAACACGAAGTACACCGCCGCGTCCGCGCCGAACAGCTGCCGGAACCGGGCCGTCGCCGCCGCCGTCCACGGATCGTCGCCGTAGCCGACCGCATCGCCGGCGTTGGCCGCCTGCAGTGCCGCGACGACCGCGGGGTGGATGCCCGAGTTGTTGTCGCTGGCGAAGCTCCTGCGCTTCAGGGTCGTCGACATCCGCTGGCCTTCCCGGCCCGGCAGCACCGGCGCGCGGCGCCGTCCCGGGTGGACACTGGAAACGCGATAGGATACGCCCCTCGCCTGCCTATCCGGCGCGCTGGCGCCGACGCCGCGACCGCGCGCAATCCGCCGATGGCTCTCAAGTCCACGATCTTCAAGGCCGAGCTCGCGGTCGCCGACATCGACCGCGGCTACTACCGCGATCACGCGCTGACGCTCGCGCGGCATCCATCGGAAACCGACGAGCGGATGATGGTCCGGCTGCTGGCGTTCGCGCTGCACGCCGACGACGCGCTGGCGTTCGGCCGCGGGTTGTCCACCGAGGACGAGCCGGACCTGTGCCGGCGCGACCTCACCGGAGCGATCGAGCAGTGGATCGACGTCGGGCTGCCCGACGAGCGCGAGCTGCGCAAGGCGTGCGGCCGCGCGCGCGAGGTCCACGTCCTCGCCTACGGCGGCCGGGCGGTGGAGCTGTGGTGGGAGGCGGCACGGGCGCGGCTGGAACGGCAGGAGCGCCTCGCCGTCCGCGAAGTGCCCCTCGCCGCGAGCCGCGAGCTCGCGCGGCTGGCCGGACGCTCGATGCGCCTGCAGGTCACGATCCAGGACGGACACGTCTTCGTTGCCGCCGGCGACGCCACCGTTCCGGTCGACCTCCGGGTCATCAAGGCGGCGGCAACCCGGCGCTGACGCGGGACCCGGCGCAGTGCCGCAAGGGCCCGGCACACCGGCGCCGGCGGCGGCGATGCGACAGCCGCAGCAACATTTCGGCCCCGAGCGCGCATACTGCGGGGGATGGACCTCCTCCAATGCCTGAGAAAGCACGGCCAGCGGCTCGATTCCGAAATCGCGGAGGAAACGGGCGCCGAACTCGCGCACGTGCACGAGCACTTCGCGGCGCTGACCGGCAGCGGAGAGGTGATCACCTGCAAGCTGACGCGATTCGAGAACGGGCAGGCGATCGATTTCTGCCTGTATCGCGCCTCGGGCTATTGCCCGCCGCGCGCGCCGGGGCGCAAGCCGAAGCCGGTGGCCTGAACCCGAAGGGCACGCCGCCGGGGCAAGCTCCGGAGCCCGGCGTACCTTGTGCGGCGGGCCCTGCGCCGCGCCGGCGTCACCGGCGGTGCAGCGCGAACTGCGCGCCGACCGAGCCCAGCGTGAACGTCATCATCACGATGCCCAGGCTGGTCGCCCCGTCGTGGGGCACCCAGCCGACGACGTAGCTCCCCACCGCTCCCATCAGCTGCTGCATCAGCCCGGCCACCGCGGCCGCGGCTCCGGCCAGCGCCGGAATCACGCCGACCGTCCCCGACAAGGTCGGCGGCATCAGGAATCCGTGGCCCAGGCCGAGCAGGATCAGCGGCATCGCGAATGCCAGCGGCGTCTTCAGCCCGGCCAGGCCGAGCGCCAGCATCAACGCGATGCCGGCGAACGCCGACAGCTGGCCCAGCCGCATCATGCCGCGCTCCCCGAACCGGCGAACCGCGCGGCTGGTGACGAAGTTCCCGGCGATGTAGGAAAACGTCACGAACATCACGTACCAGCCGACGCCTTCCGGGCCGACGCCGTAGGAGCGCAAAACGATCGGCGCGCCGCTGAGGAAGGCGAAGAAGCTCGCGTACGTCATCGCCAGGATCGCGACGTGGAGGACGAAGGACCGTTCGCGCCCGAGGCGGCGGTACGACTCCAGCAGCTCCCGCAGCCAGTGGCGGCCGATGGCCGCCGCAACCGGCGGCGGCGGCACCGAGCGCCACGCCGACACCAGCACCGCCAGCGCGACGAGCGCCATCAGCACGAAGTTCGCCTGCCAGCCCGCCACGAGGTGGACGTGGCCGCCGATCAGCGTCGCGAGCGGCGGGCACAGCCCCATCACCATCCCGACGTAGGCCATCACACGGGTGCGTGCCGAGCCGTGGAAGAGGTCCTGCACCATCGCGCGGCCGATCACCGTGCCGGCCGCACTGCCGGCGCCCTGCAGCACGCGCGCCAGCGCCAGTTGCACGATGCTGCCCGCCAGCGCCGCCAGCACCGAGCCGATGCAGGCGAGCGCCAACCCGAACAACAGGATCCGCCGGCGACCGTAGCGATCCGACAGCGGCCCGTAGACGAGTTGCAGCGCCCCGAAGGCGAGCACGTAGCCGCTCAGCGTCAGCTGCACCTGTGCCTGGTCGACGCCGAAGATCGCGCCCCACTGCTGCATCGACGGCAGGCAGATCGTCATCGCCAGCAGGCCGAGCGCGATCTGCGCCAGCAGGCTGACGAGCAGGCGGCCGCGCACGCGGCGTTGCCCGGGCTCGTCGCGACTCATCGGCTGGCGCCGGTCGCGCCCGGGCGTTGCCGCCACACGACCGCGTGGCCTGCCGCCACCGGCCCGCAGCCGGCAGGCGGGACGGGGGCGTCGCTCCCGCCCGCGCGTGCGCACGAGCACCGGTTCCGGGCCGGTGTCGCCGACCCCGTCCGTCTGCGCCGGCACGCGCACGCCAGCGCGGAGATTCGCACCTGCACGCCGGGGCCCCGCCGCGTCAGCGCCGCCGGCGCAACTCGATCTGCACGAGATCGGGACGGTCGGAGATGATGCCGTCCACGCCCATGTCGAGCAGCTTGACGATCATCGCCGGGTCGTTGACGGTCCAGACGATGACGGAGACACCGAGTTCGCGGGCCTCGGCGAGCATCGCCGCCGTCAGGAAGGTCTGGTTCGGCGCCCAGATCCTGCCACCGGCCGCCCGCACCGCCCGCGGGACCGAGTCGCCGTGCCGCTCCGGCGCGAAGCCGGCGAGCCAGGGCGAGTCACCGGTACCGCCGCGCTTGAGCGTCGAGGGCGAGGTCAGGTACATGGTCCGGATCTCCGGCGCCTCCTTCTGGATGACCTGCAGCGTGCTCCAGTCGAACGACTGGATCATCGTCCGCCCGGCCATGCCGGCCGCCCGGATCTCCGCGATCGCCTTGCGCGCGAACGCCTCGGGCGCGAGCGTGGCGCCGCGCTCGTGCGGCGACACCTTGGTCTCGCAGTCGAAGCCGACCTTGGTATTGCCGGACTGCTTGACCAGGTCGAACAGGTCGGCAAGGCGCGGGATCCGCGTTCCGTCGACCGGCTGCTGGTCGGGAAACTGCTTCGCGTAGTCCGAACCCGGCCTCAGCCGGCCGACATCGAAGCGCTGGAGTTCGTCGAAGGTCAGCTCGCTGATCGCCGGGCCGCGGGCGGCGAGCCACTTCCCGTCGGGCCCGCGCGTGGTGTCGGGATTGAGCCAGAGGTCGTGGTGAATCACGACCACCCCGTCCTTGGTGATCGCCATGTCGCACTCGATGGTGTCGACGCCGAGCTCGAGCGCCTTCCGGAACGCGGGCAGCGTGTTCTCGGGAAAGAGGCCCCGGGCGCCGCGATGCCCCTGCAGGTCGAAGGCGTGGCCGGGCAGCACGACGACGACCGCCAAGGCGGCGATCCTGGCGGCGGCACGCAGGGAGGATTGGACCATCGACGCTCCTTCAATGAACACCGTTCAACGTCGGGCAGCGGGCAGGGGCCGGCCGAACCAAGCCCGGACCGCACCGGTTCAGCGTTCAATAGGGAACGTCGAGCGCCGCGCACAGGAAGCGCATCAGCGGCGCCGCGGTGCTGAAGCGATTGCCGACGAGCTTCGGCAGCCCGCGCGCGACGACGTCGTCGACGGACAGCGGCGCCATGGCGATGAAGTCCTTGCGCTTGAGATCCTCGAGCGCCGGGTGATCGCCGGCGAAACCGCGCGGCGGCCGCATCAGCGCATCGCCGGCGAGCGTCCACTGGCCGCGGAACCGGCGGTCGTCGCGGGCTGCGAACCAGCGCTCGGGCTCGGCGGCCACCCGCTCGCGTATGCGGCCGAGCGCGTCGGCCTCCGGGTGCCAGCAGCCGGCGCCCAGGAAGCACTCGGTGGTGGAGACGTGGACGTAGAAACCCGGGGCGTGCACGTCCTTGCCCAGTGCGTGGCGGAACTGGATCCCGATGTTGGTCTTGTACGGTGTCTTGTCGCGCGAGAACCGCGTGTCGCGGAACACCCGCATCAGCGAACCGCCCGCTTTTCGTGCGTCGGCCCGGAAGTTGGGCGCAAATCGCCCGAGCAGCGGCTCCATCGCGACGATGAAATCGATCGCCGGCTCGCGGACCAGCGACTCGTAACGCGCCTTGTTGGCGTCGAACCAGGCGCGGTTGTTGTTAGCTGCCAACTCGTCGAGAAAGCCGAGCGTCGCTGGGGTGAACATCGAAACTCCTTGGGGACGGGCGGTCCGGGTCCTTGGCGGCAACGGGCCGATGCCACGGATTGTGACGAAAAAACAGCGCGCTGCCGAGTGTGTCGGCGCCGCGATCCGGGCACCGCAGCCGGGGAGCGCGCCACCGGTCGTGCCCTGGCCGTGTTGTCGGGTCTGTAGGAAACCCTACGCCATCGCACCTGCCGTGACGCGCGCTTCCGGGGCACCGACGCGTTTGCCCCCGGCAAACCCGCGACCCGCGGTGGCGCAGGCTGCGGGATCGGTTCTTGCTAGAGAACCGGTGGCCTCGCTGGCCAACCCTTGCCCAACCGCCGGAGCACCACCATGCTCTTCGTCACGCTGTTCATTGCCTTTACTGCGGTATTCGTCGGCTGCCACCTGTGGTCGAGCACGCGCGGCCCTGATTGACCGGCGTCGACGGGCGGCCTCGACCGTTTCCGCGCCGCGCGTCCCGAGGCTACCCACCCGGGCGGGCGACCCCGCGGAGCGTGAGTTCCGCGGCCCGGTGGCAGCGCACGTAGTGGTTGGGCGCGATCTCTTCCTGCGCCGGCGTCCGTTCACTGCAGATCGGCTGCGCGTACCGGCACCGCGGGTGGAAGTGGCACCCCGACGGCGTGTTGGCCGGATCGGCCACCTCGCCGCCGAGCACGATGCGCTCGGACCGCAGCCGCGGATCCGGCTTGGGCACTGCCGACAGCAGCGCCTCGGTATAGGGGTGCTTCGGGGCGGCGAACAACGCCTCGGTCGGCGCGGTCTCGACGATGCGGCCGACGTACATCACCGCGACGCGCTCGCTGATGTGCTTGACCACCGACAGGTCGTGCGCGACGAACAGGATCGTGAGACCCAGCCGCTCCTGCAATTCGAGCAGCAGGTTCAGGATCTGCGCCTGCACCGACACGTCGAGTGCCGACACCGGCTCGTCGGCGACGATCAGCCGGGGGCTGAGTGCCAGTGCGCGGGCGATCCCGATCCGCTGCCGCTGGCCGCCCGAGAATGCGTGCGGATAGCGCCGCATGTACTCGGGCCGCAGGCCGACCAGGCGCAGGAGCTCGACGACGCGGTCGGTGCGCTCCTGTGGCGTTCCCACGCCGTGCACCAGCAGCGGCTCGCCGACGATGTCGAGCAGCGTCATCCGCGGGTTCAGCGACGAGAACGGGTCCTGGAAGATCATCTGCATCTGCCGCCGCAGCGACCGCAACCGGTCGCGCGGCACCTGCGCGACGTCGAGCACCTCGCCGGCGTCGTGGAGCAGCACCTGCCCGGCGGTCGGCGTGATCGCGCGCAGGATGCAGCGCGACGTCGTCGTCTTGCCGCAGCCGCTCTCGCCGACCAGCGACAGCGTCTCGCCCTTGTTGAGGAAGAACGTGACGTCGTCGACTGCTTTCACCTGGCCCACGACCTTCTGCAGCAGCCCGCGGCGGATCGCGAAGTACTTCTTCAGGCCGTTGACCTCGAGCAGGCGCGTCGAGCCGGCGGAGTCGATGGCGGGCGCGTTCATGGCGAGGACGGGTAGAGGAAGCAGCTCGCGGTGTGGCCCTCGCCGACTTCCTGCAGCGCGGGCTCCGACCGGTCGCAGCGGCCAGGCATGAACGCGGTGCAGCGGGGGTGGAACGGGCAGCCGGGCGGCCGGTTGAAGGGGTGGGGAATCGAGCCCTGGATCGTCGGCAGCCTGATTCGCGGCGCGGAGTCGATGCTGGGAATCGACTGCAGCAGCGCCCTGGTGTACGGATGCTTGGGGTCGTGGAAGATGTCGTCGACGCTGCCGCGCTCAACGACCCGGCCGAGGTACATGACGACGACGTCGTCGGCCATCTCGGCGACGACCCCGAGGTTGTGGGTGATCAGCATGATCGCCATGCCGCGCTCGCGCTGGAGCTTGCGCAGGAGGTCGAGGATCTGCGCCTGCGTCGTGACGTCGAGCGCGGTCGTCGGCTCGTCGGCGATGAGCAGCCGCGGGTTGCAGGACAGCGCGACGGCGATCATCGCGCGCTGACGCAGGCCGCCGGACAGCTCGAACGAGTATTCGTCGATGCGGCGCTCGGGCTTCGGAATGCCGACACTGCGCAGCGCCTCGACGCCGCGCTGCCGCGCTTCCTTGGCCGAGATGTTGGCGTGCAGCATCACGGCCTCGATGATCTGCTGGCCGACGGTGTGCACCGGGCTGAACGAGGTCATCGGCTCCTGGAACACGAGCCCGATCTCGCCGCCGCGGATCGCGCGGACGTCGCGGCCGTTCCGGCTGAGCTTGACGAGGTCGACCTCCGAGCCGTCGGCACGGGTCAGCACGATCTCGCCGTCGACGATCCGGCCGGGGTGGTCGACGATGCGCAGGATCGACTGGGCGGTGACGCTCTTGCCGCAGCCGCTCTCGCCGACGATGCCTAGCGTCTTGCCCGGATAGACGTCGAACGACGCGCCGTCGACGGCCTTGGTCGTGCCCTCGTCCTGGAAGAAGCTCGTCCGCAGGTTGCGCACGGACAGCAGGGGCTTGGCGTCCCGGCTCATCGGCGACCCGGCCTACAGGTAGGGGTCGGCGGCATCGCGGATGCCGTCGCCCATGAAGTTGAACGCCAGCACGGCGACGATCACCGGGAAGGCCGGGATCAGCAGCCACGGCGAGATGACCAGCGCCTGGATGTTCTGCGCGTCCTGCAGCAGCACGCCCCAGCTGATCGCCGGCGGGCGGAGCCCCAGGCCGAGGAAGGAGAGCGAGGTTTCGCTGATGATGATCGCCGGGATCGCCAGCGTGGTCGCGGCGATGATGTGGCTGATGAACGACGGCACCATGTGGCGGAAGATGATCCGGGCCTTGCTGCAGCCGAGCAGTTCCGCCGCCATCACGAAGTCCTCCTCCTTCAGCGAGATGAACCGGCCGCGGACGACGCGCGCGAGCTCGGTCCACCCGATCAGCGAGATGATGATCGTGATCGCGAAGTAGATCTGGACGACGCTCCAGTCGGAGGGCAGCGACGCCGCGAGCCCCATCCAGAGCGGAATCGTCGGGATCGAGCGGAGGATCTCGATGATCCGCTGGATGATCGTGTCGGTGATGCCGCCGAAGTACCCCGAGACGCCGCCGAGGACGACGCCGAGCACGAGCGAGAGCGCGACGCTGACGAGGCCGATGGTCATCGACGTGCGCGTCGCGAACATCAGCCGCGAGAAGACGTCCCGGCCCTGCTCGTCGGTGCCGAGCAGGAACAGCGCGTCCTTCGCGCCCTCCACGGCGATCAGGTGGCGGTCCGTCGGGATGACACCCAGCAGCTTGTACGGCTCGCCGTGGCCGAAGAACGTGACGGGCACCTTGGTCGCCGGGTCGATCGCGTAGACCCGCTTGAAGCTGATCGGGTCGCGCGTGCCCTTCAGCGGGTGGACGTAGGGCCGGAAGCTGCCGTCGGCGTCGAACCAGTGGATCGACTGCGGCGCGATCAGCGAGCGCTGGGCATCGGATTCCTGCGGATCGGCGTAGGCGAAGAAGTCGGCGAAGATGGCGACGACGTAGAACACGACCAGCACCAGCGTGCCGCCGACCGCGAGCTTGTGCTTGCGGAACCGCCACCACATGAGCTGCCACTGGGTGGCGACCGCGATGCGCTGCTCGGCGAGGTCGCCGGTCTCGCCGGGCGGCGGCGCGCCCTCGGCCGGCGGGCGGGCGCGCGGGTCCTCGTTGCCGGAGGCCGGATCGCCCATCTCACTGCCGCCCGAGGCGGATCCGCGGGTCGACCCACATCAGCAGCAGGTCGGAGACGAAGGTGCCGATGACCGTGAGCACGCCGAGCAGCAGCACGATCGAGCCGGCGAGGAACATGTCCTGCGCCATCAGCGACTTCAGCAGCAGCGGCCCGACGGTCGGCAGGCTGAGCACCAGCGACACGATGATGCTGCCGGACACGACGTAGGGCAGGAGGTAGCCGATCGTGCTGATGAACGGATTGAGCGCCACGCGGACCGGGTAGCGCAGGATCACCCGGTGCTCCGGCAGCCCCCTCGCGCGGGCCGTCATCACGTACGGCTTGCGCAGCTCGTCCAGCAGGTTGGAGCGCATGATGCGGATCAGCTGCGCCGTCCCGGACACGCCGAGCACGATCGCCGGGATCGGCAGGTGCATGATGAGGTCCCACGCCTTCGCCCAGCTCCAGGGCGCGTCGGCGAGCTCGGGCGAGAAGAGACCGCCGACGTTGGCGCCGAACCACGCGAAGCCGACGTACATCACGATCAGCGCCAGCAGGAAGCCCGGGATCGCGAGCCCGATGAACCCGACGAACGTGAAGACGTAGTCCCAGAACGAATACCGGTACACCGCCGAGTAGATCCCTATCGGCAGGGCGATCACCCAGGTGAACACGATGGCCGCCAGCGAGATGACGATGGTCAGCGTCAGCCGGTCGCCGATGACGTCCGTCACCGGGCGCCCCCACTCCATCGCCATGCCGAAGTTGCCCTGCACGATGAGCCCCATCCACTTCGCGTACTGCACGGTGATGGGCTTGTCGAGACCGAGTTGCTCGCGCAGCGCCTGCGCTTCTCCTTCCGAGACCGCGCTGCCCGACGCGGACATCGAGGCGATGTACGACGTCACGTAGTCGCCGGGCGGCAGGTGGATGATCATGAACGACAGGACCGAGATCGCCCAGGTCGTCAGCACGGCCAGCAGGAGACGGCGAACGATGTAGGAGATCATGGCGGGTCCTTCGGTCGCGGGTCGTGGCGGCCCGCGCGATGGGGATCCGGGACGGCGGCCGCGCGCCGCGCGGCCGCCGTCCCGGCGAGGCAGATGTTACTTGAAGTAGAACGTCTCGGGCCAGGAGCTGTGCGGCGTCCGGACGTGCTGCGCGTTGATCTGCCGGTCAGGCACGTTGCCCATGTTGTTCTTGACGATGCGCACGCCCATGAAGGCCGGCGATTGCCCGACGGTGCCGATGCTCCACGTCTGCTCGACGATGATCTTCCAGATCTCCTTGCCGGCCTTGACCTGGTCGGCCTCCTTCATGCCGTAGGCGGCGCGGAACATGTCGAGCGCCTTCAGCATCTCGGGCTCCTCGGGCTTCTTGCCGGACGCGCCGTTCGACGCGTACCACTTGGCGTAGGCGGCGCCCATGTGGCTCTCCGCGGCGTCGACCGGGATCGCGTGGCGCGGGAACAGGAACAGCATCTCGGAGCCGTCGTTGGCCCAGGTGATGATCTGGTTCTCGTTGTTCATGTCGCGCGTGAACGCGAGGTTGCGCTCGAGTTCCTTGATGTCGACGTCGATGCCGATCTTCCGCCACTGCTGCTTGATCATCTCGCCGACCGGCGTGAACGGGACGAACTGGCCGCCGATCGTGACCATCTCGAGGCGCAGCCGGCCCTTGCCGTCCTGGCGCAGCCGGTAGCCGTCGCCATCCTTCTTGGCGAGGCCGACCTTGTCCAGCAGCTCGTTCGCCTGCTTGAGGTCGAGCACGCCCCACTTCTTGTTCCACTCCGGACCCGGAGCGTAGAGCGTGTCGGGGTTCGGCGCGACGGATCCCGGCGTGCCGACGCCCAGCCAGAATGCCTCGTTGAGCTGGTCGCGGTCGATGCCCAGCGCGAGCGCGTGGCGGAAGTCCTTGTTGCGCAGCAGCTTCGCGATCTCGGCGTCACCCTCGTAGGAATTGCCGATGTGCAGCGTGACGTCGGAGCCGTTGAGGCCCGGGTCGAGGTGGACCGTGTAGTTGCCCTTCTTCGCGTTCTCGAGGAACACGGGCAGCTTGTTCAGGCCCATGTGCCGTTCCTGGATGTCGTACTCGCCGGCGATCGCGCGCAGGTTCGCGACTTCGGTGTTCTCCGCCAGCGTGAACGTGATCCGGTCGATGTACGGGAGCTGGTTGCCCGCGGTGTCCACGCCCCAGAAATACGGATTGCGCTCGACGGTCCAGGTCGGGGTGTTGATCGGCGTCACGGTCTTCCACGGCGTCATCACCGGCAGCTCGGGGTTGAGCGCGTAGCTGAAGCGATTCTTGATCAGCGACACCCAGTTGTCGAACCCGAGTTCCTTCGCCCGCTTGTTGACGGCCTCCTCGGACGAGTATTTCGGCAGGAACTGCTTCATGTAGTGCGCGGGCGCGTACATGCCGCCCCAGTTCTGGAACGCGCCGCGGGTCGCCATCCCGGCGCCGACCGCGGTGCTGCCGGCGAGCTGGTAGACGAAGAAGCTGTACGGCTCGGGGAAGTCGAAGGCGACGGTGAAGTCGTCGATCTTGCGCATCTTGCCGTCCTTGCCGTTGATCTGGAACTCGAAGAACGGCGTCGGCACGATGTTCTTGTTGAGGTAGAGGTCCTCGTACCAGAACATGAAGTCGTTGGCGGTGAACGGCTTGCCGTCCGACCACTTGGCGCCCTTGCGCAGGTAGATCGTCGTCGTCTTGCCGTCGTCGCTGACCTTCCAGTCGCGCGCGAGGCTCGGAATGATCTTCTGGCCGGTGTAGTCGAACGTCAGGATCTTGTCGGCCGAGTTGATGCGGTTGCCGTTCTCGTGGTCGGCCGGGCCGGTGAAGGCGCGCCGCCACGTGCCGCCGTACTTGCCGACCTCGCGCAGCGGCTTGACGACCAGCAGCTGCGAGGGTTCGGGAAGTCGACGGGCGACCGCCGGCAGCTTGCCGGCCTTGACCTGGTCGGCGAAGGCCGGGGCCTCCTTGAAGCTCTTCGGAAAGTCCTTGGCGTCGAGGACCAGCGTCGGACCTTCGAGCTTCCCGATCAGCGACGAGCCGATCTTCGGGGGACCGGCCGGGGCCGCCGGTTGGGCGGCCACGCCGGCCGCCCCCAGCGCCAGTGCGCCGAGGAGTCCGACACCCGACAGCAGCCGTAACGCGCCCTTGAGCTTCATTCGCATCTCCTTCCGCATGGTTCGGTTTCGGTGGTCGAAGGCCCCGTCCCGTGCCCGCCGTCGCGGGCAGCAATCCGGCTGCAACGATACTCCCGCCGTTCCAGCCTAGCGGCGATTCTGCACCGACGCCAAGGGAAGAAATTGCCGCAGATCAAGGCTGCCGCCTGCGCCGTGCCCGCCCGCGCGCGCCACGGCGAGCGCGCGCCTGACCGGCGACCGCGGCCGGCCCTCCGCCGGTCCGGCCCGACCCTTGCGCGCAAATGGGTGTCGCCCGGATTGCGGTAGCATTGCGGATCGCGGCGCCTGGCCGGTGGTTTTCATCCCGCCTGCACCCGGCCGCGACTCATCAACCTCCCGAGGACGTGCCATGAAGACTGTGCTGCTTGCCGCCGTGACCTTGCTGTTCGCCAATACCGCCGCCTTCGCCGCCGACCCGTCCTGCGAAGCGCAGGCCGGCGAGAAGAAACTGGCCGGTGCCGCCAAGACCAGCTTCGTCAAGAAGTGCCAGAAGGATGCGACGGAAGCCGCCAACAAGGCCTGCACGACGCAAGCCGACGACAAGAAGCTCGCGGGGGCGGCCAAGACGAGCTTCGTCAAGAAGTGCGTCAAGGACGCCACCGCAGCGAAGTAAGGCGCCCGGCCACACCTCCGGCCCGGTCGCCCGGGCTGAGACTTCCCGCGCGGCGCCGACCCGGGCGCATGAACTCGCCCCCCGCCCCGGCCGACAACGCCGGGCAAAGGCACGCCACGTCCGCGGGTGCGGGCCCAGGTGCCGGCGGCCTCGGGGCCGCCGGGGAACTAAATGCCTGATGCGCCGACTGAGTGGGTGTGCACGCGCGCCGGAGTCGATTCGGCGTGCCGTTCACCGGTGGCCGGTCCGTCTCCCGACCGCAATACCTACGCGAGGTTCTCCATGTCGACACCCGCACCAACGCCCAGGCGCAAGTCGTTGACCATGGTTGCGCATCCGAGTCCGGCCGGGCCGCGCCGCGGCAGGCCCCCGACCACGCTGTTCGTCAACGTGCGCGTGCGCGCGTCGACGCGGCTCGGGCTGACCCGGCTGAAGCGCAAGCTCGGCCTCGCGTCGCAGGGCGCCGTGCTCGACCAGCTGGTCGCCGAGAAGCTCGCGCGCGCGAAGCGGTAGCCAACGCGCCGTACAGGGGTATCGCGGTTCGACGCCCCGCCGCCCGATTCCCGCGACCGCGTCGCCGCACGGCAGGCGAATGTGGACGATGGTGCGGCCGGGAGGGCGGCCGCGCACCCGACGCCGGCTTCGTTTGGGGCCGGCGGAGCCGGGTCCCCGCCGCCGCCGGCGACAACCTGGGGGCGCTGGCCGCGCCGCGTTCGTTCGGCGCCTCGCCGTGCGGCACCGGTCGACGAACGGTGCCGGGTCGGGCATGCTGGCACCCGTGCGCGCGGCCGCCGCCGCAAGGCGGCAGGACGGGGCAAGCGGACTCCGCCGCGCCCGCGCGACCTCCACGGCCCCCAATGCTCACACCCCAGTTCATCGCGCCGCAGCAGTTCAACGACCCCACCGCCGCGCTGGCGCAGGCGAGGTCGATCTACGACCGCGCCATCGCCCACCTGCGGGCCGCCGTGGGCCGCTTCATCGCGGGCGAGGACCTGCCGGAGCGGGTGCGCGCCTGCTATCCGTACGTTCGGATCCGGATCGACACCGTCAGCCGCGCCGACTCGCGACTGAGCTACGGCTTCGTGGCGGGCCCCGGCGTATACGAAACCACGCTCACCCGACCCTCGCTCTACGGCGACTATTACCTCGAGCAGTTCCGGCTGCTGATCGAGAACCACGGGGTGTCGCTGGAGATCGGCACCAGCCGGCAGCCGATTCCAGTCCACTTCTCGTTTCCCGAGGACGAGTACATCGAAGCGACGATACTCGCCAGGCGGCGGGTCCTCATGCGCGACCTGTTCGACCTGCCCGACCTCGACGCGATGGACGACGGGATCGCCAACGAGACCTACGAGCCGGGCCCCGGCGAGCCGCGGCCGCTCGCCCTGTTCACCGCGCCGCGGGTCGACTACTCGCTGCACCGGCTCCGCCACTACACCGCCACCGGGTCGGAGCACTTCCAGAACTTCGTGCTGTTCACCAACTACCAGTTCTACGTCGACGAGTTCGTCCGCCTCGGGCACGCGCTGATGGCCGGCGACGCGCCCGGCGGCGAATCGTACGCGGCCTTCGTCGAGCCCGGCAACGTGGTCACGCGACGTGCCGGCACGCCGCCCGGGCCCGCCGACCACCTGGGCGCGGCGCCGCCGCGGCTGCCGCAGATGCCGGCCTACCACCTCGTCCGCGGCGACCGCACCGGCATCACGATGGTCAACATCGGCATCGGGCCGGGCAATGCCAAGACCATCACCGACCACGTCGCCGTGCTGCGCCCGCACGCCTGGATCATGCTCGGCCACTGCGCGGGGCTGCGCACCACGCAGCAGCTGGGCGACTACGTGCTCGCGCACGGCTACGTGCGCGAGGACCACGTGCTGGACGAGGACGTGCCGTTGTGGGTGCCGATCCCGCCGCTGGCGGAGGTCCAGCTGGCGCTGGAGCAGGCGGTTGCCGACGTGACGCGGCTGCAGGGTTACGAGCTCAAGCGCATCATGCGCACGGGAACCGTTGCCAGCACCGGCGACCGCAACTGGGAACTGCGCGCGCAGCGCACGCCCATGCGCCGGTTCAGCCAGAGCCGTGCCGTCGCGCTGGACATGGAGAGCGCGACCATCGCCGCCAACGGGTTCCGGTTCCGCGTTCCCTACGGCACGCTGCTCTGCGTCAGCGACAAGCCGCTGCACGGCGAGATCAAGCTGCCCGGCATGGCGAACCAGTTCTATCGCGACCGCGTCGACCAGCACCTGCAGATCGGCATGCGCGCGGTCGAACTGCTGCGCGGGCAGCGCCCCGAGCAGTTGCACAGCCGGAAACTGCGCAGCTTCGCCGAAGTGGCCTTCCAGTAGCGGCCCCGGCGCCGGCGGGCACGCGACGCCGCCGGGCAGGAAGGACGACGGAAGCCCCTCGCGGGGCCCTCGCCGTCCTGCGGCCGCAGGCCGCGCGCGTCAGTCGATGCGGTCGTACGCCGGCAGCGTCAGGAACTCCACGAACGTGTCGTTGTTGACGAGGTCGGCGAAGATCGCGGCGGCTTCGGGGTAGCGTCCCGCGGTGAAGTCGGCGCCGAGCAGGTCGCGGATCTTCTGCATCTCCTCGGGCAGCATCGCCGCGACCATCTCCTTGGTCACCTTGCGGCCGTCGTCGAGCTTGCCCTTGGGCGAGCGGATCCACTGCCACACCTGCGAGCGCGAGATCTCCGCCGTCGCGGCGTCTTCCATCAGGTTGTAGATCGGCACCGCCCCCTGCCCCGCGAGCCACGCACCGATGTACTGGATGGCGACGTTGATGTTGAGGCGCAGCCCCTTCTCCGTGATCGGGGCCTCGGGCTCGAACTTGACCAGGTCGGCGGCGGTGATGTTGACGTCCTCGCGCTTGCGGGTGGCGATCTGGTTCGGCGTGGGCATCAGCCGGTTGAACGCCTCCAGCGCAACCGGGACGAGGCCCGGATGCGCGACCCAGGTGCCGTCGTGGCCGTACGTCGCCTCGCGCTCCTTGTCCGCCTTCACCTTCGCGAACGCCTCGGCGTTGGCCGCTTCGTCGTTCTTCACGGGGATCTGCGCGGCCATGCCGCCCATCGCGTGGATGTTGCGGCGATGGCAGGTCTTGATGACGAGCTCGGCGTAGCTCCGCAGGAAGTGGGTGGTCATCGTCACCAGCGCGCGGTCGGCGAGGCAGAAGTCGTGGTTGTTCCGGAACTTCTTGATGCAGGAGAAGATGTAGTCCCAGCGCCCGCAGTTCAGCCCGGCCGAGTGGTCGCGCAGCTCGTGGAGGATCTCGTCCATCTCGAACGACGCGAGGATGGTCTCGATCAGCACGGTCGCCTTGATCGAGCCGCGGGGAACGCCGAGGTCGTCCTGCGCCATCACGAAGATGTCGTTCCACAGCCGCGCCTCGAGGTGGCTCTCGAGCTTGGGCAGGTAGAAGTACGGCCCGCTGCTGCGGGCGAGCAGTTCCTTCGCGTTGTGGAAGAAATAGAGCGCGAAGTCGAAGATGCCGCCGGACATCGGCGCGCCGTCGATCAGGACGTGCTTCTCCGGCAGGTGCCAGCCGCGCGGACGCACGAACAGCACCGCGGTCTCCTTGTTGAGCGCGTACTGCTTGCCTTCCGAGGAGACGAAGTCGATCCGGCGGCGGATCGCGTCGCCGAGGTTAATGTGGCCCTGGATGTTGTTGTCCCAGCGCGGCGTGTTGGCGTCCTCGAAGTCGGCCATGAACACCTTGGCGCCCGAGTTGAGCGCGTTGATGATCATCTTGCGATCCACCGGGCCGGTGATCTCCACCCGGCGGTCGACGATGTCGGCCGGCACCGGCGCGCAGGTCCAGTTTCCTTCGCGGACCGCCCGCGTCTCGGGCAGGAAGTCGGGAAGCTTGCCGGCGTCGAGCTCGCGCTGGCGCTCGGTGCGGCGCGCGAGCAGCTCGGTGCGCCGGCCACCGAACGCCCGCTGCAGTTTCGCGGCGAAGGCGACCGCTTCCGGCGTCAGGATGCGGGCGAAGTCGGAGGAGATCCGCCCGGTGATCTCGATGCCCGGGCCGTAGGTGGGTGCGCTCATGGGGGTTTTCCTCGTGGCTGTGACTCGATGGGAACGACGTGCGGGCGGTGCCGTCCGCGTTTGTGAAATCTGTTTTCAATATTACCATCGCCGGGCGCGTTCCGCTACGGCGGCGACGCGCAGAAGGCGGTCGCGGCGGGCGCGAACCGCCCGCCCGCGGCCCCCGGCCCCAGGGGCCGGTCAGGCCCGGATCGGGCCGATCCGCTGCCAGGCCCCGGAGCGCCAGCGCAGGAGCAACGCCGTGCCCAGGACCACGACATAGGCGACCAGCGCCAACCAGCCGCCGATGACCCCCTGCCCCAGCGCCGGCAGAAAGGCGACGAAGCCCCCGCCCGGCGGGAACGTCAGTGCGTGGGCGAGCGGGACGAACCCGAGCCACGCGATGACCAGCAGGTAGATCGTCGGGATGCGCACGTCGCCGGCCCCGCGCAGGCAGAACGACGAGCCGATGTTGAGCCCGTCGAAGAACTGGAACAGCGCGGCGAGCCAGAGCAGCCGGACGCCCAGCGCGACGACGTCGCCGGCGTTCGCGTCGCCGGCGCCGACGAACCACGGCATCAGCCACGGCCCGGCCGCGGCGAGCAGCAGGCACACCGATCCCATGTACGCGGCGGCGAGCGCGATGCAGGTATTGCCCACGCGCGTCGCCCAGTCGCGGCTGCCCGCGCCGATCGACTGTCCGACCAGCGTCGTGCCGGCCAGCGCGATGCCGATCGCGGGAAAGAAGCAGATCGACGTCAGCTGGATGACGATCTGCGTCGCCGCGCCCTCGACGGTCCCCAGCCGCACCTGCATCAGCTGGAACACCGCCATCGCCAGCAGGTCGACCGCCGGCAGCAGACCGATCGGCGAACCGAACCGGACCAGCCGGAGGATGCCGGCCCGGTCAGGCCGCCACGGGCCCCAGCCGCTGCCGAAGTCGCGCGCCAGCGACGGCAGGCGGAACAGCCACAGCGCCATCCCGAAGTTGACGAGCAGCGCCGACGTCGTCGCCCAGGCCGAGCCGGCAACGCCGAGGCCGAGCCCGAAGATGAAGACCTGGTTGAACAGTGCGTTGACGAGGGCGGCGACGATGCTGATCACCAGCGTCACCCGGGTCCGGCCGATGCCGTTGAAGAAGCCGGTCAGCGCCCATGCGGCGAGGCCGGCCGGGCCGCCGAGCAGCCGCGGGAACCAGTACTCGTAGGCGAGGGCGGCGACGTCGGGGCCCAGGGCGAACATCCCGATCAGCGGACGTCCGGCGAAGGCCAGCCCGACGAACAGCGGCACCGTCAGCAGCGCGGCCCATACGCCGCTGCGCACCGCCGCGCCCGCGCGCTGCCGCGCGCCGGCCCCATAGGCCTGGGCGACGACGGTCTGCACCCCCATCGACACGCCGCCCAGCAGCAGGTTGACGACGATCACCGGCCAGAACACCGCGGACACCGCCGCCAGCGCCGACGTCGAGATCCGTCCCAGGAACCAGGTGTCGGTGAGGTTCAGCACCGCCTGCAGGCTGCTGTTGACGAACAGCGGCAACGCCAGCGCGGCGACGGCGCGCAGGTCGACGCGCGCCTGGCCGGCGGCGTCGCGCCGCAGCGCCGGCAGCGCGGACGGTTGGGAAGTGGGGTCCATCGCGGTGGTCAAACGACGCGGCCCCGCGCGGGGCGGGGCCGGTCACGAACTGCCGATGCTACCAGCCGGCGTCGGTCTCGGCGATGACGCCGCGCGTCACCGCCAGCCAGACGCACTCGATGTTCTTCCGCTTGAGGTCGAGGATCGCCGTCTGCGGCAGGCGCAGCGCGTGGCGCGTGATGACGTCCATCACCCAGCCGTGGGTGACGGCGAGCACCCGCGCGCCGGCATTGTCGCGACCGATGTCGGCCAGCGCCGCGAGCACCCGCGAGGCGAAGGGCTCGAGCGCTTCGCCGCGATCGAACCGTGCCGCCGGGTTGCGGCGGACGATGTCGTGCGCCAGCTCCGGGTGCGTG
>WBZP01002987.1_pt1 | contig 18858 bp, 14 predicted proteins | sample 5204301 | NCBI WGS metagenome assembly WBZP01 (sample SAMN12412401, study PRJNA552823) | activated sludge metagenome | isolation source: activated sludge from nitrification reactor of wastewater treatment plant... | place: USA: Pennsylvania | collected 2017 | reverse complement strand
CTAAAACAAAATAACTTTATACAGGCAATCAAAATCAACACTCATGCAAACAAGTTCACAGAACATGCAGGCGCTGGTACAGGAAAAATGGAATAAACGTCCCCTGATCATCAGCGGACCCTGCAGTGCGGAAACCGAACAGCAGGTAATTGAAACAGCCACCCGGCTTGCCCACACCGGCCAGGTGGATGTACTGCGTGCAGGCATCTGGAAGCCCCGTACCAAGCCCGGTATGTTTGAAGGTATCGGCACCAAGGGTCTGCCCTGGCTGCTGCAGGCTAAAAGGATCACCGGGTTGCCCACCACCGTGGAAGTGGCTACTGCCAAGCATGTGGAAGATGCGTTGCAGTTTGAAGTGGATATCCTGTGGATCGGCGCCCGCACCACCGTGAATCCATTCAGCGTACAGGAAGTGGCCGACGCGCTGCGGGGAGTGGATATCCCGGTACTGATCAAAAATCCCATCAACGCTGATCTTGAATTGTGGAGCGGCAGCATCGAACGTATACAGAAAGCAGGCATCCGCCAGGTGGGTATGATCCACCGTGGTTTCAGCAATTACGGCAACACTGAATTCAGAAATGCGCCCATGTGGCACCTCCCCATTGAAATGAAACGGCGGTTCCCGGATATGCTGCTGATCTGTGATCCCTCACATATCTGCGGTAACCGGCACATGCTGCAATCCATCGCGCAGAAAAGCATCGATCTTGATTTTGACGGCATCATGGTGGAAAGTCATATCGATCCTGACAACGCGTGGAGCGATGCCAAGCAGCAGATTACACCCGAGCAACTGGCCGACATGTTATCCGCACTCATCTGGCGCAGTGAGAATACGGATAAAGCAGATTTCCTCACCGCGCTGGCCACGCTGCGGGAACAGATCAATCATATTGATGATGAACTCATGACCCTGCTGGGACAGCGAATGAAAATTGCCGACCGCATCGGGCAGTACAAAAAGGATAATAATATCACCATCCTCCAGACCAACCGATGGAATGAAATCCTGGAAAAGGCATACAGCAAAGGAGAAAAACTGGGGCTCAGCCAGGAATTTGTGACGAAATATTTTGACGCCGTGCACCTGGAAAGTATCAACCGGCAGAACCGGGTGATGAACAGCTGATTCAAAGAAAAATTCAAAAACGTGACAGGCAAAATTAGCAGGCATGCATTCTCAGGAAAGGAAGTAACCTATTACCAGGGCACTGCATTTCATGAACTGGAAGCAGTACTGCCCCGTGAACAGGTTGTGCTCCTCACCGACAGTCACCTGGCTGCGGCCCTGCCCGGGCTTTTTGAAGGCTGGCGGACGATTGTGATGCAGGCAGGTGAAGAAAACAAGCAACAGTCAACAGCCGATAAAATCATTACCCGCCTCATTGAAATGGAAGCTGACAGAAATGCCATCCTCGTAGGGGTGGGCGGTGGAGTAGTGACCGATATGGCGGGTTATGTGGCGGGTATTTATATGCGGGGCATCCGGTTTGGCCTGGTGCCCACCAGTTTGCTGGCCATGGTAGATGCGGCTATCGGAGGGAAAAACGGGGTGGATGTAGGTCCTTATAAAAACCTGGTCGGATTGATCCGGCAACCTGATTTTCTGTTGTTTGATTACAGCCTGCTGCAAACCCTGCCACAGGAACAATGGATCAACGGATTCGCGGAAGTGATCAAGCATGCCTGTATCCGGAATGCCGAATTGTTTGCCCTGCTGGAGCAGCACCAGCCCGCTGATTTTATGCAGCAACCCTCGCTGCTCGCGGAAACGGTTGAACGCAATGTGGCCATTAAAACCGCCATCGTACAGGCGGATGAATTTGAACAGGGTGACCGCCGGCTCCTCAATTTTGGTCATACCCTGGGCCATGCCATCGAGAACACCTGCGGATTACTGCACGGGCACGCGGTGAGCATCGGCATGACGGCAGCAGCGGCATTGTCGGTTCAGTTGGCAGGATTATCCGCTGCGGATGCAGACAGGATGAAGTCACTGCTGCAGCAGTACCAGTTGCCGGTTACTTTCCCTGTACAGCCGCAACAGGTATGGTCGGTATTGAAAATGGATAAAAAACGGGCCGGCGACCAGATGCGGTTTATCCTGCTCCGTTCCATCGGGGACGGGGTGGTGAGCAATATTCCGATGGCGCAACTCGGTCAGTTGCTGACGGCCGCTTCGTAAGCTCAGTTGGTAACGTAAATGAATAAACGAAAAAATGACGGTAACGATACATCCTTCCGGAGTTGATGGTGCTGTGCAGGCGCCGGCTTCCAAAAGCTCCATGCAGCGCGCCTGCGCGGCAGCCCTGCTGCATGAAGGCACGACCGTAATACACAATCCCGGCGAAAGCAACGATGACCAGGCGGCCTGCGAAGTAATCACCCACCTGGGTGCCCGTATCCTCAGCCGTACCCCGGATGAACTGCTGATTGAAAGCAGGGGAGTGCATCCCGTAAGCGGTACCATGCACTGCGGCGAAAGCGGGCTGGGTATCCGGATGTTTACACCCGTAGCGGCTTTAAGCGATCAGCCGGTTACCATCACCGGTTCCGGCAGTCTTGTTGCCCGACCCATGGATTTTTTTGATGCGGTGCTCCCGCAGTTAGGGGTGTCGATCCGGTCTAATGGCGGACGTCTCCCGCTGGAGATACAGGGCCCGCTGCAGCCTGCCGCCATTACGGTAGACGGTTCACTGAGTTCACAGTTTCTGACCGGTTTACTGATGGCTTTTGCCCGGGCAGCCCAAGAGCCCGTTACCATTACCGTGCTGGATCTCAAGAGCAGGCCCTATATTGATCTCACCCTGGATGTGTTACGGCAGTTCGGGTACCAGGTGAGCCATCAGGCGTACCATACCTTTACCATCACCCCTGTTCAGCCTGGCAGTCACACGGTTCATTATACGGTGGAAGGCGACTGGAGCGGGGGCGCTTTTCTGCTGGTAGCCGGCGCCGTTAGCGGCAGTGTGGAAGTGCGGGGCCTTGATGCGGCTTCCTCCCAGGCCGATAAAGCCATCCTGGAAGCGCTGCGCGACAGCGGGGCAGTACTCAGCATCGGTAACAACCGGGTAACTGCAGCCCGTCCGGAACCGTCCGGAGGCCCACTGCAGGCCTTCCGTTTTGATGCCACCGACAGCCCGGATCTCTTTCCACCCCTGGTAGCCCTGGCAGCCTGCTGCATGGGTAACAGCCTGATTAAAGGGGTGAGCAGGCTGGCGCACAAGGAGAGTAACCGCGGACTAACGTTGCAGGAGGAGTTTGGAAAGATGGGCGTGGAGGTATTGCTGGAGGGCGACTGGATGGAAGTGAAAGGAGGGGGCCAGATAAAATCGGCCCGGGTTCATTCCCGTCACGATCATCGCATCGCGATGGCTTGTGCCGTAGCGGCCCTGCGGGCTGTTGGTCCGGTACAGATAGAAGAAGCCGGCGCCATCAGTAAATCGTACCCGGCTTTCTATGATCATCTCCGGCTACTGGGTGTTCCCGTATCTTTGAATCCTGCCCCGGCAGTAAACCAATAAAACATTACCGTGAACAGTTTCGGACGCATTTTCCGCATCAGCATATTCGGCGAATCGCATGGCCCGCTCGTAGGCATTTCCATCGATGGCTGTCCTGCCGGCATTCCCTTACAGGCCGCTGATTTTACAACGGATATAGAACGCCGGAAAGCAGGCGCCAAAGGCACAACGCCGCGAAAGGAAGATGATCTGCCCCGGTTGCTCAACGGCGTGTTTAATGATATCACCACCGGGGCCCCGCTCACAGTAGTGATTGATAATAACAATACCCGCAGTGCGGATTATGAAAAACAACGGGCGGTGCCAAGGCCGGGTCATGCCGACTGGGTGGCCGGTGTTAAATTCGGCGGATATGAGGATTTCAGGGGCGGCGGCCATTTCAGCGGCCGGCTTACGGTATGCCTGGTGGCTGCCGGGGTGATTGCCAAAAAGCTGCTGCCGGGTGTCAGCTTACAGGCACGTATACTCGAAATTGCGGGTGAGCCTGATCCGGAGAAAGGCTTGCAGAAAGCCATTGATGCAAAAGATACCGTGGGCGGCATCGTGGAATGCTGTGTGCAGGGGCTGCCGGCCGGACTGGGGGAGCCCTTTTTTGATTCTATGGAATCCCTGCTGGCCCATGCTGTTTTTGCCATACCGGCAGTAAGGGGGATTGAATTCGGTACGGGATTTGCCGCGGCCCGTATGTTCGGGAGCGAGCACAACGATGCGCTTGAAAACAAGGCGGGTAAAACCACTACCAATCACAGCGGCGGTATCGTAGGGGGAATCAGTAATGGAAACGAACTGCTTTTCAGAATTGCTGTCAAACCTACTTCTTCCACCCCGAAAGAACAACATACACTCAATATGGAAACCGGTGAGGTGGAACCTTTTTCTGTGAAAGGCAGGCATGATCTCTGTATTGCGCTGCGGGTGCCGGTGGTGCTGGAAGCTGTAACGGCCTGTGTACTTGCCGACCTGATGCTGCTGGAACAGCGCATCCCCCGTCGTCCGATTTGAAGGGTTGCAGAAGGTTTTTAAAAAATACATACCGGAGCCGGTTAAAATTCAACGGCTCTTTCCTAATTTCAGAATGCAATATCCCCTGAACTGCAACCGTATCCTCTTGTACCTCTTTATCAAACTGTGCCGGTAATGAATGCATCCAAACGGATCATCTGTATGCTGCTGTTGGCTTACCTGTTGTGCGTGGGGGCGTCCTGTACATCCAACCGGGCATCCCCCGGCGATCAAACGCTGATCACTACAGAGGACAGGCTGGAGGATGCCAAGAATGAATCACTTGAAAATATACTCAGCTTTGCGGTGGAGCATACCGGAAAACTGGATGACAGTTCCAGATTGAAATGTCCAGTGCTGGTGAACGGATATTATGAACAAGTAGATTTTGTTACCCGGTGGAGCCGCCGGCAGGAATGGCTGCCCCAGGCCGACTCCCTGCTCAATTTGATTGGAGATGCTGCCAGGTATGGCTTGTTCCCCCGGGATTATCACTACACAAGGCTGCAGCAATTGAAGCGTATCATTGATGCCGACTCCGTCATGCGGCTGGATGCCGTACTCTGGTCAAAGACAGACCTGTTGCTTACAGATGCCTCCCTGCGGCTTTTGCATGACATAAAGTATGGGAGACTGAAAAATGACAGTGTGCAGTTGCTTTCGGATACCAGCGGGCTGAGCCGCCAGTTGATGCAGTTGCAGCGTGGTATGATGGAAGCATCCTCTGTGCAGGATTTTATAAAGGAACTGGAGCCGCGTTATCCGGGCTACCATGCTTTAAAGGAGGCCCTGCCTGGTTTTCTCGACAGCATGGATCAGCGGTATTACACCTATGTGCCCTATCCGTTCAAAAAGAACGATGAAGGAGATTCGCTCCGCTTTATCAGGAAACTGGAACAGCGGCTGACTGAAAGCAACTGTATCAGCCCCGGTAAATCCCTGCCCGATTCTGCACGCCTGGATTCAGCCATCCGTAAATACCAGCGCATGAAAGGACAGAAACCCGACGGAAAAATTTCAGCGGGGCTCGTGAAAATGATGAACAATACCGACCAGGAAAAGCTGCGCAGAATTTCGATTACACTCGACCGTTATAAGCTGCTGCCCGATTCCCTGCCGCCGCAGTATATATGGGTGAACATTCCTGCTTTTTACCTGCAGGTGCATGACAGCGACAGTGTGGCGCTGGAATCGAGGATTATCTGCGGAAAACCAGTTACACCCACGCCGGTGCTCACCAGTGCCATCAGTGATATGGTTATTTACCCGACCTGGACGGTGCCCACCAGCATCATTGCCAAGCAATACCTCCCCAAACTGAAAAACAACCCCAATTATCTTTCAAGGCTGGGACTTAAACTGATCAACGCAGAAGGCGAGGTTATCAGTGGTTCTTCTGTGAACTGGAGTAAATACAGCAAAGGCATTCCGTATAAAGTAATGCAGGCCAGCGGAGATAACAACGCACTGGGGGTGATTAAATTCAATTTCAGTAATCCGCATTCGGTGTACCTGCATGATACCAACGAACGCTACCTGTTTAAAAATGCATCCCGTGCATACAGCCATGGTTGCGTTCGGGTACAGGAATGGGATAAACTGGCTGCCTGGATCGCCCGAAACGACAGTCTGCGTCTGAAACCGGGCGACTCACTCCGGTATACGGCAGATTCAGTACGAACCTGGATCGCTGCAAAGAAAAACAGGCGCATCCTGGTAAAAAACCGGATTCCGTTGTTTATTACTTATTTTAGCTGTGAGGGAAAAAACGGCCGGGTCAAATTTTATGAAGATATCTACGGGGATGACAAGGCCCTCCGTGAAAAATATTTTAACCAACCTTAACCGATCCGAGCATGCCGCCTGTATTGTACAGTAAATACCGGACGCTGGTTTTTACCTGCTGTTTGCTGCTGGGAACCTGTTACTTTCATCCGGCTGCCTGTGCGCAGGATAGTACCCGTAAAATCAATACTTCCCCCAAAAAAGTTTTCTACGGTCAGGCCAGTTTCTATGCCGGAAAATTTCACGGGCGTAAAACGGCCAGTGGTGAAATTTTCAATAAAGAGAATATGACCTGTGCCTGTAACGTGGTGAGGCTGGGCACCTGGTTGCGGGTCACCAATCTCAGCAACGGGAAGTCGGTGGTGGTGAAGGTAAACGACCGGATACATCCCCGCATGAGGCGCCTTGTTGACCTCAGCAGCGCTGCTGCCCGCAAACTGGGCTATACAAAAAAAGGTCTCACCCGGGTAAAAGTGGAGGTGCTCGGCCGCAAAAAGCCTTCCTGATGCCGGTTTTGTCATAAATTACTGATCTCGAAACCCCCCTGTACGCCCGCTTCAGCCTGCGCCCTGATTATTTGTTACTTTTGCACTCGCTAAAAAGTAAAGGGGAATCATGGCAAAAATCGGCATCAACATCGCAACGGGCAGTCTGCAGAAAGAGGAAATGATTGTGGGTATCGACCTGGGCACTACCAACAGCCTGGTAGCCATTATCCACCCGGAAACCGGGCAGCCCATCGCCTTAAAAGAACATGACCGTTCCTCCCTCGTTCCATCTGTTATACATTTTGATGACCAGGGCCAGGTGGTGGTAGGTGAAGAAGCCCGTAAACAGCTTACATTAAAGCCCCGGAATACCATCTTTTCAGCCAAGCGGCTGATGGGAAAATCGTATAATGATATCCGTGAGCATGCTTCCTTTTTTACGTACAAGGTGATCGATGATAATACAGAAAGCCTGGTGAAAGTGCAGGTGGGCGATGCTTTCTATACGCCCATTGACCTTTCTTCCTATATCCTGAAAGAGCTGAAAAAGCGGGCCGAACATATTCTCAAAACACCCGTTACCAAAGCGGTCATCACCGTGCCCGCTTATTTTAATGACGCCCAGCGCCAGGCCACCCGGGATGCGGGCAAACTCGCCGGACTCGATGTGTTGCGGATTGTGAATGAACCAACTGCCGCCAGTCTTGCCTACGGACTGGGCTTAAGGAAGGATGAACATAAAACCATTGCTGTGTACGACCTCGGTGGCGGCACCTTCGATATTTCCATACTTCGCATCGCTGACGGCGTGTTTGATGTACTTTCCACGAATGGAGATACCTACCTCGGCGGCGACGACTTTGACAAAGCAATCGTTCAGCACTGGCTCTCCACTGCCGGATTAACAACATCCGTTTTGGAGGAGAACAAGGAATTTGCACAAGCCATCCGACTGCAGGCAGAAGAAGCCAAGAAAGTGCTTTCTTCATCCGATCAGTTTACCGCTGAGCTGAACGGAGACACACTCACCCTTACCCGTACTGAATTTGAAAACCTGGCCCGGCCCCTCGTTGATAAGACGATCCGGTGCTGCGACAGCGCGCTGAAAGATGCGGGCCTTGCCTCTGTTGATATTGATGTCATTGTAATGGTTGGCGGCAGTACGCGGGTGCCGCTGGTGAAAGAATCTGTCAGTGCCTTTTTTGGCAAGCCGGTGAATGATTCGCTGAACCCGGATGAAGTGGTGGCGCTCGGGGCTGCTGTGCAGGCGGATATTCTTGCCGGCAATAACCGTGAAATGCTGCTGCTGGATATCACGCCGCTGAGCCTCGGTATTGAAACGATGGGCGGTTTGATGGATGTATTGATACCCCGCAATTCCAAAATACCGGTGAAAGCAGGCAGGCAGTATACAACTCACAAAGATGGCCAGAGCGGTATGCGCATTTCGGTATACCAGGGTGAACGCGACCTGGTAAAGGATAACCGAAAGCTGGCTGAATTTAATCTGACCGGTATTCCGGCAATGCCTGCAGGGCTGGCCAAAGTGGAAGTGAGTTTTCTTATCAACGCGGATGGCATTCTTTCGGTAAAGGCAAAAGAGCTGCGCAGCGGGGTGGAGCAGGGTATTGAAGTGAAACCGCAGTACGGACTCACGGATGCGGAACTGGAGCGGATGCTGCTCGACTCCATCACGCACGCCAAAGATGATATTGCCGCGCGAGCGCTCGTGGAAGCCCGTACGGAAGGTGAACAATTACTGCAGACAACCGAAAAATTCATTCAGAAAAATGCATCCCTGCTCACACAGCAGGAACTTATGGATACCGCTTCGGCTATGCAGGCCCTGCAGCTGGCGCTGACCATGGAAGATAAAAATCTCCTGCATGCCAAAATCGAAGCCCTCAATGATGTGTCACGTCCCTACGCTGAACGCGTGATGGACCAGGCCATTGCGGTGGCGATGAAGGGAAAAAGCGTTTAATCCTCCCCGTTGACTTTACGGAATCCCCTGATAGAGCCAGCTGCCAGCAGCAGGATACAACCTGCCCAGGCCAGCAGGCTCAGCAGCATCACACGTTTAACCCATACTGGATTGAATCGCCATATTATTTCCGATTTTCCGGACGCAACTGGGGCAGCCATGAAACTCTTGTCCCAGGTGGCTGCGGTTTTCTCTTTCCCATTGACAGCATACTTCCAGTGCGGATAGGTATTCTGTTGTAAAATTAATTCCCCGCCTTTTTCGGTTTGAATCAGCACTTTTATCTGTTGCGGATCATATTCTGCTAAATGAACATCAGCCAGTGAATCGGTACAGAATAAAAATGGTTTTTGCAGGTATGCCTGCCTGTGCATGGTGTCGCTGTCAAAAAAGGTCTGCATGTTTTTGAGAACGATGGGGTAGGGCGCCTGCTGTACAGTACCCGGACTTTTACTGTACAAACTCCAGTTGCCAATAATGGCTTCTGTGTCCGGATAGGCCGCTGCCTGCTGCTCGATAGGTTGAAGCGCAGGCGTAGGAATCCCTGCAGGAGTTTGTTCAATCAGTTGCTGGATGGCTGAAACCGGCAGTTTTCCAGCCCCGGTGAACGGCACATTCAGCAGTGTGGCAGCGATCAGGTCAGCAGCCACTACCATACGAAGCAGACGCAGGCGGCGGAAAGGCAGGCTCCAATGAATGCCCGCCAGTACAAATCCCTGTATCAAAGCCTGAATCCATAATGTATCTCCTGTACTCAGCGCATCGATTCCTGATTTCAGTTTACCGGCAATACCAGGTGCGGCCAGCACTTCCTGCAGGTGATACAGGATGCCTGCGTGTGAACGGATATTCAGGTACCATCCCCCGGCAAATGCCAGCAACAGCAGGGCAGAAAGTACATAACAGATCCGGCTGAAAGTGCGCGGCAGCGGAACGCCGGGCTGTATGCATCTTTGCAGGCCCAGCGCGCTGAACAGGATAAGGCAGAACAAAGCGATAATGCGGAACTCGCCGTTCAGCCGCACATAACCCATCAGGGGGAGTACCCGGTAGGCGGCTGTTTTAAATATGCCGCCTGCGGAAAGCAGTATAAAAAAAACGGCTGCGCCAAGGAGGAAATATTGCAGCCTGTTTTTCTTTGAAAATAAGCCGGTTAACAGAAATATCAGCAGGAGCAGGCTGATGTAACAATTGCGCATACTGATATCCGTTATAAACCAGCTCTCATTTTTAACGGTGGCAAACGGGAGGAGCAGGCTGATCCAGCTGGAAGCTGTGGTGGGATGCAGCAGGGCTTCCTCCAGTGACAGGCGTTCGCTGCGTACGAAATGCGGCAGCACATCGGCATAGCCGGTAATCATGCCTGCACTCAGCAGCAGGATTAAGGCCAGCAGCCATCCATGGCGGATCAGTAAACGGACGGGGGCGGCGCTTTTTTCCCGGGCATGCTCCCGCAGATGGAAAACGAAATAGGCCAGCAGGAGGTAGGCGAAGGCAATGGAAATGCCGGGGTGGGCGGAAGCCAGCAACAAACTGAAAAGCAGGGCGGCAGACAATAACCGGCGGATATGGAAACCATCCAGCAGCAGCAGGTAGGCATGAAAACACCAGGGGAGCAGGGCTGCCCCGCTGATCCAGTTGAAATGCTGCAGGTGCCCGGTAAAATATCCGCTGCAGGCATAAACCATGCCGGCGATAAATCGTAGGGAGGGATGCAGCCTGTAATGGCCCGTAAGACGGTACATACCCAGGGCTGCCAGCAGAATATACAACAGTAACTCGAGTGTAAAACTGTAGGCGTTATATCCGGTAGTGAGCGCTATGATCCACGTAACCGGGCTCCAGTAGCCACTGCTCATATCGCCATATTGCGGAATGCCGAAATTGATATAAGGATTCCAGAGTGGCAGGTAGCCTGCATGCAGGCATTCACTCATGAAAAACTTGGGGGGGAAGTACCCGGTAAAGGCGTCGTTTTTAAGAAAAAAAAGGAAACTGCTCACGGGCAGGTAGGCAATCCACAGCAGAACAGCGAAAAACGCACAGGTTTTGAGTGTGCGCCATCTGTTATTTGTGTAAAATTGCATGAATTAAAAGTACGGTATTTGCAAAGATGGACAACCGCCGGTTTGATGATTTTGACGCCTATGCCCGCGATTATCGCAGGATTCATTCAGAGAATGTGCGCTTAACCGGCGCCGACAGTCATTATTTTGCGGAGATGCGCGTGCGGATGCTGCAGCCCTATGAACAGGATACAACGCTGCGGGTGCTGGACCTGGGATGCGGAGATGGGGTAATGGAGCAATACCTGTTACAATATTTTCCCGGCTGGAAAGTGGAAGCGATTGATGTATCTGCCGAAAGCATCGCGATGGCCCGAAAACAGGAATTGCCCAACGCCCGGTTCGCAGTCTATGATGGTTTGCACATTCCTTTTGAAACTGGCTCTTTTGATCTTGTTTTGCTCGCAGGCGTATTGCACCACGTGAGCTTCGATCTGCATGCGTCCCTGTTGCAGGATATCGGCCGGGTGCTTAAACCAGGCGGTCGACTCATTATCTACGAACACAATCCACTGAACCCTCTTACCCGCCGGCTGGTAAATACCTGTGTGTTTGACCAGGATGCAAAACTGCTGCGCTGCAGCTATCTCTTACGTTTACTGCAGCAGAACGGATTTGCCATCCGGCAGCGTTTTTACTTCATATTCATTCCTCCCTTCAGCTGGCTGCGCCGGCTGGTACCGCTTGAAAAGTTTCTTGGATGGCTTCCCTTCGGAGGTAAGTATTTTATACGCGCACAAAAAGAGGCCGTTCATGTACCCTCAGACTAACCATATTACGGAAGCAGACATCAACGCTTTTGCCGCGCTTGTCAGAACAAAAGGGTCGGCGGCCCTTGAGCCGGGCACCTACCCGCACCGCTACCTGCAGCATATTGTACAGCATGCCGCATATTACAGTCATGTATATGCGCATGTACTTAACCGGCTGCTGGATGTCACAGGCCGCACCAGGCAGGAACTTTCGATCCTTGATTACGGCACGGGAAACGGGTTGCTCGGCCTGATGGCCTGTTATACAGGATTCAGAAAGGTGTACCTGAATGACCTGGATGCCGCATTTCTGCAGTCAGCGCGCCAGCTGGCAGCAGCGATGGATCTTCGGCCAGATGGATGTATTGAAGGGGGCGCTCCACAGGTCTTGTCTTTCTTTGCCGGGGAATCGCCACCGGATCTGCTGGCAGGTACCGATGTTATAGAGCATATTTACGATTTGCCGGCCTTTGTAAACTCGTTACAGGTGCTGAACCCAAAGCTGATCATCGCATTGAGTACCGCCTGTAATCCGCTGAATCCTTTGCTTAAACGCCGTTTCCGGAAAATTCAGCTGCGGGATGAATGGGAGGGGGGTACACCGGAAATCCATCCGCTGTTTGCTGGATCGCCGATTGAACCTTTCCGGGTGATCCGCCGCCGCATCATCGGGGAAGCGGGGGAAGGAAAGCTTTCGGAGCAGGAGCTGGACTTACTCGTGCCGGCTACCCGCGGATTGATCCGGAAAGATATAGAAGCATCCGTACAGCAATACCTGCTGAACAAGGCAATGCCCGTACCTCCCCTGCACCCTACTAATACCTGTGATCCCAACACCGGCAGCTGGAGTGAACGGATGCTCACACTGGAAGTATACCATTCTTTATTTCATGCCGCGGGATTTTCACTTCAGGTGGTTGACGGCTTTTATAACCAGTACGATAAAGGATGGGCATCTTATGTACGGTGGATGGCTAACCGGCTGATTCCATTCACTGCCCATCGTCTGGCGCCCTATATCATTTTACTGGCTGCACCTAAGGATCTGCCATGATGATTCGTGTTTTCAGATGCATCGGTTTTGCTAACTTTAAGTCATGTTGCGTTTACTGCTTTTGAGTGGCTGTTTTTTTACAGCCTGTTTAACCAATGCCCAGAATTTTGGTGGTAATCCGGCCTCCTTCAACTGGATGCAGATTCATACCCCACAGGCCCGCGTGATCTTTCCCCGGGGCGCCGACAGCCAGGCCCGGCGCATCGGCCAGGTTATTTCCCTGCTTGATACCAGTACGCTGTACAGTATCGGCAATCAGCGCCGACCCTGGAATATTGTTCTGCAGAACAGCAGCACGGAGTCCAATGCCTATGTGCGGATGGCGCCGGTGATGAGCGAATTGTATATGACGCCTGCGCAGAACAATTTTGCCTTTGGCAGTATCCGCTGGGACGATAACCTCATCATTCACGAGCAGCGGCATATACAGCAGTTCAGCAATTTTAACCAGGGGCTCACACGCGTGTTCAGTTTTCTGCTGGGGCAGGAGGGGCAACTGCTGGCAAACGGAATCACAGTTCCGGATTATTTTTTTGAAGGTGATGCGGTGTGGCAGGAAACACTGGTGAGCAGGCAGGGCCGGGGGCGGATGCCATCATTTTACAACGGTCTGCGTGCATTGTGGCAAAGCAAGCGGTCATGGAACTGGATGCAGCTGCGGAACGGTTCCCTCCGGAAATTCTATCCAGATCATTACGAAACCGGGTATCCGTTGGTGTTATATGGCTATGAACAGTACGGAAGGGATTTCTGGAAAAATGTGACCGGTGATGCCGTACGTTTCAAAGGACTGTTTTATGCTTTCAACAGGGCGGTGGAAAGGCATTCAGGTAAAAAATACCAGCAGTTTACAAAAGATGCGCTGCAGTGGTACCGTACGCAGTTGCAATCAGAAAAACCTGCAAATGACAGCCTGCTTTTTATAACACCGGTGGTCAAAAACAATGTGGTGGATTACCTCTTCCCCCATTTTGTAAGTGATGACACCCTGCTGGTAACCCGACAGTCGTACCAGGAAATCAACTCTTTTTATCTCCTCACCGGCGGAGAGGAGATTCCACTCCGGGTAAAAGATTATGTGCTGGATGATTATTTTTCTTACCGGAACGGACAACTGGTGTACGCTGCCTACCAGGCTGATCCGCGATGGTTCAACCGCAGCTACAGTATTCTCAAACTGTTTAATATTTATACCGGTGAGCACCGGCAGCTCACCAGCCACACCCGTTACTTTTCGCCGGATATCAGCCCGGATGGTAAAGAAGTGCTGGCAGTACAGGTGGATGAAGCGGGAAGAAGTATTTTACACCGGCTGGATGCCGTCAGCGGCTCCCTGCTGGGAACGACGCCTAATCCGGGTCATTTGTTCTTTACGCAAACCAAATTCCTCCATCCGGATCAGGCAGTTTCTGCTGTAAGAAATCCATCCGGGGAAATGGCACTGGTGAAAATTGATTTGCGTACAGGCGATACCGGTATATTGATTCCGTTCAGCAACCGGCTCATTGGTTATCCTGTTGTACAGGGCAATCAAATCTATTTCAGTATGAGTGATGACGAAGGCATGCCGGTTGACCGGGTGTTTTCGGTGGATATGGCTACAAAGCAGGTATACCGGGTAACCCATAACAGCAACGGGGTGTATCATCCTGCATTGGACAGCAGGGGGCGACTGGTGGTCTCTGCCTTTACCGCGGATGGTATGCGGCTTGCATCATTCCAGGCTGGAGATGCGGAACCGGTTATGCCGGGAAAGGCCGGCATTGTGCAGCCCCCCGGACTGAAAGCCCTTGCTATGCCGGGAGCCGGAGTGCTGGAGCATGCAGCGTCTTCGGAGGAGCCCGTGCGTCCTTACCGGAAATCATTCCGACTGTTCAATTTTCACAGTGCCCGTCCGTTTGCTGATGATCCGGAGTTTGGTTATACACTCTATGGCGATAATGTGCTCAGTTCCCTGCACAGTGAAATCACGTACACGTATAACCGGAATGAACAAAGTCATGCACTCGGTTATTCAGCAGTATTTGCCGGCTGGTTTCCTTTTTTACGGGCAGGCGTGGAACGCAGTTTCAGCCGGAAAGTGGATACCGGTAATGTGAACCGCAACGAATTCAGTTATAATGCCACCAAACTCTTCGCAGGGTTTTCTATCCCTCTCAGTTTTATCAATGGCCGCACTTTCCGTTTCTTTCAGCTGGGCGGAGGGTATAACAGTGAATATGTGCCCTACCAGCTGGTGGGGAAAGATGTGCGCACACGGGCGCTGAATTATTTCAACGGCTTTATTCAATTCAGTAACCGTGCGCGTAAACCCCGGCAACTGATCAACCCGGCATGGGCCCAGGAGTTCAGTCTTGCCTACCGGGATGCCGTTACCCTGGTGGCCAACCGCAAATGGGTGGGCGATGCCGCCCTGTTTTTCCCGGGGTTGGTACGCACCCACAGTTTTGTACTGAATGCTGCATTCCAGCGACGGGACACCCTGGTTGATTTTTTCAGTAAAACATTTCCTTTCTCAAGAGGTTACCAGGATCTGAACCAGCGACGCATGGTAAAATGGGGCGTTAATTATCATTTCCCGCTGGCTTTTCCCGACTGGGGTATGGGCAATATCTTCTTTATTCAGCGTGTACGCATGAACCTTTTCTATGACTATACCAGTTCCCTCACCAAATTCAGCAACGGCGCCCTGATTGATATCAAAAGCCGCAGTGCAGGGGTGGAACTGAACCTGGACGGAAAAATATGGAATGCCCTTCCGGCGGGTATTGGTGTACGTTACAGCCGCCTCTTTGATCGTGACTACCTGAATCCGGGCGCTGTGAACCGCTTGGAGATCATCCTTCCCATCAATATCATTCCCGACTGATACTAAAATAAAAAGGCCCTTGCGGGGTACGGTCCGCAGAGCCTTTTTTTATTGTGCCTGGTTGATTAATGCCTGATCAGTTTGCTGATGCCGGTCACCTGACCATTTACACTGCTCTGTAACATGTAGAGTCCGTGACTCAATCCCTGCAGATCATTGAGACGAATCGTATTCCGGCCTTTGTTCAATGCGGCCATTTTGGTGATGATTACCCGGCCTTCTGTATTCAGGAGCCTGATTTCGGTGTTGCCGGCAGCCGGCGCATCCACATAGATTTCCAGCTGACTGCGGAAAGGGTTGGGAAGTGCCTGCAGTTCCGGTATGTTGCTGCTGCGGAGGCGCAGGCTGATTACTTTGCTGTAGCTGCTGTTGCCATCAAGGTCTACCTGGCGTATACGGTACCAGACAACTTCCTTATGTTGGATAGCGGCGCTTTTGTCGCTGAAACTGTACTGGCGGCGTACATTGCTGTTTTGCTCGTAGCTGAACACGAGGGCGATGGAAGTGAAAGAAGTACCGTCAAAAGAACGCTCCACTTCAAAATAGTTATTGTTGAATTCCTGTTCCGTTGCCCATTTGCAGGCAATGCTGCTGCCGCTGGCGATGGCGTCAAAACTACTGCAGATAACCGGCAGGGTGCCGTTGGTTGAACTGGTCACCGTAGAATTGTATGTGCTGCCGTTGGGATTGCGGAAAAAGATCGTCCATACATTGGCAGGTGGCATGTTGCCGGATGTTACGCAGTAACTGATATAGCGGTTGTTATTGTTGCATTTGGCAGCATCGGGAATACCGAAAGTAACTGCGCATTTGGAACCGTTTGTATATACTGAATCAATGTAAGGAATGGTGGACGGACAAAAATGTGCGTAGTTCAGCCTGAGTTCACCCGGTGAACCACAGTTGCCGTTGTCCCTTTTAAAGGAAACGGGGAAGGTGTTCTTCGCCATAGCTGTGATGCTGCTGGCGGCCATGAGCGTGGTGAGGATGATCGTTTTCATACTGGTACTTTTTGGAGGTGATGAATTTTTTTTATAAGAATTGGATAGTTACTTTTTGAAGGAAAGCCGGCTGGCTGCAGATCCGGTACAGTTGACCGGCTTTCCTGTTGTTGCACACTGAAAAAACCCTGTATCTAAAGAACTTGTTGTTGTTGTTGGAACCGGTTGGCCGGTATCGTTAGGTAGATATCTCAAATGGTGCCAATTGTATAACTGATTGGTATTTATTGATTTGCAAAATGCCAGGATGACCTCTTTTTCCAGAAAATGGAAATTGGGGAGGGGGAATGGAATTATAAGGTACCCGTCAGTCAGAATCCAGGGGACAGATACGGTTCAGCGATGGAAATAAGATGGATTAACCTTTCCGGAAAAGCTTACCGGCCCAGAGAGCGCCGTATTGCTTGGTGAAGTAGATGGCGGCGAAAATATACCAGCGCAGATCCGGGTAGAATTTCTTCATGAACTGCGCGTGGTTTTTGATGGAGGTGGTACGGATGCGGATCCATTTATCCTTACTTACACTGCCTTTATGTACATGCATTACCTTGGCCTGGGGAAGAAAATGAATCCGGTATCCCAGTTGTTTGAATTCCCAGCACCAGAGGGTGTCCTCGCAGTACATGAAAAAATCATCGGAGAGTTTCTGTTTGGGTAAGCGGGGAACGATATCCGCCGGAAACAGCATAAAAGCGCCCCAAACCCAGTCGCAGTCGGCAAAACGCTGGTGATCGAAATAGTGATGCAGCATCAGGGCTTCCCTTTTTTCTTTCGGCATCAGTTTATAGAAGGGAAACACTTCCAGTAATTCCCAGCTGATGGTGCGGAACCGGCGGCAGTTATGCTGAATACGTCCATCCGGGTACAACAGCTGGCAGGTAACCATGCCCACTTCAGGATGCGCCTTCAGGTGATCGAGACAGATTTTGGGCGCATTGTTGATCAGTTCGGTATCACTGTTGAGTAACAGCAGGTATTGTCCCGTGGCGGCAGCTACGCCCAGGTTATTTCCCCCGGTAAAACCGGTATTCACGGGGCTTTTAATGAGCCTGATAAACGGGAATCGCTGGGTAAAAAGATTGGGGTCGCATTCGTGGGAGGCATTATCAACCAGGATGATTTCATAGGAAACATCCTGCAGTTTTTCCTTCAGCGAAGCAATACAGTTACAGGTAAGCTGGAATGTATTGTAATTGATGATGATGACGGAGAGTTCCATGAATCAGGCGACCTTATAAAAGTAGGGTTTGTTCTTGAATATCCGCAGGCTGTATCGTACCAGTACACCGATGTTGGCGGCATAGTCGGCGGTATTCCTCCAGCTGAACCTTGAACGGCCACTTCTGAATACTTTTTCTATTAACAGGCATACAGGGAAGAGCGGCACTTCCAGTATATAACAGGTAAGTATAAACGCGAACCATCCGGCGCCAAACTGTTTGCGGATGCGCAGCATATTCGAAATAATGATTTGCCTGCCTTTCCGGTTCCACAGATTCTTACCGTTCTCGGATTCCTGGGTGTCGTAATAATCGCTGCTGGTACCTCCGCCGATATGGATCACTTTCGGTTCGGCAAACAGCATCAACCTGCCGATTTTACGAAGCCGGGCACACCATTCAATCTCTTCCGCGTACATAAAAAAATCCTCATCAAACAGTCCGCTGCGGTGGGCGGCTTCTGCTTCTATGAGCATGTAAGCGCCCACCACCCAGTCTACATCCATATCCTGCTGCACCTGCTGCACGCTGGGAATGGTGCTCTTCAGCTTGTAGCCGAGATACCGCACCAGTCTTCCCGCGTAGGGAAGGGGAAGGAGTGTATTCAGTCCGCCGCGGATAAAATGGGCGCCGCTGATCTGGTGGGTTCCGTCGGTATTCAGCAACTGCACCCCGCAACCTACCGCACCGGGTGTTTGCCGGAGCAATGCCAGGCTTTTATCGATGGCATGGTCGAGGATGAGGGTGTCAGCGTTCAGGATGAGGTAGTACTTTCCTTTCGCTATCCGCATGCCTGCATTATTGGCCCGGGCGAATCCCGCGTTATAGTCCATCTGCAGCCAGCGTACATCGGGGAATTGGGCAAGCAGGATGTCTTGGGCGCCATCCCTGGAATCATTATCCACCACAATGATTTCATAGGTGCCGGGGGTGGTTTGCTGCACGATGCTGCCGATGCAGTCTGCAACGAGCGCACAGGATTTGTAATTGATGATGATGATGGATACCTCCATATCAGGGGTAGGCGGTTACGTTAATAAAGGGGGAGAGCAGCACACCCCGGTTCCCCATCAGCCGGATACAGCCATTCATGCAACGTGCAAACAGATT